>Ga0074044_10004310_pt1 | contig 11830 bp, 8 predicted proteins | sample BogForMeECP23OM1_FD_94443 | JGI IMG/M metagenome (GOLD analysis project Ga0074044, IMG submission 94443) | Bog forest soil microbial communities from Calvert Island, British Columbia, Canada - Bog Forest MetaG ECP23OM1 | ecosystem: Environmental > Terrestrial > Soil > Wetlands ...
AGCGGCTCGCCGGCGCGGATGTGCTCGCCTTCCTGCACGTTGATGTGGACGCCGCGGGGGATCAGGTACTCCTTGACGGTGCGGCCGTCCTCGCTCTCGACGGCGATCTTGCGCTGTCCCTTGGTGACTTCGCCGTATTTCACGATGCCGTCGATTTCGCTGATGACAGCGGGGTCGCGGGGCTTGCGCGTCTCGAACAGCTCGACCACGCGGGGGAGGCCGCCAGTGATGTCTTTCGTCTTGGTGGTCTCGCGCGGGATTTTGGCGAGCACGTCGCCGGGATGGACGTCGTCGCCATCGGCGATCATCAGGTGAGCGCGGGTGGGCATCAGGTACTTTTTGCGCGCGCGGCCCGCGGAGTCGCGGACGAGCACGGTGGGCTGGTGCTTTTCATCGCCCGGGGGCAAGGTGACGACGAGCTGCGAAAGGCCGGTGACCTCGTCCACCTGCTCTTCGATGGTCACGCCGGGCTGCAGGTCCTTGAACTGGATGGACCCGCCGACCTCGGTGAGAATCGAGAAGGTGTAGGGATCCCATTCGCAGACCACCTGCCCGACGGTGACGGGCTTGCCCTCGGTGACCTTGAGGTGCGCGCCGTACACGACGTGATGGCGCTCCTTTTCGCGGCCCTTATCGTCCACCACGGCGATGAGGCCGGAGCGGTTCATGGAGATGAGGCCGCCGTCGCGGCCCTCGACCGTCTTGAGGTCAATGAACTTGACGAAGCCGGAACTCTTTACCTCGACCTTGGACTGCTCGGTGACGCGCGTGGCGGTGCCACCGATGTGGAAGGTGCGCATGGTGAGCTGCGTGCCGGGCTCGCCGATGGACTGGGCGCCGATGACGCCCACGGCCTCGCCCATTTCCACCATGCGTCCGGTGGCTAGGTTGCGCCCGTAGCAGCGCGCGCACACGCCGCGGCGGGATTCGCAGGTGAGCACGGAGCGGATTTTCACCCGCTCGATGCCCGCAGACTGAATCGTGCTGGCCAGCTCTTCGCTGATGTCCTGGTTGATTTCGCAGACCACGTTGCCTTCGTAGTCCTTGAGGCGTTCGAGCGAGACGCGGCCAACCACGCGGTCGCGGAGCGGCTCGACTTCCACGCCGGCCTCGAGGATGGGCTCGACAAAAATGCCTTCGGAGGTGCCGCAGTCCAGCTCGCTGATGATCACGTCCTGGGCCACGTCGACGAGGCGGCGGGTGAGGTAGCCGGAGTCGGCGGTCTTGAGCGCGGTGTCCGCCAGGCCCTTGCGCGCGCCGTGGGTGGAGATGAAGTACTGGAGCACGGTGAGGCCTTCGCGGAAATTCGAGGTGATGGGCGTCTCGATGACTTCTCCGGAGGGCTTGGCCATGAGGCCGCGCATGCCGGAAAGCTGGCGGATCTGCTGCTTGGAGCCGCGGGCTCCGGAGTCGGCCATGACGTAGATGGGGTTGATGACGCCCTGCTTGTCGGCCTCCTCGAGCACCTTGAACATTTTTTCGGCGACCTTTTCGGTGACGTCGCTCCAGATGGCGATGACCTTGTTGTAGCGTTCGCCGTTGGTGATGGCGCCGTCGAGGTACTGCTTCTGGACGCTCACGACGTCGCGCTCGGCCTCGCCCACCAGCTTTTCCTTTTCCGGCGGAATGACCATGTCGTCGATGCCGATGGAAATGCCGGCTTTTGTGGCGTAGAGGAAGCCCAGCTCTTTGAGCTCGTCGAGCATGCGCACGGTGAGCGCCTGGCCGAAGCGCAGGTTGGCGTACTGCACCAGGAGCTGCAGGCCCTTCTTCTTGAGCAGGCCGTTGATGAACGGCATGCTCTTGGGCAGGTGGTCGTTGAAGATCACGCGGCCGACGGTGGTGTTGACGAACTGGCGAGTGAGGGTGATGGATTGCGCGTGGGGGATGTCCTGGTCGTCGAAGGCGGCGCCCAGGTCAATCACCTCGCCCGTATAGCGCAGGCGGATGGGAGTGAGCAGCTCGACCTCGCCGGCCTCCAGCGCCAGCACCACTTCTTCCGTGCAGCCGAAGGCACGGCCTTCGCCCTTGGAGCCGGGGCGTTCCTTGGTCAGATAGTAGATGCCCAGAACCATGTCCTGCGTGGGGACAGCGAGAGGCAGGCCGTTGGCCGGCGACAGAATGTTGCGCGCGCTGAGCATCAGCACCGAGGCTTCAATCTGCGATTCGGGAGAAAGCGGGATGTGCACGGCCATCTGGTCGCCGTCGAAGTCCGCGTTGAACGCGGTGCAGACGAGCGGGTGGATGCGGATGGCCTTGCCCTCCACGAGCACGGGCTCGAAGGCCTGGATGCCCAGGCGGTGCAGGGTGGGGGCGCGGTTGAGGAGCACGGGATGCTCGCGGATCACGTCCTCCAGGATGTCCCACACGATGGCGTCCTGCTGCTCGACCATCTCCTTGGCCTGCTTGATGGTGGTGCAGTGGCCGCCGGCTTCGAGCTTGTGGTAGATAAACGGCTTGAAGAGCTCAAGCGCCATTTTCTTCGGCAGTCCGCACTGGTGCAGGCGCAACTCCGGACCGACGACGATGACCGAACGCCCGGAATAGTCCACGCGTTTGCCCAGCAAGTTCTGGCGGAAGCGTCCCTGCTTGCCCTTGAGCGCGTCGGAAAGGGATTTGAGCGGGCGGTTGTTGGCCCCGCGGAGCACGCGGCCGCGGCGGCCGTTGTCGAACAGCGCGTCCACGGCTTCCTGGAGCATGCGCTTCTCGTTGCGCACGATGACGTCCGGGGCGTGCAGTTCCATCAGCTTTTTCAGGCGGTTGTCGCGATTGATCACGCGGCGGTACAGGTCGTTCAGGTCGGAGGTGGCAAAGCGCCCGCCATCCAGAGGCACCAGCGGGCGCAACTCGGGCGGGAGCACGGGGATCACGTCCAGGATCATCCATTCGGGCTTGTTGCCGCTCTTGCGGAACGACTGGACCACTTTGAGGCGCTTGGCGTACTTGATGCGCTTCTGGAGGCTGGCGTCGGTCTTCATCTTTTCGCGCAGCTCTTCCCCGAGTTTTTCGATGTCGGTGGAGCGCAGCAGCTCCTTGATGGCTTCCGCACCCATGCCGGCGCGGAACTTGCCGGCGTAATCCTTCTGGAGCTCGCGGTACTTGTCTTCGGTGAGCAGCTCCTTTTCCTTGAGGCCGGGGACCTCGCCGGGATCCACGACGACGAAGCCCTCGAAGTAGAGGATGCGCTCGAGGTCGCGCATGCTGATGTCCAGCAGGTAGCCGATGCGGCTGGGCACACCCTTGAAGAACCAGACGTGCGAGCAGGAGGAGGCCAGCTCAATGTGGCCCAGGCGCTCGCGGCGCACCTTGCTGAGGGTGACCTCGACGCCGCACTTGTCGCAGATGACGCCGCGATGCTTCATGCGCTTGTATTTTCCGCACAGGCATTCCCAGTCGGTGACCGGCCCGAAAATCTTGGCGCAGAACAGGCCGTCGCGCTCGGGCTTGAAGGTGCGGTAGTTGATCGTTTCCGGCTTGGTCACTTCGCCGTGAGACCAAGACCGGATCTTTTCCGGACTGGCCAGGCTGATCCGGATGGAGTCGAAATCGGCAATCTGGCTTGCACGGTCATACGGGCTGCTACGATACAAGGCCTTCCTCCTGCCGCCCTCTGCCGGGAGCGGCTTCCAGCCAAACTCCGGTGAACCTCATGCCTCCCGAAGCTTCGTCCCGAGAGTTGGGGACGAAATGCCGGGACGCGGATCAGTCCGCGGCTTTCTCCGCGGGCTTCTGACGCTTCATGAGCTCGACGTCCAGGCACAGCGACTGCAGCTCGCGCACCAGAACGTTAAACGATTCCGGAACGCCGGGATCAATCCCCGGCTCGCCTTTCACAATGGCCTCGTAAATCTTGGCCCGGCCGTAGACGTCGTCCGATTTACAGGTCAGCAATTCCTGCAGTATGTGGGCGGCGCCGTAGGCCTCCAGCGCCCACACTTCCATTTCGCCGAAGCGCTGGCCGCCGAACTGCGCCTTTCCACCGAGCGGCTGCTGGGTGATGAGCGAATACGGCCCGATGGAGCGCGCGTGAATCTTGTCGTCCACGAGATGGGAAAGTTTGAGCATGTAAATGAAGCCCACGGTCACGGGCTGGCCGAATTTTTCGCCGGTCATCCCGTCGTACAGGTCGGTCTTGCCGGAAGGAGGCAGCCCCGAGGCGACCAGCAGGTGGCGGATTTCCGTCTCGCGGGCCCCGTCGAAAACGGGCGTGGCCATGGGGATCCCGTCGCGGCAGCTCCGCGCCACGTCGATCAGGTCCTCGTCCTCCATTTCGGAGAGCGATTTCCACACGGAGGTGTCGCCGAAGATTTCCTTGAACCACTTGCGGATCGCTTCGGCGCGCGTGGCGTCGTCCAGCAGCTTGACGAGCTGCCCGCCGAGTTCGCGGGCGGCCCAGCCGAGATGCGTTTCCAGGATCTGCCCGACGTTCATGCGCGACGGCACGCCGAGGGGATTGAGCACGATCTCCACGGGCGTCCCGTCCGGGAGGTAGGGCATGTCCTCTTCGGGGACCACGCGGGCAATTACGCCCTTGTTGCCGTGGCGGCCGGCCATCTTGTCGCCCACGGAGAGTTTGCGCTTCATGGCCACGTAGACCTTGACCAGCTTGATGACACCGGGGGGCAGCTCATCGCCCTTCTTGAGCTTGCCGATGCGCTCGTCGGTGATCTTGCGCAGCACGTCGATTTGCCGCGAGGTCATCTCCTCGATTTCGTCGATCTTCTCGATGAGCAGGGGGTCCTTTTCGTCCAGGCGCAGGCGCTTGAGGTTGCGCGTGGAGACCTTTTCGATGATGTCGCGCGTGAGCGTGACGCCCTTGGTGAGCAGGCGCTTGTTGGTTTTCTCGTCGTGCAGGTCCGCGGCCAGTTTGCGCCCGGAGAGGATCTCCGAAAGGCGCTTGAGCCGCTCGTCGGTGAGAATGCGGATTTCGTCGGAGAGGTTTTTCTCCAGCCGCGATTCCTGCGAGGCCTCGATGGCCTTGTGCCGTTCGTCCTTCTCCGCGCCCTTGCGGCAGAAGATCTTGACGTCCACCACAGTGCCCTCGATGCCCGGCGGGCAATAGAGAGAGGCGTCGCGGACGTCACCGGCCTTTTCGCCGAAAATGGCGCGCAGCAGCTTTTCCTCGGGAGTGAGCGTGGTCTCGCCCTTCGGGGTCACCTTGCCCACCAGGATGTCGCCGGGCTTGACGGTGGCGCCGATGCGGATCACGCCGCTCTCGTCCAGGTTGCGGAGAAAACTTTCGCTGATGTTGGGGATGTCGCGGGTCACTTCTTCCGGCCCGAGTTTGGTGTCCCGCGCTTCGATTTCGAGCTCTTCGATGTGGATGGAAGTGTAGTAGTCCTCGCGGACCAGCTTTTCGCTGACCAGGATGGCGTCTTCAAAGTTGTAACCGCGCCAGGGAAGGAAGGCGACCAGGACGTTGCGGCCCAGGGCCAGCTCGCCGCGGTCCGTGCAGGGCCCGTCCGCGAGCACCTGGCCCTGCTTCACGTGGTCACCGACGCGCACCAGCGGCTTCTGGCTGATGCAGGTGTTCTGGTTGGAGCGCTTGAACTTGGTGAGCGTGTAGATGTCCGAGCCGACTTCGCGGCTGAGCACGCCGGAATGGTCGGACTCGACGCGCACGATGATGCGCTCGCTGTCCACCTGGTCCACGACGCCCTCGCGGCGGCAGATGACCACGGCGCCGGAGTCGCGCGCGGTGACGCGCTCCATCCCCGTGCCGACCAGCGGCGATTCACCGCGGATCAGGGGGACGGCCTGGCGCTGCATGTTCGAGCCCATGAGCGCGCGGTTCGCGTCATCGTTCTCGAGGAACGGGATGAGGCTGGCGGCCACGGAGACGAGCTGCTTGGGCGAAACGTCGATGTAGTCCACTTCCTCGCGGCTCTTGAGCACGAAGTTGCCCGCCTGGCGGCAGTTGACCAGTTCGGCGTTGATCAGCCCGCGAGCGTCCAGCGGGACATTGGCCTGGGCGATGACGTAGCGGTCCTCCTCCCAGGCAGAGAGATAGAAGCAGTAGGCCTCCGCGGTGACCTTGCGGCGCTTCAACTCCTCGTTCACTCCATCGACCTTGTCGCGCTCGACGATGTCGCCGGCCTTGAATTCGCTGTCGCCGGCATTGAGCACCTGAACGTAGTCCACCACGCGGCCGTTGCGCACCTTGCGGTAGGGCGACTCGATGAAGCCGAACTCGTTGATGCGCGCGAAGCAGGAGAGCGAGCTGATCAGCCCGATGTTCGGCCCTTCCGGAGTCTCGATGGGGCAGATGCGCCCGTAGTGGGTGGGATGGACGTCGCGCACCTCGAACCCGGCGCGCTCGCGGGAGAGGCCGCCCGGGCCGAGGGCCGAAAGACGCCGCTTGTGGGTGATTTCGCTGAGCGGGTTGGTCTGGTCCATGAACTGGCTGAGCTGCGAACTGCCGAAGAACTCGCGGATGGCCGCGGTGACCGGCTTGGCGTTCACCAGGTCGTGCGGCATGGCCGTGGACATCTCCTGGTACACGGACATCTTTTCCTTGATGGCGCGTTCCATGCGCACCAGGCCGATGCGGAACTGGTTTTCCAGCAGCTCGCCCACGGCGCGGACGCGGCGGTTGCCCAGGTGGTCGATATCGTCCACCGTGCCGACGTTCTTGCGGAGCTTGAGCAGGTATTTGATGGCGGCGATGAAGTCGGGCGTGTCCAGGGTGCGCTTGTCGAGCGGGGTGTTGAGCCCCAGCTTGATGTTGAACTTCAGGCGGCCGACCTTGCTGAAGTCGTACTTGCGCGCGTCGAAGAACATGCTTTGGAAGAGCGCGGTGGCGGTATCCAGCGTGGGCGGATCGCCAGGGCGCAGCTTGCGATAGATTTCGATGAGCGCTTCACGCGAGCTGTGGATGGTGTCGCGGTCGAGAGTGCGGCTGGTGACCGTGCCCACGTCGTCGCGTTCCGGAAAGCACACGTCCACTTCGGTCAGCCCGGCTTCCGCCAGCTTGGCCCAGTGGTCGGCGGTGAACGGCTTATTGGCCTCGAGCAGCACTTCGCCGGTCTGCCGGTCCACGATGTCGGCCACGGAGAGGGCGCCTTCCAGGTCGGCCAGTTCCGCGGGTACCTGGGTCACCCGGGCCTTCACCAGTTCCTTGTACAGCGGTTCGGTGATGCGCCGGTTGGCGCCCACCAGCGTCTCGTCCGTCTTGGGGTGCTTGATCTCGTGGGAGAGCTTGCGGTCAATCAGGCCTTCGGAAAGGTTCCAGTAGAATTTCCCGTCGCGCAGGGAAATGCGATCCACCTGGTAGAAATTGCGGAGGATTTCCTCGTTGGACTTCATGCCCAGGGCGCGCAGGAAGATGGTGCCCAGGAATTTGCGCTTGCGGTCAATGCGGACGTAGAGCGTGTTTTTCGTGTCGTATTCGAACTCCACCCAGGAGCCGCGGTAGGGAATGATCTTTCCCAAGAAATAGGAGCGGTTGTTGGCGGTCTCAAAGAACACGCCGGGGGAGCGGTGAAGCTGGCTGACGATGACCCGCTCGGTCCCGTTGATGATGAAGGTGCCGTTTTCGGTCATCAGCGGGATATCGCCGAAGAAGACTTCCTGCTCCTTGATGTCGCGGATGGTCTTTGCGCCGGTGTCCGGGTCTTTCTCATAGATGGTGAGCCGGATGGTCACCTTGAGCGGGGCGGCGTAGGTCATGCCGCGCTCCTGGCATTCGCTCACGTCGTATTTCAGTTGCAGCGCCACCGGGTCGCCGCACTTGTTGCAGAAGGTGGGCGTGTTGCGGTTGAAGGTGCCGCACTTCGAGCAGATCACGTCGCCGGACTTGTACGGGTCGGTGACCACGGAGGCGCCGCAGGTGCGGCAGGTGGCCCGCAGGTGATGCAGGCCCCGCAGGTGTCCGCACTTGCACTCCCAGTTGCCGATGGAGTAGTCCACGAAGTCGAGCTGCGAGAGCCCGCGGAAATCCTGGATGGGGAACACCGAGCTGAACACGGATTGCAGCCCGGTGTCCTCCCGCTCGCTCGGCAGCAGGTCCATCTGCAGGAAGCGCTGGTAGGAGCGCTTCTGGACCTCGATCAGGTTGGGGATCTGGATGGTCGCGCGGATGCGCGAAAAATCCAGCCGGCGGCGTTCCCGGTTGTGGTGGTGTCCATTCTGCATGTCGTCTTACCTCAAGTCGTTCGCCGCGGCGAACGGAACGCCCGGGCAGCCGCAGGCCGTGCGCGTACACCACGGCCGCCAGGGTGAATTTCCAAGAAAGAATCGTGCCAGCAGAACTTTCTCCCGAAACTCTGCTCCGGAATGCCGGAGCGCGGGTTCGAAAACGGGTTCTCGAAGAGCCGGACGCGGCCTGGCGCGCCGCACCATCCTGGAGGTGCGGCCCGGCGGGCCTACTTCACTTCTACTTTGGCGCCGACGTCTTCGAATTTCTTCTTGATGGTGGCGGCTTCGTCCTTGCTCACGCCATCCTTGACCGTCTTCGGCGCGCCATCCACCAGGTCCTTGGCTTCCTTGAGCCCCAGGCTGGTGACCTCGCGGACGGCCTTGATGACGTTGATTTTGTTTGCGCCGACTTCGGTGAGAACGACGGTGAACTCCGTCTTCTCCTCCGCCGCAGGCGCGGCCCCCGCTCCCGGCGCCCCGCCGGCCACAACGACCGGGGCGGCGGCCGCGGCGGAAACGCCGAAGGCCTCCTCCATCTTTTTCACCAGCTCGGAGGCTTCCAGCAGCGTTAGCCCCTTGAGCTGTTCGAGCAGCGTATCCACTTTGCTAGACATGACTGTTTCCCGTCCTCCTCAAAGAATTATTCCGCGAACTTTTTTTCCTTGACCGCTTGGTTCACCACCACGGCCAGATTGCGAGCCACTGCCGCCGTGGTGCTGGCCAGGCGCTGCGCCGGCGCCAGAAGCAGGAACATGATCTTGGAGATCAGCTCCTCCTTCGAGGGCAGGCTGGCGAGCTGCTGGATCTCCACGACCGAAACCACGCGGCCTTCGACGATCCCCGCACGGAATTGATACGCGGGAACGTCCTTGGCAAACTTCGTAAGCACCTTGGCCAGCGCCACCGGGTCGGCCGAGGTGCAGGCGATTGAATTGGTGCCCGCCAGTGACTTGAGCAGCGGCTCGGCGGGCGTACCTTGCGCGGCGCGTTCCGCCAGCGTGTTCTTCACCACCTGGTAGCTGCCGCCGGCGGCTTCCACGGCGCGGCGCAACCGGGTGTCCTCCTCCACCTTGATCCCCTGGAAGGTGCTGAGGATCACGGTGGAGACCTGGGCCAGCTCCGCGCGCAGCTCCTCGACCCGCTTTTGTCTATCCGCTTTGCGATTCATGGCTCTTTCCGTCCTCAGACTGCCGCGCCCGTCGAGGCTTCCACCTCGGCCAGGTCAATCGGGATTCCCGGGCCCATGGTGGAAGTCAGCGTGACGCGCTTGATGTATTTGCCCTTGGCGGTGGCGGGCTTGGCCTTGACGATGGCGGCGAGCAGCGCCTGCGCGTTCTCGGCAATCTTGGGGGCCTCGAACTCCGCCTTGCCGATGGGCGAATGGATGATGGCAGTCTTATCGAGGCGGAATTCGACTTTGCCGGCCTTGATCTCGCGGACGGCCTGGGCCACCTCGAAGGTGACCGTGCCGGTCTTGGGGTTGGGCATGAGCCCGCGCGGCCCCAGCACCTTGCCGAGCTTTCCGGCGGAGCGCATCATGTCCGGAGTGGCGATCACCGCGTCGAAATCAATCCAGCCCTCGAGGATTTTCTGCACCATGTCTTCGCCACCCACCAGGTCCGCGCCCGCGTCGCGCGCCTCGTGCGCCTTATCGCCCCCGGCGATCACCAGGACGCGCTTGGTCTTGCCGAGCCCGTGAGGGAGCACCACCGTGCCGCGGATCATCTGGTCGGACTGCTTGGGGTCCACGCCCATGTTGACGACCAGCTCGACCGTCTCGTTGAATTTCGCGAACTTTACTTTCCGCAGCAGGTCCGCGGCTTCGAGCAACGGGTAGGGTTTGCCCTGCAACTGCGCCCGCGCCTTCTGAATGTTCTTGCCACCCAAACGGCTCATGCGTGTTCTCCTAGCCTTCCACCACTTCGATGCCCATATTCCGCGCGGTGCCCATGACGGTGCGGATGGCGGAGTCGAGCTTGGTGGTATTCAAATCCGGGAGCTTCATCTTGGCGATCTCCTCCACCTGCCGGCGGGAGACTTTTCCCACCTTCGTCCGGTTGGGCTCGCCGGAACCCTTCACGATTCCCGCGGCGCGCTTGAGCAGCTCGGAGGCCGGCGGCGTCTTGAGGATGAAGGTGAACGTGCGGTCCGTGTAAATCGAGACGAGCACGGGGATGATCAATCCTTCCGGCTCCTTGGCCGTTTTGCCGTTGAACTGCTTGCAGAATTCCATGATGTTGACGCCCTGCGGGCCAAGGGCCGTGCCCACGGGCTGCGCGGGCGTGGCTTTGCCGGCGGGCAATTGGAGTTTTACCGTCGCGTGCAGCTTCTTGGCCATGACTCGTCTAATCTCTCCTGGTGCGGCGCGCCCCGATCAGCCCGTCTTCTCCACCTGCGTAAAATCCAGCTCCACCGGGGTCGAACGGCCGAAGATGGTCACGGACACTTTCAGGGTGTTGCGGTCCGGATTCACCTCTTCCACCACTCCATTGAAGCTGGAGAACGGCCCATCCACGATGCGCACCTGCTCATTCCGCTCGAAGGTCAGCTTCGGCTTCTGCTTTTCCGTCGGCGTGGCGCTGCGGTTCAGGATGGCCTGCACTTCCTCTTCCGACAGCGGCGAAGGCGTTTGCCCGCTGCCCACGAAGCCGGTAACGCGGGGCGTGGAGCGCACGGCGTGCCAGGTGTCGTCGTTCATCTCCATCTCGACGAGCACGTAGCCGGGATAGAACATGCGCGGGGAGATGATCTTTTTGCCGCCGCGCACTTCGATCACGTCCTCGGTGGGCACCATCACCCGGCCAATTTTCTCCCCCAACCCGAACGCCGCCACACGGCCTTCCAGGCTCTCCTTCACCTTCTTCTCGAAACCCGAATAGGTGTGGATGATGTACCAGTTCTTGCTCACGTCGGTCTTATTACCTTCCATGCTTCAAAATCAGCGCGACCACTTTGCTGACCCCCAGATCCACGATAAAGAAAAAGACTCCGAAAAAGAAAATGGTGACGATCACGATCAACGTGGTGCTGCGCACCTCCGTGGGCGGCGGCCAGGTGACATGGACCATCTCGCCGCGCACGTCGTGCACGAGTTTCTTGAACTGCTGCGGCCACGCCAGCAGCCGGTCGAGCCACGCCGGGCGGGGCATCCCCGGGCCCGAGCCGCTCGATCCTGTGTCGCCTCGCTCCACCACTCTGGCTGCCTGTGCCACTTTCGTCTCCTGCGTCCGCCTCTTCCAATCCCTGGCAGGGGAGGAGGGATTCGAACCCCCACATCCGGTTTTGGAGACCGGCGGTCTACCGTTAAACCTACTCCCCTGAAGCGAATCTCCTTCCGCCGGGACCGCTGGCCCGCGCTTACTTCACTTCCTTGTGCACCGTGTGCTTACGGCACGTGCGGCAGAACTTTTTCGTCTCCATGCGGTCGGTGTGCTTCTTGCGATTCTTCATGGTCGCGTAGTTCCGGTTCTTGCAATCGTTGCACTGCAGCGTAATCAGTTCCCGCATGTCCGCTTCCCTCGCAACCCGGCCGGCTTATTCGACGATCTCGACCACGGCGCCGGCGCCCACGGTGTGGCCGCCCTCGCGGATGGCGAAGCGCAGCCCCTTCTCCAGCGCCACCGCCGTGATCAGCTCGATCGACACCGTCGCGTTATCTCCCGGCATCACCATCTCCACCCCTTCCGCCAGCTTC
>Ga0074044_10004312_pt1 | contig 11821 bp, 11 predicted proteins | sample BogForMeECP23OM1_FD_94443 | JGI IMG/M metagenome (GOLD analysis project Ga0074044, IMG submission 94443) | Bog forest soil microbial communities from Calvert Island, British Columbia, Canada - Bog Forest MetaG ECP23OM1 | ecosystem: Environmental > Terrestrial > Soil > Wetlands ...
CCATTGATCTGGGTGCTGTCGCCGTTGGCCCGGTAAAACTGCTGGATCGTGAGCTTGAGAGCTCCGTGATTCTTGCGGTCGCGGCGGCGGGTATGGTCGCCGATCTGGACGATGCTCTGGACCGTGCCCTTGCCGAAGGTGCTGGCGTCGCCGATGATCAGGCCCCGGCCGTAATCCTTGATCACGCCCGCGAAGATTTCCGAAGCGCTGGCGGAGAGCTTGTTGATCAGGACGACCAGCGGACCGTCCCAGGCCGTGCCTTCGTCGTCGTCATCAAGGTGCTTGACCCCGAAGACTTCCTTGACCTGCACCACCGGGCCGGTGTCGATGAACAGGCCGGAAAGGGTCTTGGCCTCCTCGAGCAGGCCGCCGCCATTGTCGCGCAGGTCGACAACGACCGCGTCCACCCCGGCGCCCTTGAAATCGGTCAAGATCTTGCGGCAATCGGCCGTGGCGCTGACGGCGTTGGGGTCACCCCGCAGGATGGCCATCGTATCGCCGTAGAAGGCCGGCAGGTTGATGAAGCCGATCTTCAGTTCCTTACCGTTGTACTTGGTCTCGAGAATCTTGCCCTTGGCGTGCTGCTCCTTGAGTTCGATTCGCTCGCGGGTCAGCTCGTAGACCTTGCGCTCCTTGGTTCCCGATGGCTGAACGATGAGCCGGACCTTGGTGCCCCGGGGACCGCGGATGTAGCGGACAACGTCGCTGAGCTTCTTTTCGACCAGATCGGTCTCCTCGCCGTTCTCCTTCTGGATACCGACAATCTTGTCCTCGGGCTGGAGCCGGCCGTCCTTGTCTGCCGCCATGCCGGGCACGATCTCGGCGACGACCGCATAGCCATCCTCGGAACGCAGCGAGGCGCCAATGCCCTCCAGCGAGAGATGAAGCTGCTGGTTGAGCATGTCCTCCAGGTTCTTGGCGCTCAGGTACGACGAATGCGGGTCGAAGGTCCGGGTCAGGCTTGACAGGTAAACCTCCAGCAGCTCGCTCGAATCGAACTGGTGGAACATCCGGTTGCGGTCCTTGTAGCGGATCGAGAGCTTGCGAATCGCCTCGCTCTCTTCGGTCTTGTCGGCCCGCTGTTGCAGCAGGTCGAGCTTGATCTTCTTCCGCCACCGCTCGTCGGCTTCTTTCTTGTCAACGGGGTAGTCGATCTTGTCCGGGTCGTCGGTCAAGTATTCATCGGTCGTGAAGTCGAACTTCTGCTTGAGCAGTTCCTGCACCGTCTGGTACCGCTCGTCGTTGCGCTGCAGGAACCGCTCGAAAACCCGCCGGGCGAAGTCAATGTTGCCTTCGCGGATCTGGTCGTCGAGGTTCTTGGCTTCCTTCGAGAACTCCGCGATGTCCGCCTTGAGGAAGTAGAACTTCTGGGGGTCGAGGTCCTTGAGGAAATTGTTGCACCATTTCACGGCGATCTCGTCGTCGATCACCGGTCGCGCCATGTGCCCCCGCTCGAGCAGATCAACCACGGTCTTGGCCGTTTCCTGGTCCTCGTTGGTCGGGACTGGCGCCTGGGCGCCCACAACGACCGCCATGAGGGCCAGGATGGCAATCAGCATCAAGGGACGTAATGCTAACCGTGGCATGAGGTTCGGTTCCTGAATTGAAGTGCCTGGGGTCGGGATGGACAAGAAGGTCCATTAGAGACATCTTAGCCGTGAAACGCTTGTTGGACAAGGCCGTCCGCCGAGGACCGGCCTGGGTCATCGGCACAACATGGTCCTCCCAAGAGTCACGCAGCGCGGGAAATCGGGCCGCGGACACTCTCTTATCTTCGTATCGATGGCTCACAGGGTTCTCGAAATCTTCAGAAAAGCGACCAGTTGCGCAGACCGGGAGACTGCTCCCGATCGCCGCGAGTGTCCCGATTCGATTGCGTTTCCTCGGCATGGCGATTCCGAGTGGTTCACTGAAATTGACGGGCTGACCATACTCGCTTAAGATGCCGCCTATGAAGCCATGTTGTGCACTTGACCAGGGAGGGTCTCATGAGCCGGCGATTCGTTGCATCATTGACCTGCGTGGTCCTTGCCACGCTTCTTGAGGCACCAGGAAGAGCGAGCCCAATTCAGTATACGGCCTCTCTCACAACCCCCTTGTTGTACTGGCCGACGACCCTGCAAGTTGATCCCCAGAACGGCGGCTCCTACGCGCTCCCCCAGGCATCGGCTCAATCCGCCTTCTCGCGGTATGATTACACCTCGGGAGGGGCTCCCCTTGACGGAAACGTCGTGGTCACGTTTCACGCAACGGATCCCGCCAATCCTGCGACGGATCTCGGAACGGTCGCCGTTACTGTCCCGTATCAAGGCGGAGTCGGTGGCGACGGTTGGACCGCCGATCTTCAGGGGGGGTACTTCGGAACAGGAAAGAACTCGGCCGTGAATCTCTCGCCGCCCGGAACTGTGCTTCCGGCCCCGCTTCTCGACCTTCTCTCGCACCCAGATCGGGTCGGGCTGCAAGCCGTCGTCGACGGAGGATATGAGAGCACTCTCGACGCGACGATGTACATCGGAGGAATGGTCGCTCCGGCACCGATTCCCGAACCAACTGTCCTGGCCACGCTGGCACTGGGGATGGGAGGGCTGCTTCTGCATCGCCTCCGTCGCTCCGGGGCATCACGACGAGCATGAAGCTGCCCTCGAACCCGTCGGCACCGTCAAGAGTCAGAGCAGGTTCAGCGATCGATTGTCACTACCTCGTAGATGTCATTCGCCTGTACCTCGAAGTTTCGCCTTTGTCGATATGGTTCAATAGCACGGCCGGGCCAACCTTGGCCCCGGCGCTGCGAGGCCCAGAAGGGGAAAGGGGACATCACTGATATTGACAGTAAGGGGACCATCGGCGAAGCTACCTGAATGCCACGAACCGCTCGATCGATCGAAGCAGGGATGGTCTACCACGTCCTCAATCGTGGAAACGGACGCCTGCGCTTGTTTCACGAGGAGGGCGACTACGACGCCTTCGAGCGACTACTGGGAGAGGGACTCAAGCGTTACCCGGTGGATCTGCTGACCTACTGCCTGATGCCCAATCATTGGCATCTTGTCGTCAGGCCGCGGACCGACGTGGCGTTGGGGCGGCTGATGGGCTGGGTGGGTGTGACGCACGTCCGCCGGCACCACGAGCACTATCACCGCCGCGGCGCTGGGCACTTGTACCAGGGGCGATTCAAGAGCTTTCCCGTGGCAGAGGACGAATACTTCCTCAAGCTCTGCCGATACGTCGAGGCCAACGCGGTGCGCGCCCAACTGGTGGAACGTGCCGAGCAATGGCGATGGTGCGGACTGTGGCGGCGCGCCCACCGCAGCAACGACCTGGTCTTGAGCCGGTGGCCCATCGAGCGCCCCAGGAGCTGGATAACCTTGGTGAATGCCGGCCTGTCGGAGGAAGAGTTGCGAGTGGTGCGGGACAGCGTGGGACGGGGCCGCCCATTGGGAGCAGCGCACTGGGTGCTGGCGACCGCCGCGCGCCTGGGGCTGGGCTTCACACTCCGCGGACCAGGCCGGCCCCGAAAGACAATCAACAATCAGTGATGGCCCTTTTTCCCTCCCCGCCACTCGTCACCCGCCACCCGCCACTACCCACTGCCCACCCGGGTTCTGGTAGACTGATCTGTCTTTGGATCGCGCGGCAGAACCTTGGGGGGTTGCCCGTGTCGTAGATAATGGAGCACCGGGGCGATTGGCCCGGTTGACGAGAAGACGCGGCGGGAATTGGTGAACCAAAGGTCGGGGATCGGGACAGCACGATGGCAGATGCGACGCGGTTTTACATCACGACGGCGATCGATTACCCCAACAGCCGGCCGCATATCGGCACGGCGTTCGAGAAGATCGGGGCCGATGTCCAGGCCCGGTTTCGCCGCATGGAGGGCGCCTCGGTTCACTTCCTGATGGGCAACGATGAGAACACCAACAAGGTGACCCTGCGTGCCCGGGAGCTCGGCATCGAACCCAAACCCTACGTGGACGACATGGCCCGGCAGTTCCAGGAGGTCTGGCGCGCGCTCGAGATCTCGAACGACGATTTCATCCAGACCAGCGAAGAGCGGCACCACGTCGGCTGCCGCAAGTTCATCCAGGCCGTGGACGACGCCGGCGACATCTACAAGGGCGTCTACGCGGGGCACTACTGCACCGGGTGCGAGTCGTTCAAGACCGAGAAGGAGGTGGCCGAGGCGGGCGGCAAGTGCCCCAACCACCCGAACACGCCGCTGGCCTGGGTCGAGGAGGAGAATTACTATTTCCGGCTCTCGGCGTACCGTGAACGCCTGCTCGACTATTACGCTTCACATCCCGAGTTCATTCAGCCCGAGAGCCGCCGCAACGAGATCGTCAACCTGGTCGAGACCGAGCTGAAGGACGTGGCCATCACCCGCAAGGGGTTCACCTGGGGCATCGAGGTTCCCTTCGACCCGAGCCAGACGATCTACGTCTGGTTCGACGCCCTGCTCAACTACATCACGGCCATCGGCTACGGAACCGATGAAGAGCGGTTTCGCCGCCTCTGGCCGGCCGACGTGCACGTGATCGGCAAGGATATCACGCGGTTCCATTGTGCACTCTGGCCGGCGATGCTGATGTCGGCAGGAGTCGAGCCGCCCCGCAAGGTCTTCGGACACGGCTTCGTCTATCGCAAGAACGAGGAGACCGGAGAGGTCCAGAAGCTGAGCAAGAGCCTGGGCAACGTGGTCGAGCCGATGGACTTGATCAGCAAGTTCTCGTCCGAGGCGTTCCGCTTCTACTTCATGAGCCAGTGCCCTTTCGGCGGCGACGGGGAGTTCTCGTTCGAGCGCTTCGCCGACGTCTATAACAGCGGCCTGGCCAACAACCTGGGGAACCTGTACAGCCGAATACTGACGATGTGCGTCAAGTACTTCAAGGGCCGGCTGGGCAGCACCGAGGGGATCGACCTGACCGCATGGCGGCGCGGGCTCGACTTCCCGGCGTTCGTCGGCGAGCTGCGCGCAGCGATGATCGGGTTTGATTACAGCACCGTGTTGCAGCGCATCTGGCTGGAGGTCGTCGATCGGGCCAACCGTTACACGCAAGAGACCCAACCGTTCAAGCTGGTCAAGACCGACCTGGAAGCCTGCCGCCACGTGCTGCTGAACCTCGCGGAATGGCTGCGGGTGGCGGCGATCTTGATCAAGCCCTTCCTACCCCGCACGGCGGAGACGTTCTATAGCGCGTTCGACTTCAGTGCCGACCATGCCTGGGACTGGGTGTCCTACAGTGACGCGGCCCGTCCCATGAAGGGGCTCGACTTGCGGATCACGGCACCGCTCAGCGGGGGCAAGCCCGCGCCACTTTTTCCCAAGATCGAGACCCAGAAGCCGGCGACCGGGTGATCCGGAGGGTGGTTGCAAAAGGGATGCGGTTGTCAGGGCGCGGGGAGTATTGCTCAGGGCTCGTTTTCGGTCGGCTTTCCACCTCTGACCAAACCGCGAAGACAGTCGATCCGGATCGACCCATCGGGCTGGACCGAGGGGCGGAAGCCACGAATGCACGGGCCGCTCAAGAGCATGGCGCGAACGTTGCCCTTGGATTCGACGGGCGTGCCGCGGTCGAACCATTCGTCGAAATCGAGTACGAACCGCTCTTCCAGGAACTCGATCCGCTCGAGCCCGGCCCGGTACAGCAGATCGACGAGCTCGCCCCCGGTCAGGTTCGTGGTATGGGTTTGATCGCGTGCCCGCTCGATAGCTTCATGGTGCCCGGCAGGTTCAGGCTGGGGATCAGTAAGATGGTCGCTGATCACGAGCGTTCCGCCGGGCCGCAGCAACTGCACCTGGCGGGCCGCGAAGGCGAGCGGATCGATCACGTGGTGGACGACGTAACGGGACAAGGCGCCGTCGAAGGGAGCCATTTCGTCCAGGGCGGTGTCGAAGAGGGACAGTTGATGAAACTCGGCTCGATCGCTCCACGGCTCACATCGCCGGCGCGCCCGCTCGATCATCTCCCGCGACAGGTCCACACCGACCACCCGGTACCCGGCAGAGAGCAAGGCTGCGCAGACCAGGCCCGGACCGCATCCCGCGTCCAGAACCCTGCTTCCGGGCGGAAACCCGGCGAACCGGACCAGCCGCTCCAGTGCGGCCGGATCGCTCTGGACGGGCGCTCGCTCAAACCGCGGCGCCTGCACGTCGAATGCCCTGGCGAGCGCCTGGTCGTGGTCGTTGCTCATCAGTTCGCCTCGGTTGGGGGCACGACCACGTCGCGCCGGTTGTTCAGGGGGTACGGAATTGGTCACGCTCAGGAGAAGTCTTCGACCTTCAGCCCCGGCACCAATCGGAAGTCGCGGGTGTTGGCGGTCAGAAGCGTGGCGTCATGGACGAGCGCGATGGCGGCGATACGTGCATCTCGGCCGCCGATCTTGCGAACCAATTGCGGCGTAAACTTCTGTAACTCCGTCGCCGCGGCGGCATTGAAAGATAAGATTCTCCCGTTCCATCGGCGACTGTAATGCTCGATGAGTCGCTGCTGAAACCCAAATGGCAACAACTGCTTCTCTGGCGCTTTGGCGGCGCTGATCGCCGCGATACACCCTTTGAACTGCTCGAAAGGTGTGATGACCGTGATCCAGACGTCCTGGGCCGAATAGGCGTTGATCCGTTGCTCGATTCGAGCAGCGTCCGATGACCCGGCGCGCTGGAGTTGCGACACCGGCTGCGTATCCAGGATGATCATCCTTCCTCCTTTTCCGCCTTCCGCTCCGCCTCAACAATTCGCATTACTTCCTCAAAAGCGGGGTCGTCATGAAAGTCGCCCATCAGATCGCGCCAGCTTCGATCGCCGTCTGGGGATCGATCGGTGCTGCTGCCTGCAACGTCCCTCCGACGGGCCTGATGGTCGATCCAGGCCCTCTGCAACTCCGCACCGCTCCGATAGTTGTGGAAGTGGAGCAGCCCAAGTACTGATCCTCCGTAATGAATGTCCAAGATCTTCTTTTCGGCTTTCCGATCATGTCCGGGCAGGAAATTGCTGCCCGAATGCCTCTTCTCGCCGCACCCGCATAGGCACATCGCCTCGGCCTCGCTCTGATCGAACATGACGCGCTCCCTCTTCGGAAAGACCCCAAACCTATATCAATCTGATTATATAGATTCCCCTGCGAAACCGCAAGGGGATCGCCGAGTCCAAGAGTGATTCCATCGTCGATACATCATCCTTTCCGTGGTCTCGCTATCGATCTTCTTCGAGCACGACCAGACTTGCTCAAACGCAGTGATGATGGTGATGTGGAAAATGTCTGTGGCATGAGCTGCCATCTTCGACTCGAGAAGCTGAGAGTCTCGAGACGACTCTTTTTGCACCTGGGAAACATGCTACGTATCGAGGACGAACATCATTCGGCATTTCCCGATTTCCGCCTGGCCTCTCGCTCCGCCCAGACGGCTTCCATCATCTCTTCGAAAGCTGGATCGTCCTTGAACATTCCGATGGTCTCGCGCCAGGGCTCTCTGTCTGCCGCGTTCTTCGGCTGGGGGACGAGGAAGACCGTCATGCCCTCTTCGAGGACCGCGAATTCAGCCAGGTCCTTGTCGCCAATGAACACATTGGAATGACAAGCACTGGCATCGGTTTGACGCAGCAGGTCCGCGACCGTCGAGCCCTCCGTGAGCTCGACGACCTTCGTCCCGACGCCGGGTTCGACGAGCGTGACGGTAATCGTCTTTCGATCGACCTGCTTGATGCTCAATTGAATCTCTCCAAACCGGACCCGCGGGGCCCTGTTCAACCACATCGATTGTACCCGATCCGAGGAGTCAGTCGTCGGTCGATTCCTCGCGAATCTTTCGATACGCCCGCCGCGCCAGCTCGTAGGCCTTTCTGGCCTCCTCCTGCTCGGACGGGCGAATGGCGCGCTCCTTCCGCGACCAGCACTGATCAACGCTCTTCAGGCACCATTCGGCCGATTTCCGGGAAGCGCGGACCGGCTTGTCGCCCACGACCACGAAGATCGGGTTCGTGTGTGAGGAGGGAAGAACCCGCAGCGCGATCCAGCTTGATTTCTTGATTGGCACATCGAAAGCGACTTCATGGAAAGCGCCGCCGGCGTCGATCTCCGCTCTGGCAACGGGATATGCGTTGACGACGAGCTCGACGGGAACCTTCCGGCTCTGGCCGATTCGGGCCCGCTCGATGTCCCAGTAGGGCTGCTCGTCGAGCGGGCGCTGGCGGATCGCCTGCGCCTCGGCGGATGGCTGGGGATCAAGCAAGGCAGCGACCCGGGCGCGGACCTTGACCGTCGCTGGCGCCGGGAGCTTCAGCTCGCTCCCCGCCTCGCCCAGGTCGCGGTCGCCCACGCGGAAATCGATCAGGTGGCTGCGGCCGTCGCCGACGTAGGACCGGCCTTCCTTGAAGCTGAATTTGGCCTCGCGCTTGCCGGCGTCGCGGCTGTAAACCTGGATGATCCGGTACTCGACGGCAAGTCCAGAGCGCGCGCTTCAAGGGGCGGTCGCGAAACATGGCCAGGTCCATCCAGCGCTCGGTGAGCTCCGTGGAACGGATCGACCTTTTCGGCTCGGCACTGCTGGTCGATTGCCTGTAGATCGGCTCGGCGTTGGGACTGGTCGCCTGCAGCTCCGCGGTCACACCAGCCCGGTTCCGTACCTTGACCAGAAAGACCGTCCAGCCGTTCTGCACCAGCCGGGGAGCTGCCGGACCCTGGGCCGCCTTCACCCGGCTTTCGGGGTTGATGTCGATTCCGATCAGGCAATGTCGATCCACGACTCCCTGGAGCGCTTGCACGCCCGCCTTTTTGATCGGTCGAGTCGAGGGCCATGTCGATCCTGGCCTTCTCGGCTGGAGCCAGGGGCTGGCCCAGGATATCGAGGGCTGCGGCGACCCGCCGGATCTGCGCGGCGAGCGACTGAAGATCAACTTCGTTCACAACTGGCAGATCCTCGGCCCGAGCTGCTGCGATGCCCACCGTCTGGACCAGGGCCCCCAGGAGAAGGACGAATCCAGATAGGGGCGACTCGGTATGTCGCATGGCCAGGTCCTCGCGGTGCAAAGTTCTTGGTTCCGACAGTTCGGTGAAAGGGATCGTGCAGAGAGAGTAAGGCCGGCTTAGACCCATTCCACACTCGTCACCCGCTGCTTCGCAAGAGCGGCGTTTCCGGGAGCGAGTGCGCTTACCGGGCTTGCTCGATCGTAGGAGCGAAAGACTGTGCTTGCCCAATTCGTGGTCTCGGAGTATGGTTCGGACGCGAGAAATGGGGGGAAGATGTGCCTTGCGCCCGCCTCTCGCTCTCGGCGTTGGCCATGACGGCCCTGGAAGTGTCGCGTGATCCGCGAGACCTGGGAGGGATTCCCATGAAACATCGCCGGTTTTGCTGGCTTGGATTGATGATCCCGCTTGGGGTTCTGCTCGCGCCCCCACTGCTGTGGATTCTGATCGTCCTGGTCGCCCCGACGAACTGGGCCCGTTCCCATGTCATTGCGAAGCTGGAACGGTCCAGTGGGCGCTCTGTCCAGCTCGACGACCTCAATGTCTGTCTGGAGGGAGGAATTGAGCTGACCGGCCTCAAGATCGGCGCACCGCGGTCGGTCGGCGACCCCTGGCTGGAAGCGAAACGGATCCGGATCGACGTCAGTCCGTGGCAACTGCTCTGGGGCAAGTTCGAGCCGACGAACCTTCAGGCCGACGAGGCCACCCTGCGAGTTCTCCGTCGCAAGGATGGTTCTCTCGAGCTTGCTGACCTGGTCATTTTCGATGGAGACGGCGCGGCGACGTCGAGCAATGAGCCGCACCGCTGCGGCCCCAGCAAGCTGAAGACGAAAATTCAGCAGACTCGAATTCTGCTGATCGACGAACCGAGTCATACCCAGCTTACATTCGATGAGGTGGAAGGAGAGGGGATCTGGGAAGGAGAAGGTGCGTTTGTCGTGACTCTCTCCGGCCGCTTGAACCAGGGGCCGTTCCAGTTCACGGCACATCTCGATCAATCTGGAGGCCAGCCCAACTTCGAGGGGCAGTTCCGAACGTCTGACGTTGTGCTTGACAAGGGTATGAGCGTGCTCCGTTATCTGGTGCCCGTGCTGGCCGGTGCCGCGGGGGAGATTCAGGGACGGATGGCAATGGATGTCTACCTGCGGGGTCGGGGTGAATCACGCGACGTGCTGTGCAAGTCGTTGGTGGGCAATGGCAGCCTCGTGCTCGATCCGATCGAACTCAACGGAACGCCACTGATGACCGAGTTCGCGAAACTGGCAGAGCTGTCGGCGACGGACAACCTAGCCTCGATTCGGTCCGATTTCGTGGTTCAGGACGGGCGAATCAGGACCGATCATCTCAACCTGACAGCCGGCCGGATTCCGGTTGCGATGTCCGGTTGGACTGACTTTGACGGCCGCCTGGACTACCAGGTGAAGCTCGACGGGGTGGTTGACCGGATTCCCGAACAGGCACGGAAGTTCATTGGCGGCCTGGATCTGGACCTGAACTCCCTGACTTCGCTCAGGTTGAGGGGGAATGTGGACCGCGTCGCAATCACCGCCGCCGGAACCACGGCCGATGGACGCTCGCCGCTGGAGCAGATCATCGGGCCGGAAGACCGGGAACGCCTCAGAGTCCTGGGTCGTCAATTCCGAGACAAGCTAATGCGTTGAGCGCCGGCCGAAGACCACCGCGACTCGATGGGCAGTCGGCATGTCAACCCAGAAATTTGTAGACTAGCGTTCACTAGGTAGGGCCGTTGCGCAGCTTGATCTGGCTCGGAGCGCTGACTACAATAACTCGGCTTAACTTGGTGAGCCGCAAAGGAAGAGGCAAGAAGGAGCCAGGGCGTGCCCAGACGTACATGGATTGCCGTGCTTACCATCTGGCCTGGCCTGGCGCAGGTCTGGACGGGTCAGGAGGTTCTGGGACTGATGCTGGCGATACTTTTCGCGGCCGCGCTTGACCTGGCGATTGTTGCCCGCTGGATCTGGATCGAAGCCTTCGCCCCGGGGTGGAGCGGCGTTTTCGCAACCCTGGCGATCTTGACCTGGGTGGCCAGCTTCGCCTACACGCTCTGGTGGGTCTGGCTGTGTCACCCGCAGCGATTCCGCCAGGAAATCGAGCGGCTGTTTCGAGACGCCATGGAGGCCTATCTTCAAGGCCGCTGGAATGACTCGCGGAAGCGAATCGAGCGGATCCTGGCGATCGACGAAACCGACGCCGACGCGCTTCTGCAACTTGGCACCCTTCATGTCCGCTTGCACCAACCTGCTCTTGCCCGGCGCGCGTTTCGCCAATGTTTGGAGCTGGAGGGCGGGGCCAAATGGCGCTGGGAAATCGAGCAGGCGCTGAAGCGATTGGGTGGAGAGTGAGGCAGCGACGGCGAGCGGATCGGCCTGGTGATTTTGGCCCAGACCCATGGATTGATGCTACCAAAGAATGGACGCCGGGTCCTGCGGCTCGGAAATGTTGCGGGTATCGTCCGGCGAATGCCTCCCCTGACGCTTTTCTCCACGCGCTCTTGTCTTTGCGATTTCGCGGCGAATGATGATCTCATAAGATCAGGGGGCTTGCAGGGTCGCCGGAAAATCGGTCTTCTTGTAGCAGGGTGATTCCCAGACCAGATGCGACCGAGAGGGGCTTGAAATTGACCGCCCCTCGCTTTGCCTTCCTGCACTTTTGCCGTTTCCAGCGCATAGAATGAGTTCAGTGGTTCTTGGGGCAGTTCGCTGGATCGGCGTATTACCGCGAGGGTAGGATCGTCGGATCGGAGTTGACGAATGTATGAACGCTTCACCGATCGCGCTCGCAAGGTGATGCAGTTGGCCAATCAAGAGGCCCAGCGCTTCAACCACGAGTACGTCGGAACCGA
>Ga0074044_10004313_pt1 | contig 11818 bp, 13 predicted proteins | sample BogForMeECP23OM1_FD_94443 | JGI IMG/M metagenome (GOLD analysis project Ga0074044, IMG submission 94443) | Bog forest soil microbial communities from Calvert Island, British Columbia, Canada - Bog Forest MetaG ECP23OM1 | ecosystem: Environmental > Terrestrial > Soil > Wetlands ...
CGTGCTCCCTGTCGAAGAACTTCAAGGCGTACAAGTCCCACCAAGAGGACAGTACATCTCCACCATCGCCGCCGAAATGAATCGCATAATGAGCCACCTCTACTGGTTAGCGATTAACGCAGGAGTCTTCTCAGGCCACACAACCATCTTCATGTGGGCTTTCGGAGACCGCGATCTATTCATTGAATTAGCAGAAATGCTTACAGGAGCACGTCTGACATACTCGTTCCTTCCTCCAGGCGGCCCACGACGCGACCTTCCCTTCGGATTCGAAGACAGACTTACAAAACTATTAGACTACTTCGAAAAACGACTCGTCGAATACGATAGAATCTTCTTCAGCAACCCACTTGTTATAGCACGAGCCAAGGGGATAGGCATTCTCACCAAGGAAGACGCGATAAAGCTTGGAGTAGCAGGTCCCGTACTACGAGGATCGGGCGTAAAATACGATATTAGAAAAGTTGAACCATACGGGGCATATCCCGATTTAGAATTCACGATACCAACCTTCGAGGAGGGCGACTCATACGCCAGATTCCTAGTACGATTTGAGGAGATGAAACAAAGCATCAGCATACTAAGACAGGCTCTAAAGAAAATCCCAAAGGGACCGATTGCTCGAAAAGCACCACTCGTGGCACCCGAAGGAGAAGCGGTAGGACGCGTCGAATCATCAAGAGGAGAATGTGCAGTAATGGTCATGGGAGATAACAGCGATAAACCGTACAGAGTAAGAGTAATGAACGGTTCATTCAGGAACCTGGTAGCAATGCCATACTTGATCAGGAACGTACACATTGCGGACATGCCAATAATCTACGGAAGCCTCGACTACTGGCCCGTGGAAGCGGACAGATAGGTTGGATAACTAAGCATGTTTCTTGGAGAAATGTACGAAGGCATCAAGCACATCTTCAAACGCACGTTTACCATGAAGTATCCCTATCAAAAGCTCGAGTTGCCCAAAGGCTTCCGAGGAAGGCATCTCCTCTATTTGGACAAATGCACGGGATGCGGTATCTGCGCCTGGATCTGCCCCGAACGATGCATCAGCATGGTTCCAGTGACCAGCCAAAAGGAGTACCCGCAGAATCCTGAAATGCGCTTCCCCCAATACTGGTATGCCAGATGTTGCTTCTGTCACTTCTGCACTGATTACTGCCCAACTGGCGCGTTAGATTACACTCCAGATTACGAACTTGCTGAATACGATCGAGACTTATTACTCTGGAGTCCTGAAAGACTCTCGAAACCTCCCACAAACATTGGACAATATCACGCCGTCTTCCATGGAAATCAAGGCGTCACCTACGAAAAAATGAAGAAATCAACAATAGAGATACAAGCGGCGCCAGAAAGATGAGCGAGATCCAAGATAAACTGGGACGCACCATCGAGAGACGAACGAAGGCACGAAAGCGAAAGCGCGGACCTTACCGACAGTCAGCACCACTACCATTCTAATATAACATACGTCATACTTAAATAAAGACAACTCGGACTTACCGCGTCAATCACGCTCGTGAAAATCGATGCCCACAGAACTCGAGATAAAAGACTTACACGTTAGCATAGAATCGAAACAGATACTGAAAGGAGTGAACCTAAAAGTCAAGCAAGGCGAAATCCACGCGATAATGGGCCCCAACGGATCCGGAAAGAGCACCCTCGCGAACACTCTGATGGGACATCCAAAATACAAAGTGGATAGTGGAGACATCCTAGTCAATGGAGAAAGCATTGTAGGACTACCACCTGACGTCCGAGCAAAGAAAGGACTCTTTCTAGCATTCCAATACCCTCTCGAAATTTCAGGCGTCCCACTCGCCCAATTCCTAAGGTCTGCGTACAGATCTGTGAAAGGCGAAGCACAACAACAAGACACAAAAGGAGTTCCAGGTGAGACACAAAAAAAAGAGGCCAAAGGCGTTGGGGCCGAGATGATTTCCGCACTCGCATTCAAGAAGAAACTTGAAGAAAAATTAAAAGAAGTAGATTTGGATCCTTCATTCGCGAAAAGATATCTTAACGAAGGCTTCTCGGGCGGAGAAAAGAAACGTGCTGAGATTCTTCAATTGGCCGTCCTGCAACCCGCAATTGCAATTATGGATGAAACCGACTCTGGACTAGACATTGATGCAGTTAGGAAAGTTGCAGAAGTCGTCTCAAATATGGCCGGACCTGAAATGGGTGTACTCCTGATAACTCACTACCAGAGAATCCTACAATACGTGCATCCACAATTCGTCCACATAATGGTCGATGGTCGCATATTCCAATCAGGAGGACCTGAACTGGCCCAGAAACTGGAAGAGAAAGGCTACGAATGGATCGAACGTGAGCCTGCGCCAGCCGCGGCTTGAAGTCGAATGAGAAACACTTAGAATGACAAACACTTATAACGTATGTCATACGACTAGTATTTGAAGCGACTTGGCAACTAAACAAGTAGTGGATATCGACTATACTAAGTACAATTTCAGAGATTCGGACGAAAGCTACGAGTATAAGTTCCCGAAAGGACTCACGAGAGAAGTCGTAGAGCGGATATCCAAAATTAAGAAAGAACCTGACTGGATGCGCGAGTTCCGATTACGATCATACGATCATTTCTTGAAGAGACCCCTCCCGATGTGGGGCGGCGAACTGACTCGACTCAAATTCGACGACATGGTCTACTACGCGAGTCCAACTGAAAAGAAAAGCCGATCATGGGAAGATGTACCCCCGTACATTAAGGACACATTCGACAAGCTTGGAATCCCGGAAGCCGAAAGAAAATTCCTCGGAGGCGTAGGAGCCCAATATGAATCAGAAGTCGTCTACCACAGCTTACGAGAAGACCTTGCAAAGAAAGGAGTACTCTTCACCGATACCGACACAGCTCTGAGAGAATACCCGGAAATATTCAAGAAACATTTTGCAACAGTAGTTCCACCTGAAGACAACAAGTTCGCAGCACTCAACAGTGCCGTCTGGAGCGGTGGAAGTTTCATCTACGTCCCAGAAGGAGTTTCAGTTGACGTGCCACTCCAAGCATATTTCAGAATCAACACGGCAAACATGGGACAATTCGAAAGAACATTAATCATAGCTGACAAGAACAGTCGCATCCACTACATCGAAGGATGCACAGCACCAATCTATTCAACAGAATCACTGCATTCCGCAGTAGTCGAGATAATAGCCAAACCAGGCGCGCACGTACGCTATACAACCATCCAAAACTGGTCAAACGACGTATACAACTTAGTTACAAAACGAGCTTACGCTTACGCAGACTCAACAGTTGAATGGGTAGACGGAAACCTCGGGAGCAAACTCACAATGAAGTACCCATCAATATACCTACTCGGCCCGAGAGCCAAAGGCGAAATTCTATCCGTTGCCTTCGCAGGTAAAGGTCAACATCAAGACGCAGGAGGCAAAGTTGTACACATGGCCCCCTACACAACTTCCAGGATCACATCAAAATCAATCTCAAAAGCCGGAGGCAGAACCACATATCGAGGATTACTACATGTTGCGAAAGGAGCGACAGGAGTGAAGTCGACGGTCAGATGCGATGCACTACTAATGGACGAAATCTCGAGAACAGACACCTACCCATACAACGAAATCAACGCAGACGACGCTACCATTACACATGAAGCAACAGTAGGCAAAATCGGAGAAGACCAACTATTCTACCTAATGTCAAGAGGCCTCTCAGAGCAGGAAGCACTCAGCATGATCGTTATGGGATTCATGGAACCCTTCACCAAAGAACTACCCATGGAATACGCCATCGAACTAAACCGGCTAATCCAAATGGAAATGGCCGGATCAGTCGGCTAGAACAAACCAAGCAACCCTTCAACGTTTAACCTATCTCCGGACTCCTCGTCAATGTCAGAGCTAATGATAACACAAGCGACCGACGAAAGTATAGAGACCTTTTCAAAAGCCCGACAAGAACCGACATGGTTGCAGGAATTCAGAGCCAAATCTCTGAAACTCTTCCTAGAACTTCCTGTTGAGCTGTCCAACCTCTACACGAAATATGCTGACCTAACAGGAGTGAACCTGGAATCTATCAACACCGTTCTACCCGAACCGAAACCGTTGGAGATCGAAGCAATCCGAAATAAGCTTGAAACAAAAGCAGCCCTCACCATATACCAATTCGGGCCTAAGACAATCTGTCCAGTCCTACCTGAGGCCTTGAAGAAAGAGGGCGTCATATTCACAGATATTGAAACAGCCATACACAACGATCCTGAAATCTTCAGAACCTACTTTCTCGAAAAAGCGATTCAACCGGAAGATGACAAGTTTGGTGCACTCAACGGCGCACTATTCACATCAGGCATCTACCTGTATGTTCCCAAAGGCATAGAGATAATCGTCCCATTCCGTCACGTAACAATGCTAGACGCAGAAGGCTGCGGTCTCTTCTCACAAAATGCCATAATCGCCGACAATCGAAGCAAATTCACCATAGTAGAAGAACTATACTCCAAACAATTGACCGGGCAGACAAAGAAATCAATGTATAGTGGACTATCCGAAGTCCATTTACGCGAAGGAGCGGAAGTCACTTACGCATCCATAAACAACCTAGCTTCAAACGTAAACATCTTCTCAAATAAGAAATCCGTGGGAGCGAAGGATAGCAAGATTGTCTGGTCATCCGCTCTCCTCGGCGGAGCATACATCAGATCTAGACTTGAAAGCGTCATGGAAGGCTCAGGAGCGACATCAGAAAACATTGAAGTAGTCTTCGGCGCAGGCACGCAACGATTCGACACAGTCTCAAACATAACCCACATAGGCGAAAACACGACGGGACATGCCATTTCAAAAGGCGTAGTGAAAGACCAAGCTCGAGCCCTCTTCAAGGGCATGATAAGAATCGAAAAGAACGCTAAGAACTCACGCGCATACCTAGCGGAACACGGTATGATCCTAGGCAAAGAAGCACTCGCAGATGCAATTCCAGGACTTGAAATTGAAACCAACGAAGTCAAAGCAACCCACTCAGCATCTGTAGCTCAAATCAATGAAGAAGAAACATTCTACCTCATGGCACGAGGCATTCCCGAAAACGACGCCAAGAAATTGATTATCGTAGGATTCTTCGAACCAGTAGTGGAACGAATACCCGTTCCTGAAATCGCACGTCGAATCAGAAGAATCATAGACCTCAAATGGACTGGAATATACGACTTCTACGCATCACTCACAATCCCAGCAATAGATGACGAATATTACGAAGAAGGACAGAAAACAAGAGACATATTCGAAGGACACTACAAGTATCGTTAATGATATTATAATACGCCATCGATTAATACTTGACGTGAACGCGTAGCTGCAAGCACTTCTCTCTAACCTATTTTAATTCACGAGCTTCTTTGATTAGCTTTAGAATTTCATTCTTTTGCTTCTCAAATTGAATCCTAAATTCTTCCCTATCTTCCTTAGTTAACTTTGGATCACTATCTAGTACTTCAAAATAATACCCGCGAACAAGGCTCAGATTCTTCTCATCATCATTGTTAAAATTGTCAATCTTGTTACTGATTGCGACCCCAATTCTATAATCCAATAGCGGTCAACTAAACTCTATTCCACTGCTTGCATATGATTTTTGCCGAAAACAATTCTTCTTATCTAGTTTGAAGTATCGTTAACGATCTTATATTTCGCCCAAATACTTGTAACTGCACCGGAAATGTCGCATCGACGCATAAGTATGCCTAGCCTACGAGCAGTCGCTTTACTAGTCGTACTGGTTCTGGTGATCTCATTCTCCTTCGTTGCATTCCCTCTTAGTCCGACACTGAAAGCCAGCTTCAGGATCACAACGCCACCTCAGTCCCCACCAACTATGGAAGTCGTCGAAGCGAGTTACGGCAAGACATCATTGCTAGGCTCAACACCAGGAAACATTACAGTTTCCTATCTCGTAGCAACCTCAGGCGACTATTCATTGACGATTGTAATCAGTTACGGAGGGGCTGTACTCAGTTTTGGGAGTTATAGTTCCTTAGGAGATGGGCTCTATGAGATGTACGTTGTCTATTTCCCGCGATTCGGAGAGCAATCCGGTACTCCATACTCTATCACATTCAGCCTATCCTACTCGAATGGAATAGCGATAGGAGATCTGACATTACCTATCTATCCTACCTAACAAGGCAGAGTCAAAAGGCACCATCTAAGACGAAGTATTGGCGTATGATTAGACTTAAAGTAGGTGAACCTGTATCCACCACACCCACTCATTATGGATGCGTTTGAAATGATATTTGATGAAGAAGCGATCGAAATACTCGATGGCAAGAATTTTGCTTATTTAGCAACCTCGATGACTGACGGTTCTCCTCATGTGGCTCCGGTTTGGATCGACCGAAGCGGAGATACAATTCTGATAAATACTGTCCCAGGGCGGTTGAAGCAGAAGAATGTTACAAGAGACCCGAGAGTAACCATCAGCATCACCCAGCAAAAGAACCCCTATCGACATCTGTTCATAAGAGGACGAGTTATTGAACAGACGAAAGAGGGCGCGCTGGATCACATAAACCGCTTATCGAGGAAGTATTCAGGTAAGGATTATCTGTGGAAAGATAGAGACAGAATAATATTAAAAATTGTTCCAGGATACGCTAAGATCTTAGATTAGTACCCTGAAAATTGCTCCTAGATCGACGTAATATGTCGATTCCGACAGTAGCGAATAAGTATAACACGGCGCGTATTATATTGCTGAGCGTTGAACTTTAGAGATTTCTTCAGATTCCGCAAGCGAGTTCCAGTCTTAATTATCGAACGAGTTCAGGTTGGGAAGCGGTTATTCTTGTTCAAGAAATATACGAATAAGACCCTGTTCGTGGGCAACTTGTCTGTACTGAGTATTTTGATGATTGGACTCTGGAGCTATATGTATTACTTCGGTGGTCATCAATATTCGCTCGTACAGAACGAGCTGATCAATATTTGCTCAAACGCAAAAATCGATGATGTACCGTACCAGGTTGTTGACTTCTTCCAAAAGAAAGGCCATCTCGTTATCTACGTGATGACAAACAGATTGCAGTAAATCCGGAGTATGTTTCACTTTCTTGGTACTAAGTTAATTGTATGTGGCAGAGGGCTATTTCAGCGTCTCTTCGAAAGCATGGAACCAAGAGGGATGCTCAGCTGCGTAATCGACAAACTGAGTAACTCGATCCAAAGTACTCTTGTGGACGTGGTGCTCAATTCCCTCAGCGTCAGCCTTCGCAATTTTCTCATCGACATGAAGGATACGAAGGAACTTTAGAATAGTCAGATGTCTCTGTTGAACAGATTTAGCTAAGCGCTCTCCGCTGGTTGTGAGGGTTAGACCTCGGTAGCGCTCGTACACGATGAGTCCCATCGTATGCAATTTCTGAAGCATGACGGTAACGCTTGAAGACTTTACACCGAGACGCCCCGCTATGTCCGCTGACCTGGCGTAGCCTTTTTTCTGTATGAGTTCGTAAACGACTTCCAAATAATCCTCCACACGCGTAAGATCCGAAGCTGGATTAGGTCTCGGTAACAGAACTACAGTATTCTTTGCTGGATTGCTCATACATTCCACCAAGTCTCTCGCGTCTCATAATTAACGTAACGCTCCTAATATACTGCTTCATGAAATGAAACACCATCATGATAATAGTCCAGTCTTTAAATATTAGAGGAGGCTAACTTTCATGCGTGTTTCCAAATAGTCTAGTCGTCCAAAGCATTTTCGCTGGTAGATCATACTGGGAATTAGCAGATTTTCCCTTTAGACGTACTGTTCGAACTGCTTTCAGCGGGTCTGCGATAAGTGGATTTGTTCGTTATGTAGGCCCGGCTCTGATTGTTAGTACGGCTTACATAGATCCAGGCAATTTCGGCACCGATATTTCTGGTGAAGTCTCTTATGTTTACAAACTCCTCTGGGTCGATTGGCTTGCGAACCTAATGGCCATGGTCCTTCAATACCTCTCAGCCAAGATTGGTATTGCTACTAGGCTTTCTCTTGCCGACCTAATCCGATTGAAGTTGAAGACCAGATGACAGACTCTCCGTCTAGGCTAGGTGCGGTTAGAGCCGCTTTGAGGAGTTCCGCGGCAACTGGTTTCATTCGCTATATGGGTCCTGCTCTGATTGTTAGTACGGCTTACATTGATCCGGGGAATTTTGGTACTGATATTTCAGGTGGAGCACAGTTCGCTTACCAACTTCTTTGGGTTGTTTGGCTTGCGAACATAATGGCTATGGTTCTCCAATACCTTTCGGGTAAGCTGGGTCTTGCGACTAGTCTTTCTCTCGCTGAGGTCATTCGGGGGAAGTTGAAAACCAGATGGAAGATCGTACCTTACTGGTTGGCTTGCGAAATTTTCGCTGTATTTACGGACCTAGCGGAATTTCTCGGCGTCACAATCGGCCTGTATCTGCTTTTCGGCATCCCGCTAATCATAGCGGCCTTCATATCCGCCTTTGACATCGTCATCATTTTCCTTCTGACTGGCAGTAAGTTCCGACGAATGGAGCTCATCATAGCAAATTTCGTCACCGTGATCGGGTTAGGATATCTTTACGAGGTCTTCATAACAAAACCGAACGCGGTTCCGATTGTGGTGGGCTCGATTCTGCCATTGATTCCCGGCACTGGCGCTGCGGTGATTTGCGTTGGTGTTATTGGCGCAACCGTCATGCCGCACGCCCTTGTGTTGCATTCCTATCTGGCTAAGAATAAACTTCAGGAAGGAGATTTGAACGAGAGGAAAAGATTGCTACGGTACCATCGAAATGAGACTCTATCCATGCTAACCATGGCTGGGTGCGTTAATGCGGCGATTTTGATCATGGCATCTGCGGCTTTCAACACGCATGGAATTCAAGTAGCCACGATTCAGCAGGCATATTGGACACTGCTACCCCTCTTCGGATTTTTAGCTGGAACCGTTTTTGCTATAACCCTTCTCTGCTCCGGTTGGTCATCCTCCTGTTGCGGAGTGCTAGCTGGTCAGGCCATACTCGAAGGCATGTTAGGAAGCCACATCAATCCATGGGTCAGAAGGATCATAATCCGAGTCATCAATGTCGCACCCACAACGGTAATGATCGTGTTAGGATTTAATCCGCTAACCCTTCTAGTCTACAGCCAAGTCGTCCTCAGCTTCCTAATACCACTCCCTCTGATTCCGCTGATCATCTTCACGATGGACAAAAAGTTGATGGGTACCTTCGTCAACCGAAAATCACTCACAGCAATAGCACTCCTCTTCTGCGGGATCATTATTGCATTCAACATCTACATCTTAGTTCTCACACTCTGACTTGCTGTTAACGGAACAATAGGAAGGCAAGAGAATCGGACTCTTTGCAGACGAAATGCACTGAGCAATCAGCCATTTAGTAGACGCATTGTTGCTTCTGGATAACGTTCTCCCGCAGCAGCTCCTCGAGGAATCGTTTCATCTATTTGGCGAAGATCATCTGGCGTTAGCTTCACGTCAATCGCGGCTACGTTTTCTTCTAGATACTTTCTTCGTTTTGTGCCAGGTATAGGAATTATATGCTCATCTCTGGCCAGTGTCCAGGCTAGAGCAAGTTGAGAGAGCGTACATCCTTTCTCTTGAGCAATCGCTTCAATGCGTTGAATCAACTCTAGATTTCTCGGTAAAGTGTCTTGTTGGAAGCGTGGTGCGCCATGACGCCAATCATTTTCCGGCAATTCTGCCAGGTTTTTGATTCGGCCGGTTAGGAAACCGCGCCCAAGAGGACTGTATGCAACGAAGCTGACACCAAGGTCCCGACAAGTGGCAAGCAGCTCATGTTCTGGATCCCGACTCCAGAGCGAATACTCCGTCTGCAGAGCCGCGATCGGGTGCACGGCATTTGCACGACGCAAGGTTTCAGGTGAAGCTTCTGAAAGCCCCAAATATCTGACTTTACCTTCCTTGACGAGTTGCGCCATTGCTCCAACGGTTTCTTCGATAGGAGTATTTGGGTCAACTCGATGCTGATAATAGAGATCGATCGTTTTTACGCCGAGACGACGAAGGCTTGCCTCACAACAAGAACGAACGTACTCCGGTTTTCCGTTTATTCCGCGAAGGCTCGGATTCGTTTCACTGCGGACGATTCCGAACTTCGTGGCCACAATAACTTCATCACGACGATCCCGGATAGCACGCCCTACAAGAATCTCATTCGTAAAAGGACCGTAAATATCAGCCGTGTCAAGAAAATTCACTCCTAGATCTAAGGCTCGGTGAATGGTAGCGATGGATTCATCATCATCACGTTTACCGTAAAATTCGGACATACCCATACAACCTAACCCAATCGCCGAGACTTTCAAACCAGATTTACCTAACTCCCGCATCTTCATAATGCAACGCCACCTAACCCGATTATGGAGAGAGTGCTTATCCTTTTCGCTTGTCGGATTTGGTCGAGTTATTTCGAGCCGGCATCGGCAACACATCGTAAGGGTAGCTTAGATAGCGGAATCGATTAAATCTATGACGGAGAGATTCAGAATGGTGAGAGTTAGGACACAATTTTTCTCATTAAATGGAGAACTGATCGAGTTTGAGTAACGAAAAGATAAACGTGCAAAAAGACCGATTGTATTTTGGTATCATAGCGAGTCTTACGATTACCGTGATCGTGCTAGCGGCCATTTTAGGTGCGAGCTTTAATTCCCGTACAGTCTTCGTGACGCAGAATAATTACGTCACCGCTACGAGCACGGTGACGGAGAGCGTATGGTCAATCGTCACCCAATCACAAATGCAGTTCTCTGTTAGCACGGCTACTAGCGTTGTTGAGCCTCCGGTCGGGGGTAATTATCAAATGCCGAACTTGAGTAATCCAGCTTGTCAGTATCCCTTCAACCCTTACGGTTGCAACGAGGGGCCTCCAGTAACGATCACGGGTTCCCTTTCAATCAGCGGATCCTGCATATTCCTTTCGCCAGGAAATGGGCCAACCTACACCGTGTGGAATTTGCCTTCAAACTACACTACGCCAAGTTTTTCGGGCGTAGTTCAAGTGTATGGGTTCATCTACCCCAACTGGCCAGCTCAGCAACCGTTCCCTCCATACCCGTTTCAGAGAACGGTCTGCATAGGTACGCCGATGTGGGCAGTCTACCCGTACATTCAAACTGGAGTGTAGTCTAAGCCGGATTCTCCCCGAGTAGATCCTGATCTACTCAGGTGGAATGCGGTTGTAGACGTATCTGAGATCTATGCCCTGTTTCGCTCGAACATACTTGGCTGCGAAGAAAATAATGACGCCGGCTACGACGACGCTCAAGAAGAATTCTACCACTGCCGAGGTAACGTATCCTCCTACCGCTGGGTAGGCGTAGCTTGCGTAGATCATCCAGAACAAGTAGCCAAGAGTGATGCAACCGAAAAATGAGATAATTGGGATTCCCCCGACTTTCTTGTTAACGAGTGATGGGGCCTGTTCGTAAGCCTGCTTGTTTTTCCAAGGTAGAATTATCGCACAGATTACTGGGATTAGCATTGTTAGGACGGCGAATAATGTGAAGTTTAGCTGAACGAAGATTGTGGTGTATATACTCAGAGCGAGTCCTATCTCTGCGAGGACTGCGATAAGTAGGACTGAGACCCAGGGTGCGCCGTTCGATCTGACTTCTGCAAGTTTGGATGGGGCGAGACGATCGAATGACCACGCAAACAGATTTCGGCTCACATAGTAGAAATATGTTACAGCCAATCCGATCAAAGACAATAGGAAGCCAATGAATACTACAACTGCTAGAGCCATGTTA
>Ga0074044_10004314_pt1 | contig 11818 bp, 10 predicted proteins | sample BogForMeECP23OM1_FD_94443 | JGI IMG/M metagenome (GOLD analysis project Ga0074044, IMG submission 94443) | Bog forest soil microbial communities from Calvert Island, British Columbia, Canada - Bog Forest MetaG ECP23OM1 | ecosystem: Environmental > Terrestrial > Soil > Wetlands ...
CTTGGCCGTCTGCTCCAGCAGAGGCAGCAGGTCCTTCATCGAGCTGATCTTCTTTTCGTGGATCAGAATGCGCACGTCCTCCAGGATGCATTCCATGCGTTCCGGGTCGGTGACGAAATAGGGGGAAAGGTAGCCGCGGTCGAATTGCATGCCCTCGACTACTTCAAGGGTGGTCTCCATCGTTTTGGATTCCTCGACGGTGATGACGCCGTCCTTCCCGACCTTTTTCATGGCTTCGGCAATGATGCTGCCGACTTGCTTGTCGGTGTTGGCACTTATGGACCCCACCTGCGCGATCATGTCGCCCTTTACGTCGCGGGAGAGCCGCTTGATCTCTTCCACGGCGACTTCCACAGCCTTATCAATGCCGCGCTTGAGCGCCATTGGGTTCGCGCCTGCGGCAACCGTTCGTACACCCTCACGGAAGATTGCTTGGGCCAGCACGGTCGCGGTTGTGGTGCCATCGCCAGCCACGTCCGAAGTCTTGGACGCAACCTCGCGCACCATCTGTGCACCCATGTTCTCGAGCGGGTCCTTCAGCTCGATCTCCTTCGCCACCGTCACGCCGTCTTTTGTGATGATGGGTGCCCCGAACTTCTTCTCGATCACGGCATTGCGTCCCTTCGGGCCGAGCGTGATCTTTACAGCGTCAGCCAGAATGTTGACGCCGCGCAAAATCGCCTGACGTGAATTCTCACCAGTTACAATTTGCTTTGACATAAGACTTTACCCTCCCGGGTGATCGAGTACTTCTAGCCCGTCCGAAGTCTTCGGTCCGGGTGAAACCTATTTCTTGCCGGATGCTGATTTGGCCATTCCGCTGACTTTCACCAGAATTTCCTCCTCGCGGAGAATCAGGTACTCCTGGTCATCGATCTTGATGTCGTTGCCGGTGTATTTGCCGAACAAGATCCGGTCACCCAGCTTGACGTCGAGCGGGATACGATGGCCCTTTTCCATCTTGCCGGCTCCGACGGCGATTACTTCGCCCTCATGGGGCTTTTCTTTTGCCGTATCGGGGATAATGATCCCGCCCTTTGCAGTCTCTTTCTCTTCCAGCCTGCGCACCAGAACTCGGTCATGCAGAGGAGTGATATTCACAGTCATTTCTACGACCTCCATTCAATCCATTCGAAAAACTAAAACAGTCAACTCTTTGTGGCTCCAGGCCAACACTACGGGCGAAAAATCTTCCGGTTCTTCTGTCGCGCTGCTTCGAGGCCATCCGTCTCTTTTTTCTGGCGGTCGATTTCTTTTTGCGGCTCCTCTTGAACCTCCAGCTCTATGGATTTGGCAATCGCAGCCTCAACTTGTGCATCCAGCCGTTTCGAAAAGATGAAAAGCGCAAAAGAGTTCAGGAATCTAGAACGGACTAGGTTTATCGAGTACTGCGAATCTTCCCAGCGGGCGATGACCTTTTCTGTCGACCTATACAGTTCGTTAGTTGGGAAGCTGATCTCGCCAACAGGCCTCGTTGGAGTTCCGTACTTTGTCGAGATGGCTTGTACCATGTCCTCGGCAGTTAACCCATGTGTTGCGTCCTGATCATAAGTCACCAACATCCTGAAGAGCTCGCCATTGTAGAAGCTGAAGAAAATCTGCCGGACCGAGTCTGTTTGGCGCGAATAGTCAGAGGAGCCACCCGGCCAACACGTCAACTCTTGAATTACCGCTGGATGCTTTTGGATCAGCTTTGTCTGGAGCGGTCTTAGGTCAACCTGGCTAGATAGTTCGGGCAAACTCATCCCCAACGAAAAGTCTCGATACTTGGAAAGATCCTGCCCGTGAACTAAAGGAGCTGAAAACAGGATCATAACGAGAGAAATGCCCACATTGCGCATCATTTTCATTTGAATGCTTCCTACGAAACCTTAAAGATTCAAAATCATTTCCACTTTAATCAGTGCGATCATTTCTCCCTGACGCAATTCATTGTCCCTTGCGAGCCTTATGCTTGTTGGTTCAAGCGGCAGCCAATCGTGCGCGGTCCCTCACCGGAAGGTCGTTGGCCCGGGGAAGAGACACGTTTTCCTGGATATCTCGGGACTGGGCGTCTAATGTGCGGAAGTCTACTTCCCCGCATTGTAGCTCCTGCCGTAACAGCGCATCCGCAGCCTGTTCGCTGATGTTCGTAAGCATTGGAATCTCGCTGCTCTTGCGTTTCCCCTCTGCAAGACAACTTGAGGGGCGAGCTTAGCCCGCCCCCCTCCAAACGAAAGGACCTGCTGGCTTCAGGCTGCTACGGCAGCGGCGATCTTGTGGAACGTCGAGTTAGCGACGTCATAGGTTTCAACCTGAGGAGCGCCCTCAACTACCGTGGCGAGGATCTTCGTCACTCCTGGGTAAGTTCCGCGGTTGTAAGCCTCGGCATTCTCAGCCTTGTCCCACAAACTGATTGCGAAAGCCACCGTGCCGCCCTGGCCAACGAACGTGATTTCGTCTTGGAATCCTTTCTGTTTTCGAAGCAGAGGGAGGACGTCCTTCTCCAGCCTCTGGGTAAACTCCGCAACGCTATTGGGCTTCAGATGCATATAAACGCTGCGTGCAAACATGAGAATCTCCTTGGTTCTCTATGCCAAGGGAGCGATTCAGATAAACAGTATTGGTTAATCTTGTCTGGATACTTCCTCAGCCTGTTAACTATAATGGGTTAATTCACTGGACTTGTCAAGTAGAATCTGAGATTATTGTTGATAGTTAACCGACCGTCGTTAAGCGACGTGGAGGGGCATTGTGGACGTTTGCCTGGTGATTAGACGGCGACTGGATGAATTGGGGCTTGAACAGAAAGATCTAGCGACTGCCGCCGAAGTTACGGAGTCCTATATTTCCCAGCTGTTGGCTCGCAAGAAGCTGCCCCCGGCGCCTGACCGAACAGATATCTATGAGAAAATGGCGAAGTTTTTGAAGATTCCGACCGATAGACTTTCGAAGCTGGCTGAGCACCAGCGCAAGGAAGAATTGAAGAGAGACTTGGCGGGCCCACCCGTGCCCTTGTTCGGGGAAGTTCGAGAAATAATCCTCCGGAAGTGCGTGGCCAATAAAGAAAAACAGGTCCGTGCGATTTTTGAGAAGCAGCCCTTCGGCGAACTCGAACGCCTCGTCACACAAAAGCTTTTGGACGTGATCAAAAAGGTCGCCAAAGAAGAATTGAACAGTGAAAACTGGCTCCACTTGGTGGCTCGACTCGCCGGCCGAAGCTATGAACAAATGCGGGTTACCCTCCTTGAGTTCCTGGACACGGACCTCTTCAGCTTGTCGCCTGAAAACTGTGTTTCCTTCCTGGATCCATTGATTGAATCCTGGGACGTCGATCTAACGACCTTTGGTATGGAGATTGTGTTAAATCGAAGAATAGCCCCAGGCGATCCTAGGAGATTTGAGTTTGTTGAAACGGGACCTGGCCAATCAGAGGTAGAGCCGGGGTTCAAAGAGTTCCTTAATGATAGTTCCCTCAGCGGGACTGCCACCAAGGAAGAAATGGAGTTGCTAAGGAATCTAAGGTTCAACGGGAAACGCCCTACTTCACTTTATTATTACCGAGAATTGCAAAGCCTAAGAGACCCTCTCCATTTTCGTGCGGAAAATCGACCCTCGATGCAGAACTCATCCGGTGGGCTGAAATGACCGTTAACATACAGGATGTGGATTTCAGGTCGAAGGCGGTCGTCCGAGAATAGCCGTGCAATGCTTGGACATATGGTGAGCAAACATCCAGTCATCATCCAAGGTGGAATGGGCGCAGGCGTATCATGTTGGCGACTGGCGCAGGCGGTATCTCAACTCGGTCAACTCGGGGTCGTTTCCGGTATTGCTTTGGATCTCATCCTAGCCAGGCGGCTGCAGGACGGCGATCCCGGCGGGCATATGCGGCGTGGCCTTGATCGTTTCCCTTTCCCCAAAATGGCGGAGCGCATTTGGCAAAAGTATTACATCCCCGGCGGCAAGTCAGAAAACGAGCCCTACAAGAGCCTGCCGCAGCATTCCCTTGAAAGTCCGCGCGAGCTGCTCGAGTTGTGCATTGTGGCCAACTTTGTCGAGGTGACTCTGGCCCGCGAAGGTCATGACCACCCCGTCGGTATCAACTACCTCGAGAAGATTCAGATTCCACACTTGTCTTCCCTTTACGGAGCCATGCTGGCCGGCGTCGCGTACGTACTGATGGGCGCGGGCATCCCCCTTAAAATTCCTGGTGTGCTCGACCGTCTGGCCAATCACGAGCCCGCCAGTTACGAGCTGCAGGTCACCGGCGCGCAGGATGGCGATGACACCACAATCCACTTTGCGCCGCGGGAATTCATGGTGCGTGAGCTTCCTCCACTCCTGCGCCCAAATTTTCTTGCCATCGTCGCCTCCAACTCGCTTGCCGTAACTTTGCGCAAGAAGGCCAACGGCAGGGTCGACGGATTCGTGGTCGAAGGGCCCACGGCTGGTGGACACAATGCGCCACCCCGCGGGAAGCTGCAGCTCGACGAAGCGGGTGAACCGATCTATGGGGAACGCGACATCGTAGACCTGGAAAAGATGCGCGAACTGGGTCTGCCGTTCTGGCTCGCCGGAGGATATGGCACTGCCGAAAGGCTCCGCGGAGCCCTGGCTGCCGGCGCAACCGGCGTGCAAGTCGGAACCGCCTTCGCCTTCTGCGCAGAGTCAGGTTTGAGGGACGATTACAAGCAGGCGCTCTTGAAGAAAGCGAGCTCCGGGGAGGCTAAGATTTTCACCGATCCTTTGGCTTCGCCGACAGGTTACCCATTCAAAACCGCCCAGTTAGAAGACACGCTCTCGGAGCGCAACGTCTATCTTGCCAGACCGCGCATCTGCGATCTCGGCTATCTCCGCGAGGCTTACAGGACTCCCGCGGGCACGATTGATTATCGCTGCGCGGCAGAGCCGCTGACCGTGTACCTGTCCAAGGGAGGACAGGAAGAGAAAACGGCGGGCCGAAAGTGCCTCTGCAACGCTCTGTTGGCGAACATCGGACATCCCCAGGTACGCGCCGGCAAATTCGTAGAAAGAGGCCTGGTCACCTCCGGAGATGACCTGAGCGAAATTCCATCCTTCCTCCCGCCAAACAGGCCGCTTTACAACGCCGCCGATGTGATTGCAAAGCTGCTCAACGTGTGATCCTGCGCGCGATACAGTTGGTAGAATTACTTTCTCGCTCAGAAGATCTCTACCGAGAAACCAATTGCTCCGCCGGTGCCCCCTAGGGTCGATTCCTTCCCTTCCCCCGATTCGGTTACTACATTTTTATGACGGCACTTCTTGATATTGGACAGGTTACCAAAAAGGGCTCTTGGCTCAGCAACTTGCGCACCGCCGATTTCACTTCACATGCCCAAGCGTTCGGGCCATAGCCGAATGCTCTACCCACCCTATAATTTGTTATGCCAAAAGGTCTGCGGTCCCGTGGTGAGGATTTGCCTCCCAAGGCAACGGTTCTCTAGACCATTGTAGCTACTAAACCTTCTGCGCCGATGCTCGACGCCCAAACCTCTATCTTATTAAGGTAGCGTTCAGACGAGATATGCAACCGTTTTACAAAACCATCGCAAATGCCTTGAACTTTCACGAACGCGCGAGTTTCGGGCGCCTCGTCAGGCCGCGACGGTTCAAACACCGTTGTACCTGGCATTCTCTCGATTTTTGTAACTACACAAGAGTCCCGCAACTATGCTCCTTGTGCAAGCGAATCAACGGGCATAACGCCGCGATATCATGTTCTCGCTCGCGGCTGCAATCTCAACAAGCCGCTGGGTTATTTTTCTGACTGTCCACCGTGGCTGCCAATAATCATTAGGATGCGGCCTTGGGCCACAGATGGGAGCTGCCATGAAAGCATATTCCCGTTACCAAAAGGGCTATCTATACGAGGAGCATGGCGCGTGGTATGTCCGATATCGCCAACGAGTCCCACAAGAGGACGGCTCCAGCAAGCTTAGACACATCTCCAAACATCTAGGGCGCTCCAAAGATTTCTCCAACATTTTTGCGGTTGAGCGGTGTCGGGCATCATTCATGCAAACCGTCAATCAAGATCGGCTCAGCACGAATTCGAGAATAACGTTAACCGCCTTCGTCGAGGGGCTCTACCTACCTTGGACCAAAGAGGAGCGTCGAGCCAGCACAAGCACAGGGCATCGTCAAATCTGGATCAATCACCTCCGCGATCGCGTCGGAGAACTTCGCTTGCGTGAATTCCGCACCGTGGACGCGAGTCGAATGTTGCGAGCGGTCGCCAAAGAGAAGGATCTAACGAAGACAACTTTGCAACACATCAAGTCAGTGCTGAGCACCATCTTCACCTGCGCCAAAAATGAGGGAGCCTTCGATGGGGCAAACCCCGTCGATGGCGTTTTGATTCCCTGGAATGCGAGAGAACCGGGAGAGACGCACGCCTACGATCTCGGCCAAGTGCTCCAAATTCTCGACCTCCTCCCGCTTCTCGCAAAAAGTCTTATCGCGACTGCGGCCTTCGCGGGGCTACGCCGAGGCGAGCTCCGCGGACTCGAGTGGACCGATTACACGGGCACCGAATTAAGGATCAACCGTTCGATGTGGAGATCGGTGGTCAGCCTTCCGAAGACACGCGCCAGCCGCGATTCCGTGCCGATAATTCCTGCCTTGGCGGAAATCCTCGACGCATACCGAAGATCCGCGGGTAACCCAGAATTAGGTTTCGTTTTTCACTCCAATGATGGGCTTCCTATCAGCCTCGACAAAGTCGTGCGGCGGATGATTCGGCCGGCTCTCGAAGCCATCGATCTACAGTGGCACGGGTGGCACGCGTTCCGTCGAGGCCTTGCCTCGAACCTATACGCCATGGGAGCTTCCGACAAGGTGGTACAACGCATCTTGCGCCACTCGAGACCGCACGTTACCAAGGAACGCTATATTAAGGTGTTTGATCGCACTGTGCTCGAAGCGGCGGAGAAGATGCAGAAACGGATCGAAGAACTAAGACAAGCGAAAGAACCCTGCCGGCAGCTAGAATTGGGCTTTGGCGACGGAGTTGAACGACCACGGACTGCGCTAGCCGACCATCCAGCGTTCAGCCGTCTCGCGGATTCCTCGCTCTCAGGCCAGCAGTTGGCCAGCACCTTATCTTGAATACCACGGAAAGCTATTTGAAATTATGCGGCGCGCTTGGAGCAAAGTCTCGACGCTGGATGTAGTTAGAGGAATCTGGCGGAGAGGGGGGGATTCGAACCCCCGGTACAGGTTTTGGCCCGTACAACGGTTTAGCAAACCGCCGCCTTCAGCCTCTCGGCCACCTCTCCGCGGCTAACTTCTTGCAACATTGTAGCTTATTACGGCATTTGGTGACAGTCCCTCCCTCGATTGCTTCTGGTGCACACTGTCACAAGATTGTCACCAAGAGTTTTGAGTTGGCGTTTTCGGAGACTCTTCTCCAGCAGCAGGAACAGAAGAACGAAAGCATCCCTCAGCCCTCCAAAAGCGTTTGAATCTCGTCTTCCCTGGCGCGCAGACGAGCAAGTTTGGCTTCCACCGCCGCAGCGCCCTGCTCTTTGGCCTCGCGGGCATTCTCCAGCGCGCGTTCCGCAACACGGCTCACCTCGTGAAGCAACTTTCGGATCTCCACTTCGAGCTGCCCCTTGCTCTCCTGCACGCGATCGACAACGTCCGATTGAACTCGCGTGCTGTTCATCTCCATCAGATATTCCAAAAAGTTCCGGGATTTGCTTTCGATTACGGAAAAGGCCCCGACCAGGCCGAGAACAACGTCCGCCAGGTATCGCAGAGGCGCGGATGGTTGAGCGACGTTGATCAACTCCTCGAAGCGGAATCGTGACATTACGGTGACTCGTTAGCAAGGTCAGAGCCTGTTTCGGAGCTTGCCACTCCTCTTCAGAAATGAGATCGCTGCACCGTCCTTCATGCTTGAGCGCATAGCGTTGCAAGTTTTCGGCGATACGGCGAAACGCCTCGCTCTCCTGGCGCAGTATGCGTTTCGCGGCCGTCGCATTCGACAACACATACAGCAGACCCTCGAGATGAGCCAGGCACACACTCTTTCGGGGGGTTCCTTCACCGTTGGACTCACTCCGCAGAGACTCAGGCATTTCTTGGATCGCCCTTTTCTCCGCCCCGGCAGCTCTCTGGCAGGCGGGACAACCTTCGGCAGCGGGCAGAGGCAGGCCTGTCACTTCGTTCGACCCGTGTTTTCGAGGTGCGACCCTCCGCGAGATCCCGCAATGGCTGCACCGTAGACCATTTTGGCGGCGGGAATGACCAAAACATGGGATTTTGCGTCTAAGTAATGCGTAGTTTCCTGGCGCTTGGACGGCGTTATTCCAACTGCCGCAAATCTTTTCTTTCCTGTGATTTGGACCTACAATAAGGAGGATTCGGGCAGAAACTGATCCGATTGGAACCCGAACTGAGTTCGTTGCCCTGCGGCAACAGCGCTGCTCCGGGAGGGTTTCGACCCTCCGGCGAAACATTTGCCCTCATTAAGCCGTATTCAATGTAGGCGCAAACCTAAAACTGATTGTTCCGAGTGCTTCCCGCCCCGGGTGGTCCGTGGGGGATCAGCGAAAGGAATGGCATGAAGACGTGGCATAAGGTCGGCATAGGTCTCGCGGCGGCAGCAGTCTTAGGCGGGATCGTGTGGTTCAGCATCAACCAGGCCAACAAAGGAGTGGTGACCGTACAGACCTCCAAGGTGGCCAAGCAAGAGGCGCTCGTATCGGTCGTGACGGCCTCGGGGGAAATTAAGCCGACAACCTACACGAACATCACCGCACAGGGATTCGGCCGCATCACCGATATCATCGTTAAGGAAGGCGATCACGTTAAAAAAGGCGACCGCTTGCTGATGCAGGAAAAGGTGCAGGCGAATGCCGACGTGCAAGCCCAGGCCGCCGCAATCAATTCCACCCAGTCCGGTGTGCAGGCCGCAGAGGCGAGCTACAGGGCCGCGCAAGCGGATCTGATTCAGCAGCAAGCCAACCTGGAAAAGGCCAATCTGGACTTCGAGCGCGGACAGGGCCTTTTCAAGGACGGCTTGATCGCAAAGCAGGATTTCGATCAACGAAAGACCTCTTACGACGCGGCAGTGGCCGCCGTCGATTCTTCCAAGGCTCGCGTGCAGGCCCAGAAGGCACAACTGGATCAGGTACGCGCGCAGCTCGATCAGAGCAGGGCCGTGTTGGTCCATACCGAGGACATCTTGCAGAAAACAACGTATCTTTCGCCGATCAATGGCATCGTGAGCTATCTGCCGGTGCGCGTAGGCGAGTACGTAGTGCTTGGCATGCAGAATGCCACGGGGAGTTTTCTGATGACGCTCTCGGACATGTCCGTGGTGACGTCCGAAGTAAAAGTCGACGAAACGGATATCGTGAACGTGAAGATCGGGCAGGACGCCGACGTGACCATTGACGCTGTCCCGGGGAAAATTTTCAAGGGTAAGGTCACCGAAATCGGTTCGCAGGCGGTTCTGCGAAGCTCCGGCCTGGCCACCACGCAAACCACGACGAGTAACCAGGAAGCCAAAGATTTTAAGGTAGTCGTCACGCTGGACAGCCCGCCCGAGAACTTGCGGCCAGGGCTTTCCACTACAGCGAAAATCAAGACCGCTGAACGGAAGAACGTGGTTGCCATTCCAATTCAGGCGCTGGCCGTGAGGTCACGCAAAGATCTGGATGAGGCCGCGAAGAATGGGAAGAAGTCCGGCAGCGTCACGTTGGCCGCGCCTCCCGCATCTGCCTCGGGTGACCCGAAGAAGGATGAAGTTCAGGGTGTGTTTGTGGTGAGCGGAAAGAAAGCTGCTTTCCGCCCTGTAGAGACGGGCATTTCGGGAGTGACCGATATCGAAATCACCAAGGGTTTGCAGGAAGGCGATGAGATAGTGGTGGGGAGTTACAAGGCTCTGCGCACGCTGAAGCCGGAAGCCAACGTCAAGGTGGATAATTCCGCCCCCAAGAAAGCGGAAGAGCAGCAATAACCGGCGTCAACAGGGAGAATAAAATGCCCGTAGAGACATCAGTTTCGGATTCCTTCCGCCAGGACTTGGTGGATAGCGGCATTGTGATCCGGACAGAAGGATTGACGAAGGTCTATGAAATGGGCGCGGAGCAGGTGCACGCGTTGAGTGGCGTGGACGTCGATATCCTCAAGGGCGAGTACGTGGCCATCATGGGGCCGTCCGGGTCGGGAAAATCCACGCTGATGAATTTGATCGGCTGCCTGGATTCACCGAGCGCCGGGCGCTATTGGCTGGCTGGCCGCCTGGTCAGCGATCTTGACGATGATGAGCTGGCCCACATCCGGAATAAGGAAATTGGGTTCGTTTTCCAGACTTTCAATTTGCTGCCCCGCGCGACGGCTCTACACAATGTCGAATTGCCTCTCATCTATAACGGCACTCCCGCGGAAGAGCGGGTGGAGCGCGCCAAGCAGGCGTTGGAACGCGTTGATTTGATCCCGCGCATGCATCACAAGCCCAACGAGCTTTCCGGAGGACAGCGCCAGCGCGTGGCCATTGCGCGAGCCCTCGTCAACAACCCCTCCATCGTGCTCGCCGACGAGCCCACGGGAAATCTCGACTCCAAGACGGGCGAAGAGATTATGGCCTTGTTTAAGAATCTGCACCGCCAGGGCAATACCATCATTTTGGTCACGCACGAAATGGACATCGCACAGCACGCCCATCGCGTCATTTTCATTCGCGACGGCAAGATCTTCTCCGACGAAAAAGTCGCCAAGAAAAAGCCGGAGTCCGACTGAGCTGCATTGTGCGGTCGAATCCGCCGGCCTACCTTGCGATTGCCACAACTCGCGTGGGTATGGAGCTATCGAGCGGCGGCGGTTGTGGCATCCGACTCAGCAAGAATTTCGGGCGAGGTAAGGTAGGTCCGTGAGAGCCGGTCATGCCAGGTAAGAGCGTCTTCGTCCCAGATGGCCCAAAGAAACCCAAGAAAGAGCGTGCCAGCCGAAAGCAGGTAGCCCAGCGCGCGCAGGAAATATTGCCTGGATGTCGGGCTCTCTCCGGAAAAGCTGGCCACCTGCAGGCCACGCACCATCATCCCCGGCGTGGTTCCCCCGAAAATAGTGAACAGCGCGAAATACTGGACATAGACGAACGCGAACGTGAAGAAGCACACCGCGGCGCTTAACTTACTCAACGTGAAGTGGCCTCCCAGCGAGCCGAACAACGCGAGAAACCCCCCGTACGCGAACGCCAGACAGGCCGCGTCCACAAGCGCTGCGCCTCGTCGCTCCTCGATCGAGGCCACGGGAAACAGCCCGGAGCAGACCCGCGTCTCGCTCTCGGCCAGCAATTCTGGGAGTGATTCCTCTCGATTCGGCGGCAGGCTCACGTCAATCAGGAGCCGCGTCTCCACAGCTTCCTGCTTCCGAGGAGGTCTTCCGATCGCTACGGTAAACGCAAAGTCATCGCTTCCCGGGACCATTTCATCGGATTGAGGGAAGACCTCGACCGCGACGTTTTCAGGCCCGGCTGACGCATGACTCTCGAAGGGCAATTCAGTTTGTCCCTCTCCGGCCCCTGCTTTTCGCCGCCGCGCGCGGTAGGCCTGGAGGCGCTGGTTCAGTTCACCGCGCCATTCCTTATCGGCCTTCGCGTGGAGCGCCAGGTTTCCTTGCGTGGAGTGGGAGTCCTCCCCTTCGGGATAGGACTCCGGAGAATCACAAAAAATACACGTGCGCGCGCCCTTGGAGAGCACTGCGCCACATTGCGAGCAGATTTTATTCACCGGTGCGTTTTGCGCTGCGGACGCTCTCACTCCGGTGAGGAGGAGCCTTTCCAGATTACCACGCTCGAGGGAAGTCA
>Ga0074044_10004315_pt1 | contig 11813 bp, 8 predicted proteins | sample BogForMeECP23OM1_FD_94443 | JGI IMG/M metagenome (GOLD analysis project Ga0074044, IMG submission 94443) | Bog forest soil microbial communities from Calvert Island, British Columbia, Canada - Bog Forest MetaG ECP23OM1 | ecosystem: Environmental > Terrestrial > Soil > Wetlands ...
CAGCGGCGAGCGGTCGGCGGCGGCCAGGGCGCTGGCCTGGATTTCATGCCGCAGCCGCAGCAGGTGCGGGCGGCTGAGGCCCAGTTCGCGGGCCAGCTTCGCGGTGGGCGTTCCCTGGGCCAATACAGCGGAGGATCGAGAGGATCGTCGCAGGGCTGAAGTGCGTCCCCTGCCAGGGGGTGCCGGTGAACACGTTGAACACACGGCGGCAGCCTTTGCAGCGGTAGTCGACGACCGGGGAATCGGGGCGACGGCGGTGGGCGTGGAGGCCGGCGCCGGCGGCGCATCGGGGGCAGGCCAGCCCCTGGGGATGGAGCAAGTCCAGGAGCTTCTGTTAGCAGGCGTCTCGGTCCATCAAGTCGATGATCGGGAAATCCATGGGGTCGCCTCCCTGGGGAAATCCGCTGCGAGACCGGACCGACAGGAGACCAGAAAAGCAGGTGTGAAAGGGCCAACCACCAAATTGGCTACATGAGCCAAGTCCGGGGGTGCAGGGGTTTTCCGGCATCGCAAGCACGAGACTCTGAGGAGACCTGACCATGAGCGTCATGCAAATCCGCTGCGATTGCTGCGGCGAGATCATCGAGACCGGCCACCACAAGCTCACCCTGCAATGCGAACTGCGCCCGGCGATCTCCTCGCGGGACTCCGCGACGAGCGATCCCGCAATCGACCTGTGCAAACCATGCTTCGACGACCTGCACGAGTGGTTTGCCGAAAGCCGGTCTTCTACAATTATTCCCGAAGTCCTTACAAGTAATTGGGTTGCGTCATTTTCTCTTGAGCGACGTAACTCCTGCGATATCAAGCAGTTGTGATGCATAGTGCCACGAAATCGGCGTAACCGATTATCTGGTAAGGACTTGAGAATACTGGGGGTCGAATTATTAAGTCCTTGCAATGACAGGGGTTAGGCCCTTATGCGCCGCCCATCGACAATTTGTTGTCGATGTCTCTACGCCGAGATTTTGAGTGTTTGCAACAGTTTGCGGACTTCATCTTGGATCGCCTGATAATGATTCTCCAGCGGGCCGCGATTTTCGGGGGGAAGCGGGGGGTGGGGTTCGGGATGACACGCCTTGGCCAGGATCGGCTTGAGCACCTGTTCGCGCACGATCCCCACAGCGGCCATCGTCCGCAGACCCGGCTCCGTCGCTGCGTAACGCCGCGACTTTTCGACGCGCTTGACCAAGCCCTTGCCGCGCAGCTTCTTCAGTTCATACGACGCCTGCCGCGGGCCGTATTCCGCCTCGCTCTGACCCGTGAGCTCGCGAATCTTGGCCGCGAGCTCCCGGCTGCTCAGCCCGGCGGGAATGCTCGACAGCGCTACTACCGCTTGCAGCACGGCCACCATCCGCGGCCGGTTCACGTCGATCCCTGCAACCCGGCTGCGATCCACCTGCGACGGCAAGGGCAAGGATTCCAACCTGCCGTCATCGAGCGTGGCTGCGTCCACGCACCGAACTACCGCCAGGAATCGCTCCAGGATGTCCTTCAGGTGCCCCGCGATTTCCGGCAACGCCGGCAGCGAACGATGCCAATGCTGTTGATCCCGGATGTTGTGCACGATCACCTCGATCCGCAAGACGCGCGCGCCTTTGGTATACATCTTCAGGGTCAAGCTTCCGCAGTGGATCTTGAACACTGTCAGATCATACGTAGGTTTCTCGGTCACGACTCGCAAACGAGGTTCGCGCTTGGTCCGTTCCCGGGTATTGGGGCGATGCTTGTAACCGAAGATCGTAGTAACCGCCTTGAGATCCAACCGGGCTCGGGTGCGATCGATCAGACCCTGAAAGACGGTTTCCAGATCCCGACCACCCCGGAACAGGAGGTTCCGGCTGTACTCGGCCTGATAGATCGAGAACGCGTACTGGCAGTGCATCTTCTTCTGTTCGGCCACATCCAAGGCCAGACAGAGACACTGGGCGAGCCAACGCCGCAGGACCTGCTCCAGGCGCCCTATCGCGCCGGATTGGCGCAAGGTATCTGCGACCCGGTTCAGGTCTGCGACATTGTCCCAATCGGTGAAACAGTTGCCCTCCTTGGTGAAGCGGATTCCTTGCCGCGTTGCCTGGTTGGCCACATATTCATGGCCGTTGAGAATGACCATCGCACTGAACGGGGGATGGCCGCAAATGCGGATCTGAGGGGGGCCTGGGTGGGCAACCACCCAGGTCTACCCGGCCTCGATGAACGAAGTCTGACCCTCGATGAACGCGTGGGGGGATGAGACGGGGACGGAGTTAGTCCGTTCATTCGCAGATGCGGACTCGGAAGGCGGGGCGTTGTCCCCCGCCAACCAACCCCAACCACTATCCTCGCCGATTCCTGACGCCGCCGGCATCTCGGCTGATGGATGAGAACCCAGGAAGCCGGTTGCGAACGAACAAACAAAGGCTCTGCCGAATGTGAGGGGTTAGTTCGTTTATTCGCACCACCAGGTGCGTGAGGACGGCGTGCTGACCTGGGACGGAGTCTTCCCCACCAGCCATCCCACGGGCTTCGTCCTTGGTGGCTCGGCCACCATCCGGGGCGGGAAGGCCGAGCACCAAGGACTCAGGATCAAGGACCAAGGACCACTCAGGAGAAGATATCATCGTTGCTGGTGGAGGCATGGTTCTTCTTGATGACGGAGGTGGGGTCGAAGGCAAAGACGCCAAGGTTATAGACCCCGCCGCCGATGCCCTCACCGTCGCTGCCGCCACGGCCGGCGCCGACGACGGCGGCGAAGTTGAATTGGACCGTGGCGCCCGTAAGGGTGAGTTTGGAGAGGGCGCCGTTGTACAGGCCGCCACCCCAGCCATTGCCGCCGTCGAACCCGTAACCGCCGAGGGCCGTGTTGTGCTCCACGGTGGTGTCTTCGACGGCAAGCGTCGCGGAATGCGGCCCGGGTGGAGGGGGAGCGTCGGAGGGTTTTCCCACGCTGGCGATGCCGCCGCCCACGCCATCACCGCCGTTGCCGCCGGACCCACCTGGGCCGCCGATAGCGTCATTGTGATCGACCGTGCAGCCGCTCACTGTGACGTACACGTCAGAGATGAGGGCGAAGACGCTAAGGGCGCCGCCCGCGCTGTAGCCGCCGTCGTTCTTATCGGCCTCGCCCTTGCCACCGAGGGCCTGGTTGTGGTCGAACGTGCTGTTCTCGACGAACGTGCTGTTCTCAATCGTGCCCGACGCCTGGTTGATCGAGATGGCGCCGCCACCCGCGCTGTTAGGGCCGTAACCGGGGGGTAGTAGTGGTGATTGTGTAGGGGGTGTGACCTTATTGCCGTTGCCACCGACGGCCACATTGTGATCGAAGCTACTCCCGCTGACAATCAGCACCGCCAGCGGCCCACCGGGGCCGCCACTCCCGATGGCCCCACCGGTGCCCTCGCCGCTAAACCTGGCGCTCACATTGTTGTTGCCGCCGATGGCCTGGTTGTGGCGGAACGTGGAACCGGTGACGGTGAGGAGGCCAGTGTTCAGGATAGCGCCGCCATAGCCAATACCAAGCGTGCCAAATTGTCTATCGCCGTTGCAGTTGTTGCCGCCCCGGGCCACGTTGCCAGCGAATAGACTATCGGTGATGCTGACGTCGCCACCGGAATCGATAGCGCCGCCCGTGCCAATGCCGGCGATGTTAACGCCGCTGCTGCCGTCGGCGCCCAGGGCTTGGTTGTTGATGAACTGACAGTCGGTGACGGTCAGCTGACCGTCAGTCTCGATGGCACCACCGAGAGCCCCGCCATTGAAGCCCCCGGCGCTGCCGCTGGCGTCGCCGACGGCCTGGTTATTGGATAGGACATCGTTGATGAGCTCCAGTTTGCCATTGCCGGAGTTCAAGACCCCGCCGCCGACGCTGGGTTGGATGCTTGTATCTCCGTTCGCCAGCCCATCGGTGACCGTCAGCCCGGCGATTTTCACGCTCCCGCTCTGGATATCGAAGACCCGGCTGGAATCGTTTCCGCTGATCTTCAGCTTGTTGGGGCCCGGACCTTCGATGTCCAGGGGGGCCGAGCCCGGGGTGAGGTTGATGACCAGCTCAGTGCTGAGGGTGATGGTCTTGACACTCTTGTCGAAGTTGATCGTGTCGCCGGGGCTGGCGGCGGCGATCGTCGCCCGCAGTGACCCCGGCCCGCTGTCGAGGCAGTTCAGGACCGTCAGGGTGCTGAGCACCGTGCGCTCTTCCAGGCGCTCCAGCCGGAAGACGGTGGACCGGCGCCGGTGAGATGAGCGCCGCGAGCCGGTTGGGCCGCGATCGCGCAGGGAAACGAGAATCCGTTCCGGGAACCGAGGTGTGTGCCACATGGAAGCTTCTCCTGGGTAAACGAAGGACGGGGCATCGCGACGCCCCACGGTGGGGACGGTGTCAGACTTGGTGGGGACGGTGTCAGACTTTGTTCTTGGTTCTTACGTGCTGTCTTCGAAACCAAAAACAAAGTCTGACCCTCGATGAGTATCCATTGCTATCGGAAGCCCGAATCTCCAGTAGTGGTGAGCTCCTATGAGATGGCCACCTGGTCGACGAAGGCGGTGTTGTCGCCGCCCGCGCTGTCCAGGCCCTGGAACTTGATCGTGTGCGCCCCGGCCGTGACGGTAAAGCCGGTGGTGGTGTAGGACTGATACGACGTGCCCGACGGCGTGAAGGTGCCCACGACCACGCCGTCGACCAGGACGTTGAAGTCCTGCCGGGACGCCTGGTGGTTGCCCCGCTGGGCGGCCTTGAAGCTCAGCGTGTAGGAGCCGGCGGCCCAGTTGGCGACGGTCTGGCTGAACGAGCCGGTCCCCTGGAGGAAGGCGACCTGCCTGCCCTCAGGGGCCGGCGGGTTGGCGGCGGTGAAGCCGCTGTTGTTGCCCGAGATGCCGGCCCCGCCGGAGAAGGCCCAGGCCGAGCCGGTGGGGTCGTACTGGAACTGGCCGGCGCCCACCGACACCTGCTCGAACCCCGCGTCGCCGATCGAGGAGCTGCTGGCCTGCACGATGACCTGGTCGACGAAGGCGGTGTTGTCGCCGCCGGCGCTGTCCAGGCCCTGGAACTTGATCGTGTGCGCCCCGGCCGTGACGGTAAAGCCGGTGGTGGTGTAGGACTGGTACGACGTGCCTGACGGCGTGAAGGTGTCGACCACAACCCCGTCAACCTGCACGTTGAAGTCCTGCCGGGACGCCTGGTAGTTGCCCCGCTGGGCGGCCTTGAAGCTCAGCGTGTAGGAGCCGGCGGCCCAGTTGGCGACGGTCTGGCTGAACGAGCCGGTCCCCTGGAGGAAGGCGACCTGCGCGCCCTCGGGGGCCGGCGGGTTGCCGGCGGTGAAGCCGCTGCCATTGCCCGAGATGCCGGCGCTGCCGGTGAAGGTCCACGCCGAGCCGCTCGGGCGATACTGGAACCGGCCGGCGCCCACCGACACCTGCTCGAACCCCGCGTCGCCGATCGTGATCGCGCTCGCCGGCTTTACCGTCTGGGTCAGCGCCGCGGCGGTGCTGACGCTGAAGTTGGCATCGCCGTTATAGACAGCCGTGATCGAGTGGGTGCCGACGCCCAGCGACGAGGTGGCGAACTGGGCCAGGCCGCTGCTGAACGTCCCTGTGCCGAGGACGGTCGTCCCCTCCTCGAAGGTGACCGTGCCGGTCGGCGTCCCGGCGCCCGGGCTGACCGGGGCGACGATCGCCGTGAAGGTCACCGATTGGCCATAGACCGAGGGGTTGGCCGAGGACTTCAGAGTGGTAGTGGTACTCGCCTGGTTGACCATCTGGGTCAGCGCCGTGGAGGTGCTGCCCTGGTCGTTGGTGTCGCCGCCGTAGACGGACGTGATCGAGTGGGACGCCACGCTCAGCGCGCCGGCGCTGAAGGTAGCGACGCCACCGGCGTTGAGGGTGCCCGTGCCCAGCGTCGTGCTGCCGTCCTTGAAGGTCACCGTACCGGTCGGTGTCCTGGCGCCCGGACTGTTTGCGGTCACAGTCGCCGTGAAGCTCACCGCTTGGCCATAGACCGAGGGGTTGACCGACGAGGTCAGGCTGGTCGTCGTGTTAGCCGGGCTCGCCAGCTTGACCGTCTGGGTCAGCGGCGCCGAGGTGCTTTCCCCGAAGATGGGGTCGTTCCAATAGTAAGCGGTGATCGTGTGGCTGCCGGAGGACAGGGCGGCGAGGGGGGTTCCATAGGCGTCCGTCCCGGGCAAGGTCAGGGTGGCCTGGCCGCTCGCGTCGATGTAGGCGACGCCCAGGGTGGTCAAGCCTTCCCTGAAGCCCACGCGCCCGGTCAGTGTCCCGGCGCCCGGGCTGTCTGGGGTCACGGTCGCCGTGAACGTCACCGCTTGGCCGACGGTCGAGGGATTGGCGGAAGAACTCAGCGTGGTCCTGGTCCTCACTGGGTTGACCGTCTGCGTCAGCGCCGTGGCGCTCGCGCTGAAGTTGGTGTCGCCACTATAAGAGGCGGTGATCGAGTGGGTGCCAGGCAACAGCGACGAGGTGGTGAACTGGACCTGGCCGCTGCTCAGCTTCGCGGCGGCCAGGACGGTCGATCCCTCCTCGAAGGTCACCGTGCCGGTCGGTGTCCCGGCGCCCGGGTTGGGGGCGGCCACCTGCGCCGTGAACGTCACCGCTTGAGTATAGTAGTCCGAGGGGTTGGCCGACGAGGTCAGGGTGGTCGTCGTGCTCACCGTGCTCGCCGTTTGAAGCTCGTACGCCCCGATATCGATCGTGCCATTGACGATGCGGGTGAAGCCACGCTGGTCGAAGGGGGGCGCGTCGGTGTTGTCGCCGGCGTCAGTGGCCGGACTGCCGGGCAGGAGGGCGCAGGTGAACGTGGGCCCGCCGTTGTCCTGGAGCGGGCCAAGCAGCGGATTGACGTTGAGCTGGTCGCCCAGGTCGGGGCGAACGCCGTTGCTGTAGCTCGTGCTGCCGATCAGGTTGTGGCCCTGAGAGACGATGTCGCCAACGATATCCGAAAACGTGTTGCCGGTGACGATGGTGTTCCGGAGCTTGAGCGTGCCGACGTAGCCCGCCCAGTCGGTGAAGATGCCGCCGGAATTGCCCGTGTTCCCCGAGATCGTGCAACTGGTGATGACCGTAGTGCCCTCAGACCCGATGCAGCCGTAGCCGCCCCACCAGTCATCGGTGCTGGTGCAGGTATTGGCGCTGACCGTGGAATTGCTCAGGGTGAGCGTGCCAACGTTGTACAGGGCGCTGCCCGACCAATCGCCGTAGTTGCCAGTGAACGTGCAAGCGGTGACTGTCGCCGTCCCGGAGTTGTAGAGGCCGCCGCCTTCGCCAGCCGAGTTGTCGCGGATGGTGGCGTCGCTCAGCGTGAGCGTGCCGGCGTTAGAGATACCGGAGTCCTGGCCGTTACTGACGGTCAGGCCAGAGATGCCGACGATTGCGCCGCTGTCCACCGTGAAAATGCGGTAAGCGTCGCCGCTGTCATGCTGCACGGTCAGCAGGTTGGCTCCGGGGCCCTTGATGTCGATGTTCGTGCTCAGGCTGGGGAGGGCGCCGGCCAGGTTGATGGTGCCGGTGACGGTGAAGTCGATGGCATCGTCACCGGTCGCGGCGTTGGCGTACAGGATCGCCTGCCGCAGCGAGCCTAAGCCGCTGTCGGCAAGGCTAGAAACCGAGAAGGTGCTCGGAACGGTGCGGTCGTCCAGGCGCTCCACTTGCAGGTGCGTCTTGCGGCGACAGCAAGCCTTCCGCGCCGATCCCCAGCTACGGAAGATTTTTTTCATGGCTGCTGTCTCCTTTGCGGGCTAGGAAGGGTTGCGAGTGTTCCGAAGGTTCCAGTAAGCGGGATTCCGATCGCAACGGAGAGACTTCCAGCGCTCCGGTGGGATCGACGAGACACGAAACCGTCTGCTTATGCCAGCTTGCAATGACCTTGTCTTCCAGGGCCCAGCTCACGGGTTTAAGGAGAACCCGGGAGTGGGTCCGCCGCGGCAACTCACGCACCGCTTCCTCGTGGCAAGGCACATCCCGATGGGGACGGTTCGTCGATCATGAACGGAACGGTGGGGTGCGTCTCGCGGACGCACCCCGGGAGATAATGGACGACGACTCGGCTCAGCGCCGGCGACGCGTGGGCCGCAGGAGGCCGGCGAGGTCGTTGACGGCGAGCGTGGACTCGAGCCGGGCGAGAGGCGGCAACGAAGTCGGCGCGCGATGCTGGAAGCCCGAGCCCCACGCATGCGGTGGTCAGCAGGATGATACGGAATGTCTTCACAAGCGGGTTCCTCCTGGTGGTATCCTCTTCGGCACGGACGAGGCCGAGCTACCGTTCCGGTCCCCTCGATGGTCCGCGGCGGAAACCAAAAAAGCCTCGACCGTGCTATGATGCACGGCCGAGGCTTCGCGGCCCGATCGACCCGCCGAACGTGAGCGGATCGTCAACAATGAGTATGTCGAAGCCTTGTGGTGTCGTCAAGGCCCCATCAGAAAAATTTTTTGATCCGAGGAGGCTGTCCAAGAATAGCATTTGTGCGCTTAAACTAGATGATATAGGCGAGGTTTATTGCCAGAAAACTCTAGCCACACCGCCCATTTTAAGTATACAGATGCTATTCTTGGACAGGCTCCGAGGGACTTGTCTTTCCCGTCGCCATATCAAAGAATGCTCGGCGACCATCCTGAGAGCCGACGAAGGGGGTTCGATGAAGATGACCCGCACCGCGCTCGCCCGCCACGCCACCGCTGTCGCGGTCGTCCTGCTGACCTTCGCCGCCAAGGGGCCGATCGAGCGGCTGGTCGGGCCGGGACCACCGCTGATCTTCTTCGTCCCTGCTGTGACAATCAGCGCCTGGCAGGGAGGGGGAGGGCCGGGACTCCTGGCCACCGCGCTGGCTTCGGCCCTCTGCACCTTCTACTACTTCCCGCCGATCCGGTCTTTGGCGATCTCCAACCCAAACGACGTCGCTCGGCTGGTGGCGTTCGTTTTCGAGGGCATCCTGACCAGCGTTCTGATGGAGTGGCTCCACTTGGCCCGCCGGCAAGCCGAGGAGAGTCGCCGCGAAGCCGACGGGCTCAGGGAGGCGTCGCGCCGCGCCGAGGAGCGGCTCCGGGCGATCATCGATAACACTGATGCACTGATTTACACCAAGAACCTCGATCTCACATATAATATAATGAATAAAAAACTCCGGGACATCGTCGGCGTTGGCGAAGGAAAGGTGGCCGGCCTGACCGACCACGACGTGTTTCCGAAGGGGGTTGCCGAGGGAATCCAGGCCAACGAAAGAGGCGTCCTCGAGAAAGGCAAGGCCATGGAGTGCGAGGAGGTTATCCCCTGGGGCGACAGGTGCCATGCCTACGTGTCGCTGAAGTTCCCCCTGCTCGACTCGGCCGGGGTGCCTTATGCGGTCGGTGGAGTCTCCACCGACATCACCCTTCTGAAGGAGGCCCAGCAGCGGGCGGTCCAGGCGGAGCGGCTCGCAGCCATCGGCCAGATGGCCGCCGGCCTGGCCCACGAGGGACGCAACGCGCTTCAGCGCAGCCAGGTTTGCCTGGAGTTGCTCACCCGCCAGCTCGGGGACCGGCCCGAGGCGCTCGACCTGGTGGCCTGTATCCAGCAGGCCCAGGACGACCTGCATCACCTTTACGAGGAGGTGCGCGGCTATGCCGCGCCGATCGTCCTGGACCGCCGATCCTGCCGGATCAGCGACCTCCTGCGCGAGGCGTGGGAACGCCTCGCGCCGAGCCGGACTGGGCGGGACGCCCTGCTCCAAGCCCGGGGCGACCCGGACTTGGCTTGCTCCGGCGACGCGTTCCGGCTCATCCAGGTCTTTCGCAACATCCTGGACAACGCGCTCTCTGCCGCTCATGATCCTGTAGTGATCGACGTTGAATGGGCCGAGGCCAACGGGACCGTGCAGCCCTCCGTCGGCATCGTCATTCGGGACAACGGGCCAGGCCTCACGCCCGAGCAGAGGTGCAACCTGTTCGAGCCGTTCTACACCACCAAGACCCATGGGACTGGACTCGGCATGGCCATTGCCAAGCGCATCATTGATGCCCACGAGGGCGTGATCGCCGCAGGCACCGATGACGGCCGCGGGGCCACGATCTTAATCACTCTACCGCGAGGGAAGAAATGACAGCCGCTCTCAGGATCGCCGTCGCCGACGACGAGCCCCGCATGCGGGATTACTACTGCAGTACCTTGCAACTGATGGGGCACCGGGTCGTGGTCGTGGCCCGGGACGGCTGCGAGATGGTCGAGGGTTGCCGCAACACCCGCCCCGACCTGATCATCACCGATATCAAGATGCCCAACATGGACGGCATCGACGCCGTTCGGGAGATCTGCCGGGGCGAGCCGATCCCGATCATCCTGGTGTCCGCATACCACGACGCGGACCTGCTCGATCGCGCCCGGCGTGAGCACATCCTGGCCTATCTCGTCAAGCCAATCAAGCAGGCCGATCTCGAGGCCGCGATCTCCATCGCCATGCAACGGTTCGAAGAGTTCCGGACGCTGCGCAATGAGGCGGGAGAGCTGCGTGGGGCCCTCGAAGATCGCAAGGTCATCGAGCGGGCGAAGGGTATCCTGATGAAGAAGACCGGCCTGGACGAGCCCGAAGTCTTCCGCCGCTTGCAGAAGCTATCCCGCGACCAAAATCGGAAGATGGTCGAGGTTGCCCGGATGATTCTGCGGGCCGACGAGGCATTCCGGCCGGTCTAAGTACAACTCCCCGTAAGAAGGGGTTATTGATGTCAGTTCTTTTTTCCCTAGCGCTTGCCAGTTGGTGCGCGATGGGGGGTAGGATGTGCAAGATAGGGGGAGTGGTTTCCGGCGAGATTCCGGACCGGGGTGGCGACTATCCCTGCCCGATCGGTAAAAAAGCACGCAGGGTGGACCCCATAGTAGCAGTATGGAGACACACCATGCGTGCCACCGACGGCCTTCAGACTACCATCACCCTCGGCTCCGTCAACCACGACGGTCAGGTATTCTCCCTGGGACTGTCGCTGGAGATGTCCTTGCCCATAGTGGAACACGATGAGCACCTCCCCGACCAGATCGAGGCGTACGTTCATCAGGCCGGTCTCGAAGTCAGCGCCGGCTCTTCCAAGTCCTGATCGAGAAGGCCGATCAAGAAGTGGTTCTACAGCACCGGCACGGCAAAGGCGGCGCTGGCATCCAGCGGCGGGGGACACGTTCCTACACCTTCAAGACGATCTTCGGCGAGGTCACCGTTCAGCGGTCGCGGATCAGCCACAACCACGACGGCACGATCGAGATCCCGTCGGCGACCGTGTGGAATACATCCCACCAACTCGCCGTCACCGAGAATCTCCGGGAAGCGGTGTGTGATCAGATGAGCGATCACTCCGCGGCGAAGAGCCGCGCCGACGTCTGCCAGTTCGCTGGGGACGGGAGTCTGTTGGCGCGGAGCACGGTGATCGAGATCGTGCGGTTGCTGCTCGGGCTGACAATGGCGCGCTCGACCATGGAGTCGTCGCCAGAGAACTTGCGGCGAATCGCGGGGCGCGAAGCACCGCAGAGAAACGACCGCACGGCGCGGGGCGAGAGCCTCCATCCCCGAGGCCGCGGATCGCTGTCGGCCTCGGCCAGGGCAAGGAGCTCGCCTGCGTGGAGCGTCTCCGCCGAGGGCCGCAGCACCGTCGCCGCCTCGGCCGCTGGTGGAATTTCCACCTCGGAGGAGTTCGCCGCTGGGTCACCTGTCGCGCTGCGTTGCTTCTTCGCCATGCCGTCCAACTCTCCCCGAGTTGCCACATGCGTTCCACAGTTTCCCAGAGGCCGGGCCCAACGGCAATCCCGGGGCATGGCTCTCCGGCCAGAACGGTCGAATTGCCAATGTCGTGTTCCCTCTGACATGCCGGACCCAGTA
>Ga0074044_10004316_pt1 | contig 11810 bp, 11 predicted proteins | sample BogForMeECP23OM1_FD_94443 | JGI IMG/M metagenome (GOLD analysis project Ga0074044, IMG submission 94443) | Bog forest soil microbial communities from Calvert Island, British Columbia, Canada - Bog Forest MetaG ECP23OM1 | ecosystem: Environmental > Terrestrial > Soil > Wetlands ...
CGCGTCGAAGCCGGCGAGGTAGCTCGCGCGCGCGGCCAGCACGCCCGCCTCGGCCCCATGCGCGCGCCGGAGCCCGAAGTCGACGAGCTGCTTGCCGGGGGCCGCGAGCACCATGCGCGCCGCCTTGGACGCGACCACGGTCTCGAAGTGCGCGAGATTGATGATGCGCGTCTCGACCAGCTGCGCCTCGGGCAGCGGCGCCGTCACGCGAAGGAGCGGCTCATCGGGGAAGAAGACCGTGCCTTCGGGCAGCGCGTCGAGGTCGCCCGTGAAGCTGAGACCGGCGAGCCGGTCGAGAAACGAGTCCTCGAAACGCCGGGTGGAGGCGAGCCAGTCGAGCTCGGCCGCACTCACCCGCAGGCTCGCGAGGAACTCGACCACTTGCGCGAGCCCGGCGGCCATGAGAAAGCCGCGCTTCTGAGGGAGCTTGCGCACGAAGAGCTCGAAGGCGGCCGTTTTTGTCAGGCCATGGGCGAAATAGGCCTGCAGCATCGTCAATTGATAGAGGTCGGTGAGCAGGATGCCGGTCGGAGGCAGGTCTGGCCGTGTCATCGGATTTGCGCCTCGCGCGCTCGCGATACTGCCGGGGACGGAGGCGGACGCTCGAGCGGCCGTCAAGCCCGCTCGGCCGTCTTGGACCGGCTCCAGGACGGAATTTCAAGGAGGGCACGGCACTCCGCTTCGCGCCCGCGCACGACGCGCAGGCCGACAAGGGGCCCGTGGGTCTCGGTCACGATGGTGCGCTGCCCTTCGGCCTGATTGTCCCGATAAAAATAGATCACCACCCAATCGCGCGTCTTGTTCAGCTCGTGGGCGCGCGCGGTGTTGGAGTAAAGGGCGGTGAAATGCCACTCGCCGCGCTCGGCGTGAAGGATGGGGAGCCAGGCCTCGGCGGCGGGATTGAAGCGCTTGGGGGCGATCTTGGGCAGGCGGTCCGCGGCGGCGAGCTCGCGGTATTCCCGGTCGACGTCGATGAGGAGTGCCACCTCCGGCTCCACGAGCGGCTTCGGTGGTACTGTGCGAACCCGCTGCAGCATGCTGGACAGCAGGCTGCGAATCGCGGCCACCCGACGGGCACCCACGCCCGGCACGGTCTCGAGCCGCCCATCGTGCGCGGCCAGCTCGAGCGCCTCGAGCGTGTCGATGTGGAGCCGCTCGTGAATGCGGCGCGCAAGCTCCGGGCCGACGCCAGCGATGGTTTGGAAGAGATGCTCGGGATCGGAGGCGCCGCGCAGGCGCTCGAGCTGAACCCAACGGCCGCTGCGCAGGATCTCCTCGATCGCCGAGGCGAGCGACACGCCGATGCCGGGAATCGCCAGCAGCCCGCGGCGCCCCTCCGCTTGAGCGATCGCGCGCACGTCGCGCCCGAGCCGCTTCAGCGACTGGCCGGCGCGGCGGTAGGCGCCGACGCGAAACGGCGAGGCGCCTTGCTGGGCAAGCAGCGTTGCCGCCTGCTCGAAGAGCTCCGCAATCTGCGCGTTGGTGACGGCCAGCTCGGCGGAGGCACTGCCGGCGGCTGGTACCGTCGGCGCGGGCTCTCCCGGGCTCACGGCGTCTGCCCCTCGAGCTCGATCTTGAGCGAGAGAATGGCGAGCAGGTCCTTGAGCGCCAAGATGCCGACCAGCCGGCCGCGCTCGGTCACCAGCAGCCGGCCACGGCCCGAGCGGGTCATGAGCGAGAGCGCCTTGGCGGCATCGGTCTCGGCATCGACCGTGTTGGCGTCGGAAGAGGGCTCGGCGATCTCGGCCACCGTGCGATGCGGCCAGCTCTCGCGGGGCGTCGCCTTGAGCTGGCGCACGCCGACGCTGCCGATCAGCCTTTCGCCGTCGACGACGGGAAACTGCTCGTGATGGTGGGCGTAGACGTAGTCCTCTACGAGCGCTTGCAGGGTGATGCCGGGCGGCACGGTAACCGGATCGCGGGTCATGAAGCGGCGCACGGGTGCGCCCGCCAGCATCCCCCGCGTGAGGATATCCATGTACGAGCCCCGTGCGGCGCTGCGCAGGAACATGCCGATGAGAAAAAACCAAATGCCGCCCACGAAATTCCCCGTCACGACCTGGAGCACGCCCAGCCCCATGAGGAGGAGCGCGAAGGCGCCGCCGGCGCGGGCGGCGGAGCGGGTGGCCGCCACGATATCGCCCTTGCGCCACCAAAGGGCCGCGCGCAGCACTCTGCCGCCATCGAGGGGATAGGCCGGAACGAGGTTGAAGACGGCCAAGATCGCATTGATCAGCGCAAGGTAAGCAACCACCGCCGTCACCGGCTCCGGCAAGCCGGCCGCGGCCCCCAGGCTGGAGAGCGCCCAGGCAAGAAGCGCCAGCAGAATGCTGGCCGCGGGTCCGGCGAGCGCCATCCAGAATTCGGCCTTGGCGCTCGGCGGCTCGTCGCTCATCTCGGCGACGCCGCCGAAGATGAAGAGCGTGATGCCGCGGATGGGCAGGCCGTAACGGCGCGCCACCAGCGAATGGCTGAGCTCGTGAAAGATGAGCGAGAAGAAGAGGCCGATCGTTCCGGCGACCCCCATCCACCAGTAGGTGGCGCGATCGAGTCCGGGAAGCTGCGGCGGAAAGACGGCACTCGCGAGCGACCACGTCACCAGGAGGGCGAGAAAGAGCAGGCTGATGTCGACCCGGACCTTGAAGCCGAACAGGCTGAAAAGCGTGAAGCGGTGTCCGCGCCACGCGTCTTTAGCCGATGGGTCGCCGCGTGCGGTGCCTTCGCGCGCCATGACGCGCTACCGGTGGACTTGAATGCGGTTGATCACCTTGTCGACCCCGAAGATCGACCAGGCGTCGAGCTCCGCCATGTGGCACTCCGACTCGCTCGGGACCAGCCCGGAGAGCATCACGGAAGTCATATGCGAGCGGACGCGGATTTGCGCGTCGTTGACGAAGGGGTCCTTCTCGAGGACGACGCGCACCGCGTCCGTAAGACCGGCCTCGCTTTCGGCCTCGGGCGGGTCGACGGCAAGCCCGTTCACCACATCGCGCACGCCGGGCACCCACCAGACGAGCGCGCCCGCAAGGCGCTTCTCGACGAGCCCGGGCACGCTGCCGGTGAGCGTCACGACTCCGTCGTGGACCTCGCTGGTGATCTCGGCGCTGACACCGGGCGGCTGGCGCAGCGTGCGCCGCTTTTCCCGGTCGATTTCGCCGATCGCCATATCGGCAAAGGCGGGCTCGCCGAGAAGGACTTCGCGCACGTGGTCGCGGATCTCGCGGTCGCCCATGTGCGTTGCGGGACGCACGTGGAGCCGGTCCACGATCCCCGCGATGCCGGGCACGCTTGCCGCCGCTTCCAGGCAGAGCTTTTTCTTCGCGATGTCCGCGACCTCGCCCTCGATCGTCAAGGCTCCATCCGCATAGCCGAGCTTGATCGAATGGCCGTGCAGCTCGATCGCCGGCACGCTTTTGATGGCGGCACGCACGCGTTCGAGAATGTGCTCTCTTTCGGACATTTGATCAGTCGAGCACGAATGCGGGCCCGCCGCATTGACGTAGCTCAACCTGCCTTAAGGGGCCCCCTAGTACCCGCTTGCAGAGTTTCGCGCCCCTTCTTGCGTTTCGCAAAGAGGCGGCCCCGCGGGCCGCCGGCGCGAAGCCTGCAAGCAGATACAACACTTTGAGTTTGTACCGATTTCGCGGCTCGTGAGTCGCCGGAAGGCGACTCACGAACTCGCGGAAGTCGGTACTAGGCGTGCGGCGCTCTCACTGAAACAGAAACCCGCCGCCGCCGACACCTCCACCCATGGAGTCTCCCCCGGGGCGCTCGGTGCCGACAGCTCGCGGGTCCTGTCGCGGCGGATCGCTGGGCCGCAGGCAGCTTGCCGTGCGAGATCAACGTCGGTCGGGCCGTTTCATCTCGACGGCGTTGCCTTGCGTCGTCCCCGCCGTGGCAGCTCAGGCTAGCAGGAGGGCGGCTTTCGTCCTTGATCCAGATCAATTCTGCGCCGGCGGGGCATTGAGCTACAGGCGGTTCATCTCGAAGTCCGCGCAGGAATGGCCCAGCGCTGCGAGCCCTTCCTCGAGGTAGTCACCGAGTGCGGGCATGCCGATGAGGTAGTCGGCGGAATGGCGCCGGTGGCGCTCGTCGGCGAGCGAGCGCGCGTCGCGCCACTCCGATCTCTCGAAGTCGCCGCGCCCGACCCAGGCCAGCGCGATCAGGTCGAGAACCTCGTCCTCGTTGAGATCCTCGATCGCCTCGCGCAACTCGGCGAGCGTGGGATCATCCGCATAATCCTCGAGAATCTCGGATTCGCCGCTGTCGGCCGGATTCGAGCCCGGATCCGGCTCGACCGGCTCCACCTTCGCGTCGAACTCCCGCGCCTTCAGGATGATGTAGCAGGCCTTCTCGGCACTGATGTTGAGCTCGACCGGGGGTTGATCGTTCTCGGCCATGGGGCGTTCCTCCTCCTGACTGCCGCCGCAAACCCCTTGCGGGGTGCTATCGGCCCTACTATCCACGAGCAGGTGCCAAGTTCCTTGATCCAAATCAGGCCGCAAGGCATCCTCTCGCTTGGCCGGAACGAGCATATCATGCCCTACAGGACGAATGCCGATCTTCCGCCTGCGCTCCGCGCGCATTTGCCGGCAGAGGCGCAGCTGATCTATCGGGAAGCGTTCAATCACGCTTGGCGGCAATACGCGGCCGAGGGCGGCCGCCGCGAGGAGATCGCGCACCGCGTCGCCTGGGCCGCGGTCAAGCGTCAGTATGTCAAGTTAGGCGGCACGTGGGTGCCGAAATAGGGCAGCCGCGAGCGGCGCTCTATGCCGGAACGGCGCTCTCGAGCGGCCAGCGGTCGAAGGCAATGCGGCCCGCCAGCATGTCGTCGGCGAGAGTTGCCGTGCGCGCGAGAGAGGCCGCGGCAACCTCGCGCACGAGAGCTGCCATGCTCGCGAGCGGGCGGCCCTCCTCGCTCGCCATGCGAATGTCGACGAAGGCCGGCTCGGCGACCGGCTGGCCGATGCGGCTCACGAGATAGACCTCGCTGGCCGATACCCCCGGCACGTTGCGCACGATCGCGTCTGCCATCAGGCCGGCCGTGATGTTGTAGATTTTGCCCACATGGGTCACGGCGTTCTTGCCGGCGACCGATTCCATCGTCATCGGCCGGTAGGGTGCGATGAGGCCGTTGACACGGTTGCCGCGGCCGGCCTGGCCGTCGTCGCCGGCCTCGGCGGAGGTGCCCGTCACCGTCAAATAGACGCTGCCCTTGGGGATGTCGTCGGCGGTGTTGAGCCGCAGCGTCGCCTCGGCTGCGCCTTCGCCGAGGGCGGCCTCGCGCGCCGTGGCTAGAGCCGCGTCCTTCTTCGCCGCGTAGTCCTCGAGGTCGCGGACGTGGCGGTCGACGAAGGCGCAGGCGACCGTCAAATCGATCAGTGCGCCATGCCGCAGCCCCATCACCTTGACGTCCTCGCCGATCCAGGGCTGCGCTTGCTTGACCGCGGGCGAGTTGAGCCGGCGCTCGGTCGCAAGCACGACCCGCTCGAGGCGGCTCAAGGGCGCATAGCCGACGCCGCAGGAGGTGTCGTTGGCGAGCGGGCGCCCTTGCTTCGCCGCGCGCAGGTAGAGCTCGACAAGATCGCGCGAGCCGGGGCGGAGCAGCGGATGGATCACCACATGCCGCTCCGGGTCGAGCGTGCGCAAATGCCGGCGCAGCCAGTCGCGGCTGCCCTCCACCGCGAGCTCGTCGACGGGGACCTCGACCCCGCCGAACTCGCGCGTGGCGCGGCCCGAGAGATAGACCTCGATCGGCTCCACGATATCCCCGCCGCCGAATTCCGGACGCGCCCGGCCGGCGTGGAGCAAGACCTTGTCGACATTGTGATGCAGAATCAAACCGAAGCGCTCGCGATAGAAGCGGCTGAGCGAGAGGCTGAGCGCCTCGGCGAGCATGTCGCAGAGCGTGTCCGGGTGCCCCAGGCCCTTGCGCTCGACGACCTCGACGGAGTCGGGCTCCTCGCGCGGAAGTGCCAAAGGCCGCAGCGTCAGTTCCATGCCGCGATCTCCTCCTCGCTTGGCGGGCGCATGGGCCCAGCCGGCCCGGCCAACGGTACCCGTGACCGGGACCGGGCGATTGTCCGCGGAGCAGCCGGATGAAAGGCGGCGAGCTCGTCTTTACCGCAGCCTGCGTTACGGACCTGCGACAATCACGCGATCACGCCCCTCCGCCTTGGCGCGCAAAAGGGCGCGGTCCGCAGCCTTGAGTACGATATCGGGTGCATCGCCGTGCTGCGGGAAAGCAGCGGCGCCAAATGACATCGTGACGGGTCCGAGCGCCCGCCCGCCACAGGAAATCTTAACTTCGCGGATCGCGACGCAAATGCTCGCCGTGCGTCGATGCGCCTCTTCCAAGATAGCACCCGGCATCACGATGGTGAACTCCTCCCCGCCGTAGCGGCACACGATGTCGCTCTTGCGGAGTTGGTCACGGAGAAACTGAGCTACAACGCGCAAGATCTCGTCACCGCAATCGTGGCCGAAGGTGTCGTTGACGTGCTTGAAATGGTCGATGTCGGCCATGACGATTCCGATCGACCCATGAATCCGCGCTGCTCGGGAAAATTCGCTCTCCAATATCTCATCAAGGTAGCGGCGGTTATAGAGGGAGGTCAACGGATCGCGCAGCGCCTGCACACGCAACACTTCTCGGAGTTGATGCTCCGCGCGGTTGCGCTCGGTGACGTCGTTGAAGACGACATAGAAATGGTCGGCTACGAGGCTGAAGCTGACTTCGATATCCCGGACAACCCCGTCGCCACAGGTGAAATGGTATTCGCGTACCGGCGAATGAGGAACTTGGCCGGAGCGCAGATTGCGTATGTCTTCGGCCCACACGGTGAAGGCTTGCCTGCGTTGCTCTTCGTCCGGAAAACTGCGCCTCGCCCAATCATGCAAAGTCGGAACATCGTCGATACGATAGCGCAGCAGTTCCGTGAATCTCCCGTTGAAAAAGAGGGGGCAGCCTTTGGCGTCGTAAATTCCGACTGCCATTGGCAAGTTCTCGACGATTTCCCGAAATCTCTCCTCGCTGTCGCGCGGCGATCTCTCGGCCTGCCTCTGCTTGGCGATATCCGTCATGACGCCAACATCATGAATGAGGCCTCCGATTTCGTCAACAAATCGCCCGGCGTACGGGATGGTGCGCGATGCCGCGAAGGCTTCGCCGAGCTCGAGCTTAAGCGCGTGCGCGCCGCCTCGCTCGCTATGCGAATGTCGATGAACGCCGGCTCGGCGACCGACTGGTCCGCGCGGGCCGCAGGCTCTACCAAAGCCTCTCGGCGTAGCCCGTTTCCTCGTCGAGACGGGCTTGCTCCAAGCCGCGGAAGTCGCCGCGCGATACGATTCCCACGACGCGTCCCTTATCCACGATGGGGATGTGGCGGAAGCCGCCGTCCTGCATCAAAAGCAGGGCCTCCATCGCCGGCCTGCCCGGCGCCATCGTTGCGGGATTCTTGGTCATCACGTCGGCAAGGGCCGTCGAGGCGGGATCGAGCGCCTGGGCAAGCACGCGGCACACGGCGTCCCGCCCCGTGAAGATGCCCAACAGCCGGCGCTCTTTGTCCGCCACGAGCACGGCGCCCACGCGCCGCTTGCACATTTGCTGGCAAGCATCCTTGACGCATGTCTCGGGCTTGAGCACGAGGGGCTGCTGGTCGCGGACGATATCGCCCATCACCCTTTGCGGCATGACATCCTCCTCTAGGCGACGCCTGCTTGAGCAATCAGCATCTCCGGATCGCCGCGCAAAAGCATTGATCTAGGTCATTCGCCCCGAGCGGCGCGATCGCGGGCCGGGAGGCCCGGGCTCGATCGCATTGTCGGCCTCTCGGCCTGCCGTCGCCCGTTTGACGTGAATCAATGCCGTCCCCTCCGGATTGTGCATGCTCGAAACATGCGGCGGAGCGCAAGGCCGAGGCCGGGCGGGCATGGCGCCGGCAAGGGAGAGTCGCCTCGGACTCCGGCGCGAGCTCAAAGCATGGAGCGACCATGGCGAGCAACCTCCTTATCGCGTACGACGTCGGTCGGCTGCGCGCCGACGAAACGGCGATTACCGAGACCATCAATGCCCTCGGCGAGGCACTCCAATTGCTCGACCGGGTATGGTACGTGGCTTCCGCCTATTCGGCAGCGGATGCGGCCGATCTCGTTCGCGTGGCCATGGAAGGCCACGACCGCCTCGTCGTCGTCGATGCCGGCAGCGACGACGTCGCCTGGTTCAATCTCGCGAGCCCGGGTGCCGACAGTCTGAATGGATTCTGGCACAAGGGGCGCGCGGTTTAGTTGGCGCGCGCTGCCGAGGCGTCGCGGTGCCGGCCGGCACGCGAGGCTGGGGTGCAAAGAAGCACCTCGACACGAGCGCGCACGCTCGCCCGAGGTGACCGGGAGCGGCTCGATGCCGAAGCGCTCTATCGCTCAATTCGCCGTCGACTACACGCAATACCTTGCTCCTGACGGCCGCGCGCTCGGCCCGCTGCCGAGTTTCGCCGAGGATGCGGCCAATCTCGTCCCGCTCTACCGCAGCATGGTGCTGACCCGCGCCTTCGACGCAAAGGCGATAGCGCTCCAACGCACCGGCCGGCTCGGCACCTTCGCCTCATCGCTCGGTCAGGAGGCGGTGGGTGTCGGGGCTGCAAGCGCCATGCGCGCAGACGACGTTCTGGTCCCCTCTTTTCGCGACCAGGCAGCACAGCTTTGGCGCGGCGTCAGCCCGCTCGAGCTCTTGCTCTACTGGGGCGGTGACGAGCGGGGGAGCGATTTCGCCGGGCCGCGCGAGGACTTCCCGATCGCGGTCCCGGTCGCGAGTCACGCGCCCCACGCGGCGGGCGCGGCCCTCGCCTTCAAGCTTCGCCGCGAGCGCCGCGCGGTCCTCTGCATTCTCGGAGACGGGGCGACCTCCAAGGGCGATTTCTACGAGGCGCTCAACCTTGCCGGCGCGTGGCATCTCCCGCTCGTCATCCTGATCAACAACAACCAGTGGGCCATCTCGGTGCCGCGCTCGGCGCAGAGTGCGGCCGAGACGCTGGCCCAGAAGGCGATCGCCGCCGGCGTTCCCGGCGAGCAGCTCGACGGCAACGACGTCTTGGCCGTGCGCGAGCGCGTGGCGGCGGCTCTCGCGCGCGCACGCGAGGGAGGCGGGGCCTCGCTCGTCGAGGCGGTCAGCTACCGGCTCGACGACCACACGACGGCGGATGACGCGCGGCGCTACCGCGACGACGCCGAGGTGAGCAAGCACTGGGAGAACGATCCCGTCGCCCGCCTGCGCGCGCATCTTGTCGCGCGCGGCGTCTGGACGCGCGCGGAGGAGGAGCACGTGCTCGCCGACACGACGGCCGAGGTGGAGAAGGCGGCCGAAGCCTATCTCGCGACGGCGCCCCAGCCGGTCGAGGCCATGTTCGACTACCTCTTCGCAAAGCTGCCCTCGGCCACGCTCGCCCAGCGCGAGGAAGCGGTCGCGGAAGGAAAGCGCGGTGGCTGAGCGCACCCTCGTCGAAGCGATCAATCTGGCCCTCGCCCGCGCGATGGCGGAGGACTCCCGCGTCGTGATCCTGGGCGAGGACGTAGGCAGGGACGGCGGCGTCTTCAGGGTGACCGACGGGCTCCTTGAGCGCTTCGGCAGCGAGCGCGTGTTGGATACCCCGCTTGCCGAGGCTGCCATCGCAGGCGTATCGGTGGGCCTGGCGGCGCAGGGCTTTCGCCCGGTTGCGGAAATCCAGTTCATGGGCTTCGCCTACAGCACGATCGATCAGCTCCTGAACCACGCCTCGCGCTTGCGCACGCGCACGCGCGGCCGCCTCTCTTGCCCGATGGTTCTGCGCACGCCTTGCGGCGGCGGCATCCACGCGCCCGAGCATCATTCCGAGAGCGGGGAGGCGTGCTTCACCAATATTCCGGGCCTGCGCGTGGTCGTACCCTCCTCGCCCAAGCGCGCCTACGGCTTGCTGCTTGCCGCCATCCGCGATCCCGATCCGGTCGTCTTTCTCGAGCCGACGCGCATCTACCGCGCGCTCCGCGAGGAGGTGGCGGACAGCGGCGAAGCGATGCCGCTCGATTGCGTCTTCACCTTGCGCGAAGGCCGCGACGTGACGCTCGTCGGCTGGGGTGCGGTCACGCTCGACTTGCTGACGGCGGCCGAGCGGCTCGCCGCCGACGGGATCGAGGCCGAGGTGCTCGATGTCGCCACCCTGGTGCCGCTCGATGCCGCGCGCATCCTCGCCTCGGTCGAGAAGACGGGCCGCTGCGTGATCTGCCACGAGGCGCCGCTCTCTGCCGGCTTCGGCGCCGAGATCGCGGCGCGGCTGGCAGGGCCCGGTCTCTACTCGCTCCTCGCCCCTGTCGAGCGGGTTGCCGGCTACGACACGGTGATGCCCCTGCCCCGGCTCGAGCGGAGCTATCTGCCGAGCGTGGAGCGCATCCTCGCGGGCGCGCGGCGCGCGCTGAGCCACGCCTAGGGAGGCCCGAGATGAGCGCGCAAAACCCCCTGATCTTCGCCCTTCCCGACCTCGGCGAGGGCCTCGAGGAAGCCGAGATCCTCGCCTGGCACGTCTCGCCGGGCGATCACGTCGTCGCCGACCAGCCCATCGTTTCCGTCGAGACGGACAAGGCGGTGGTCGACATTCCCTCGCCCTATTCCGGCCGCATCGCCCGCTTGCTCGCGCGACAGGGCGAGCACCTCAAGACAGGGGCGCCGCTCATCGAATTCGCGGGCGCCGAGACGGGGGACGCCGGGGCGGTGGTGGGAGAGCTCGAGGTGGCGGCCGCAGGTCCCGCCCGGAGCCCCCTCGCACCCTTGCCCGCGCGCGCTGCCGAGGGCGAGCATGCACGCACAAGGGCTTCGCCCGCCGTTCGCGCCCTTGCCGGTGCGCTCGCGGTCGAGCTTTCGGGTATTTCCGGGAGCGGGCCCGGCGGCGAGATCACCAAGGCGGACGTCGAGCGCGCCGCGAGCGTGCTCAGGGCAGGCGACGGGGCGGAGCCGCTCATGGGCGTGCGGCGCGCCATGGCGCGGCGCATGGCGGAGGCGGGTGCCGTCGTCGTGCCCGCGACCGTGACCGAGGAGGCCGACGTCGAGGCCTGGCCGGCCGAGGCCGACGTGACCGCGCGTCTCGTTGAGGCGATCGTCGCGGGGTGCCGGGCGGAGCCGTCGCTCAATGCCGCTTTCGACGGCGCGGCACTCACGCGCAGGCTTGCTCGCCTCGTCAACGTCGGGATCGCCTTCGACACCAGCGACGGGCTCTTCGTGCCGGTGCTCTTCGATGCCGCAAGCCGGGATGCCGCGGCACTCAGACGCGAGATCGACGCCCTCAAGCAAGCGGTCGCCGGCCGCACCATCCCGCCCGCGGCACTGCGCGGCGCCACCATCACGCTCTCGAACTTCGGCACGCTCGGAGGAATGCATGCGTCCCTCGTCGTGGTGCCGCCGCAGGTCGCCATCCTGGGCGCCGGGCGCATCGCCGCGCGTGCCGTGGTGCGCGGCGAGGGCTTGGCGGCCCGACGCACGCTCCCGCTCTCTCTCACCTTCGATCATCGCGCCGTATCGGGCGGCGAGGCCGGCCGCTTCCTCGGCGCCGTCAAGGCAGAGCTTGAGCGCATGCATTGAGCGAGCCGCCAGCGGGAGAGCGGGAGTGCACGTCATGGAGGAAGCTTTCCGTTTCGCAGACGAGCTCGGCCCCGCCAAGATCGTCCACATTCACGTGCCCGGGGCGGGCCTCAAGGCGATCGTCGTCATCGACAATGTGGCGTGCGGACCCTCGATCGGCGGGGTGCGCATGGCACCCGACGTGAGCCTGGAGGAATGCTTCCGGCTCGCC
>Ga0074044_10004318_pt1 | contig 11809 bp, 5 predicted proteins | sample BogForMeECP23OM1_FD_94443 | JGI IMG/M metagenome (GOLD analysis project Ga0074044, IMG submission 94443) | Bog forest soil microbial communities from Calvert Island, British Columbia, Canada - Bog Forest MetaG ECP23OM1 | ecosystem: Environmental > Terrestrial > Soil > Wetlands ...
AACGCTGACGAGCGCCCAGTACCACCACGGCACCGAACGAACCGCAACGTCTGTTGTTTCCGCTTTCACCACGACAGCCTCGGGATGATTATAGAATCCACGCGCCCAAAAGCAAGGTTACCACCGGCGCTGGAGATCTGACTAATACTACGGGCGTTCCCTATTTCAAAGATGCGCCAGGAAGAGAGGAGGTTGTTTAATTTCGGGAGGTGCTGCTTGATGTGTACATCGCTTGTGTACCATGCTTCTTCAGCACTTGACGGCTTTCATTGAACAAAATAAGAGCAAGCTGAAGTAGGGCTAGCAACCCGTGGTGCTAGACCGGTTCGCATCAGAGCCCTCAGGGCCTGCCAAAAATCCGGGGAATAGCGAAGTGTCGGGAGAAGAGATGGTGCGCCCGGAGAGAATCGAACTCCCAACCTCAACCCCACGAACGGGTAGTGGTTGTTCGCGGCTGGACTTCATAATCTTGCACGCATGCAAACGGACCGCACCGAATATCCTAATCTGAAATCTTGCCGTAAGTTCAGTTAGCACCACCGGCCCGAGACAAAACCGGGCCGGCGGCGCTCTGAAGGGAAGAATCCCGTCAGAAAGTTGAGAGGCCGTTAACCTGGTGCTCCTCGTCAGACGTTGACGCGGGACCATTTGCGGTCTCACGGCAAGTAGTAGCGGAACGAGGTGAAGACCATGTTGTCCAGTCCTTCTGGCGAGAGTGCTCCTGGCGTAGCCGTGCCGCCGGTGGGGGCGGAGGTGGCGCCTGACCAGGTCTGACGCGTGACATAGGAGTACTGTGCACCGAACCGGAATCTGCCCTTGGGCCCCTGGTAGAAGCTGTACCAGAAGCCGGCCGTACCCTCAATCACCGCACGCGTGTCAGCGGTGCAATTGGCAGGAGAAGTGGGAGTGAATCCGGTGTTCACGGTGGGAGGCATTTCGGTGTAGCAACCGTAATTATTGAAGGTCGGCGATCCGTAGCCGACGTACTGCCCTTTCCCCTTGTTCGCGAGAGGATCGAAGTCATAAGTCCGGGCGGCGTACTCCGCTCCGGTGTAGGCGTACAGATCGAGTTTCTTGCGGTGATACTCCAGCGTAGTCAAACCCTGGAGGCCCTTGATCAGATGAATCGTTCCATCGGCATGAATGGTAAGATCGGAGAGTTGAGCTGCTCCATAACGGCCGATTCCACTACCGCCGAAGCCATGCAAACCGAAAACGATACGCTTATTGTCAAAATACCAGCGGGCGTTGGCGCCCAGGCCGCCGCCTTCTTTCGAGGCGTTGAAGGCGTTGACTGCGCTGGCCGGGGCCGCGGTCAGACTACCGCATGCCGCGCTAGCGAAGTTCTCCACGCACGGGAAGACACGGTCTGTGAATCGGTCGGCCAGGCCGAAAATCTCGTAGTGCCCGAAGCCGGGATCGAAGGCGACCTTGGCGATGAGATCGGGCGCAGGATTGGCTGTGTAAGTACTCCCAGTGTTGTAGCTATTGCTGGCGCCCGCCTCGCCGAGCAGGAAATTGTCCGCGTTGTTGTGCGTGGTGAGCGTGCCTTGCGCGTTTTCCATGGCGACAGCGACGGAAACTTTATCGCCGAAGTCTTTGGTTAGGCGAATCCCATACTGACGCGCGAAAGAAAAGCCGACGTTGTAACCCGGGTCGATCGTACTGGGCCGTGCATCATTGACTTTGCCCAGGTCGTCGCTGGGGGCGATTCCCGCCTTGCCCTCGGTCACCAGGCTCCACATCTGGCCTGCGAGGAATTTCCAGCCATTGTCAAACTTGACTTGGCCCCACGCCTGGCGAAGGCGGAGAGTGTAGCTATTCGTCTGAGTAGCCGTGGAGGTGACACCGGCGGAGAGAAAGTCACCCGATATGTAGCTGGAGAGTTCCACATTTTTCAAGCGGCCCTGAACAAAGAGGGTAGGCCGCGACTGGCGGGCGGAGCCGAAGAAGTCCGACAGATGGTTCTGCGAAGCGCCCGGCATGGTGAGCGAATTGAAGGGAGTCGTAAGATCAGCTCCCAGCTCTCGCGAACGCCGCACAAATTCGGCTGCCACAAAGGCGCTGGTGGTAAAACTGATTCCTTTGTAGTGAATCGACAGGGGGTTCTGCAGCGTCGAGTCGATGGTCTTTTGCGTCTCCTGTAACGTGAGCGCCGCGTTGGTGGCGGTCGTCTTGAGGTCGGCCAGATCGCCCTTCAGCTCAACCACCGTCTGCTGCTGTTGGCTGGCCTGGGTTTGAGCGGCAGCGGCCTTGTTGGCAGCGTCGGCCGCGGCGGCCTGCGCCTGCTGCCAGTTCTGCTGCGCCTGCTGCAGTTGCTGGGCAAGTTGCTGGATTTGCTGCTGCTGGGCGGCCAGGGCGTCTTTCAGCGCCTGAACGTCGGCAGCCGTGATCGCCGGCTGCACTTGCACCACTGCTGCGGGCTTGTGCTTCTTCTTTGGAGCCGGTGCGGTTGAGTCCGAGGTCTGCGCCCAAACGCCGGATGAAAGCGCCGCCAGCGTCAGGAACGTGACCAACAGGTGCCTGGTTGATTTCATAAAATGTAGTCCTCTCTTGTTTGAGGTTTAGTCGACCAACACATCCCGGGAAGAAACAGAAAAACTTTTCGCAATCGGAGGTCGCAACGTGGCGACCCTTATTTTTTTGCCGGCGTTTCCCGAACAGCGCCTCGCCATAGCCGATGTATGCAATTAGTGCAATCAACTTACCTACATTCAAAAAACTTACCGCCGGTTCCTTATTGAGTGCTAAATCGCAGAAGCCGGCGGAAGGTTATTATTCCATAAAGTCCATCGAAATAATCGACTTTATTGACATTCCGGAGGTAGCACCCGTTGTTCCATTCCGTCCGGCCCTGGAAGGACCCACTAAACCTCATGCTTTTAGCGGCTTACGGGAATGGCTGCAAGTTCACGACGAGGGAGAGTGTGCACCGGATTGCAGTTCGAAGAACGAAACATTCTCAGCCTCGAGCGATGGAGGCCGTTCCGGCTTTTGAAAACAATCCCTCGCCCCCATTGGCAAAGGGTGGGAATACTGGGGGCGAGGGTCCATACAAATTACGGCAAGTAGTAGCGGAACGATGTATAGAAGATGTTGTCGATTCCGTGTGGCGTAACGAAGGTGCCCGCCGTCGAGCCAGCGCCCGTCCAGGCGTTTCGGCTTAAGTAGGAATATTGCGGCCCGAACTGAAGTCTGCCCTTGGGCCCGTTGTAGGGTTTGATCCAGAACCCGAAGGTGCCTTCGATTACGCTTTGAGTCTGGCCACTGCAGCTACCGAGGCCTCCAAAATTGTAACCGCCGGGGCTTGACGACGAAGGCAAGGTTTCGGTGTAGCAGCCCCCGTCAGCGTAGCTTGGGGCCCCATACCCCACCACCTTGCCGGTACCGAGGGTGTCAGTTTGATAGCGGCGTCCCGAATAGTCCTCGCCGCCATTGAAGTACACATCGAGCTTGGGAAAGTGAAATTCCAGTGTGGCCAGACCCTGATAGCTGCGTAGCGGAACCAGCTTGCCAAAGGGATCGACGGTGGCATCCGGCAGACCGGACGCGCTGTACCGGCCTATGCCGTTCCCATAAAGGGCGTGAAGCCCGAAGTCCACATGCTTGTGCGCCAGGCTGACGCGGGCATTCCCGCCCACTCCACCCGCGTTCCTGGAGTAGTTGTAAGCTCCTGTTACCGAATTGGTAGTACCGCACAATGTCGGGTCCTGCGACGCTACGGCACAGGGATAAACGCGGTCGCGGAACCTGCTGAAGATACCGAACACTTCATAATGGCCGAAACCGGGTTCAGCGGCCGCCTTGACGATAATGTCCGGCATGGCGTTGAAGGCATAGTTGGATGCGTTGGTACAAACGGTGACGGGGGCGCCGCTGGAATTGAGGGACGTAGTGCAAGCAGTGATGCCGGGATTGTAGAGCCCGGCACCCACACCGTCACTGCCCAAGGCGAAATTGCTATTAGCATTGGTTGCCGTGAAGGTCGTCTGAGGATTTTCCAACGACGCTGCCAGCCAGAAACGATCATTGAAGTTCTTGACCACGCGGGCGCCGTACTGCCGCGCAAAACTGAAGCCGACATTATAATTCGGGTCGATGGTCATCGGCCTGGCTGTGCTTAGGTTGTCGATGCCCTTCCTGTTTTCCGTCAGCAAAGTCCACATCTGACCGGCAACGAAGGACCAGCCATTGTCAAAGGCAACCTGGCCCCATGCCTGCCGTTGACGCAGGGCGTAACTGTTCGTCTGGTTATTGTTTGAAGTAGTGCCAGCCGCAAGAAAGTCAGCTTCATAATAGCCGGTGAGCTTCATGTCGCCGATCTTGCCATCAGCTCGCATCGTGATTTGCGACTGGCGGCCGGAACCAAAGAATTCAGAAATCCTGTTCGCACCGCTGCCAGGCATGAAAATATTGTTAAAGGCAGTAGCATCCCCGCCTGTCGCCCGACTGCGATACACCGATTCACCCGCGAGGAATCCGCCGGGAGTGATCGTGATTCCCTTGTAGCGGATGGCGAGCGGGCTCTCCAGGTCCCCCATACGCTTCTGAGTTTCCTGCAAAGTCAACGCGGAGTTGGTGGCGGTGGTCTTCAAGTCGGTGACGTCACTCCTGAGCGTCATGACCGTTTGCTGTTGCTCGGTCGTTTGAGCCACCGCAGTATCCGCCTTGGTCTGCGCCTGCACGGCCACGGTTTGGCTCTGATCAAGCCGCTGTTCCAGTTGCTGAATCTTTTGATCGCGGCTCTGCACTAAATCGCTCAACTGCTTGATCTGCTGCTGCTGAGCATCGATCGCCTGCTTCATCTCACTGAGCTGCTCGGAAACAGTCGGCCCAGATTTCTTGGCTACCATTTTTTTTCGCGTGCTCTTCGTCGTCGTTGAAGTGGCCGTACCTTGCTGGGCCTGTGCCGCGATCACGCTCCCCGCGAGCACCATCGACAGCACCACCACCGTGATTCGTTTCATTGTTTTCATCTCCTGAAAAGTAAGTGTTTTAGATAGCAGACAATGCCGTGAAAGGAACGCTTGCAGCGCGTAGTTCATTGCTTGGTGAACCGTAAGCCCAGTCCGCCGCTTGCTAATAGTTGATGACAATCTCTTCGCCGAGTCCCCATGTGCGCAAAGTTTCCCTTCTGTTCCGGGCACATGTCCGTCTCCGGTACGCAAGAATCTCCAGGTTTCCATAGGCGTTCTAGTGAATCTGCTTGATCGACGCTTTCACCTTCTCCACCACGCTCGCCGGCAGCGGCGCGTAACTGAGCTGGCTTGTCATCTTCTGACCGTCGCTGACCATCCAGTCCAGAAAATCGGCGATGATCTTCCCTTTCTTCGGGTCCTTGGCCTGTACAGGAATTAAGAGCCAGGTAAAGCTGGAAATGGGGTATGCCGTTTTGCCGGGCGCATTCGTAATGGAAACGCGAAAATCGGCGGGCATCGTTTTCACCGATGCAGCCGCTTCGGTCACGCTATCCAGCGAGGCCTTCACGAAATTGCCGGCGGCGTTCTTGACCGATCCGTAGGTAATTTTGTTTTCCACTGCATAGACCAGTTCGACGTAGCCGATCGACCCCTGCAACTGCCGAATCTGTCCGGCGACACCTTCGTTTCCTTTGCCGCCCATCCCGACCGGCCACTTGACCGATGTTCCCTTCCCGACGCTATTGCTCCAGTCTTTGCTGATCTTGGAGAGATAGTCGGTGAAGATGAACGTGGTGCCGCTGCCGTCGGAGCGGTAAATCACGATGATCGGCTTGTCGGGAAATTTGTAACCGGGATTGGCCTGAGTAATGGCAGGATCGTTCCACTTCTGGATTTTTCCGAGAAAAATACCGGCCAGAGCTTCGGGAGTGAACTTGACTTCTTCGCTGATCCCCGGGACGTTGTAGGCGGGCACGACCGCGCCCAGCACGGTGGGGACGTGCAGGATCTTGGTCTTGGATTGCGCCAGTTGTTCGTCGGACATGGGGCCATCGCTGGCTCCGAAATCGACGGTGCCGTTCAATACCTGGCGAATGCCGCCGCCGCTGCCGATCGACTGGTAGTTGATCTGCACGTCCGGGTGCAGCTTGTTGTATTCGCTGAACCACTTGGAATACATGGGATACGGGAAAGTGGCACCGGCTCCGTTCAACGTGGTCTGGCCCATGACTGGCAGCGTCAGCGCAAGACTTGCCAACAGCAGCGCGATGCGATGGTTCACTAGACGAGCCCTCCTCGTGCTTAATTTAAGTGTGCAAGTCTGTTTTATCGGCGAAGCAATAGTTTTATGGGCGAAGTATTAAAGGAAGGTTACAGCGGGGTGAATTTCTGATGAACGTGACTTGATTCCCAGCACTTAGCGGCTGTCGTTCTTGTCGAGTCGCGGTTCGTGAGGCGGCATCTAAAGATGTGCTGGATTCGGTGCACATTTCCTTGTTTCCGTTGGAAATCGAGCACAAATCCGCATCTTCTGGCAAACTGCTTGACGGTGAGGACGGCCCACTGTGAGCGATGATCATCGTGACACACCCAGTCATGCGCCGGGCTGGCCCGGAATCGAACCCCGCTGGACTTCGAGCGCCAAGACCGGAATAGGAACTGCGCTGAACCTGCACAGCCGGGTTTGGTTCACGCTGAGTCATGGCATTCTCAATGAAATCTATTTTCCCCGGGTGGACCAAGCCTGCACCCGCGACTTCGGCCTGATTATTACCGACGGTCGTGGCTTTTTCTCCGAAGAGAAACGGCATTGTACCTTCCAAAACCTTCCGATCGAACCCGGAGTGCCGGTCTACGAACTGACCAACACCTGCACGCAGGGCCGGTACCGGATCGAAAAGGAAGTGCTGACCGATCCGTGGCGAAACGTGGTGCTACAGAAAATTCGATTCGTGCCGCTCCAGGGAAAACTCGGCGACTACCGCCTCTATGCACTGTTGGCGTCGCATCTGGCTAATATGGGATCTGGCAATACGGGGTGGGCAGACAACTACAAAGGGCAACCGATGCTTTTTGCCCAGCGCGATTCCTGTGCGCTCGCCCTGGCCTGCTCCGCGCCGTGGCCAAAACGTTCCGTCGGATTTGTCGGCGTATCGGACGGCTGGCAGGATCTGTCGAGACATTTCCAAATGAGGTGGGAGTACGACCGCGCGGAAAACGGAAACATCGCGCTGACCGCTGAAATTGATTTGGCCGCCTGCAATGGCGAGTTCATCCTCGCACTCGGCTTTGGCGGAATCTGGGCGGAAGCCAGTCAGCACGCCATCTCTTCCCTGCTCACTTCTTATGAAACGCTCCGCAAAGACTACGTCTTTCACTGGCAGACCTGGCAGCGGACACTGAAGAAGCTGGACGAGAAGCCGCGGGAAAAAGATTTGTATCGGGTCAGCATGGCGGTTCTGCGGACGCACGAATCCAAGGACTTCCTCGGCGGAATCATCGCCAGCCTCTCCATTCCCTGGGGCTTCAACAAGGGCGACGAGGATCTGGGTGGCTACCACCTTATCTGGCCGCGCGATCTGGTCGAGAGTGCCGGCGGATTGCTGGCAGCGGGCGCTCACGACGACGCTCTGCGCGTGTTGCATTACCTCGAGGCCACGCAGGAAGCCGACGGACATTGGGCGCAGAACATGTGGCTGGATGGACGCCCGTACTGGAGCGGCTCGCAGATGGATGAGACCGCTTTTCCGATTCTGCTGGTCGATCTGCTGCGCCGCGAATCACCCCGCTGCTTCGGCGACAGCCGTCGCTGGTGGCCGATGGTGCGCAAAGCGGCCGCATTCATTGTGGCGAACGGCCCGGTTACGCAGCAAGACCGCTGGGAAGAGGACGGTGGCTATTCACCGTTCACCCTGGCAGCCGAAGTCTCTGCCCTGCTGATTGCCGCCGATCTCGCAGAGTCGATGGGCCAGTCCGAGCCTGCCGAATTCTTGCGCCAGAGTGCTGACACCTGGAACGACAACATCGAACGTTGGACCTACGCGGGCAACAGCGATCTCGCCCGGCAGATCGGTGTGGAAGGCTACTACGTTCGCATCACACCTCCAGACGAAGATGGAGCCGCATCACCTCTACAGGGATTCGTCCCCATCAAGAATCGTGGCGTCGGCAACTCGAAAGCGCCGGCGGTAGAGATCGTGAGCCCGGATGCGCTGGCTCTGGTGCGCTTCGGCTTGCGCGCGCCCGACGATCCGCGGGTGGTAAATACGATCAAGGTCGTCGATGAACTTTTGCGCGTAAAACTTCCGCAGGGTCCGGGCTGGTACCGCTACAACGGCGACGGATACGGAGAGCACGAGGACGGATCTCCGTTCGACGGCACCGGGATTGGCCGCCTATGGCCGCTCCTAGCGGGTGAACGAGCCCACTACGAACTGGCCGCCGGACGCGCCGCTTCTGCCGAGGCCTTGTTGGGCGTGATGGAAAATTCGACGGGAGCGAGCCGCCTGATTCCCGAACAAGTTTGGGACACAACCGACATCCCGGAGCGTGAGCTGTTCGCGGGAAAAGGGTCGGGGGCGGCGTGCCCGCTGGTGTGGGCGCATTCCGAATACATCAAGCTGCGGCGGTCGCTCGTCGACGGAAAGATTTTCGATCAGCCACCGCAAACAGTGGAACGCTATCTAACGAAGAAAATATCAGCGCAGTACTTCAACTGGCGCTTCAACAACAAGGCGCGCACCATGCCGTGCGGAAAGAGGCTTCGGATTCTCCTGATGGAACCGGCCATGGTGCACTGGAGCTTTGACAACTGGCAAACCAGTCAAGACAGCAACTCCGAGGAAAGTGGATGGAACCTTCAGCACGTCGGTCTGCCGACGGAAACTCTTGCCGCAGGGCGCCAAATCATTTTCACGTTCTTCTGGAAAAATGACGCGCGCTGGGAGGGGCGAGACTACGAGGTCACTGTCGAGTAGCATTGCTCCGGAGCCTAGCGACGCAGCTAAACTTTCCACACTCCCGAATTCACTTCGAGGCACCGTGCGCATTCTTAGCCTGTTTGTTATGGTCGTACCGATGATGACGAGCATTCTCGCAACAGCCCAGACTCTGCCTGCACCCCCGGCCATCACTGACCCGAAACAAATCGCGTCCAAGCCGGATGCCCGGGTGGAGAAGAGTCTTTCGATTGAGAAGCTTTACATGACGCGCCAGGTCGGTGGTTCGACCTGGTCGCCGGATGGGAAGACAGTTGCCTTCGTCAGCAACTTGAGTGGCCGCAATAATCTTTGGCTCGTGCCCTCCGAAGGTGGATGGCCGATGCAACTTACGGTGAGCGATCAGCGCCAGACCAGCCCGACCTGGTCTCCGGACGGCAAATGGGTCGCCTATATGTCCGATTACGACGGCGACGAGCAATGGGATATTTTTCTGGTGTCGCCCAAAACCGGACAGGTCGTGAACCTGACTAACACCCGCGAGATCGCGGAGGAAAGTCCCGCTTGGTCGCCTGACGGGCGTTACCTGGCTTACATGGTCAAACCAAAGACGTCGTCAGTGTTCGAGATTGACGTTTACGACACGCTGATGCGCGAAGTGAAGCACCTGACCACCGGAACCGCCAAGGACCGCATGAACGTCGCGCCCATCTGGTCGGCGGACGGTAAGTTCATCGTCTACACGCAGGAACAGTCGAAGGGGACCGACTCGAATATTTTTCTCGTCGAGATTGACGTTACGAGTGCGCAAAGTACGCTGCTGACGCCGCATGATGGCGAACACACTTACTCGGCAAATGACGTTTCGCCCGACGGCAAGAACGTTCTGATCACCTCCAATGCCGGCGACGGCTACGATAACGTCGGCTTGCTCGACATTGCGACCAAAAAAATCCACTGGCTCACGAACGACAAGTGGGAAGTTTCTGGCGAAAGCTTTTCTCCCGATGCCAAGTTTCTGACCTACACCGCGAATGCAGATGGCAACACGGACATCTATCTGTATGACATCGCATCGGGAAAGGCGCGCGCCCTGCCCCTGCCGAAAGGGGTGAACCATGTTGCTGGCAGGACCTCGCCTTTCAGTCGCGACAATTCGCGGCTGCTTTATTACCACACGGGACCGACCGCTCCCGGCGATATATGGGTATACAGCCTGGCGGACGGCAAGTCGCATCAGCTTACGCACTCGCTGGTGGGCGGCGTGCGATCCGAGGATATGGTTGAACCTTACCTTGTCCACTATCCCAGCAAAGATGGTAAGTGGACGATCTCCGCGTTCGTCTATGTGCCCTACAACCTGCCGCGCAACGGCGAGCATCCCGCGATCGTGTTTGTTCACGGCGGACCTACGGCGCAGACGATGAACACGTTCAATCGCTTCGTGCAGTACATGGCCAACCAAGGCTACATTGTGATCGCGCCCAACTATCGCGGATCGACTGGGTACGGAAAAGAATTCCAGCAGGCGAATCTTTTCGATATGGGCGGCGGCGATTTGCAGGATGTGCTCGCGGCGGCCGACTGGATCAAGCAGACTGGTTATGTCGATCCCAAGAAGCTCATTCTGATGGGCGCGAGCTACGGCGGCTATTTGACGATGATGGGCGTTACCAAGGCTCCGGAGTTGTGGGCGGCGGGCGCTCCGATTGTGCCTTTTGTGAACTGGTTCACCGAGATCCAGAACGAAGACCCGGTGCTGCAGCAATCGGACCTTGCGACCATGGGCGATCTGGTGAAGAACAAAGCGCTATACGAAGATCGTTCGCCCATCAACTTCGTGGACCAGATTAAAGCGCCGCTATATTTGTTGGCGGGCGGGAATGACCCTCGCTGCCCCAAGGAAGAGTCGCAGCAGGTGGTAGACGCGGTCAAAAAGCGCGGCGGCGCGGTGGAATACAAAGTCTACGAGAACGAAGGCCACGGTTTCGCTCGCGTGGAAAATCTGATCGACGCCTACAAGCGCGTGGCGGACTTCCTGAAAGCGCACGTGCCGCCGGCGGATTGCAGTTGCTCGTTGAACGAGTAGGGCCGTTCTCAGTTCCCGGTTCTCAGTCGGAATGCTGGGCTCTGGGCTGCGCCGCCCTCTATGTTTACTCATGAGGTATTAATGCTTGTTTACCACTACCCCCCTCCCCCCTTGCTCATGGAATCATAGGGTTAGGCCGTATCGAGCATCCAAAATCTAGAGCGCCAAGGACTTATTTTCAAAATATTCCGCAATAAGGACTTAGCTCGACTTTTCGCCAAATTCTATTAAAATTTGGAGTTTTGCAGCTTTCCGAGGGGATGCCCCCTCACCTCACGTTAAGTTATCAAAGAGTAACTGACCCCTTATGGGGCTGGGGCAGCTTCGAGGGCCGTCTTCGGGGACGGGCTCACTTCACGCCTGCCACACAGGTCAGGGAATATTATCGCGCCGGTCGGGTTGGAAGTCTGTGATGGCGCTCACTGGTTGGATGTGATGAAAAAAATCAAGGTCCCCGCCCCAAAAGCGGAGCTTGGACAGCCGCCGACTTGTTCTCATGATCCATCAGTGAGTGTAATCGAGATGTTTCGCCAAAAAGGAACAGCGTGGCTTCAACCTGGAATCCTGCGATCAAGTATCTACCTAAGCAGTAATAACTTAGCCCCCATGTACAAGACCGTCTCAGTTCTTGCATCTTTCTCAGGCCCTCGCCCGTATGATCAGGTAGCATGAACGCCGCAGCGTATTACTTCGTGATGGGCATGGAGTCCGAGGCTAGCGCAATTGCTCGCGGTCTTCGTCGGCGCGATCCAGACTTGCTGGACCGCCTCATCGAGCAGTATCAGCACCGGCTGCTTCGTTATCTGGTGTACCTGGTGGGCAATCGTGAACTGGCGGAAGACCTCTTCCAGGAAACCTGGATT
>Ga0074044_10004320_pt1 | contig 11808 bp, 10 predicted proteins | sample BogForMeECP23OM1_FD_94443 | JGI IMG/M metagenome (GOLD analysis project Ga0074044, IMG submission 94443) | Bog forest soil microbial communities from Calvert Island, British Columbia, Canada - Bog Forest MetaG ECP23OM1 | ecosystem: Environmental > Terrestrial > Soil > Wetlands ...
AAAAAGGCGAAAAGTGCAAAATTCCCTGCAGAATTCCCTGCTCACAGGGAATTTAAAGGCGGGAGAGCAACAGCGCTTGCTGCGCGGATTGCGCCGATTCAGTCCGACCGGAAACCGCTCTAGCCGTTGGCAGTTTAGCGAGAGCTGTGTCGCCGTTATTCCGCCGCCTGCCGTGCCGGCGGGCGCATGGTCTCGAGACCGTCCGCCGCGGTCGCGGATATCGTCGTGCGCACCATGTGGCGCGCCTCGTGCGCGGGCCACGGCCGTCCGCGATGCATGGTGGCGCGGTTGTCCCACATGACGACGTCGCCGCTGCGCCAGCTGTGCTGGTAGCTCGTCCCGGGCGCTGTCGCAGCGTCCATCAGCTCGTCGAGCAACTTCTTTCCTGCTGCCGGCTCCATTCCTTCGACCGCATAGGCGTGTGAGGCGAGATAGAGGGCGCTGCGGCCATTGACCGGATTCTTCCATATGAGGCGCCAGCATTGCGGCGGCAGCACTGCGCGCTCCCCGGGGCTCGCGAGGTCGGGCGCGATCTGGCCGCGCGAATGCGCATAGTCGTGCCAGGCAAAGGAATTCTCGAGCTTGTTGCGCAGGCCTACGTCAAGCTGCGCGAAGGCGAGACGGGTCGATACGTATTCGGTTTCGCCGCCGCGCGCCGGGATGATGCGCGCCGACAGCACCGAAGTCAGCGCCGGCACGCTTTTGAACGAGCTGTCCGTATGCCAAAGCTGGTTCGCTTTGTTGCGCAAGGCAAGCCAATGATCGGCCGGCACGACGTTACCATCCTCGCCGATCGTGCTGAGGATCACAAAATGGGTGCCCGTGCCCAGCGAGCCGACCTTGGTCACTTCGGGCGGACCGAAGCGGCGCGAGAAGGCGAGCTGGGCCTCGTCGGTCACCTCCTGGCCGCGAAGGACCAGAACCGAATGTTCCTCGAAAGCCGCGCGCGCCGCCGCGTATGCGGCATCGTTCGACGCGATGTCCGCAACCGTCACACCGCGCAGCTCGGCGGCGAAGCCCGGACCCAGCGGGACGATTTCCATCGGTGCGTCTTCCGTGGTTTTCATTGTCTGCTCGACTTTCGCCTAAATCCAGCCAGCTGGCAACGCAAACGCCATAGCCAAGGCGAACAATCGTCTGCGGCGCAGGGGACCGGCCTTCGCCGCTTGCTGCCCCGCCGCCCGGCGGCTCAATTCACTCCGCCGCCGCCGCCGCTTTTTTGAGAATTTCGTCCGGCGTCGAGGAGACCACCTCGACATATTTCGGAACGAACTTGCCGCCTTCGATATATTTGATGAACTCCGGCTTGATGTCGTTGGCCAGGATTTTCCGGATGCGTGCGTGCTCTTCGATGTCGGACCACTCGGCGATCAGGTAGAAGCGCTGCGGATCCTCGGTGTCGCAGCATAACACGCCGTCCTTCACCTGCGCCCATGATTTATGCATCGGATTGCCGTCCGAATAGTCGAACGCCTCGAACAGGCGGATGAACTCGGTCTCGGTGCCTTTGATGACGCGAAAATCATAGATGTGCAGATAATTGCCCCTGGTGGCGAGAGGTTCTTGCGCCATGACATTTCTCCTTATCAGGTCGCTGCGAGCCTACGCCGACAATTTCCGGCTCGCAACCTGACCGGCCTCGCGCCGCGCGATCATGGCGTCTTTATTGCTGCGGAAGAATTGCAAAATGGAAATCGATTGCAAGCTGGAAGCGATGGGATATGCTGAAAAACTTTCATGAAGGCCTGGCGAGGGCGAGCTGCATGACATCGCAAAAAGTGACATCGCAAAAAGTGACTTGGCAAAAAGTGGCGTCGTTGGATGTGCTGCGCGACGGCGAAGCGATCGGCATCGACATCGCGGGGACGACGATCGCGCTGTTCCGGCTCGGCGACGAAGTTCATGCCACGAGCGGCATTTGCAGCCACGAGTTCGGCGTGCTCGCCGACGGCTTTATCGAGCCGGCGGACGGCACCGTCGAGTGCCCCCTGCATCAGGCATTGTTCGATATCCGCACCGGGAAGGCGCAATGCGCTCCGGCGACGGCGGACCTCAACGTCTATCCGGTCAGGATCGATGGCTCGGATATTTTGATCGACGCCGCGTGCGTCCAGCGAGCGAATGAGGCGACCTTGGCAACGACTGCCGCGCTAGCCGCGCCGGCAGCCGCGCGCGAACCTGCCGCAGTCCCGGGCCTGGCTGGCGCCGGTCACGGCAGAATCCAGAACGCCGACCCGGCGTCCGACGGCGGAGCGACCTTCACGCGGCAATATGTGTGGCCCGACGACGATCTCTCCGTTGTTCCCGACTGGGTCTATACCGATAAGCTTGTCTATGACCGGGAAGTCGAACGAATCTTCCACGGCCCGACCTGGAACTATGTGGCGCTCGAGGCCGAGCTCCCGAGCACCGGCGACTTCATCCGCTCCAATGTGGGGCCGACCCCGGTTGTGGTCGCTCGGGCCGCGGACGGGTCGATCAACGTCTTCGAGAACCGCTGCATGCACCGCGCTGCGGAATTCTGCCGCGAGCTCAGCGGCACGGCCAAGGAATTCATCTGTCCCTACCATCAGTGGACCTACGACCTTACAGGAAACCTCATCGGCATTCCATTCCGCCGCGGCATCGGCGGCAAGGGTGGCATGCCGGCGGATTTCAAACTGCAAGATCACAGCCTGCGTCGGCTGAACGTGACCAGCCATCGCGGCGTCGTCTTCGCATCCTATGCGGACCGGATCGAATCATTTGCCGACTATCTCGGGCCCGAGGTGTTGCGCGAATTCGAGGCGACGTTCGACGGCCGCAAGCTGAAGGTGCTTGGCCATTATCGGCATTCGCTGCCGGGTAACTGGAAGCTCTATCACGAGAACCTCAAGGACCCTTATCACGCCACGCTGCTGCATACCTTCCTGGTGACATTCGGTCTGCTGGTTGCCGGAAATCGCTCGCTCATGCTCACCGACGGGAGCGGGCGGCACGGCGTGATGGCGTCGGCGAAATCGGACGCCAAATCGGTCTCCGGCGACGCCAAGAAAGAGATGCGCAATTTCCAGGAAGGTTTCACGCTGCGCGAGCCGCGCTTGATGGACTATGTCGAGGAATTCGACAGCCCCTGGTCCGTGACCATGGCGACCATCTGGCCCAATCTGATCGTGCAGCGCGAAATGAACACGCTGGGAATTCGCCAGATCGTGCCCACGGGGCCGCACGAATTCATCATGAAGTGGACCATGTTCGGCTTCGAGGGCGATGACGAGGCGATGACGCGCCACCGCCTGCGCCAGGGCAACCTGATGGGGCCGGCCGGATTCCTCGGCCTCGAAGACAACGAGGCGATCAAATTCGTACAGGACGGCATGCAGCGCGTTCCGGGCGGCAAACACCTGGTCAAGCTCGACCCGCAAACGCCGGCGGGAACCACCGACACGTTGATTTCCGAGGCCGCCATTCGGGCTATGTACCAGCATTGGCGTCATGAGATGGATTTGTAGGGGGCTTCGCGATGCTCGATTCGCGTCAGCCGGCGGCCAATGACCGGCGCATCGAAGCACTCCTGCTTCACCGCGAGCTGGAAGAATTCAACAGCGCCTACGCGGCTGCGCTCGACGAGCAGCGGCTGACCGACTGGGCGGAGATGTTCACCGATGATGCATTCTACGTCGTGATCTCGCGCGAAAATGCCGACCGTGGCATGCCGGTCGGCCTGATTTATTGCGAGAACCAGGGCATGATTTTCGATCGCGCGTTTGCGCACGAGAAGACCGAGATGTTCGCGCCGCGCTATCTGCGCCATATCATCGGGAACCTGCAGGTGCTGGGCGAGGAACCAAACGGCGACATCCGGGCCCGCGCCAACTATGTCGTCATCCAGGTGTTGTTCGACCGGCCGGAGGCAAAATTGCACCAGGTCGGCGTCTATTACGACAAATTCCGCCGCGTCGGCGATCAACTCAAACTCGCCGAGCGTCGCTGCGTCTACGACAATCTGCTGGTGGACAACGCGCTGTGCCTGCCGGTCTGAGCGCCGCCGCCGGACTCTGCATCGCAGCGAATCGACGCGCTCGGTCGGCAGGAGACTTGGTGCGGTCCTTGGCGCGGTGGACGGCTTGTCGACCAGATTTGCCGCATCGGGAAGCAGGCTGGTGAAGAACAAAGCGAGGCGCCGGTCGCCAGAGGCCATGGCCGGTTTGGCGAAAGGGCTGGCGATCATCGAAGTGTTCGGATCGGGACGCATGCATCTGACCGTCGCCGATGCGGCACGGGCGGCGGGACTGACGCGGGCATCGGCACGGCGCTGCCTGCTGACTCTAACCGAACTCGGTTATCTCGATCGTGATGGGAAGTTATTCAGGCCGCTGCCGCGGATGCTCCGCTTGGGCGTGGCTTATCTGGGCGCAGCGCCGCTGCCGCAAGTGGCGCAGCCGATCCTGGAAGCCGTACGCGATAAGCTGGGTGAATCGATATCCGTTGCGATCCTTCAGGATGATGAATCGATATTCGTGGCGCGGGCGATGGCGGCTCGGATCGTTTCTACAGGCGTCAATGTCGGCGCGCATCTGCCGGCTTATTGTTCAGCGACCGGGCGGGTCCTTCTGGCATCTTTGTCGGAGGAGGCGCTGCGCGCTTATCTGCGCCGGGTGCGTTTGGTTTCATACACGCCGAAGACGCTCACCAATGCAACTGCGATCCGCGCGGCCGTCACGACAGCGCAGGCGCAGGGCTTTGCAATCAGCGATGAGGAACTTGAGCTTGGCATGAGGTCAATGGCAGTCCCGGTGCGCAACCGGCGCGGCGCGATCATTGCGGCGCTAAGCCTGAGCGTATCTTCGGCGCGGATCACAGTCGATACCATGGTCCACGACTTTCTCCCGGCACTTCGAGACGCCGCGGAAATGCTGGGCAAGGGATTGTGAGGCTTAGTTCCGTCGGTCGCTATTGCGAGACGGCCCCGCGCCTTGCTCGGTCCAGCGTGCGGCAAGCGCACGCCGATCGATCTTGTCGCCGACAATCGGCAGGGTGTCCAGAATGACGATCCGTTCCGGGGTTTTGTACGGAGCAAGGCCCTGTTGACGCAGATATTGGCGCAGCGACTCGAGCTCGATGTTTCGGGTGTCCATTGCTGGAACGACGCACGCGCATATTCTTTCGCCGAGAACCGGGTCGGGAATTCCGATCACCGCAACCTGCGCAATGGCTGGATGAGTGCGCAACAACGCTTCAATCTCCGTGGCGCTGATTTTGTCGCCGCCGCGGCTGATGGCTTCTTTCAGGCGCCCCATAATGACGATGTTGCCGTCGCCGTCAAAACTGGCGAGGTCACTGGTATGGAACCAGCCGTTACGCCATTGATCGCGCCCTTGCTCGCCGAGAAATCCGGTCACGCAGCAGGGTCCGCGGCCAACCAATTCGCCCACCTCACCACGCGGCAGATCACGACCCTCCCGGTCAACGACCCGGAATTCCGTGCCGCCGCGAGGTTTTCCTACCGTGTAGTGCCGCACCGGCGCAGGATCGGCCGGGGCCGGCGCCGCCCAGCCGCCGAAATCCGCAGCACCATAAGTCGAGACCACGATGCCCTGCGTCTTAGTCTCAAGCTCCGCCGCGAGCGTGGGCGGCAAAACGGACCCTGCCGTATACCAAATTCGCACTGACGCGCTATCGATGCTGCCGAGCTTGCTCGCGAGCATGACGAGCTGCGCCGGCGTACCGCATACGACCGTTGCGCGTTCGCTCTCAATCAAATGCAGCGCCGCGTCGGTGCCAAAGACCGGCATTCCGATCACGCTCGATCCGGCGATTGGCGCCGCCAACCAAGCAGCCCTGGCGGGCCCCGTCCCAGGCGACAGGACCAGGATGATATCGCTTGGCCGCAAACCAAGCAGCCGCGCCTGCGCCTGCGCGCGTTCGCAAGCAGCCGCCAGCGGATATAAGGCCAGCTTTGGAATTCCTTCGGAACCCGTCGTGGACAGCGCGTGCGCCGCCTCGTCCAGCCGCAATGCTGCGTGGCCGTCGTCGAGCGGTCCATCAAGGCAAAGCAGCCTATTGTCCGGCACCGTGATCCGCACCGGCAGCAGAGCGAGCTGCGCGCAGATTTCGTCAATTTCGGCGGCGTAATCGCGATCCCGAAAACGCCCGCGGCTGACCAGCACAGCCGGTTTTACCCGCTCGGCGATGGAGGTCAGTTCGCGCCTGCCCTGACTTGCCGGGACCGGAATCCAAAACAGGCCCGCCTGCTCGCAGGCCAAGCGCAACAGATACCACTCCGCGCAATTCGGCAGCCAGCCGAGCACCGGAGCACCGCGCGGCAGGCCCAGTTTCAAGAGCCAACCGGCCGCCCGATTAACCCATGCCTCGACATCGCCCCAGGTGAATCGCACGCGATCGTCAACGAGCGACAAAGCCGTCGGCCGCTGCCGCGCCTGGCGTGCCAGCGCGTCGGTAATGCGCTCAATCAACGCCGCTCCGCCTTTTCCATCACGTCGAAAAAATCGCTGTATGGCTCGGCCGCAAACGCTTCCGGCAATTCCTCGATGATGCGGACGCTGCAGGGCTTCGAATCTTTCAACCCAACCACGGAGCGGATCCAGAGCACGGGCTCGCCGCTTTGCGGCGGACGAGACACGACGGCCCTGACATTCACGCCGCGGTACTTCTTGCGTCCGGGACTAAGGTCCCGCAGCGTCAGCACCACCTCGCGGCCGGACAAAATTCGCGACCGGTCGCGCACAAAAGTTTCATATTCAGTTGCCATTGCTCTGCCTCGGGTCACAGACCAAGCGTTTTCCATCGTTGCAGGACGCGGCGTTGCACATCCGGCGCATACATCGAATCAAGTGTGGCGCGGATCGGGGTGGTTTCGGCCGGCCATTGCGGCGGCCAGGTGGCGTCAAAGGCGACGGTTGCGCCGGACCGGGCAATTCGCTCTTCCAGGCTGTAGGCTGGCGTCAGCGCGTTGGCACGCCCCTCGTAGCGCGTGATGTGCGTTCCCCGATCGGGGTGGCATTTGGTCGCAAAAGCGTGGATCACGGCAGCCATGTTGAAGACATCGACGTCTTCATCCACGATGATGATCTTGGACATCAGCGCGCGCCGCGCGGTCAGGACCTCGACGACCTTCTGTGCGACTTCGGCCCCGCCACGGCGGACCGAAACCACCGCGAGATGCACGCCACCCTCGGGCGGCACATAGACTTCCACAACAGGCACATCGTGCCTTTCAAGCCGGCGCTTGATGGCGATCGCGCCGGAAATAGACGTCGTGGTGGCGCTCGAATCCATGAAGCCGGTGGTATCCAGCGTCAGGATCGGATCACGCCGGTGCGTGATCGCCGTTACCCGGGCGCAGATGGCGTTGCCCATTTCACCGCTGCGATATCCGGGATATTCACCGTAGGGCCCTTCCTGAGCGACTCGATCAGGATAGATCTCGGCTTCGATGACCATTTCAGCCGAAGCTGGGACATAAAGATCCGATGTCTCGCATTTAATGAGTTCCACCGGCCGCTCGCCGAGGCCGCCCGCCAAATCCGCTTCGTTTCCTGACATTCGAAACGTCGCGGCGGCCGCGATGTGACTGGGCAAATCGGCACCGATGACGATTGCGATCGGCATCGGCCGTCCTTGGGGAACGTAACCCTCAAGCAACATTTTGCCCAAATGACTGGTCGGCCGCGGATAACCGGTCAGAAGCCGCTCATTGTGGACCATGAACCGGTACATGCCCCAGTTCACCCAATCGCTCTTGGCGTCCTTGGAGACCACAAGATCCCATGTGCCGAGATAGCGGCCGCCGTCGCCTTCATGGACCATCGGCACCGGCAGGTCGAAAAGATCGACTTTATCGCCGGGGATAATGACGTCCTTGCATGCTCCGTCATTGACCAGGATTGGCGGGATGGCCTTGTCCTCTCGCTCGGCATAGACCTGATAAAGACGCCGAAGCGGCGTATCCGCCGGCAGGTTGAGCGCCACCGCAACCCGGCGCCAAGTGGCGATCGGGTTGGCAGCGACCCGAATTCGAGAACCGTAGTCCTTGATGTTGGTGAACAGAAAAGCCGGTCCATTGCGCTCGCAGCCGAGCCGGCCGATGCCCGAGAGCTCCTGATCCCAATCGACTTCATCGTTGATGGTAACCAGATCGCCGGAGCTTTCGATCGCGGCCAAAAAGCCCCTGAAGTCTTTGTGTGCCATGTGCTTCTCGTGAGTTGGAACGCTGGTTCATTCAAACCGGCGACGGAAATCGCAGAACCTTACCGGCCTGCAGGCCCGCGTCTTTGCCAAATCAAACAAGGCGACGCCGCGACCAAGCTGTTTTCTCGCCCTGAGCTTTGCAGTGAAGCAGACCTCGGCAGGTGATTTCGGGCAGGTGATTTCGGGCAGGTGATTTCGGGCAAGTGATTTCGGGCAAGTGATTGCGGATTGCGCCGGGCATTTCCTGTGAGACCGCTTTGTTCGGATACCGAACGTTTATCGTCAAAGACGAACACTTATGCGAACGCTCCGTAATTCTGTCAAGCCGCATGCCCGCGAACAATGAAAGGGCGGCGAATGACGACATGTCAGGTTGCGATGGCTTCGAGGCGCCGCTTGGTGACCGCGGGCCCAAAACCGGCGATGACGACAAACACCACCATCATGGCGCCGGCGATGAAGCCGAATACGCCGATGGTGCCGTAATGGCCGAGCAGGAAGGCGATGATGAAGCCGGAGAAGATGGCGCTGAACCGGCTCCACGAATAAACGAAGCCCACGGCCTGGGCGCGAATGCGGGTTGGATAAAGTTCGGCCTGATAGGCGTGGAACGAGAACGACAGCCAGTTGTTGCACAGCGTGATCAAGACGCCGCACAGGATCACGCCGGTCGCGGCGGTCTGCTGTGCGAACAGCAGGCCGAATGCGGCGATGCCGATCGCGGCCCCGGCGATCTGCCATTTGCGCTCGAAACGGTCGGCGAAATAGACGCCGATCAGCGGGCCGATTGGATTCGCCACGGCAATGATGAACGTATAGGCGAGCGTTTTGGTGACCTCGACGCCCTGTGAAATAAGGAGCGTGGGCACCCAGGTGGCAAAGCCGTAATAGCCGATGGTCTGGAACAGGTTGTAGATCACCAGCATGATCGTGCGGCCGCGGTAGGCAGGATTCCATATCTCCATCCAGCTGCCGCGCTTGTGCTCGGCTTCGCCGGCGACGGTTTCAGCTGGCGGCAGGTCCCAGCCGGTGTCGGCGCGGATCCGGCGTTCCATGTCCCCGACGATACGCTCGGCTTCCGCGATGCAGCCATGCTGTTCGAGCCACCGCGGCGATTCCGGCAAGCTTCGACGAATCCACCAGATCACGAGTGCGCCGAGCGAGCCGATGATGACCACCCAGCGCCAGCCGTCGAGGCCGAGAATCGTTCGGGGCACCAACTGCCAGGCGAGGAATGCCACCACGGGCACGGCCGTGAACATGACGAACTGGTTATAGGCAAAGGCAGGCCCGCGCTGCTCCTTTGGCACCAGCTCCGACACATAGGTGTCGATGTTCACCAGTTCGACACCGAGGCCGATGCTGGCGATCAGCCGCCAGAAATCGATGGCCTGCGGCGTGTTCTGAAACGCCATGATCAGTGCACCGATCGAGTACCAGAGCAGCGCGAACGTGAAGATGGAGCGGCGGCCAAAGCGGTCGGAGAGCCAGCTGAAGGCGAGCGTGCCGATGAACAGCCCGGCGAACAGGGCGGCCACGAAGCTGGCGAAGCCTTGCAGATCGAACAGGCCCTGCGTCGTCGGCTTGAAGATGCCGGCTTTGAACAACCCAAGCGCCACATAGGCGGTGAAGAAAAGATCGTAGAACTCGAACCAGCCGCCCAGCGACAACAGCGTGACTAACTTCCGCGTGTAGCGCGAGGGCGGCAGGCGATCCAGCCGCGCAGCCACTGTCACTGCCGCATCCATCGCCATGTGGTTTCCTCTCCTCTAAGGCCGCGTTGTTTTTCTTATGACCGGCCGCTGCCTCGTCGACCGCGGAGAATCCGTTGAAATTTTGATGTTCGAACAGCTCAATTCTATGAGGGTGCGGCGCTGCCCTGTCAATTAAACTCGCCGCGAAGCGGCTCTAATCGCGGCCTTGCGTGCGACGATCATGGTCGCGTCGACGGATCGAAGTCCCGTGCAGGTTCGAGTCCTCCCGGGTCGACCATGAAATCCGCCGGTCTATGATTTAGTTCGTTTACTCCGCGCATGACGGGAGGTACGGTCTTTACACGGATCAACGATAGACCTGCCAGACGAGCAATGAGCGCAACGACAGGTGCAACGAGGCCGGAACACGGCGCGGCTGCGGCAACGCGGCTGATCATTGCCTCCTCACTCGGTAATGCGCTCGAGTTCTACGAGATCCTGGTCTACGGCTACTTTGCCGTCACCATCGCGAAGGTATTCTTTCCAGCCGCCGACGAAGCAGTCTCGATCCTTGTGACGCTCGGTACTTTCGGGGCCTCGTTTCTGGCGCGCCCAGTGGGCGCGATATTTCTCGGCGCCTATGGCGACCGCAAGGGGCGTAAGCGGGCGCTTACTCTTTCCATCGTGCTGATGACGATCGGGACCGGGCTGATGACCGTCATGCCGAGCTACGGTTCAATCGGCTTGGCGGCGCCTGTCCTGGTGATCGCCGCGCGATTGCTGCAAGGCTTTTCGGTTGGCGGCGAGTTCGGCAGCTCGACCGCTTTCCTGGTCGAGCATCGTCCCGACCGTCCCGGCTATTTCGCGAGCTGGCAATGGTCGAGCCAGGGGCTCGCCGCGCTCATCGCCACCGGCTTCGGCGTGCTGCTGACGACCACCATGTCGGCTGCGGACCTGCAGGCTTGGGGCTGGCGCATTCCTTTCGCGTTCGGGCTCTTGATCGGACCGGTCGGCTATTACATCCGCAGCCACATGGCAGAAACGCCGGAATTTCTCGACGCCGGCGCGGCGCCTGCGCCAGTGCGCGATCTGGTGGTCGATCAATGGGACCGGCTCCTCCTCACCATCGGTGCGGTCGCGGCCTCGACCAGCTCGCAATACATCCTTCTCTACATGCCGACCTATGCCATCACCGAGCTGGGCTTGCCACAATCGATCGGCTTCACCGCGGCGATGGTCGCAGCCGCGCTGCAGACATTGCTCGTACCGATGGTCGGCCTCTGGGTGGACCGGGTGGGACAAACCCGCGTCATGATCGGGGCGGCGAGCCTGTTCTTCCTGACGTCCTATCCGGCATTCATGCTCCTTGACGCCCACGCCTCGCTTGCCGTGCTCATGTTGATGGTGTGTTGGATCAGCCTGTTGAAATCGCTTTTCAGTGGTGCGTTGCCCTCGCTCATGGCGAGAATTTTCCCCGTCGCGACCCGCGTCAGCGGCATGTCACTCAGCTACAACATTGCGGTGCCGATCTTTGGCGGATTTGCGCCATTCTTTGCTCAGTCGCTCATTGCCATCACCGGCACGAAGCTGGCGCCGAGCTATTACATGATGGCAACAGCGCTGTTAAGCCTCGCGGCCCTGATTGTGCTCCGCCGGCGCTATCGGCTTTAAGGATCGATGCGACTTGACATCGTGATCGTTGGCGAGCCGATGGTCGCATGCGCGCATCAAGCCGTGAACACGGCGATGCCGATGCCGAGCAGAATCGAATAGTCGAGCGCGAGCCGCGCGGCGCGCGGCGTCATCGGGCGCAGCTTGTCGAATTGATCGGTGGTGGCGACGATGCGCGCGACGGCGATCGCTTCGGGCAGCGTCAGCAGCGTCAACAGCACCCAGGGACTGAAGCCGAGGCCGCGCCAGAACC
>Ga0074044_10004321_pt1 | contig 11807 bp, 7 predicted proteins | sample BogForMeECP23OM1_FD_94443 | JGI IMG/M metagenome (GOLD analysis project Ga0074044, IMG submission 94443) | Bog forest soil microbial communities from Calvert Island, British Columbia, Canada - Bog Forest MetaG ECP23OM1 | ecosystem: Environmental > Terrestrial > Soil > Wetlands ...
ATCCGTTGCAGGACAAAGGGCGGAGAGCCGCCTCTCCAGGTGAGCTTCGCGTTCGCGCCCGCTGGTGCGATGGTCAGGGTGAGGGCGTTGGTCACCACGATGACCAGGGTGTCGTAGGCGACGGCATGGATGCCGTCGTCGGCGCTGACTTCCAGCGTGTAAGCGCCCGGGACACTGAAGGTCGCGGTCGTATTCGTCTGCGCGGGGTTGCCGAACGCGACGGTGCCCGGGCCGGAGTAGAGTTTCCACTGGATCACGGGCAACGGGTTGGAATAAGTCACCGTCGCTTGCAACTGCGCCGTTTGATTAGGAGGGAGCGTCTGGCCAGGTCCAGCTTTGATCGTCGGCGCGCCGGGCGAACGCGGCCCTTCGTTCGGCCCGGTGGTTTGGATGACCTCGAAATTGGTGATGCCAACTTCCACGCTGGCGATGTCGCTGAACGCATTGGCGGGCCAGCGGTCGTCCGGCGTGATGGAGATAGAGAAGAAATTACCGTTGTCGGCCACCATGGCGCCGTATTTCTTCAAGCCGAGCAGGAGCGCCTTTTCGTCTTTGGTCCAGTTGGCTGGGATGAGGTAGGCGGCTTTGAGTCGCAAGCGCTGGCCCATTTGCGGCAGGTTGGCGTTGGTGTTGGCCGAGGAGGCGGCGTAATGCGTCGCCGGATAGAGGTAGGTGTTGTAACGAGTGCGCTTGACGACAAGACGGCAGGCGTGTTCGACCATGCCGCGCTCGCACTCATCGTAACGCACCAGGGCGGGGAACATCGGGAACCCCGCCGCATCCCCCGAGGTCCAGCCGGCCGGGCGCAAGCCATTGGTGTTCAAGTTGAAGATGGCGCCATTGGCGGCCTGCCAGTTGGTGCCCACCCGCACGGCATTCCAGGTTTCCCAACTTAGGCCGGCGCCGGGCTGGACGATGATCGAATGCCGGTCGCTGCCGTCGTTGTTAGTTTGCCACTGGGAAAGCATCTGGGTGCCGGTCTGCGTCGGCCAGCCCTCAATGGGCATGTTCACCGGGATTGGATACCGCCCGAACGGGGAGGTTCCGCCGTTGAGGTCTGATTCATCGGGATAGAGGACGAAATCAAACGGCACAAGCGGCTGGCTGTCCGGCACGAGCACAAAATTCATCTCCTGAAACAAAAACAGGTGCTGGCGCGAGGCGGACAAATCAGCGCCGATCTGCGCGATCATCGCGTCCGAATTCGTCAGCACAGGCCGGTTGGAAATGATTTCGTTCCAGGGATTGGTGACTGGAAAAATCTGCATCGCCGAGACCACAGCGTCCGCGTTGGTGGTGTTGAATAGAATGGCATTGGTGAGCACCGGCAGCGCGCCGAGTATTCGGCCCTCCTGATTGATGCGTTCGGCGGCGGCGGGCACCGCCAGCAACACCCACGCCATCGCAGTGAATCTTCGTGCCGGGTTCATATCGCTTCCGCTCTGAGGTGATGCATGGCGAAATGCAAAAGGTTGGTCAAAAGCTCGCGTCGTAAAATGAGACAGCAGCCGGAGGGTGGGTGGTGGCGCAGCAGACAGCGGCCAGACCGATAAAGGAGCGGTAAAGATTCATCTTCATATCATTCTCATTTTCGTCTTTAAATCAGACGGTCCACTGCAGAGAGCGGTTACGAACCACGATTCGACTGCGACTCGTTTTCTCAGCGTCTTCGCAGCAGGTCGTTTGCCAATCGGCATGGGGTTATCGGGTCAACTGGATGTGGTGATCGGGCTGAGTCAGTATGGGAAGTGGCATACCGCTTTTCTTACGGCTCCGCCGGTAAATGCCTACCGTTCGTATCCGGGCAGGTCTTTCGCCTCAGGGGAATGGCTGATTTGGAGGGCGGCTTTGATGGCGCGGTCGAAATCGCCGGGTTGGCTGCCGATGGGCACGCGACTGCGGAAGAAGTTGGCCCATTTGAATTCGTCGAACGAACCGTGGGTCTTGTCGAGGCCTCCTCTCTTGCGGACGGCCCAAGCCAGTGCGCGATACGGGTCGTCAGTCAATTCCGTCACGGTCTTGGGCAGCTTCTCGACATCCTGTGGGCCTTGGCCCAGGTTGTCGTACAGGTACACCCAGCCGTGCTCCTTCATTTTGTTCCAGAATTCGGGCTGGCTCAGTTCCCGCCAGTTGGCCTCGACCCGGGCTTCGACGGTGGTGGCCACGCCGGATTTGAGCAGCGCCCGGGACAGGTGATGGCCATCAATCAGGTATGGCTGGCCGCCCGGGCCAATGACGATCAGCGGCAGATGTTCCTCTACGTACGCCTTCAGCTTCTTCGGGCTTTTTTGGGCGATCTCTTTGGCCCGTTCGTCCACTTCCCGATACCCCACCGCGAATTGCGTGGGGCGGAGCCTCTCGATAGGCACCTGACAGAGGCTTTTGACGGGCAGGGCCGGATCGTAAGGCACTACGTCGCTGGCTGCGACCAGAGGGGAGCCCCAGACCAGGACCAAGAATGCGGCCAGGAGGCCACACCTGGGCATACCAACACCGACCCGATGGGAATCAGTCCGGCCTGAGACAAAAATGTTTTGCATTGCAAGCATAGTTCGCGGCGCGAGCGCAGCTTCTTCTACCCAGGCGCGAGATGGGTGCCTCGATGATTATCTCTTACCACGGTGGCGGCATCGTGCCGCTGATATGTGCCGAAGTCCGTTCCCGCATCCAGGTCCAGTCGTTGAAGTCGCTCAGACTGCTCGCGGGAGCCTGATGCCCTTGCTTAGGATTTGGACTCTGCCAGTGGTGGGATTCGGAATGACCATCGGCGAAGGCAAAACCGCAGCCGCCGTTATGGTAGGTGCCCGGCACGTCAAACCATTGGGGATGTTCCATCCCGAAGGCAAACGCGGCATCGTTGAGGTGGTTAACGTCTTCATCTACGAGTATCCAGAGCCTCGCGGGCCCCGGCGCGCGGATAGTAGAAAGTTTGCCGTAGGTGAGCCAGGGCGAATCCCGGCGGTGATTATGGTGGTTGTTCAGCCAGGGACCGTTGACCGACAAGGTGGGTGCGTCAGCGTGATCGCCCGTTGTATCAAAAGCGGGGCAAATGGTCCCCACCGCCTGGTTCATGGAAAAGGTCCTGGCAGCGGGCACCGTCTTGCCGAGCCAATACGGGTCGGCTCCCTGATATAATCCGGTGCGTTTGTCTGCCGGGCAATGGAACACGGAGACATTGCCCGAGAGGTACGGGGCGACCAGACATCGGTTTGGGTCTTTGAGCAGATCGGGATTGAATTCCTGCGGGCGGCCAACGCCAGCGTCGCCCGAACACCAATTATGGCCGGGAATGGTATTGGCGTCATCCGGATTGGGAGGAAGAAGGTCGCGATAATCGCTGGCGTAGAGCGTGAGAGCGGTCATTAGCTGCCTGCCATTGTTGAGGCAATACGCTCCCTGGGTCTTTTGCCGGCTGCGGGAAATAACCGGCAGGAGCAAGGCGGCCAGGATAGTGATGACGGCAATGACGACCAGCACCTCGACCAGGGTGAAAGCTTCAACTGGCTGCCCTCGCGGACTTGGCGGAGTCTTGGCCATAACGACGCAATTCGGTTTCGTCCTCTAAGATCTAACCACAGCGCATTGGTTAGATCAAGAGCGGGGCAGGTCCGCATCCAGCCCGCCTCCGCCTGCCAACGGGCTTCGGCGCAGCAGTCCTTGTTCTACGCGACGGCTCCGAACGAAGACTGGCGGGAGCGACGAGGCTCGAACTCGCAACCTCTGCCGTGACAGGGCAGCGCTCTAACCAATTGAGCTACGCCCCCGCTAGGGGCACGAGAACCTAAGAAATGCCTCCACCCGCGTCAAGCGCAACCACAGGAAATGTTCGGGCAGCAGACGCCAAGGAGGTGGGGGTGGGGAACCCCGCTGAAGAAACGTACTGCCACCCGAACAACTCAAGTTTACGCCCTCCGCGCCGGATCTGTCAACAGGGATTTCTACAGTATTTCCGGAGTTTTGGCCAAGGGCGGGGGAACGCGGCCGGCGCTGGCCTTGGGGAGGGGGGCTGCGCCCGTGGGAACCTCGCCAGACGCTGGGGGAGCACTGGCGAACCTCAGCAAATGTCTAGCCTCGAAACCGGATTTGAGCTAGACTGCGGCACTGGCAGAAACAAGCGGTTTGGCGAAACGCCCGCATTATATGAAGACGATCAGTCTCGGGTTCATGGCCGGAGCGATGTTCATCCTGACCAACCTTGTCGTTTCTCAGGCCGCAAGTGGCCAATCCTCGAGTCCGCCCTGGTCCTACACGTTGGTGGACGGCAGCCAATTGCTCGACGATTGCCCAGTCTGTGCCTACGTTTCAAGGCCGGTGCCTTTGTGGGGGACGTTCCAGTTGCGGCTCCTGATGCAACTGCCAAATAACTCGACGAGTTACGCCCTGGAGAACATTTCCTTCCGCGCCGGCACTCCCGGGGGAATGACTTACCAGGTTACGGGCCAGGGAATTTTCGCATTTGGCGGCGAGGTGGCGAACCTGCAAAGCCTGTCTCTCACCCTGCTCATTGATGACGGTGTGAACCCCGTGCTGGGCTACTTCACGAACGACAGCAGCCTCGTCACGCGAGGGTGGCCGATGATGCAGGTGTCCGTCACGCAGACTAATGGCACGGCGGCCAGGGTGTTCCACCTGGGCATCAATGCGGCGCCGTTCCGGGAGATCTGGTTTTCGACTGTGCAGCCGTTCACGGCGGGTCTGTGGAATCCGCCGACCAACGCGATCAGCGCGGGCGACCTCCTGTCCTCCGTCGGCCGGGTGGTCAAGCGCAACGAGCAACTGTGCGGCCAGCTCGGCATCCAGCCCATAGCCCCGGATTTAGGGTTGAAGGATATCGGCATTTTGCCGGGCGGCGAGATCGCCTTTTCAATCGAGGAGGATGTCATGAGCGAAACGCTCGGCGAGCTGCATGCGGGTGACCTGCTGACCGATCGGGGCCGCATCCTGCGCACTAATTCAGAATTGCTCTCCGCCTTTGTGCCTTCTCCCGTCCCCCCCGCCGGAGCGGGGCTGGCGGCCGTCAAGGTGACCGATGATGGCGCGGTCTATTTTTCCGTCCAAACCAATTTCTACTCTGCGAAGCTGGGCCGCACCATTCAAACGGGCGACTTGCTCACCGACAGCGGCAACGTGTTCCGGAGCGAAGCGCAATTGCTGGCCAACTTCAATCCGGCCAAGCCGGCCGGCGACTACGGTTTGAGCGCCGTCTTTCTCTGGCCCAGCGGGGAGATTTGGTTTTCCACCACGCAGGGGTTTGGCGATCTGGGGACCAACTTCTATGCGGGCGGCGACCTGCTCAGCGACCAGGGCTATGTGGTCTATCGCAATTCGGAGCTAGTGTCCGCTTTTGCGCCCGCAGCGGGTGGGACCAACTTTGGCCTGGATGCCCTATACGTCATTACGGATGTGCCTCCCGCGGGAACGGGCCTCGGTGCGGCCAAACTGGCGCCACCCCAGCCGACCAACCAACCTCCAGCCAGCCTTGCCTTTGAGTGGAGCGCGGCGGGCCATGTCTTTCAGTTGGAGAGGGCCACCGACCCGGCTGGCGCCTACCTCCCTGCCAGTCTCATTGATACAGATGGCCCGTTCCTGGACGCGGGTGTCCTGACCAACCAGACTCAGGCGTTCTATCGCCTGCACCAGTGGTGAGGGTGGCGCACCGAAACGGCACGGGTCTCACCTACATTTGCCTTGCTCTCAGAGCTTCGGCGCTCGCGGGAGCAACCGTTGGCCGGGCGTCGGGTCCAAGGGAGGTCTGGGCCTCAGAAACGGAATGGCCCGCAAGGGGACAACTGTGCGCTGCGGAAGACGGCTCCGGCCACGCCTGGAAGGTTTGGTGGCCGATGCCCACCGCCTCGGGGCGCACATGAAACTTCTTATGCCGATGCCGGCGATGGGGCGGGAGACGCCCATTGGGCGTTACCGCTCCAGGGTTGTCCGGCTCAGGCTTCGATTGGTTCATTGCACACCGGCTGCCAGCGGAGAATCAGATCCCGCTCCTCGGTGCATCGCGCCGCCTGACCCGCGGAACAATAATGGGCATGGAGATGCGTTGCGCCCTTGGCAATGGCGTCGTCCATGTTCACGTGTCCCTCGAGCCGCTGGTGCAGGTCGCGAGTTTGAGCGATGTAGATCGGAACCCAACTACCATCCTCCGCTTGTCCGGCATAGATGTACATGCCGGGCAGTGGCTGGAACGAGGTGTCCAGGGGATAAACCTCGTACTGATACCCTTTCCCGGACTGCCCAGGCCAGTTGATCGAAGCGGGGGACGTGCTCTGCTCCTGCCGGTGACGACTGAATAATTGCTTTATCAAGTTCACCTTGGACAGATGAGATCAGGAAAGGGAGGTGGTGTCAAGGCCACAAATTGAGATTTTACCGCAGAAAAAGGCTTGCGAGGATGGGCTGAAAGTATTAGGTTGGCCGCGGCTTGGCGGGCGTGTACCACACAGGCCGAGCCATCGTGCGATGAGCTGGGGCGGTCAACGCAAAGGCGAGCAGCGACTCGGTTATGCCGAGCGGAGGGAGTCCTCACGTGCGGTCTATCAACCCCAGGAGGAGCTTTCGGCCCATGAACACCCTTGAAACGCAGACCCGAGTCCCAGCGCAGCCCGCCACGCATGGTGGAATAACTGTCAGCAAGGCGGTGGTGATCACCGAGAGCGGCAAAGAAGCGGGCATCTTCACGATGACCCTGGCCGGGGAGACCATTGATCTGTTGCCGTTGCGAGACTGGGGCCAACTGGATGCCTATAAGTGGAGGGCGCGCGGGAAGCTGCCCGGGACTCCGGCCGGTTTGGAAATCACTCCCGACCATGTAAAGGTTACCGGGGAGAAGGTGTTAATCAACGACCCGGAAGGGGCCGCCAAGCTGCAGCGGCTCCTGAACGATTGGTTGATCTTGGAAAGAGGCACTTTCGAGCTGGCGCAAAAGCGGGCGCAACCAAAGAGGACGTTGGCCACCCAAGAGGCTCCGCCGCGCCCAGAGGAGCTTGTCCCGCGGTTCCAGGTGCAAGTGGATCAGAAGGGACAGGTGCACATCAACTGCGTCCAGGGGAAGGAGACGCTGGCCACAATCGGGTTGAACCAGCCTGGCTTCAACAGCCTCTTCAACCAGAGTCTGATGCACAAACCGCGTTCGTTGAAGGTGGGGGCGCTGCATGATTGGGTGGAGTTGGACGGGGAATTGTGCAGCTTCGAGAAGGGCAACAACGACGCGGCCAAGCTGGAGAGGGTTCTCAACGAGCGCTACCTCTCCGCGGCAGCGCTCGGGCAGGGGAAAGAGGTGGTCGTTTTTCCCAATGCCGCGTCCTCAACGGGCTTCGACATCCAGTTCCCCGCCAAGGTGGGCGGAACGGTCGAAAGCCGCAGACGACCCTTGAATGAGGAGGCGTTAGTGTTGCTGCAAGACCCGGAAAAGTGCGGGCTGTTGCCCAAAGACCTGGTGATCAAGCTGTCGCGGCCCAACCTGATATTCAAGCGCAAGACCCCCGATGGGGGTGAACGCTATCTCAATGCCCGGCCGGAGAATGCGGTCACCGTGATTGGGGACGAGGGGGAGGTGACAGTCATTGAGCTATTCAAACCGGTGAACTACCTGCACCTCACTGCGGTGGAGTTGACGGTAGTGTTTAATCACCCGGCCACCAACCAGCATAGCAAGGTCGGGCCTCAGGCCAGCCGCCCGGACGGACAGCCCGGACAGGCGCAAGTATCGGTGCCGCCGCCGGCAGTGCCGCAGCTACAAGCGCCTGCCATAACGGCCCCGGCGTCAGCAATCGAACCCGAGCCAGTCACGGTCACAGCGCCTCCGCCCGAGCCGAGCCAGCCGGCAGAACCGGCGCGGCCCGTCGTCCTGAAGCTCGTAGGCGGGGGGCCCGCCGCCCAAGCGGCGCAGAAGATCAGACCTCTGCCGAATGCATGGCTGCAACCGATCCTCGCTCACTCTCCCGCTGCGCACGATTGGCTCGCCCACCTGGCTTACAGCAAGATGGCCGAGCACTTCGGGAACTCCGCTGAAGGCTACTTCGGGCCGATTCCTTGTTGGGCGTGCAGCCTGGGGGAGGTTGAGGATATTAGCGACCTGGCGTTCAGGGGGATTTTCCTTACCCAGAAGGGGGGGCTGGGCTATGTGAGCCGGGGGCACCTGGCGCGTCTTCGCAACGAGGTCGCCTTCATCGGGACCCTGGAATCCACCATCGAAGCGATTGGCGTGAAACTAGTGGCCACCGCCACCGATGCGGAGCAACGCATTGCTTTCATCGTCACCGAAGGCTATCGAACTAAATTCGGGATGCCGGAGCAAACGGTGGTTGAGGAACTGGCGTGCCTCAAGACCTACGGCGCCCTGGTGATGAGCGTGAACGAGGTCCTGCACAGCCTTGAGCCTCTGGAGGTGGTTTGGACGGTTCCGGCCGAGCAGGTAGAGTCCAATGAGCTGGAAGCGATCGAGAGCGTGAGGCCAAGCAGCGCCTTAGCCTGATGGGCTGGGGTGGGCAAGTTCGGCGCGTCAGCGGCAGCATCAATGTCCTGAGAAGGCACGGCTCCGGAGGGTTCTGGGCTCCTCTCCAGCATCAGGATGAGAGGGCCGCTAACCGCCGAATCGGTGCTTAACCCGCCAATGCGCCGTCAGCCGCAATCCCGTCGGAATGGAGAACGATGTTCGGGTGACAGACGCCAAGGAGGTGGGGGTGGGGAACCCCGCTGAAGAAACGTTCTGTCACCCGGACGTCCGAATAATGGAGAAAAGGGGGGAGGCTGTCAAGTGGGGTCCGCTACTGCGGGTCTGCCGGTCAGGACTGGTCTGGAGTGTGCGATAGGCGGGGGTGGGAGCGAACTGGGGGAGGCTCAATCCGAAGGCCGAAACCCGAAGGCCGAAGGAAGGCCGAAATCCGAAACCCGAAAAGGTGCTCGCGAGGTTGCGCGACCCTTGCTGCGGGAGGCTACGTTTTGCGAAGTGGAGCCTGATGCGGTCGGGGATGGGCGCACGCCGTGGCTGCCGCCATCGCCATGGACCTTCAACGAGTCGCGCGACGTTAACGGGAATGTGATACCTTATGCGCAGAGGTCATAATGAGGACGACAAGGAACTGGAGGCGGGTGGCGTGGAATTCAGCGGCACGCGGCCAAGCGCTCTCTCGCAGTTCCTGTTGGCGTGGGTGCTGCCCATCGTCGTGATGGTCGGGCTCTGGTCCTTGCTCTCCCGCCGCTTCAGCGCGGTCGGGGAAGGCATCCTGGGGATCGGCAAGAGCCGCGCCAAGCTCATTGTGGACAAGAACACGGGCGTCACCTACGCGGATGTGGCCGGTTGCGACGAAGCCAAGCAGGACCTGAAAGAGGTCGTGGACTTCCTGAAGAAGCCGAAGGAATACGAGACACTCGGGGCGCGGGTTCCCAAAGGGGCGTTGCTCGTGGGCCCGCCCGGCACGGGCAAGACCCTGCTCGCCCGCGCTGTGGCCGGGGAAGCGAGCGTGCCGTTCTTCTCCCTGAGCGGGGCGGACTTTGTGGAGATGTTTGTCGGGGTTGGGGCGGCGCGCGTGCGCGACCTTTTCCAGCAGGCCAAGCAGCAGGCGCCCTGCATCATTTTCATTGACGAACTGGACGCCATTGGCCGCCAGCGCGGGGTCCACGTCGGGGCGGTCAATGATGAACGGGAGCAGACACTTTGCTGGGTGGCCGGGCGGCGGAGGAGGTTGTCTTTGGCGAAGTCACAACGGGCGCGCAGAACGACCTTGAGCGTGCCACGGCGCTGGCCCGCCAAATGGTGGCGATGTTTGGCATGAGCCAGCGCGTGGGGCTGGCCAACTGCGCGCAGCGCCAGCCGGCGTTTCTGGCCGGGCCGGAGTTCCCGCTTCAGCGTGATTGCAGCGAGCAAACGGCCCGCGAGATTGACGAGGAGGTCAAAGGGATCCTCGACCGGGCCTACGTTGAGGCCAAGGAGGTGCTGACGGTGCATCGCAATGAATTGAAGCGCGTGGCCGGCGAACTGCTCGCGCGCGAGACCCTCGACGGGGCGGAGTTTTACCGGTTGGTGGGAATGCCGCACCCCAAAGAAGCCGGGGCGGCGTTGCCTGTGGCGGGCGCAGTGGCAGGCGCCAAGGCCAGCGAGAAGGCGGAGGCGCAGGGATAAGTCGCTGCTATTGGAATTGTTCGCTTTGGAGAGTACGGCAGAACTCCGGTTTGGCGATGAACGGAGCCCCCGGGTTCTTGAGCCTGGTGGGTCTGAGCGGTCGGGCCGGAGGCCCGCGCCACCGGCAGACCGGAGGTCTGCCCCACGGCTGAAGGGTTAGCTTCGCTGGGGAGGGAATGACGAATGCGGCCATTTCGGTGCAGCGGTATTCCGCGGGTGGCACAAGCCTGTTGCGAGCGTGCTGCAAGCCATCTGCAATGGCGTACGGATGGTGTACCTATGGTGTACGGATGGTGTACACATGGTGTGCCTAGCCAACTGATAGCGTGCTGCTAGCCTGCCACAGGAGAAGGTGGCAAGGGGGAACGGACCGGATCAGGCAGATGCGGTTGGTTGCGCGGTCAAGATGAGGGCGCGTTTCCGGCGTCCAGCAACCGCTATCAGCATGGGTCGGCAGTCATGGCTGCTCGACCTACTCACGCGCGGCTGTGGCTTTTTCTGGCGTGGCAGATTCAATGCGGTAGAGGTGGGTCCGGGTCCGCAGGAAGAAGGCTTTGCCAGAAACCGCGGGCGAGGCCATGAAGCCGTCAGCGAGGGTATTGGTGGCCAGGACTTCGAATGTGCGGCCGGGCTTGAGGACAGTGGTGGTGCCTTGCTCGTTGAAGAAGTAAAGCCGCCCATCGGCATAGACGGGCGAAGCGGCGTACTTGCCCGCGATGCGATCAGTCCAGACGAGCTGCCCGGTCGCGGCATCGAGGCAGGTGACGTAGCTTTCCTCGGCGGCGTCGTAGATGAGCTCGTCCACAAGCAGCGGCGAGGCATATATACCCACGTGCGTCTTGAACTTCCATGCGACGCCGGTGTCGGTGATGTCGCCTTGTCCGTCGGTTTTGACCGCCCACAGCCCGCGCGCTGACAGGCCGGTGACAAAGAAGGCGAGGCTGCCGTCGAAGAGGGGTCGGGGGGCGGTAGAGTAGTCGTTATACCGGACTCGCCAGAGTTCGTGGCCGGTACGCGGGTCGTAGCCATAGGCTGCCTTGGCGCCGGCGCTGAGCAGGAGCGGTCCGCCTGCGGCGCTGACGACTAACGGGGTGCCGTGGGCCTTGCGCAGGTCCCCGTCGCGCGCCATCTGGCCTGGCACATCCTCGTCGTGCCAGGCGACGGAGCGATTGGTCTTCCAGACAGTGTCGCCGGTTTGCTTGTCGAGGGCGGCGACGTATTGGAGGTTGGCACCGTCGAAGGTGAGGATAAGCAAGTTCTCGAAGGCGACCGGGGAAGAGGATGGGCCGCGGTAATGGCGGCAGGGCAGGTCGCTTCGTTTCCAAAGCACCTTGCCGGTGCCGGTGTCGAGACAGGCCGTGCCAAAGCTGCCGAAGTGGACATAGAGCCGGCCCGGCTCGATCACCGGCGAAGGCGTCGCGTAACAGTTCATCGAGGCGCCGTTGCCGAGCGGTTCGGGGTTGTCGCTGTGGAACACTTTCTCGTTGAAGCGGATGGCGCCGGTATCGGCGTCGAGGCCGACGGCGAAGAAGTCATGCCCGTCGAGGGTGGCGGTAGTTAGCCAGACCTGCCCGCCCAGAACCACGGGTGTGGACCAACCGCGATAGGGGATCTCTGCTTTCCAGCGGACGTTGTTGGTCTCGCTCCAATGGAGCGGGAGGCCGATGGGTTTGGTGTC
>Ga0074044_10004322_pt1 | contig 11806 bp, 14 predicted proteins | sample BogForMeECP23OM1_FD_94443 | JGI IMG/M metagenome (GOLD analysis project Ga0074044, IMG submission 94443) | Bog forest soil microbial communities from Calvert Island, British Columbia, Canada - Bog Forest MetaG ECP23OM1 | ecosystem: Environmental > Terrestrial > Soil > Wetlands ...
CACGTAGTAGTCGCCCCTGACGCGATAGTTCACCATCTCGCTGCCGTTGCCCGCGGCGACCAACAGCGCGGGAGCTTCGCTCGACTTTGTAGTCGCGGGCATCTGGATGTAGATGTGCGTGCCGTCATCGAATGCTCGGACCGGCTTCCACGGCACCTTTGCTCCAGACACCGCGTACGAAAAATTGAGAGCGCCCGGATCGAGCGAAGCCAGAGAAGCGACCACTCCGTCCGGCTGTGATTGCGAATCGCGCGCCTTGGCGGCTGTGTGGTCGGCGTCCTGCATCGCCCGTTGGAGTTCCTCAGGATAGTAGAAGGCGACTTCCTGCATCTCGCGTCCGGCGCGCGAGCGTAGCATCAGGTGATAAATGTGCTTCGTCGTGTAGATCGTCAGATTGGTGCTGATGCCGCCCGCGGTGGGTTTGATCGCGAGGTGAGGAGTCGGATTGCGAGGATCGCCTGATGAGGCGGGCGTCACGAGCCAGCGTTCACTGTCGCCGCTGGCAACGTCCGTGATTGTCTCGCCCGGCTCAAGCTGGATGTCGGTGGTTCGCAATGGAGCGCAGTCAACTGCAGGCTCTTGTCCTTCTTCATACGGGTAAAGCTCGCGGTGCGGCATCTTATAAACCTGCCACGCGCCATCTTGCTGATGTTGTTTAACCGCCTCCCGAACCTCTTGGGGCTGCTGCGCGAGTATCTGGGCGCCGGTTAGCGGTGCGGGCTCCGGCTCGGGAGATGGTGCTGCTTTCGTGACAAGCGTCAGCGGCGGCGGTGGCGTTTGCTGCGCCGAGCAAGCGGCAAGCGTCAGCGAGAGAGCGACGAAACCAAATGTGCCGATGCATTTCATCGTGATCCCCTCCTAACTTCGCTGCTCGGTCCAGTTGAGCTGCGTGACGTAGAATCCGAGCGGGTTCTCCAGGATCGAGGCGTCAGAGGTTGCCGAAATGATCGTGGTGTCGAGCGCCGCTTCCCAATGAGTCGTGGCGACCGGAGAACCGTCGAGGCCTGATTCTTCCTCGGTCCATCTCACCTGCCACGTCGCTTTCGACAGCGGCAGGATCGAATCGATCTGGACGCTCACAGATTGGTGCTGAGCAACCTTGAACGGATCATGCTCAAGTTCGTTCTCGTGGTAGTAGTTCTCCAGAAACTTGTAAGCCGGTCCGCGGGCGCGGCTGTACACCTGCCCGATCAGCTGGTGCTCGGCTGCCGGATCGGTGATCACCTCGCGAGCGTTGCGGATAAAAGCCGCCAGCTCGTACCGCACCATCCGGTCTGTGCTGATCCGAGTCGTGTTTTCAGTGAGCGCGCTGGGTGCGGCCAGCGCATAACCGAGCTTGTCGACTTCGACGACGTACGGAACGAACTTGCTTCGCGTGCTGAGCCAGACCATCCCGAAGGCCAGCACAAGCGTGATCGCCATCATGCCGGCGGCGGTGATCTGCCAGTTGCGTTTGCCGAGAACCAGATCAGCGTATCGCTCGTCCCATTCCTGCCGCGCTTTGAGATAGACGTTGCCTTCCATGCCGACGCCTCACCGTGAGAATGTCGAGCTCGCACATCAAAGTGTGGCTCGCTGGATTCTCTGTTGAGCAAGTTCCTTGCCAGACGCGCGGCAGGCTCCCACGCATTCGTGGATCGATTCGGTGTTGGTTGATATCTGCGGGCGATTGGTTGCTTCGGGCGAACGGGCGTGTCGAGGCAAGTCGCTGGTGCTACAGTCTCAGTCGTGTTGCTGGACCGAATGACTGGCGGGGAGTTTGACCGCACCAAGCGCGCTCTCGAAGTTCTCTCCACCGTCTCTTGGGCAGAACCACTTTTGCTGCGCCTTGAGCATGCCGGCGGAATTCGACCGGAGAATATGCCCCTCATGTTCGAGGTCCGCTACGCCCACGAACTGTTCCTGGCAGGAAGCTCGGCAACCTACGAATATGCGACAGGGATCGGGGACTCCAGAGTTGACTTTCGCACTGATACCTCGCCACCTTGGCTGATCGAGCTCGTCAGCGTTCGGACAAGCGAAGCGACACGACGAGCTACCAGAAAAGTCGGGCAGCTCTCCGAAACTCTTCTGATGCCCACGCCTAGTGATCCAGACCGCAGCGAAGTCGGAGAGATAATAAGAGCCCAAGGGAAGATCGGCGAGAAGGTTTTGGCGGGAAACGAACCGACGAAGTTTCCACTGATAGGCGATTCATTTCACATGATAGTGATCGACATGCGTGGTTTCCTGCTCCACGGAGGTGACTGCGGCGACTACTGGGAAATTGCCTACGGGAGGCAATTCTTTCGGCCAGACCAGTTTCCCTTCCTCCATCAGGTCTCGGGTCGCCCCATCAAAGGCCTATTTGAGCCGGACAACGTGCGCGCCTCGGCGCGACTCATCCAAGAACGCATCCATGTTCTCAGCTTTGTGTGCGAGCGGGATTTTTGCGAGGGAGAGATTGGTAGGGTTGCTTGCAACGTTCCCAACTACAATCTTTTCCGCGATACTGATGCAGCTCTTGAGGCCTTGAGGAGCCATCCGCTGGCGGAGAAAATCGATGCGGTCTGATAACCGCTTGCCTACGATTGCCGCATCACCCGCCCCTGTTCAAACGCGAAGTTTTCGGAACCGATCCAGTGCCCACTTAGTGCCCACTTCCGGACTTATCCACAAGATCTGAGATGATGTCGGTTGGCCAAAACCCTTATATTTCCTGCATTATATGACATGAGCTGATCTCGGAAAACATCAGGTTAAGGACTTAGGATCCGGTGCCGCAAGGCGTGGGGGTTCAAATCCCCCCTCTCGCATACTCAATAAAATCAAGCTCTTTTTGCGCTGCCGCGCGCTGGCAGCCTGCCGGAATACGGGTCGATTGTGGCTGTTCTGTGTCATAACTTTTTCAGCGTCCCCGCGCTGCGGTCGCTCGTGTGCAGCGCCGCGAGCTTGTCAGCCGCGTTACGCATCATGCCTTCGTCCACGATCGCGTAGCGCCGGTAGATGGTTTCAGTCTTGTGCCCGGTGATCTTCATCGCGGCGGAGCGCGGGACGCCGGCGCGTTCGAGGTTGCGCACCGCCGTCCTGCGAAAATCGTGCACAAGTCGATCCGTGACGTAGAACGTGCGCCGCGCGCGTCCGACTCTCTTTACAATTTCAGTTCCGAGTCCGGCGTCGCAGCAGGCCTTTGCCCACGCGTAACGAAAATTCTTGATCGGCGTGCCGTCGTCGTGGACGAAGACCCAAGGGATGATCTGCCCGGTCGCGCGTTCGAGGCTGCGGACGCGTTCACGCTGCGCTTCGAAGATGGAGCGCAGCTCCGGCGTGAGCGGGAACATTCGCCCCTCGCCGTTCTTTGATTCGCCGGGCTCGAGCCTGAGCCAGCCCGCGTCAAGGTCGACGTGCCGCCACTGCCTGGTCAGCAACTCGCTCTTGGTCCGCCAACCGGTGATATAGGCGACCTGGGCAACGGGCTTCAGATAGTCGGCGAGGCAACCGAGCACGGCGCGGTGCTGGTCGGCTTCGAAGAAACCCTTTCGTGCGTTATCGACGTGCAGCATTTGGAACACAGGCCGGGTCGCGACCTTGCCAGCGCGCGCGGCGAGCTGGAACGCGCGCCGGAGTATCGCCATCTCGCAGTTAATCGTCGCGTTCGCCACCGGGCGTCCTTTATATAAGCTTTCCTGTATATAAGCTTTCCTGACGATACGCCTGGTACGCGGTGAGCCTGTCGGACGTGATCGTGACTGCTGGAGCTTCGGCGCCGAAAAACTCGTACAGATGGCTGATCGCGCCCTCGACCCGGTCGACGCTGCGCCGCTCGTTCGCACGATAATCGTCCAGCACCATGCCGGCTATCTCTTTAAGGGTAGTTTTTTCGACCTGCAGCCCGACCGGCTTTCCGGCGGCGACGTCAGCGATCTTTTTCTTGAGCATCCTGATGGCGTCGGCGCGGTTGGTTGAACCGCTGCTCTCGCGGTGGCGTTTGCCGCGCACGTTGTATTGAATCCACCACACCGAGCCGCGCTGAAAAGCAAAACCTAATCCTCGCGTCCGTTTCATCGGCCGCCCCCCTCCCGCTTTGAAAGCGGCGTCTTCAGATAGGCTTCGAGCGCGGCGGCGACCAGCGCCTGCAGGGTCGTCCGTTCCCTTACCGCCCGGATCTTTACGCGCTCCACCAAGTCCGGGGAAATTCGCACCGTCAACCTGACCATCGCTTCTGCCTCCCGCGTTGGATATTTCACACGCGAGATTATAGCAAAAATGCTGGCTTGCTGCTAATCTGTCTTTTCACGGCCTTACCTTCCGCGACGCGAGCCAGGTTTCCACGCCGCGCTTCGAGCACAGCAGCGAGCGCGCCGAGATCCGCCGGACGAACGGCAGGTTCTTGTGGCGCCAGATCCAGCGCGGCTCGCGCCGCAGCAGCTTGGCGGCTTCCGCGACGGTCAGCATCTCATCTTCGACGTGAGCGGCGCCGGCGCCGTTAGTATCGCCGGCCGGCGCGCAGGATAATCTAGCTGTCAGCGTCGATTGCACGGCGGCATTCTGAGCGAGCAGGTCGCAGATCGCCTCGCGCGACAGCGTCGCGACGGTCGCGGGCGCGCTGAGGATCATATCGAGGGTTGGGCGTGGCGCGTTCATTTCGGTCAAAATTTTCGGCTTTTGCGCTGCGACGACGCCGTGACGTCCTTCGCTGCCGCTGCTGTCGCAGCCTCACCGAGCAACTCCTGCTCATCAGCGAGCTTGAACCCGATGCCTTGGCACAGACTGCGAACTTTCTTGGTGCGCTTGATGCGAAAGCCGAGTTTTTCCAAGCGACCGTTGAATTCGTAGCGATAACCGACGTATCGCCTGGAGGCTCTCCCCCAGCTTTCAAAACTGGTCCAAAGAATCTCGACCGCAGTCGCGGCGTTCGGATCCCTGACGCAGAACTTGTCGAGCCACTCGGTAAGGATATTCTGACTGACCAGATATTCGGCGCTCTCCGCGCGCACCGTAGGCGGTGGCTTCAGGCCTTTCATCGCGATCCGTTGGAGGCCCGCGCGGATCAGCTTCTCCAGAATCCCCGGTGCCTCGGCGCGGAGTTTATCTTTCAACTCTTTGTCGGCCAGCAGGACATGCCTAGCCTCATCGGCCGGATCATCATACTTCTGCGAGAACGGGATCAGGTGCAGCCGGCGTTTCCACGCGGCTTGGTCGGCACCATAGAGGCGCGGCTTGGCCTGGCCAAAAATAATGAGCTTGTGCGTCGGCGGGAACTCGACAAAATCCTGACGCATGCGCCGCGCCTTGATCGGGTCGTCACCCGAAAGCGTTTTGACGCGGCCTTCGTTCCAGCGCGTGTTCTCGTCTGATTCGCGCGCCAGCGCGAGCCGCGAACCCCACAAGTCCATCAACTCAGTCGGATGCCGTTCGCTCTTACCCCTGTCGAGCAGCGCTTCGATGGGAATTTCGCAGGTGTAACCGACCGGGTACACTCCGAGGATCTCTTCGCGCAGTAAATTGTTGAGCACCCCTTTGCCATTGCCGCCATCGCCAATTTCAATCGCCAGCACATGTTCGCTTACGTCGCCGCTCAAGCAGTAGCCGTACAGCCTCATCAAATAGTCAGCCAACTCGTTGACTTCCTGCCTGTGCGCGGCGAGCCTCTTTGCGAGCGGCTTGCCTTCACTGAGTACGCACGCGCAGCAACGGCAAAAGTCAGGCGGAAGCCTCATCCCCATGATGTCGAGCACGAACTGATCGAACAGCGGCGTCGGCATGCGGCGTGGCGCGACGGGAGTTATCTTGGTGAAGAAATCCTCTCGCCGAGCCGGACCTATGGTGCCGTCCTTGAGATTGACCACGCCACCGGGGGTGTTAAGCCGCCACGGATCGCGGTTGAAGATATCCATTGTGGCCGCGACGCGCGGATGCGAACGGCTGAGATTGTGAATCGCGGCGACCTTCGACGCCGAGCTGAGCACGCGCGCGACCTCGGTCGCTTTCTTCTTGTCGTTCGTGCCTTCTAGTATCGCCGTATAGGCCTCAGAGGCGACCGCTGCCAGGAATCGTTTGATCAAGGTCCAAACGGACATTTTTCGATCTTCGACCCAGCGCGATTGCGCTTCGAAATAGATGAACCAGACGCCCTCGCCGAGCTCTTTCACGAAACGCAGATCGTCGCCGCGCTGATTGATGAATTGATTCGACAGAGTGATGTCGGCGTACTTGGCGGGTGAGTCGGGTTCCCGGCCTTCGATGAACGAACTCGGCTGCGCGGGATCGTAGAATTCACCGTCAATCGCCGCGAGCGCCGCCGCGACGGTGCGCTCGCGGTAATCAGGACGATCGCTCCACTTGTCGCGCTGCCCCAGGGCAGAGCGCGAAAACAATCGTTCGGTTTGCGCGGTGTCGCCGCCGCTGAAATACAGCAACTGGCAGATCAGGGCGAAGTCGGCGGCCGACTGGTCGCCCTTGTTGGCGCTCAGGTCGCCGTCATCGAACAGGCGCGTAAAACGCTCCCCGGCCTCTCGCGCCGCGATCTCGATAACCTGCTGATCGTCGAGATTGAGCGGCGCGGCCGGCGGCGCGGCGGATTCCGCCGACCGCGGCGTCCCGAAGAACTCCGCCAGCGCGTCGTCCAGCTCTTTTTGCCGCGCTTCGATCACGCGCACGTATCCCTGATGCGGCGCCCTGTGACGGTGAGGAACCGCGATCGATCGTAGATCTCAATTTTTCCCTTGTGCCTGCCCCTTTCAGGCAGACGGCCCTTGATGAAGATCCTGACGCCCGTAGCGGAGGGGCTGATCTCAGTGTAGCTGTCGAATCGCCTGATCAGGTCGCGCGCCCACGCTTCGATCGCGCCGTTCGCGGGGTCGCGCACGTGGTCGAGGTCGATACCGCAAAACGGATCAGCCGCCGTGAGCACGAAGCCGTAGCCGGCCCAGCCCCCTGACCGATAGGCCGCGTCGATAGCATCGAAGTCGGCCCAGCTGGATGGATCGGCGCATGAAGCGTGACGGCCGTCCACTCGATAAGGCGGCTTGGTCCACTTGCCTTGGCGAAGGACCGGTTTCCACAACACCCATTGGGGCAGCTCTTTGAGCTCAGCCGGAATCACCGAGGAGATCGGCGCAAGATATGGTGGGGGCTTGGATGCCTGGCGACCTTCGATTGAATAAAGGTTCAACACGTGCGCCCCCGGATCCTCACCGCCCCCCGGAGTGCTCAGCGCGCATGCCGCAATCGCCCTTCGGTGCGAACGTTTGCCGACGTAACCAGTCCTCGACGTCCGAGCCGATGACGCCCTCGACAGGCAGCTTTCGGAAGACCTCAAGCGGAAGAGTGCCGACGCTGGCGGCGAGCAGCTTGACGCATCGAAAAACCGCGCTTAGCCGCATCGCGGCCTCGGCGCTGACGTTCAGGCCAGTGACTGAAGGCGCGAAGTAAGGGCCATACCAATAGTCGTCGGCGTCGCCGCGCGACGGCGAGGCCTGAATCGGGGTCAGGCCGTCATCCTTTCTTACAAACGGGCTTTCGCGCCCCCACAGGCGGTCCCAGAAACTCCCCATCAGCCCCCGCACCCTCCGCATGGCGACCCGTATGACATAAGTGCGGATCGCTTGCCACAAAATTTGAAAAGAGTTACTGCGGTCCGCCTGCGCGTAAGGCGAAATGAACTTTTTTGAGCTTTGGGGGAAATTTGCGAAGCGGCCGAAAGCTCGTTTTAGCAGGTTCTTTCGATTTGCCTGCAGTTCGTGAAGTTCCACCCTCCCCAGCCTCCTCCGCTTTTTTCAGGCCGGGAGGCCGAAAGGGAATAAAAAAACCGGCGCAATGTCCCGGCCCTGATTTTGGTTTCAGGGTCCGTAACTCTGCGCCGATACGATCGCGTACTGGCTGGCGGTTACTGGCGGCTCAGTTGGTCAGCGGTCGCGCTCCGAAAGACCTTGCCGCGCCCCGCGCTATTTGCGCGGTGTTTTTCCTAGTCGAAAAAACTTCTACAAAAAAATGGCGGATCGTGTCAAGTGGAGCCCATGCTCGGGTAGTGATCTAATTTGATGGCAGTTGCTCAGGCGCAACCTCGATCTCAGCTCCCGGCATTTCTCGTTCTCGCCACGCCAAAGCAAGATGAACGATGCGTTTTTGTACCTCTTCTTCTGATGTGAAAAACAGGTTCTTGTCGGGATCAAGAAACTGAACAGTCCGAAATTTCCCGTTGGTGTAGGTGTGATGAATGCCGGCGGGCTTCCGCGAGCGCCTCTTGCGAGAGCCCTAACCGAGCGCGGTGCTTCCGCGAAGCGGGTTCTGACAGGATTGCGAGACGGCGGACACGGATCTGCAACCTAGACAGGACGAGCACGGACGAAAGGACCAGGGGGTGCAGCGAAATAGAAGGCGACTCCTTTCAGCCGGAGCGTACTTTCCACACGCCGAGAGGACGGGCAAGGTGCAAGTTGGTGATTGTACCAGAAGATTTTAAGTTCTATTGAATCGTGTCCACCCGCGTCCAAACCTAGAGGAATCGTGGGGTCCGCAGTCCGCGTGTGTACGCTTGATCCGCCCTTGGCCAAGCCCGTGGCTGTCAAATTGGCTGTCAAAGTCCTTCGCGAAAGTGGGCGCCCACGCACCCGCGTACAATCTCCGTCGGCAGCCACTGGCCGATTTTGATTTCGAAGACCGACTATCGACCGCCGGCGCCTGAAACCATCAGGCCGACCCTAACCAATGGGTACTGGCCGCAGGCCAGTACCGTGGGTGAGTGAATCCGGCAGCGATCCTGAACTCTCGTCCGAAAAGCTAGAGCGTCAAGCCGCCGTCAACGATCAATTCAGCGCCGGTGATGTATTGCGCTTCATCGGAGGCGAGAAAGAGCGCCCGTGTGCCGCGTCCCAAGCGGTGCCCTGCCGGCCCATCGGGCAGTGCGAATCTCGCTGGCGCATGATTTTGGCGACTTCGTCCGGCGGCAGGTTGCGGTAATAGGTGCGGATGTGAGGCGTGTCCATCATACCGAGCAGGATCACGTTGCAACGGATTTTTTTCGCGGCGTACTGGCGCGCGATGACGCGGGTCATGTGATTAAGCGCCCGCCTTGGAGGTGTGATAGGAGAAATATGGCACCGGGCTCCATCGGATGCTGGCGACCGAGGAAACGTTGATGATCGCGCCGCCGCGAGCCTCCATATGCGGAATCGCATACTTGCACATCAGGAAGACGCTCTTCAGATTGACCGCGTGCACGCGATCCCAGTCCTCTTCGGTGGTTGAAACCGGATCGCCCGCGATCTCGATTCCCACGTTGTTGTGAACGACGTCGATGCGGCCGAAACGCGCGACAGTCTGATCGACAATCGCGCGGATGTCTTCGGAGCGGCTGATGTCGGCAGCGATTGCGATTGCGCGGCCGCCCTCAGCCTCTATCGCGTGCACAGTTTTCTGTGCGGCATCGAGATTCAGGTCCACCGCGATGATGGTTGCGCCTTCGCGCGCGAACAATATCGCGGCGGCCTTGCCGTTGCCCATGCCCTCGCCGGATGTGCCGGCACCGGTAACGATAGAGATTCTGTCATTGAGACGCGTGCCCATGTCGATTCTCCGGCTGGCTTGGTTCAAGCGGTGGCCACAGTCCGCACCGCTGCGAGGTGGTCGGGCGCCTGCGGTATCGCCTTCCACAGGTCAGGATCGTGTCCGGTGATGATCATCGCTCCGCCATCGCGGAGCGCGCGCAGCCGCCGTATCGACTCGAGCATCTGCTCGCGATCGTACATCGTGGTCGGCAGGTGGAAGTTATCGAGCGTGCGGCGCAGGTAGCAGGCGTCGCCGGTCATCACAACTTCATCAGCGCCGATTCGGACTCGCAGCGACTGATGACCGGGGGTATGGCCGTGAGTGGGAATGCATACCACCGAGCCGTCGCCGAAAACGTCGTGCTCGCCGTCGATCATTTTCACCCGATGCCCGTGGTCGTAGTCGTGGGGATCGTAGTAAACGCTTTCGATCAGATCGGCGTTGTGGCCGGCCTCCCACTCGCGGCGCTGAATCAGCAGGGTCGCGTTCGGCAATTGCTCGTTGCCGCCGCAGTGATCGAAATGGAGATGCGAGTTGATGATGAAATCGATCTCGGAGGGCGCCACGTCGAGCGACTCGAGGCGCGCCGTGATCTCCTCGCCGGGCTTGAATCCTACTTTGTGAAACGGCGCCAGCCGTCCCAGGCGGTGATTAGGATCGGTTTGCGTCTAGACGTGAAGACCGCTGTCGAAGATCACGCGCCCCTTCGGATGCTCGATCAGATATGCAGGTACGGGCACCGTGAGGCTGCCCTTTTCGCCGGCCAGCAGGAGCGCGGCCGGAAGGGTCAACCATCCGCACGTGAACGCATAGACGTTGAGCGACATCTGATATAACCGTTGTCTGCTAATGCCCGGCCGCGCGCGCCGGATTAGCCGATTTACAGTCTCGCAAGAATCCTTTATACGAAACAGCGGCCCCGCGCGATCAATTGCGCCGGGGCCGAGGTCGAATCTCTAAAGAGGTTGTCATGAGCCTGGTCGCGTCTCCCGATATTGCGAGCCTGCCGGAAAAGGTGCGCACTGCGATTACGCAGGCTCCCGTTCAGCTCAACATCTTCAAGATGATGGCGAACGACGAGACCTGCTTCATTCCGATGACCCGGCTGGGTGGCACGATTCTCAGCCGCCAGAAGCTCGACGCGAAGCTCCGCGAGCTGGCCATATTGTTGGTCGCGAAGATCGAAGGTGGCGAGTACGAATGGATTCAGCACGTGCCGATCGCGATTGAGCGCAATCTGATCGGTTCGCCATGCTTCAGCGATGTCGAGCGCGCGGCGTTGCGCTTCACCGAAGAACTCGTAAACCGCGTCAGGGCTGACGAGGCCACGGTCAGAGAATTGATGAGTCCCTGTCACCCCGTGAAATTGTCGAGCTGATCCTGGCGATCGGGTTCTACATGACGATGGCGCGGCTCACCGAGACGACGCGAACCGATCTCGATCCGTCGGCGGGTACAAAAATCGTGGACGCAATCCGCCGATGAACGTCGCGAGCGGCTGTGCCTTATATGGACCCAGCCCCGAGCGAAAGTAGTTTGCCGGATGAGAGTGAAGCCGGTTGCAGCCATATATTCGGCCTGTTTAAGGAGCTTCATAGTACGCTCCTGGCCCTGATGGAAATCCGCGCGCCTTCTCCTGGTCAACTCAACGGCCTCGAGGGCCCAGGCACAGCACAGGTTTGGAAAGCGCCGGTCCGACCGGTTACCCATCACCGACAAAACGACCTCCGCAACCATGGCGAGACGTGTTCCTACGATAAGAGCGTTTGATCAAGCCGCCTTGTTACCCGGGTCGGCAGGGACTGCCGGCCGATAGTTATCGCCGCGCGTGAGCAATGCCCAGATGATGCGCGCGTTCTTGTTCGCCAGCGCCACCGCCGCCACATTGAAGCCGCGCGCGAGCTTGAGCGCGGCTCGCCCAGATGCTGCGTCGGTCGCGTCTGCGCTCGACCCTGCACAAAGCTGAGCGGGCGCCGTGAATGAGCAGGGTGCGCAAGTAGCGATCGCCGCGCTTGGTGATGCCGAGCAGCACGTTACGATTGCCGCTGGAGTGCTGACGTGGCACCAACCCCAGCCACGCCGAGAGTTCCCGACCGCTCTTGAATTCGCGCGCATTGCCCACCGCGGCCACCATCGCGGTTGCCACCAATGGTCCGATTCCTTCGACCTTGGCCAGTCGCTGACAACGCTCGTCGTCTGAAAACACTCGCCCGATCCGCAGATCGTAGGCGCCGATGCGTTCGTCGAAGAACCGCAGGCGCCCCGAAATCTCGACCAG
>Ga0074044_10004324_pt1 | contig 11804 bp, 13 predicted proteins | sample BogForMeECP23OM1_FD_94443 | JGI IMG/M metagenome (GOLD analysis project Ga0074044, IMG submission 94443) | Bog forest soil microbial communities from Calvert Island, British Columbia, Canada - Bog Forest MetaG ECP23OM1 | ecosystem: Environmental > Terrestrial > Soil > Wetlands ...
ACCTCGACTATTTTGTCATGAACGGATTTATCGACTGCAAAGTGTACATAAGTGTGTATTTTCCTTCCGGACCGAATGTTTTCTGTATTAATCTTGATTACCTCGCGGATCCAAAGCTTCACGTGTCGCACTTTGTGCCGTCATATGAGACGGCGTGCGTAGTGTTTGCAGAAAAGGGACCAAACTCAACGACCGACGTGTGGCCGAGTCAAGCCCATTATCGATCGGAAGAAGATTGGCGGACGTACCGGCAAAGGCTCGCTCCCATCAGGTCAAATCTGCGACCGCATATTCTAAGATCGTCGGGGGAAATGAGTTTCCTTGACGTTCGAGGAGGTCATCTATTTGTGTCCAGTGATTACGCTTCTCGAGACCCGTTTACCGAGCAGACACGGCTTCAGGCGGCACGAGCGGCTACAGCTCAAACTGGTCAGGACACTTCGCAGTCCCCCAAACAGATCATTTCAGGGGCTGAAAAAAACGCATTGAAGCAGCTCGTCTTGCGAATGATCAGACACGCAGGACTATGAGGTAGTCAAACTACGTTGAGCATGACGGCTCGGTGTGGCGACCCAAACGGCAGCTGCATTCGCATCATTTCGGCGGCCGCAACGGGGTCTTGCTTGCGGCCAGATTTCACGTTAATGGATAATTGTCACGGGGGGGGGGCCTCGGGCCACACTGCAAATCGTCTTCATGTGATGATGCGTTCTTCGGCAAGCGGCAAGCATGGGTCCAAGCTGATGGCGGCTGGCTTGCCGCGCGCCGAAGTCCCCGGGCAAATCGGCTTGTGCTTCGCTGCCGCCTTTTCGGTCGTGCTCACAACAGCCGCCGCGGTTGCCCAGCCTAGCGAGAAAATTCACGCGCTCGTTGCGACCTATGGAGAAAATTGCGGCGCGCCGCGCGGGAATGCGACGAGCGACGTGCAGATGAACTGCGACGGCGACCGAAAATGCACCTACACGGTCGATGTCCAACGCTTGGGCGACCCGGCGCCGGGTTGCAGAAAGGTCTTCACGCTCGACTATCAGTGCGCACCCGGCGGTCCCCCGGTGAAAGTCGACGTCCCGGGCGAAGCCGGATTGGGAACGTCGGTCGAGCTTTCGTGCCAATCCGACGCAGAAAAGGAGGCGCCAGTCGCGGCGAATTGGACCGGCATTCGCGTCCTGTCAGCGACCTACGGCGGCAATTGCGGCGCGCGCATCGGCAACGCGACCGATGCTATTGGGGAGGCTTGCGGGACCAAAACAACGTGCGACTATACGGTGGATGTGAATAAGCTCGGCGATCCCTCTCGCGGCTGCAGCAAGAGCTTTTTTGTCAAGTACCAATGCGGTGGCGAATCAGCCGCCCGGACCGCTGCTGTGCGAGGCGAGGCAGGTCTTGGAAGTTCAATCCACCTGTCATGTCCTTGAGCAAAACGCGCAAGCAACCGTTCGCAATATTCGTCGCCATTGTCCGCGAGCATGAACGCTGATGAATGATATGCACGATCGACGAGGGCATGGACCAAGTCGATGTTGCCCTTGAGAAGCCCATTGCGGCGGATGGCGCATTCGATCGCTATGCAGTGGAACTTTGGCTGGGATGGCTCGGCCCGGCCTCACTGGCGCTCAGCGCCCTCCCGCGTCCGTACTGAGTGGCCAAGTCTGACCACGATCGCGGTTCGCCGTCAAAGTGCGGCCAGCCGGCCCTTGATTGCGCCTGCATTGCACTTTATGGAACGGTTGAGGCGGTCCGTGCTTTGGCAGGCTCCGTCAAGGACGGTCGACAGGTTTAGCCGGCGGTCCAGCCAATTTTCGCCGCGATGATGCTGCCGACCGCTTGAACCGACAATGCCGCCAATCCGGTGATGGAAATGAGTTCACCTCGCCCCGAAACTAACGACCTTGAGGCCTTCAGAAATGTTTTTGAAGAAATCAAGCCGTGGAGCGGACTGGTCCCAAACAGGTTCATCGTGGATTTTCTCGGCCAGTTGATCGACATCGAATTCCATTCCATCTGGTTTACCGAGCCGCAACTCAATCGCGAGGCATACGATCCGAATTTCAATCCAGCATCTTTCGGCGGCAGCTATCAGGAAACCCTCATTCCACGGCTCGCCGACGCCAAGAGTCCGGCCGACGCGGAAGCCTGGTTTGAAGCCGTCGACTGGCTGATCTCTGCCCGCGAAGCCCGTGACCGCTACGTTATGATCACGCTGGGGGCGAATTACGGCGCCCAGGCGGTCGGCGCCTATCGCGCGCTGCAGACGGTCAACCCGCTGCCATACAAGCTCGTGGCCGTCGAGCCAGTACCGGGAAACCTCGAGTGGATCAGGCGCCACATGCGCAACAACGGTATCGACCCCGACCGGCAGTGGATCGTGCCTTTGGCAATCAGCGACAAGGTCGACCCGCTGTTCTTCCCAGTGGGCGGACCTGGCATTGGTTCAAACAATTGCTATTCTACCAATGAAAAAGCAGCACGGGTGCAATATGCCGAGGAATTCATCGCGCAAGGGATGGCCGCTGAGGCGCTGCGCAATCTGCTGGTAAATAATACTACGGGCTTGAAGAAAGACTTGGTGCCAGGTCACAACCTGATGGCCGAAATCAAGCTGCTCAGCTCGATTACACTCAACGAGCTGTTGGGGCCGTTAGAGATGGTGGATCTTCTCGAATCGGACATTCAGCAGTCGGAGATTTTGGTCTTCCCGCCCTTCATCGAACTGCTGCGCCGAAAGGTGCGCCGAATCCACATCGGTACCCATGGCGAGGACGTCCATATGGCGCTTCACAACTTATTTGCCGAAAGCGGCTGGGATATCGTCTTTAGCTATAAGCCGAATGCCAGGCACGACAGCGCCTTGGGCAGTTTCGAAACTAACGACGGCGTGCTCACCGTGCGCAATCCCAACCTGTAGACAAGCGGTATGCCCGGCATGGCCTTCAAATCTTCGGCAAACTTTCGATAAGGTCGGCTGACAGCGGATTCGGCGCTGGATATCGACTTATGAGCACCCGGCGTCGCTGCAGCCAAAAATTTAATATTCGACCGCGAAGACCCATCGCTTGCCTGGAACGTGATGAGCGCGATCGTTCCTCATATGTGGTGTACCGTTGTCTCGCTCGTCGATTATTGCTAGAGAAGCCACAATGCATCAAGGCCTGCAGAATAGAGTCGAACTAATCCATGATCGATTCTGCGACCACTGAGGAACCTCAGTATTCGCTGTTTTTTGACGTTAGAGCTTGTTCGGTCGGAAGCTGACTCGGTTAGTGATGTTGGCCCGTTTATGGTATTATTCGCGGTAGACCACGCTAGCCGCTCTGGTGCCGACAATACTAGCGATTCAAGCCGTGTGCCTTATTGTGGCCTTTCGGTTTGGGCAATTTCGCAGTAAGAGGACGATTAAGTGCGACATCGGGCGACGGCTGATCTGGTACCGGGTGCGCGGGAGACCATCGCAAAGCAATGCATATGAACGTTCAAGACATCACGAGCGAACGCGCCTTGCCGCCAAGCAAAACGATGCTTATCCCGCCATCTGCCAACATGGCGCAATCAAGCGCGCAGATGACGTATACCGTCGGCAGCACTATCTCCGACGAAGTCCTGGCCGGATTCCGGGAGTGGCGGATCTGGACGATCCTCGGGTGGGACGATATTCGCCAGCGCTATCGCCGCTCGGTGATCGGCCCGTTCTGGATTACGCTGAGCATGGGGATATTCATCTTGCTGCTCGGCGTGATCTATAGCCGCCTGTTTCACACGGACATTCGGACTTACATCCCGTTCCTCGCGGCCGGCTTTACTGTCTGGGGCTTTATATCGCAGACGATGAATGAAAGCTGCATGGCGTTCAATGAAGGCAGCCGCATCATCAAGCAAATCAAGCTGCCGTATTCGATTTATGTTCTGCGCGTGATGTGGAGAAACTTCATCGTGTTCCTCCATACCGTCGTGATCTTCATACCCGTTGCGATCATATTCAAGGTCATGCCGAATTTGGCGACGCTTTATGTGCTACCCGGCTTGTTCCTCGTTTGCGTCAATTTGATTTGGGTGGCCACCGTCCTGGCGATTCTAAGCACGCGATTTCGCGATATGCCGCCGATCGTGGCCACCGTCGTCCAGATCACGATGTTCGCGACGCCGATCATGTACCCAGTAAGCTCACTCGCCGGCGCTAGCATCATTGCCGAAATCAATCCGATTTACCACTTGATCGAACTCGTGCGCGCACCGATGCTCGGCACGGCTCCGGAACTTCGATCCTGGCTGATCGCCGGCGGCCTGGCGGTCGTCGGATCTTTGCTTGCCACCGCTCTGCTCGTCAGCAAGGCACGGCGAATCGTCTTTTGGGTCTAGCAGATTGTGAGGACGAATTGGTCGCCATATTCTTAAACGACGTCAGCGTAAACATTCCTATTTTTGACGTCAGCCGCGCGTCGCTGAAGAAGGCGTTGATTGGGCGAACAATCGGCGGACGATTCGCCCAGTCGGGCTCGCACCTGACGGTGAGCGCGATCAAGAACATAAATTTCGAGGCGCATGACGGCGATCGCATCGCGCTTGTCGGCGACAATGGCTCGGGCAAAAGTACGCTCCTGCGGGTGCTTTCCAAAGTTTATCCGCCGACGAGTGGCACTGTGAATATCATCGGCAATGTCTCGCCCATGTTCGACGCGACACTCGGTATGAGCATGGATGCCACGGGCCTTGAGAATATCCAGATTGCCGGCACGATTTGGGGCATGACGCGCGCGCAAATCAAAAATAGCGTCGACGATATCGTCGACTTCACCGAACTTGGCGATTACCTCAAGGTTCCTGTCCGCACATACTCCAGCGGCATGATGATGCGCCTGGCGTTCGCGATCGCTACCGTACGCGATCCCGAAATTCTGCTCATCGATGAAATCATCGGCGTTGGCGATATGGGATTTTTTGAAAAGGCATTTTTGCGGCTGCGAAAACTCATAGAAAGATCGCGTATCCTAATGGTCGCGGCTCATGACGACGACATACTGCGCCGCTTATGCGATAAGGCTATCTGGCTCAGCCACGGCAGCATCATCGATTTTGACGACATAGACACCGTGCTTGCCGCTCGCCAACACGACGCGCCGGCGCGCGAGGCCGCTGCTTCCTAGGAGGGGTTGGCAACTTCTCCCACAAGCGTTTACCGAATGCCGAATTCCCATTGGCATCTGCTGCGCTTCACTGCCAAACATACATTAGAACGGCAGTCATCCACATTGGCATGCGGTTACATATGTCAGATGGACCTGGCACAATGCCAATCTCGGGAAATTCGGATCCTGAGCCAAAGCATGGGAGCACATCGTTTTCAGAACGCCAAAGTTTTTCGATACGAATGGGCGGCCTCGCATGACGCACCTTACCAAGGCTTCTTCTAAGAAGGCCGTAAACCACGCGCAAATGGTGGCGATCGACTTCATGCACTTCGTGCACATCCATCAAACCATAAAAATCACGCCGGCAAGGGCGGCTGGTGTCATGGACAATTTTGCGAAATGGCCGATATGGTGAAGGTACTTAAGGAGTGGGAAGGCGCCAATTGAAACGCACTTTCACGTCATGGTCATAATCATCCGCAAAACAGGAACCTCCAACGCAGCGTCTTTTGTTTGTCATCGGTGGGATCGCCGTGTGCGCGAGTTCCTTTTTCGTGACTTTGTTCGTCCTTAATTATTATGACAACAACAGACCTCGCGACTCAATACGCGTCGAGCATGCTAAAGTGCTCAAGACTGCACTAGAGAAATACCGCAGCGCGCGTGGAAAATATCCAGCTCCTTTTCTTGATAACGTTATCTTTGATCTTAAAGGAGAATTGGTTGATGGCGGGTTCCTTGCGAGCATGCCACAAGATCCCTTTTGGGAAACTTCAACAGGAAACCAATATCGCTACGTGTCGGCTGATGGAACGACATATGGCTTATTGTTCCATCTTGAATCGGCCGACGGAAAAATACCGGCCGGAGGCAAATGTTTAACCGGCGTCGGAACGGCTGGTACGGGATGGTGGGGGCAACCGCCAGATTGCCCTTTCTAAATTCTCACAGGCACAACATCCGGCGGACATTGAACCCCAATGTCTAATGCCACTGGGTATCGACCACGCCGCCCGCTGCGGCATCTCTGGAAGCGGATTTGACACGCTGGCCTCAAAATCGTGCGACGGTCTGTATCCGATCGACTGCTCGATTGTGAAAACCCATCGTGCGGCTAGCGGGTACGCATCCGGTGAGGGCCGCCTTGCGGCGGTGAGTTCTTTGGTCAAGTCCTAGTGCTAATCCTAGGGCTAATCCTAGGGCTAATCCTATGACCAAGACGCAGGTTGAGGTTATCACATCGGTGCAGCGGCGCCGGCACTGGTCGCGGGCGGAGAAGGAACGGATTGTGCTGCGGCCATGGAGCCCGGCGCGGTTGCCTCTGAGGTGGCGCGCGCGGCCGGGATCCATAGCAGTCAATTATTCCGCTGGCGTCAGCAGCTTTGTGAGCGGGCGCAGATTCCAGCGGTGTTCAATCCGGTGACGGTGACGCCGGAGGCGCAAGAGACATCGGCGCCATCGCCGGAGCGGACTGGATCGTCATCGCCTGGGACCCCTGACGTTATCGAGATTGAGTTTGCCACTGGCGGACGGATGCGGATTTCCGGGTCGGTCGCCGCATCGACGGTATCGGCGTTGATGAAGGCGCTGGCGAAGAGCAAACGGCGGCGATGATCCCGGTCCCGAGTGGCGCCCGGGTTTGGCTGGCGGCCGGGCATACCGACATGCGCAAGGGCTTTGATGGATTGGCGCTGTTAGTGCAGGAGACGCTCAAGCGTGACCCGCACACTGGGCATCTGTTCGTGTTCCGTGGGCGCCGGGGTGGACTGATCAAGGCGTTGTGGCATGACGGGCAAGGGATGTGCCTGTTTGCCAAGCGGCTGGAGCGTGGTCGCTTCATCTGGCCGTCGCCGGCGGACGGCGTCGTAACGATCACGCCGGCGCAGCTCGGCTACCTACTGGAAGGTATCGACTGGCGTATGCCGCAACAGACGTGGCGCCCGCAGGCGGCTGGCTGATTGCGGCATTGTGAATCACGATAGGATTGTCAGTTCGCAGCCGCATTGGCTTGTGATTCCATCATTGGCGATGGGCCTTGATGATTCGCTGCCGACCGATCTGGCGAGTGCGCATGCGCTGATCATCGCGCAGCGCCAGGCATTGAGTGCGGCCGAGCTACGCGCCGCGGCAGCGGAGAGCGAGGCGCAATACCGTGCGCTATTGATCGAGAAGCTCAAGTTCACGATCAGGAAGCTGCGGCACGATCGGTTCGGCCAATCCTCGGAGCGCCGTGCACTGCTCGATCAGCTCGAGCTTCAACTTGCAGACTTGGAAGCGGATGCTGTGCAAGCCGATACGACGGCGCAAATGGCAGCCACGGCGAATAGCGAGAAGATTACGGTAGCGTCGTTCGAACGGCGCCGGCCGGCCCGCCGTCCGCTGCCCGAGCATCTGCCGCGCGAGCGGATCGTCTATCCGGCGCCCTCGGGCTGCCCGTGCTGCGGCGGCACGACATTGCGCAAGATCGGCGAGGATGTGACTGAGACGCTGGAACTCATTCCGCGCCAATGGAAAGTGATCCAGCATGTGCGCGAGAAGTTCTCCTGCCGGGCCTGCGAAGCGATCACCCAGCCGCCCGCCCCATCGCACCCGATCGCCCGTGGGCGCGCGGGGCCGAAGCTGCTCGCTCATATCCTGTTCTCCAAGTACGGCCTGCATCTGCCGCTCAATCGTCAAAGCGCCGTCTATGCTCGGGAAGGCATCGATCTTGACGTGTCGACGCTGGCCGACTGGGTGGGCGCCGCGGCAGCGACGCTGATGCCGCTGGTCGAGGCGATCCGCGCCCATGTCTTCGCGGCTGAGCGCATCCATGCCGACGACACCACCGTGCCGGTGCTGGCCAAGGGTAAGACCCGTACCGGCCGATTATGGACCTATGTGCGCGATGACCGGCCCTTTGCCGGGCCGGGTCCTCCGGCGGCACTGTTCTTCTATTCGCGCGATCGTGGCGGTGAGCATCCCGAGCAGCATTTGGCCGGCTATGCCGGATTGATGCAGGCGGACGCCTATGCCGGCTTCAATCGGCTGTATGAGGCCGACCGCAAGGCAGGGCCAATCGTCGAGGCCGCCTGTTGGGCCCATGCCCGGCGCAAGTTCTTCGATCTGGCCAGGATCAACAAGGCGCCGATCGCCAGCGAGGCAGTCGCGCGCATCGATGTTCTGTTCGCCATCGAGCGCGAGATCAACGGCTTGGCGCCACAGCAGCGCGTGGCCGCACGCACCGAGCGTAGCCGGCCACTCATCATCGGATTAGAGGCCTGGTTGCGCGAGCAGCGCGGGCGAGTCTCCAAGAACAGCGACACCGGCAAAGCCATCGACTACAGCCTCAAGCGCTGGGCCGCGCTCACCCGCTTCCTCGATGATGGCCGCCTGTGCATGACTAATAACGCCGCCGAGCGCGAGCTGCGTGCCGTCGCGGTCGGGCGCCGCAATTGGACCTTCGCCGGCTCCGACGAAGGCGGCCGGCGCGCAGCCGCCCTCTACACCCTCATTGCCACCGCCAAGCTCACCGACGTCGATCCGCAAGCCTGGCTCGCCGACATGCTCGCCCGCTTGCCAGATCATCCCGCCAAGCACATCCATGCACTGCTGCCGTGGAACTGGCGCCTGCAGAACGTCCCTGCTGAAGCTGCCTAAGTTTTTCTCGAGCGAGCTGTCCAGGCCCAAAGCCGAGACTGACAAATCAAAAGGGGCGGCCTCTTTCAAGACCGCCCCTTCTGCCGATATCCGTTGTCCAGCGCGACGATTACTTCTTCAGCACCAGCATGAACTCAAACTCGAGTACCGCCGGCTTTTGGTCCAAGATTGCCAGCCCAATATTGTCGCGAACTACCATTAAGTCCGTGCCACCAGGAGCAAGTATCGCATCCACGCTGGTATAACCAGTATTGACGTGGATCGCCCCCGGGCCGCGATTATGCATCACCAGGACTCCGGCAGGCAGATGCTTGCCGAGGACTTTGGGCTCGCCCGGCTCGATGCGTACCGTCCAAAATTTCCGATCGACTAACGTAGCTTCACGATCAGGAATCTGGGTTTGCATTTTCTTAGAAGACTTCGTCATGTTTTTTCTCCAACATTTTGAATCGCACCGAGTTCTCTCGATGCGCTAATCATTTACAAGTATCCGCAGCCGCCTCTCGCAAACGCAAAGCCGCCGAAAGGCCAATGAAAAAAGGGGATCTTATTTACAGTTCGCAGATGCCGGATTCGCCAATCCGGCACCCCCAATCACAAAAATTTTACATGGCCGCTGGTAGTTCTCGCAGAAACCGAGACCTCAGTCCCCACGGTTCCCAGCCGAAATACCTTCCGCCCTTACCGATTAAGGAACGGCGCGCAAGATGGTCTTCCACGGATGGATACGCTAGCGGCGCAAAAGGGGGAGAAAAATCAGGCGATCGGCATCAGCCGCGTCGGTCGATCCGCGAAAATCCACGCCATTGTAGACTGCGAAGGCCGCCCCCTGAACTTCACGGCGTACTATGCTCGAACTTGCTGCTGAAGTCATCGATTTGACGGGCTCCCGATCCAAGGTGGTCCATCGGCCGCACCCGCAAGATGGCCCACGGCAACGCCGCCCAAATATTTCGAAAGGCCAGGATATTCTGAAATAGGAACCGCGCACCCCCCTCAAAGAGGGCCTTACGAAGACGGTCGCCTATTTTGAAGATCTGCTAAAAAATTCAAATGTGCGGGACACGCTAAACATAAACAAATAGAGATGTTCTTGCATCGTCAGAACCATCGCCGTCCCCCGTTTCCGCAGCGCATCGGGCGGCTAACTTGTCGAGCGCAGCCTGCTCCGAGCGCGTCTTGGCGCCGCAGCGCACGCTCGTCAGCATCGGACCAGTATTACGCGGATGAGCGCCCGCCATCTTTCTTGCGCCGTAATGGCACCGGCGCCCGCTCAGGTCCGCCAATAATCGGCATTGCCGATTGGCGTGCGTCGGTCAGCGCCATCGTCGAATTCGCGGGCTTTCCCGGCGTAGTCTCGCGTGTGGCCTGGGTCACGTTGCCGACAATCGCCTCGCCGCCCTCATTGACCGACACGTGCTGAACGGTGACCTTCTGTTCGCCGCCGGTCCGGTAGCACTTGAGCGCCTCCATCTGGGTCGCAAACGTCCGCGTGAGTTTATTGAACGCACGTGGAGAACATACCGCAGTAGGACAGCGCCGAGCGTGCAGAATCCCCCCAGGTGCGATAACGCCAGGCAGCGCTTGTTCAGAAACGGTTCGTGGAAAATTGCGCGATAACGCGCCAAGAGCACGATTGCGAAAAACGGGGAACCGCGGCATCCCATACTGGTGCGTGCCACGGCTATTGAATGCGATGAACCAATTCCGAATAGATTTCGAGTTGCGGGTCCGCCGTGTAAAGGATTGCCGGTTCTGTGACGGCTTGCGCGATCAGCAGTCGATCAAACGGGTCGCGGTGATGTGCGGGCAGTGTGGCAACGTGGGCCGCGGCGGTAGACCGCACCGGTAGCTCCCTGAGACCGCTCTCGATTGCTGCCGCCATGATTTCGCCCGGGGTGACCCTGAAATCGCTTCTCTTCAAGGCCCATTTTATAGTGATCTCCCAAATGCTCGCCGCGCTGAACATGACGTCGTTACCTGGGTTCTCGATCTCTGATCGCGCTTTTTTGGAAAGATGCTTAGGCGCACTCAAGGCCCAGAGCAGAACATGCGTATCGAGCAACAGGCGCATTATCGGCCTTCGAATGCATCAAGGAATTCGGACGGCAAGGGCGCATCGAAATCTGCCGGCACTTTCATCCGTCCGGCCAAAATTCCGAGGCGGCGCTTTTTACGGTCGGCAGGGCCAAGCGGTCCTAGTTTGGCAAGCGGGGTGCCGGCCTTGGCGATGATGATTTCCTCACCGGCCGCGGCTTCTTCGACCAGGCGGGACAAGTGGGTCTTTGCAGCGTGGATGTTGACGGTCGACATGGTTGTGAGACCTCATTGTCTTTAGACTAAGCTTAGTCCAACCAACTGGTTCAGGCAAGGCCGCGGCATGCAATTGCATTGATGCCAAGCGGCGGATTGGGGCGGTTTTTGGTGACCATGGCGGGCGGCATGGCAGCGCGAGCGCCTTTTCCCAGCGTCGGTTTTTGGCCCGTGCTCATTCCGGCCTTACCGAGGACGATCATCGCGTCGGTCAACTGGATCTCTCCACCGCCCCACGCTTCTGCACCGCCAGTAAAATCGCCGTATCCAAGGAAGGGCGACAGGACGTTCCGCTACGCCCCGCTATCCAGCGGGCTCGATGTTGTCCGCAAGTCGCTTGGTCGGCACGAGATCGCAACAGTACAGACGACGGCGACATATTGGATGAGTGGCCGATCGACGACCGGCAGCATCTCTTTGGGCATTGCCTTGGTCGCCGGGAGAAATCGGGTGCCGAGGCCGGCGACGGGGAAAATGGCTTTGCGGATTGGTTTCATTGTATCGCTTCAATCCTCCAACAGGGGCGAAGCCTGCACGTTAGGCCATGTTGGGCCCATGCACGGCGCAAGTTCTTCGATTTGGCTAGGATCAGCCAGGCGCCGATCGCAAGCGAAGCGGTTGCGCGCATCGATGCGCTGTTTGCCGTCGAGCGCGAGAGCAATGGCCTGGCGCCGCCGCAGCGTGTAGGGGTGCGCGCCGAGCGCAGCCGGCCGCTCGTCGTCGCGTTGGAGA
>Ga0074044_10004325_pt1 | contig 11804 bp, 15 predicted proteins | sample BogForMeECP23OM1_FD_94443 | JGI IMG/M metagenome (GOLD analysis project Ga0074044, IMG submission 94443) | Bog forest soil microbial communities from Calvert Island, British Columbia, Canada - Bog Forest MetaG ECP23OM1 | ecosystem: Environmental > Terrestrial > Soil > Wetlands ...
AACTTTACCATTGATTAACTTCTTAATTTTACCGGTCGCATAGTCTTTAAGAACAAGATACATTTCTGATAATGCTCTGTCGGCTAAAATCTTTTCTTTAGGGTCTATCTGTAAAGCTCGATGCTTAAAATATTCCCTTTGTAGTCTAAACAGGATAGCCTCAGTCGGAGGTTTTCGCCAATCAGTTTTTTCACATTTAGGGCAAAATTCTGGTTTCTCTTTTTTAGCATATACTATTTGCTCTCCGCAGAACACACATTCTCCATGTAAAAGTTTTTTTGTTTTCATAAATTCTTTTTTTTATTCCAATATAACTTTTTTGATTCTGATAATCTTTTTCTAGTTTCATTGGAAACTTTTCTACCTTTTCCTGCTTTTGACATTTTTTCTCTTGTCTCTTTTGATACAATAACAGTTTCACGATTTTTCCACCAATCAGTTATTACTTCTGATTGTTTCTTCTTTCTTTCATCAGTAAAAGTTTTTCCTTTTCTAATAAAGGATAACTTTCTTTTAGTCTCATTTGAAACATATCTATTTTTATTTCCACCACCCATCATATTATAACCATTTGGAAAAAGCGTATTGAAGTTTTTTATCCAAGTATCCTCAATTTCATCTAGGAATTCTTTGGGGCACTCTATTTCATATCTATCTATATTTACCCATCCAAATTCTTTTATAGCCTTATCTACTTCTCTTTCTGATCCGTTTCGATGATTCCTATATCTTTCTTTTATCTTATTTATAGTTTGTCCAATATATTGTTTTGAGTTTGGAAATGTAAAAATATAGATAAAACCCATGCTATCCTTTTCCAGAATAATAAGGAACTACTAACTCTCTCAGTTTCTCAATCAATATGCCTTTCCCCTGTATCTTCGCTAATTTATGTATTAGTCGATGACACCGGCGGCATAAACATAAAACATCTTCTGGATTTTCCTTACCTACAGATTCGTAGTGCTTATGATGAACTTCTAACTTTCTAGTTGCTTTGGGATGTCGCACCCCGCATGTTTCACATTTAAAATTTCGTTCTAATAAAATCTTCTCACGGAATTGCTTCCAGTGGGGAGTTTGATAATAATTTCTGTCCATCCATTATTAGTGAATGAATAAAATTTAGAAAATGAATAAATGAAAGCCGGAATCTTTCACCTATTCTAAAAACAATTTCTTTAGCCTAATATGATCGGCCATGCCACGATCCTTTGGACTTATTATTCCGGCGGCAATTTTTTATTCTTGATTATACTGAATTAAAACAGTACAATAATCCATAGGTTTTATTTCTTCAGCCCATGCTGTCGATAATCCTTCTATAAATTCATTAATACTTTTTTCCAGAGAAGCGAGATCACTACTTGAAACAATTTTAACCTTTAACATTTCTTTTCTCCTTATTCAAAATCAATCCCGCACTTAACACAAACATTAATCTCTTGCGGTCCTAGCTCTTTACATTTTGGGCACTGGAAAAGCTGTAATCCGTTTTTCCACAAAGGTTTCTCATGAACATCATCGTATCCAATAATATAGGCTTTGTCTATATCAGACAATTTTTCTAATCCTTTATAGCCCTTAGATATTAAAGTTTTAATATGATCTAATTTAACTGCCCTAGTTGGTGCCAGAGTTTCTTTGGGAGCAGGAATAGAATCAGCTTTTGACTCTGGTTTTGTTTCTACTTTCTTCTCTGCCGGAGCAGGTGTCGATTTTGCTTCTGTCTTTTTATCCTCTTCTTCTAAATCAGCAAAATTATTATTTTCTGAATACTCCTGCTTTTCTTTTTCAACCAGTTCTTGAAGCTCATCATAGAAATGAGTCTTAAAGGCTTCATCTACTTGTTGAATGAAAAGTTTAAGACGATTGTTTATTTTCTGATAAGAAGTAATAGGATTGAGTTCATCAATATTATACTTTGTCCAAGAAAGTTCTTCCTCTGTTAAAGGTCTTTCAGCTAAATCAGCCGCATAAGAAGCATAAAATTCAGGATACAAAGCGGCTAATTCTTTTTGATGATCACTAATCTGATAAGCATTGTAATAAGGCTTGTCTCCTAACTTTACAACTGCAATGTCATATGTTTCCCAATCATTATATACAGCGACGATTGTATCAAAGATTAGATTATAAAGCATTTGAGGAACACCCGGCTCATACCATGGAGTGCCATTATTATCAGAAGCCTTCTTAGAGAGTAGCATATAATGTTTATTCTCTCTGTGCCAATCCATAGCGGAGCGATCAATAATGTTCATTACAACTAGAGCTTGGGGTTTCCACCCTCTTTCATATGCATTTTCGACATTATCGTTTTTCGCTACACGCCGCCAAAGAGCAGGATGTGATTTAGCATAATCAAAAATTTTAGCAGGAGGTAGAGCTTTAGCATCCCATTTTCCTGACATTACTTTATTGTAAATCTTCCAAAGAATCCAATTTGATTGCTCATTCTTGATGGGCCAAATACAACGGAATTTTTTTCCATCATCACCTAAAATTTGAGAATAATTAATTAGTTTAGGTGAGAAAGGGTCTTTCTCTATATCTCTAACACTAACAGGTGCGCCAATTATTCTTATGGCTTTAGGAACATTTTCCTCAAGGGCGGCATAATCATATTGCTTAAAACCACCACCATTTTTCTTTTGATCCTCTTCTGCTTTTGCAGACTTTCTTGCTTGGTTTGCTTTTGCAAACAATTCGGCTCTTGTCATTAAATTTCTCCTTTGCTACTTTCTGTAGCTATTTTTTCTGTATCTAACGATACTGTTTTTTCTGATTCAGGTTCTTCAACTTGGATATTAGTAATAGGCGCAGGGCGCAATAACCGAATCTCTTCAAGAGATTTTCCTTTCCGGATCTTTTTAGGAATATGAATAAATTCCCGTGTAGTAAACACTACTTCTTTTTCCTTTTTATCCGGTTGATAATTATCACCTATTTTTTCTAATCTACCTTTTTCTCTAATTTGATAAATAGTATCGCCTACTTCTACTCTCTCACCTTCTATCAATCCTGTTCCAGTTGACAATAAAGCTTGTAGATCAAATCCGGCTTTCAAATAAGGAAGAATTTTTGAAACATGCCCTTTTCTAAATTTAAAGAGGCGCTTAAACTTTCTAGACATATAAACTCCTTTATCTATAAAACATAGTATACTTTAAGTTGAATTGTTTTTCAATCATCATCTATAATCTGAAAATCATAGACGTTTTTTCTGACGTTTTTCTGATTAATATATTCGACATATTAGATTTTTTGGACACTAAAAACACACACTCCATATTTTTTTATCCTGTAAGGAATAATCAAAATAGTATAACACTAAGAAGCGATATATCTCTCTCTAACTAACTCTTTAATATATATTAGGATGGGATATAGTGGATTCAAAAATAGATTCTTTCATGATATTGTATTTTTCTTGATATGCCGACTTCACATAAATGCAATCGTGAATCATCCAAGGTAATAAATTATCCTTTATCATCTCTAATGATAGCTTTTCAACGATACTGGATTCAACATTTTGACACCAATTAAATTGTTCAGTGTAAAATACATCTTTAAGTTCATAAGCTACTTTCTCAAAGGCTTCAATAAAATCTTTTTCTATTCCTTTTTTATAAGCCTTCTCTCTATAAAAGGCTTCCCTGACTGAATTAGTTGCCTTTACTTTACCTATGTTTCCAAATACACATAAACTTGCTTTTTTTACTATACCCCTGTAAAACATTTTATTGTCTGTTATCCTCATAGCTTCGATAATATCCATATAAAAATCTGATCCTGTATAACGATGTCCTCTATAATGATAGAATAAAGCATTTATGTTAAAGCTCTTAAAATCTAATTCGATATATCCACCTTTTTCAAAGATAGCTTTTCTTAACTTAGAAGGAATACGATGTAGAACAGCAGAAAATCTACCAAGTTTAGTAGTATCATTTCCAAAGATTCTTTCATAAAATAGTTCATTATGTTTTCCAAAAGCTGAATTGATTTTAACTAAATTGCTCTCAATTTCAAGTGTAGTACCACCAATTATTTCTTTTAATTCATTCCTACAAAATGCAAAATTAAATTTCTTTTTTAACTCTAATGATGATCTATCTTCTCCAATAGAGTATATCCTAGCTATTTTAGAAAGGTTATTTATAAATAAATCATCAGTAGAAAAATCCATATCTTCTAATAAGCGATAAAAGAAATAGGGAGATAGAAAAATTCTAGTAGCCATTCCAGTATAGTTATGACCTTTCATTATCGTTATTAGTTTTTTTTCAGATAACAGTTCTATTGCTTTTCTAACCTTTACGTAGGTAAGACGACAATTATCTATTGTGTGTCTCCATTCCTTATTGCAATGTTTTCTTATGTATTTCCCTGAATAGTATTCACTACTCATTAGACATACAAGATAGTTAGCAGAATTTGTATATTTCCTATGGATACGATTTCTTTTAATGAGGTTAAATAAGATGTTGATAGCAAGATCATTCTTTAAATTAAGAATGCTTTCTAAATCAATAGCGGCTTGTGTTTTTTTGTCATCTTGATATATGAAGTTTTTAAAGGATGGACTTTTCATTTATTACTCCTATAGAAATTTTCTTCTATCATTATTATACTTTTTTTCGCTCCATTTGTCAACTTCATTGGAATATCGTTTATTCATATTATCAGTCCATTTTTGTCTTATATCATCTATAGTGTTCTTTTCTGAATTTTTTATTTTCTCTATTTCTTTTCTATTAGGATTTAGAGTTTTCATTCTCATTTGCTGATTTTCTACAGAGCTATCAAATTCAAATCTTTGAACAATATTTTTTCTTATAGATGTAATGAAGGCAAAATGTTTTTCCATAAACCCTAGAGCTATTGTAGTAGCTGGCGGCTTTATTAGGGTACAGATATATCTATACATATCATCTTGTTTCATAACATGAGATGATGTCATGTCATCATTTATGAAATAACGATAAGAATCTATCGTGTAAGGTATAACTGTTAGAAAGTTGACTGTGTTCATTTGAAAAAATATTCCTTTTAAAGTATACTATAACCTGTAAGATACTAGTAGAAATATAAATAAGGAGAAATTTTTTATGATCATAAAAACAGAGAAATTCAAAAGGGCCGCGAAGATTGTATTTTCCGCTATGGAAACAGGGAATGTTTATTTTGAATCCTTATATTTGGATTTCAAAAATTCATTTGCATATTTTACCAATTCAAACTACTCTGGAAGATTTAGTTTTGAATGGATAGCAGAAGAAAATGAAACTACATTAGAAGGTGTATTCATTAATATTCCTACTTTTTTTGCTATTTGTGATACTTATGATGAAATTATTCTGAGTAATAATCTTGAGATAACATCTGGAAATGAAATGTTTAAAATACATTGTTTTGTAGATGTCTTTGCACTCCCTGATTTTGATCTTAATAATTATAATCCATCCTGTGCATTGATTGATTCTGAATTAAAAGAAGCAATATCAGAGGCTTCTCATTTTGCTGGCAAAGAATCAAAACTAAATGGTATTCTAATAGAATCAAATTCTATTGTTAGCACCGATAGATATAAAATATATGAAGCAAAGTTTGAAAATGCAGACAATCCTAGAATTTGCTTACCATCTCATTTCGTTAGTATTTTTTCCTGTGTAGAAGCTATCAACTGTTTTTGTAAAGATGGTAAATTACTTATGGTCGGATATGTGGGAGATGAGAAGTTTTTTGAGATTGTAGGGAAAGAAGTAGAACTAAAAACGCCGCCTATGAAAGATCCGGATTTTATATCTAGATATAATCATCCCACATTCATAATTTTCAAGCGTATTGACATTCTTTCTGTTTTAAAGTTCATGGAACCCTTTGTTAAGGGTAACATAAATGAAAGACTCTATCTAAACATTACTGCCGATAAACTTTTGATTGAGGCAAAAGATGAAATCAAAGCTAATAGAATCATTGATCTATCAGAATGTTCGTCTGAATTGATTGATTCAGGAGTTTGGGTTAAACGTTCTGATTTTCAGACTGCTATCAATGTTCTCAGTGGCGAGAATATAAAGCTTCAACTAGATTTGAGTAAGCCAGCTTTCAATCTATCAGGAGATGGGAGCAAGCATATAGCGTTTGCTAGAATGGTATAAGGAGAAATAAGATGATTAGAGATTTATTCTGTATTGTAATAGGAGCAATCGGCGGTGCGATTGCTACATTAGCATTTCATCCATACATACTTCATTATGCTAATCTTGTTGGTAGTTTTCTTTTTGGACTGAAATAATAAAGAGGTAAACAAATGAATGTAACACTTATAAAAGAACCGACAGCATTTATTCCTTTTGAGATAACAATCAAAATTGAATCAAAATCAGAAGCCTATGATCTTATTAGAAGAATGCATTCTCATGATTATTATGAGGGGGCAATCTATAATGCTTTAATGGAAGGATTGAATTAACATGGACGTTAATAACTTAACCCCAACAGAGGAAACACAAATCAAAGAGATTCTTGATAAGAATATTGATTTGCCTTATCAGAAAGAGCAACAGGCCAAGAAAGATTTTGAAGAAGAGAAGGAGTTCAAGCGTAAGTCGAAGAATAAATTACGCAACCTCAAAAAGAAAATTGCTCATACATAAATGTAGCTTACTGTAGGTTTTCAAAATGCTATTACTAGTAAGGTGAGACTCAAAATAAAAAAGGGGGTAGCTTATATGCTATCAGATAATAAGATAAACGTTGAACAGTTTCAAAAAGAATTTAGAAAGAAGTTCGATAATTTTTGTAAGAAGGCACCATTACTTTTGACTTACTCTTTAACAGATGAGAGCATAAGTCTTTATGAGGATTTGTTAGATAAGAGAAAGTTTCTTTTCAAATATGAATTCAACTTCGAAGTCTCTGTTAAGGAAAACATAAAGAGAATCAAGGATATCCTTCTAGAACAAGTTTATCCTATTCTAATACAAAAAGAAGTTGTAGATGATTTGTATACACCAGAAGAGTTAAATAAAATGGTCCAGCGTGGAGAGATAACACTTGATGAAGCTCCAAATATTCGTAAGAATACAGAAAATACTATCAATTGGAGAATCGAACGAGTCATTGTACCACGAGATGAATTATTTATTCGGAATATGACTACCAACAAAATCTATAGATATAAGATGAAATTTCCTGTAACTATTTTTCTAAAGAAATTAAGAGTCAGCATGACTCCGGAAAAAGGTTACATTATGTTTTTTTCAAAATCAGAATTTTTAAATGAGATTTATGAGAATTATTCAAACGATTCAGAACAATAAAAAGGTAGGATAGTTGATGACGCAAAAAGAATTCATAGTAGTTCATGCAAAAGAGCATAATTGGGATAGTTCTAAAGTAAGAGAACTACATATAAAATATTGTAATGAAAATAATGTACCTTGCGATTTTTCAAGTTTTGCAAGGCGCTTTCGTGAATTGAAAGCAGAACGTAAGGTAGAGATTCCTGATAAACCAAAAACAATAGAACAGAAAATTTCTGATTTTAATGTTAAGGATGAAATGAGTATTCTCCGGAGTGAGAATAAACTACTCTTGGATAAATTGGTTGATGTTGAAAGAATTATTCAAGCTTGTGAGAAGGCAGTACAAGTGTACCAGCCTTTCTCTGCACCTGAATTCAAATCTATTCCTAAAGGAAATCGTGAAGCCTTATTGTCTATTGGAGACATTCACTATGGAGAGATAGTAAGTTCCGCTGATACAATGGGTATTGGTGGCTATAATATGAGTATTGCCAAGAAACGATTAGAACAAGTTTTCGCTCTTGCTATCGATAGTGCAAATGAGCTAGGAGTTGACGTACTTAATATTGCATTAATCGGAGATATGATTGATGGAATTATTCAGCATGATAGTCTACTCGGAATGGAAACAGGAGTAGTAGAAAGTATTATTCAGATTGCAGATTACATAGCTCAATTGATTCGAGAAGCTAGTAAACAATTTCCAACAATTAAAGTTGTATGTGTACCGGGTAATCATGGTAGAATACTTTATGCTGGCAAACCAAATAATAAGAAATATGTAGAATTCAACTTTGATACTTTGGTATACAATTTTGTAAAAAAGGAATTGGCCGCAATTGTACCTGATTTTCAAATTCCTAAATCTATTTTCACTATTATGCCTATTATGGATACAAAGGTATTCGTTACCCATGGACATATCTTTGGCGGCGGTGGAAATGGGTATTCTGTTGTTCCTAATAATATTGGAAAAAATATGGCTAAACTTAATTCTTTAGTAGGTAAGATAGGTAAAAATGTAGATTTCTCAATTTGTGGCCATTTTCATGTTGCTATCGAAACTCTTTCTTTTGATTTAATACCTGTTTATATATCAGGAAGCTTAGTCGGTGGAGATGAATATAGTATAAATCAACTTTGTAGAAGTAGTAAACCATCGCAAGGATTTTGGGCAATAGAAAAAGGTATTGGAATAAAATATCATAGTAATTTAACGGTAGATTGAAAGGAATGAATTTGTTTGTAAAGCACAAGAATAATGAAACACATGGATTTTTTAATTTTACATTTGGATATGGAAATGACGATTATGATAATTCTGTAAATAGAAAATTCGCTATGGATGATGAATATTCTGAAAAAGAAGCTATTAAAACAGTAGTAGGTAATTTTTTCGAGTTTATGTCTCAAACAGAATTAATGTCTCCTTTGTTTTTTAAGGTAACTAGAGGAATGTCAAATACTTATCTTAAAAAAATGCTTAATATGGATGATGATTCTGAGAAAGAAGAAAAAGAAACATTGCCTATTGATGCTGAAAAAGAAAAAAAAATTCAGGAAATTCTAAAAGATAAAGAAGGATTTAAAAAATTTGTAGATCAGTTTGTTAATGGAGAAGAGCCATTCAGAAAACAGATTTTTGAAATGTTCATAAGAGAGATATCAAAGAAAGAATAAATAGGGGTCAAAATATGTATGATTGTATTATAGTCGATCTTTTAAATCTTTATCATAGAAATTATAATACTCACTCTGAATTTCTACATACCATAGGCGGCAGAACTTTAAAGACAGGTGGAATATATGGGAGTCTTATTTCCATTCAAAAGATAGAAAGAGAATTGCTCAATCCAAATGGAATAATTTATTTTTGTGCGGACAATCCTATTTCCAAGATTTATGAGCGAAAGGGAATTGATCCCGATTATAAATTGAATAGAACAAAACAATCAGATGAATTCTATAAAGGGCTTAATTATCTTTCCTTAATTCTACAAAACTATAACAACAATTATTTTTATCTATGTATACCAAAAGTAGAGGCCGATGATCATGTACCTTCGATTATAAGAATGCAACCGAAGTCAAGCAAGATTTTAGTTTATTCGGGGGATATGGATTGGGCCAGAGCAATTGATTTTGAAGGATATAGTGTTGACTGGCATAATTCAAAAGAAGTTGTTTCACAAATAGATTTTGAAAAAAAATATGGATTTCGTCCTAACAGCCAAAATATCATTTCTTACAAATGCTATCGCGGAGATGATGTAGATAATATCCCAATAGGTTTACCAAACATTAGAACTGATACTTTATTGCAGTTAATTGAATATGGTACTATCTATGAAGTAAGAGAAAGTCTTGATTATATAGATTTCTTAAATCCAGAATGGAAAAGAAAATTTCTTGAATCGTTTCCGAGATTGAATCTTAATTATCAGTTGTTAGATTTTCTTTCTATTAATGAAATAGCAATGAAGCACTATTTAACGAAGTGTCGATTTAATCCGGGGGCGCTAAAGATTTTTTATCGAACACTAGGATTCGATATTGGTAAAGTCGATCCAAGACTCTACAATTACTTTGTAGATAGGGAAGCTGAGAAAGCTGGCTTTATTGATGATTTTTTTCAGATGCCTAAAATTCCCCGTATTTGACAAAAATTATTAAAATAGGTATACTATAAATATGTTAGATGTAAATAATATTTATCTAGGTGACTGTCTTGAAGTAATGAAATCAATAGACGATAAATCTATTGATATGATTCTTTGTGGTTTACCCTACGGTACTACTTCTAATAAATGGGATATAATAATTCCTTTTGAACCACTTTGGGCACAATATAAAAGAATTATAAAATTAAATGGAATAATAGCTCTTACTGGATCACAACCATTTACGTCTATGTTGGTATTAAGTAATCTTGAAATGTTTCGACATGAGTGGGTATGGCAGAAAAACAAAGGTAGTAATTTTATTAATACTGTTAGAGAACCTTTTAAAGAACATGAAACTATAGAAATTTTTAGTTATGGAGCATGGTCCTATAATCCACAAATGCAAAAACGATCAAAATTAGGAAAAGAAAGAGTAGAATATAAATTAAATTATAAATGTAAATCGAAATGTTATAGAGATTTTCCTGATAGAAAAGGAGTGATAAGACCTATTGAAGAAAGACTTCCTTCTTCAATACAAAAGTTTAATGTTGAAAGAAATGGGCACCCTACTTCTAAACCAGTAGAATTGTTTAAATATCTTATTAAAACTTATACTAATGAGGGGGATTTGGTATTAGATAATTGCGCTGGTAGTGGTACAACGGGGATAGCATGTAAGGATATTAATCGTAAATTTATTCTTATTGAAAAAAATGAAAATTATTATCAAGAGGCTAAAAAAAGAATTGAAAGCACATTGGAGCCACTATTTTAAATGTTAAAAATAGCTTTTAATTCTGAAAAGAATAGAGGAGAGATATCATTTAAAGGAGATCACTTTAATGACTTCTATCATATTCTTAAAGAAAAACATTTTCAATATGATCCGGATTCTAAAACATGGTCAGCTACCCCGCGCAAAATTCTTTCTGTCCTATCTGATCTAAACGATTATGAAGATATCATTTATTTCCCTATTAATGCAAAACAAATTCTAGAACAAAAAAGAGATTCAGAAGTTCCAGAAACAGAATTTATTAGAAATATTTTTGATGAGAGCTTACTTAGAGTTCCCCCCTATCTTGGAAAATCACCTAATGAGCAGTTTCAAAAAGATTGTATTAAGAAAGGGATTAGACAGAATCGATTAGCCTATTTTCTTGGAATGGGTTTAGGAAAAACTTACATTACAATAAATGTACTCAATCATCTTTTTGCATGGAAGGCAATAGATCATATATTAATAATTTCTCCCTCAGAGGGTATTTATAACTGGAAAGTAGAACTAATGAAATTCAATTCATGGGAATTGAAGGAAGAAGAAATCTACATTGCTAATGCGGAGAATAGAAATCCATTTGATGAACAGTATAAAGTTGTTATTATGACCTATCGTACATTTTTAATGTTATCGGATGATGCTTACACTACATCTACTGGTAAAAAAGTAAAGCGTACCACTATCGATAAAAATGGACATAGAAAAAAAACTCAACCTTATAGGCATCCAACAATTTATTTTGATTGTTGGGGTTCTACTGAAAAACGAGCTATTATTCTTGATGAAAGTCATAAAATTAAAGAACACAAAGCTAGTCAGTCATATACCATAGGGCTTCATAAGCATTTCTTTAAATATCGTTATATTCTTACCGGTACACCTAGTCCTAATGTATTTACAGAATTATATTCTCAAATGAAATTTCTAGATGATGCCCTTGTGCCATCGTATAGTGAATTCATTTCAGAAATAGCTAATCTTGGAAATCGTTTTTCAGACTATGCAATTAACTACATTTATCCAGAAAAACAAGAAGAA
>Ga0074044_10004326_pt1 | contig 11802 bp, 10 predicted proteins | sample BogForMeECP23OM1_FD_94443 | JGI IMG/M metagenome (GOLD analysis project Ga0074044, IMG submission 94443) | Bog forest soil microbial communities from Calvert Island, British Columbia, Canada - Bog Forest MetaG ECP23OM1 | ecosystem: Environmental > Terrestrial > Soil > Wetlands ...
AAGATGACCTCTCCGCGCTACCAGGAAGTGAAGTCGGCTGACATCCCTGAAATCATCGACGACGACGGCACGCACGTGAAGGTGGTGAGCGGAAAATTTTGGGGGAAGAGCGGCCCGGTCGATGGCGTCGCGGCCGATCCCATTTATCTCGATGTATCGGTTGCTCCCGGAAAACGAAAAACCCTTCCCGTCGAAACCCCTCGCCACGCGTTCGCCTATGTGTTTGCCGGCAACGGAAAATTCTGCAACGCATCCGGCCCGCTCGCGGTTCCGACGGAAGCCATCAAGTGGCTGGATACCAACCCTCCCGTGGAGGCGGAGAACCGCTCGCTGGTGCTTTTCGATCGCGGCGACGAAGTCACTGTGCAGGCTGGTGATGACGGAATCCGCTTCCTGCTGGTTTCCGGGAAGCCGCTCGAAGAGCCCGTCGCCTGGTATGGCCCCATCGTGATGAACACGCAGCAGCAACTGCAACAAGCATTCACCGAACTGCAGGAGGGAACGTTTCTCAAAGAGGCGAAGCGCAAGTGAGCGAACTAGGTGAGCGAACTAAGTGAGCGAACTATCGGAGGGAATTATGCACAACAGTATGTTGTTGATGGACGTTGAAAATCTGCGTCACAAGTGGGGATGGCTGTTAACCCTGGGAATTGTGATGGTGATTCTCGGAACCATTGCGATGATCGTAACGCCCGCCGCCACCATCGCAAGCGTTCTGGTCCTGAGCTGGCTGCTGGTATTCAGCGGCGTTTTCGAAACCATTTACGCCTTCCGGATTCACAAGTGGGGAGGTTTGTTTCTACATTTGGTCTGCGGGCTTCTGGGCATTTTTATTGGCCTGGTCGCGGTCACGCATCCGTTGGCGGGCGCGCTGGCGTGGACTTTGCTTTTCGCATCGTTTCTGACCGTGATCGGCGTTTTTCGGCTGATTGCCGCCATCAGCCTCAAGTTTCCCAACTGGGGCTGGGCGGTTTTCGACAGCATCATCACCCTCGGCCTGGGCCTTCTGCTGTGGGCGGAGTGGCCATGGTCAGGGTTGTGGTTTCTGGGTGTAGCGCTCGGTGTTTCGTTAATTGTGCGCGGCTGGTCGTATGTTATGTTTTCGCTCGCTATTCGCCGTCTGCCGGTTCCGAGCCAACTTCGTCAAGCGGCTTGAAACCAAGCGTGCTTGCGAAACATCCAAGTGGGCGGAGGCGGTATGAAAAGAAAAAGTGAGAGAGCCGAGAGCGAATCAGGTCCAGATTCGGCCGGGCAGTCGGGTGATAACCAGCAAATTTCTGGCATAGCCGGCGCCGATTCCGAAAGTGTCGAAGAACTGATCGAGGAAGGAAACGCCTTCGAGGCCGAAGCCGTCTACGGGGTGGAGAACGCAAAGGACCCCGATGTGTCTGAGGTCGTAACGCACGAAGTTGCCGAAGATGACGTTCCCGCCGAGTATCGTGATGGCGAGGACGAATAGGCTGCCCAGGCTCGGTGAAAACTACTGTTGGCTGTGGCACCTGTAGTAAAGTGTAGGTCGAAAAATCGTTCTGTTCGGGGTCACGAAAAATCACAGGCGCAATCATGCTGCTAGCGGCACGATTGCGAATTTCAACCATCGCCTGGCGCTACGGTACTTGGCGGTAGCGATTGCGAGGCGAAATCCCAAAGGAGGGAATAAGAAATGATTAAGCAGATTCTTCTGGTCGCAGCAGCGGCAACTCTCGGGATGAGCAGCCCGGGAAAAGCGGGTTCACCATCCGGAGCTCTCCGGGTGGACTCACACTATTCCACGGCACAGTTTTCCACCGATGGGACAACCGATTTCGGCAAAAAGAAAACGACGTTCACTGTCGGGGTGGGCAGAGTAATCGGAAAAGTGATGCTGGACAATAACGATCCGTCGCAGTCGACCTTCGATTTCAGCATCTATCCGGCGACTTCGATGGTGAGACCGATTGATGAAGACGGAAAAATCCGGAGCGAGTGGGCCTCCAATGCAGCCAATCACACGATGGTTTGTTTCCATTCCAAGGGTGTCACCCAAACCCCTGACGGGCGACTGAAAACCACGGGCAAACTGGTGTTGACTCGAGTGGATCGCAACATCCAGGCTGACCCGAGTGAAGGCTACTCCGGCCCGGTTTACGGACCGCCGATGATTCACCGGGTTTCGCAAGAAGCGACATTTGTTTTCGACCAACCCACAGCCTTGGGTGGGAGCCAGGCCGATTCGGGCCGGATTACCGGATCTGCGAAACTGTTCCGCGAAGATTTCCCCCAGTTGGTGAAGACGGTGGTCGGCACCTACTGGCCGCCTGTGATTGAGGACGAGCATTGCCAAACGCCCAGCGTGGGCGAGGACTTCTCTGGCATTCAGTGCACCGGGACCTTGATAAAAATTCCCGACTTCCCCGCTTCTGGGGCGAGTCCTAGCGAGGATTATCCTGGACCACCCAACTTCAACATCGTGACTGGCGAACATCTCACCATCGCGGTCGACCTGCGCTTGGCGCCGAGGGGCGGAATGCAAGCGACGGGCGGCAACTAAGTAATTCGCCGCGCGAAGGCGGAGTGCAGGAAGGAGCGCAATATGAGTGCACAACCGATACCCATCGGAGTCCTCGCTCCGCCATTTACGCGAGAGACGGCGGTTGAAAGTGCGCGCCATCGAAAACAACTGGAATTCCCGCAACCCCCGAGCAAGTCGGGGCAGTTACACGCCGGATAGTTATTGGCGCAACCGGTCTGAGTTTCTACACGGGCGGGAAGAGATCATCGCGTTTCTCACACGGAAGTGGGCCACAGAGCTGGAGTATCGGCTGATCAAGGAACTCTGGGCGTTCGGCGACAACCGAATCGCGGTTCGCTTTGCCTATGAGTCGCGTGATGACTCGGGCCAGTGACGGAATTGGGACTTTAGGACTGGCGGCCAAAACCGCGGAGTAGGGCCACGTCTCGAAGGCCAGGAAGGATGCAGACGATCGTGTCGCAACCTGTTTTTTATCGAACCGTTTTTTATCGAACCGTGAAGATTGACGGACTGTCAATCTTTTACCGCGAGGCTGGGGCGAAGGATGCTCCGACGATTCTTTTACTCCACGGACTGCCTTCTTCATCGCGCATGTTCGAACCGCTCTTCGCCCGGCTTTCCGATCGCTGTCACCTGGTCGCGCCCGATTATCCAGGCTTCGGACACAGCGACTGGCCGGACCCAAAGAATTTCGCATACACGTTCGATCACTACGCGGAGATCATGAACCATTTCACCGAAGCCATCGGGCTCTCGCGCTACACACTTTATATGCAGGATTATGGCGGGCCCGTGGGTTTTCGTATGGCGCTGGCTCATCCCGATCGCATCGAGGCTCTCATCGTTCAGGATGCAGTTGCGCACAATGAAGGGCTGGGGGTGAATTGGAAGACGCGACGGGCGTTTTGGGCCGATCGCGCGGCCAACGAAAGCGCGCTGCGCGCCAACCTGCTGTCGCTCGCGGCTACGCGCACTCGCCATGTGGGAAACGATCCGAACGTGGATCTCTACGATCCCGATCTGTGGACGGATGAATTCGCGTTCCTGAGCATGCCGGGGCAGGCGGAGATTCAAAGCGACCTGTTCTATGACTATCGAACCAACGTGGATGCCTACCCGAAATGGCAAGCATGGATGCGCGAGAAGCAGCCGCGCCTGCTGGTGATTTGGGGGAAATACGACGCTTCGTTCGATCCCGGCGAGCCGGAACGCTATCGCAAGGATGTGCCGACCGCTCAAGTTCACGTTCTCGATGCGGGTCATTTCGCGTTGGACACGGCCGCAGATGAGATCGGCGCATTGGTTGGGGACTTCGTCGACGCTTCGCGTTCAGGCTTGCGGGCGCTGCGGGCCGGATGACGCCGCGATAAGAACCGCAGCCCTAAAGAGAATTCATAGGGAGAAAACTCTTCGAGCGAATGGTTTTTACTGCCACTCTCTGGCGCGCGCGGGATACCGCGATTGTGGTAATGGCGGGAATTAAGCTATACACTTCGCATTGATGCTGCGTTTTCGTTTGCCTGCACGATTTGCGTTCCGTCTTGAATCGATTCTTGGATGCGTCGTTTTGTGTTGCGCCATGCTTTCGCCGGCGCCGAGCTACGCTTCGAAAAAAAAACAGTTGCAGGCGGTGCGCTGGACCGCGGGCGCGGCTGGCTGCACCTTCGAAAGCACCGAGGACGGACACTACCGCTGGACGATGATGGGGCAAGACCTCACGATAAGCCTTGTCATGGATTCGCAGGAACTGGCCCAGAGCCGCCATCGCTTTTATGGCCTCTTCGGCGTGTTCATAAGTGTGACGTACAACGGTCAGGGCAAGTTTGAGTTTCCGGCAGACCTGCGACTCGACTTCGTCCGTCATCACGACGTTCTCGAGGGATACGAGGATCCCTCAGCACTGTCCAATAAACTGCAGAACGACGTCGACACAAAGATTTTCGAAACCGAGCGCCAGATCAAGAAGAATCCAAACATCGCCGAAGAAAAAACGGCTCGCTTGCGCGTATATCAGAAGGAAGCAGCCGAGTTCATCGAGTTCTTGACCACGAAAACCCTCGATCCCAACACGGTGATCCTGAGCCCGGGCAATCCCGAAGCCCACGGCTGGGTTCTGTTCCCAACCACCAACAAGTGGATCGGCCCGTGGAAAGAGCGGGAAGATTTTATCCTTAGCCTTTGGATGAAGGACAAAGTTTGGCAGTTCCCCTTCTCGCTGCCGCCGGCGGAAGGCGATCTCATCCTGCGCAAGCCTCCCGACTAGCCCAGAAGCGCTGCTCCGAATTGTGTTACAGTGTCGTGCTCGCAGTTCCTGGTCATCGTTCGTGATCACTGTTCGTTATGGAGATGGCTCCGAAAACCACGCCCGCCGCCAAGAAACCAGCAGCCGCGTTCTACTGCCCGGTCTGCGCGGCAGAAGTTACTGATCCACTTGTCTGCCGCGATTGTTCGGCCGTCATCTGCCGGCGCTGCGGAACTCCACTCGAAGCGCCGGACGAATTGGGCATGGGATGAAGACAGTCGTTGGTCGGTCGTTAGTCGTTAGTCGTTGGTCGTTAGTCGTTGGCAACACCTGGAGACCATGACTCTTCGCGAGCCACCACGCAGAGCTAAGAACGATTTGCGAACGACTAACGACCAACCGCCAGCGACTAGATCTCAGCCACTACCCGCTTCCCTGCCTGGGGAAACCGAAACATCGGGTCAGCAACCGAGGCTTGTCCGCGGACTCAGCTTGCTCGATTCCGTGCTGTTACTGGTGAGCGGCATCATCGGGTCTTCTATTTTTCTTACGGCGAAAGACATCGCCGGCCCGTTGCCGAATCCGACACTTTTTTTTCTCGTCTGGGTGCTGGGCGGATTGATTTCCTTGTGCGCCTGCGTCGCCTTTGCCGAACTCGGCTCCATGTATCCCGACTCCGGTGGACAATATATCTACCTCCGCGAAGCTTATGGCGACCTGGTCGCGTTTCTGTACGGATGGATGCTGTTCGCGGTGGCCAATGGTGGCACCATCGCGGCGCTCTCGGTGGCATCGGCAGCCTACATGGGGAACATCGTTCCCGCCATTTCGCAAGAGCACGTGATCTGCTCTCTGCTCGGCGTGGCTTTCACGCGCGCACACGCGGTTGGGATCATGCTCATCGCCATCCTCACTTACGTCAACGTGGTCGGACTGCGCTGGGGCGCGCTGCTGCAGAACGTGTCGACGTGGACGAAGTTCGCCGCCATGGGAATTTTTGTGGTGCTCGGATTCGCCATCGGCAAAGGACATTGGTCGAATTTCAGCGCCCAGGCGCCGGGCGGACTCAACATGGGGCTCAGCGCCGGGCAGTTGATTTCCGCGCTGGGCGTGGGTTTGATCGCCGTGTTCTGGGCGTACGACGGCTGGGTCTACATCACCTGGGTCGCGGGCGAAGTGAAAGACCCGCGGCGCAATGTGCCGATGGCCATGGTTCTAGGGGTGCTCGCGGTGGGCGCGATTTATCTCGCCATGAACATGACGTACGTTTACGCCATGCCGCTGAGTGAGGTAGCCAAGCACGAAACCATTGCGCACGCCGCCGCGGCCGTGCTGTTTTCACCGGGAGCGGCAGTTTGGTTGTCGGCGATGATCGCGATTTCGTGCTTCAGTGCGGCCGCGACCTGCACCCTGTCGGGCGCACGCGTCTACCTCGCCATGGCGCAGGACGGATTGTTTTTCCGCCGCATGGCCGTCATTCATCCCAAGTGGCGAACACCCGCCTTCAGCCTGGTCGGACAAGGCCTCTGGGCCATGGTGCTCACCGTGAGCGGACGCTACGATCAGCTTTACACGTACGTTATTTTTGGCATGGTGCTCTCCTACACTTTGACCGTCATCGGCTTGTTTGTTCTGCGCTGGAAACGGCCCGACGTTCCCCGTCCCTATCGCTGCGCGGGATATCCGTGGCTGCCCGCGATCTACATTCTGGTGGGGGTTGCCTGGACGCTTAACACCATCATTGAGCGGCCGGCCGAGGCCTTCTGGGGCGCTGCGATTGTGCTGGTTGGCGTGCCGGGGTATCTGTTTTGGAAGCGAGGAAGCCAGAAGGCATCCTTTGCGCCCAGGAATGGTGGCTAGTTTCTACCGGGGCGTTTGACAAGCGCGCGAAAGCGCGACAGAATGTCAGACAATTTGTGGTTGGTCGCCGCAGGCATCTCCAGCTTGGGGCACGCGTTTTCACTCTTGCAAAAAAGGAAGATTCCCATGTCGAAGATCTCCCAGTTCACGCTCTTGTGTGTACTCACGTTTATGATCACTGTGCTCTGCGGAAGCGCGGCGGCCCAGCAGCACATCACCGGCACCCTGCCGGACGGCGCCACCTATGTAATCGACGTCCCGGCGCCATGGAACGGCACTCTTCTTCTTTATAGTCACGGATATGTCGAACCGGGCGGATCGAATCCAGCGGAGGATGTAGGCGATCCACTCACCGGCGCTTACTTGCTGGGCGCGGGATATGCGCTGGCTGGATCGTCGTACGCTTCGACCGGCTGGGCGGTGCAACAGGCGATTCCCGATCAGATCGCAACCCTCGGCGTTTTTAAGACTGATGTTGGAAATCCGACCACGACCATCGCCTGGGGACACTCTCTCGGGGGCATGATCACCGCCGGATTGGTGCAGGAGTACCCGAGCAGCTTCAACGCCGCGCTTCCCATGTGCGGAGTCGTGGGCGGTGGTGTGGGCACGTGGAACGAGGCACTTGACGCCGAATTCGCCTTCAACACGCTGATCGCGGGCGGGGCATTGCAAGTGGTCGACATCACCAATCCGGACCAGAATTACGAGGAGGCGGAAGAGTTTCTCGCCGCGGCCCAAGGCACGGCCCAAGGTCAGGCGCGCATTGCGTTGGTCGCGGCTTTGGCCGATGTGCCGGGCTGGTACGATCCCGCTTCTCCGGAGCCGGCAAAAAAAGACTACACCGACCAGCAAACCAACCAGTTTCAGTGGCTGGAAAATGTCGACTTTGCATTCTCGTTCGCCTTCCGCGCCGAACTGGAGGGGCGCGCCGGCGGCAATCCTTCCTTCAACAACGGCGTGGATTATGAAACGCAACTGAAAAACTCGGCCGATTATGCGGAAGTGAAAGCGCTGTATAAAGCCGCCAGCCTGAGCCTGAACGCTGATCTGGCGCAACTGGCTGCCGCTCCGCGAATCTCCGCTGACCCGGGCGCTCTCACTTATCTGTCGGACTACATCATCTACAACGGCCAGTTGCCGTTCCCCGTGCTGACGCTGCACACGGTCGGCGATGGACTGGTGCCGGTGGAAGAAGAGAACGCCTATGCGAAAGTTGTGGGCGAGGCGGGCGACAGTGCCGAGTTGCAACAGACCTTCATTCACCGCGCCGGTCATTGCGAATTCACGCCGGCGGAAACGATTACCGCGCTGCAAACGCTGTTACTTCGATTGTCGAGCGGAAAATGGCAGGACCTTACGCCCAAAGACCTGAACAAAGAGGCGAACGCGCTCGGCTCGACCTATAACGTTCTGGAGATTAACGGCCAGTTGGTGAACACAGCGCCCGAGTTCGTGACGTTTAAACCGGAAGAATTTCTGCGCGTTTACGACACGTTTACGCAGTAGGAGATAAGGCGGTGCGGATTCGCACTTACACCGGCACCGCCGTCTTCCGCTTCGGATTGAAAAACGGCAACGGCACCACCGTTGCCGTTGTTTTCATTCTTTGCGCTTCGATGGTCAACTCCATTTGCAGCCTGGTGCCGGGCTTGGAATACTCGGAGCTAACGCTGGCGAGCGCGATCAACTTTTTCAGCAGCGGAGAAAACGCGGTAGTAGTGGCCTTGCCTACGTGCTTGTCGTTGGAATTGTCATAGACAGGCACCGCCACGCGCGATGCCTGGCTGGGGGCTGCCGGAGATAATCCGAACTTGTCGAATTGCTCTTCGACTTCCACCCAATCGACTTCCAATCCCACCAACTGGCGCGCCACTCCGTGGTTGTGATCTCGCGTCAGCGCGCGCTTGCCGATGAAGTTTTCCTTATCGAGATGCACCATCTTGCCGAAGCCCAGCTCGTACGGAGAATATTTCTGCGACGGAATCAGCGCCTTCTTGGAGCTGATGTAGTCGACTTCGATAAGCAGCAATCCAGCTTCGACGCGCGCCACATCGAGGGCCAACATTCCGGCAGCGTGAATATCGAACTGCTTGCCCTTCTCCATCAGCGCATCCCAGACTTTCACGGCCTGATCCCCATTGCTAAGAAGGGGAATCCATATTTCGTAGCCGAGATCGCCGGTGTATCCGGTGCGCGAAATATCGACCGGCACGCCGGCAATCTTGCCTGTCGTCTTTCGGAAATACTTCAGATTCGCGATGTCGGCTTCTGCCACCGTCTTTAGAAGTTTCGCTGAGGCCGGCCCTTGCAGCGCCAGAGCCGCCGTCTGCTCGGAGATGTCCTCGATCTGAACGTCCATATTCAGGCCGTTCTGCCGGAACCAGCGCAGGCTGGGATCGGCAGCGGTCCAGCGATATTTGTTTTCTTCGAGGCGCGTGATCGTTCCGTCGTCAATGACCTTGCCTTCTTCATCGCACCAGCAGGCGTAGATGACCTGGCCCACGGCGACTTTGTTGATGTCGCGCGTGATCACCCGGTTCACCAGTTTGGTCGCATCCTTGCCGGTGACCAGATATTTGTAGAGCGGCGAAATATCGATCAGCGCGCAGGCGTTGCGGATCGCGTTGTACTCATGCTCGTGGTGAACCTCGTAGACGCTGACCGTGTAGTAGCCCGACCACTCGCGGTAATTCAGGCTGTGGCAGAGGGCAAAAGTTCTCTCGTGAAATGCGGTTCCAATGGGCAAGACGGCCTCGCTCGGTTTCCTTCGTGTTGTTTCCCTTAGTGAACCTTAGTGTCCTTAGTAGTAAAAGCCTAAACCACGAAGGACGCGAAGGCTCACCAAGAACATCTCCGACCGCCGGATTATATGCACCTGCACCTTGCCGCTGCAAGTGCCGAAATATGTCTGACCCGGGGTCAGACATGTCACCTAAGTGGAGACAAAGCGAGAGTTTCTCGATAGAATGACGAGTCATTTTTTCTATATGCTGGCAGTCGTCAACAACCCGAAGTACGACGTGATCGTGATTGGCGGGGGCCACAACGGTCTCACCAATGCCGCCTACCTGGCGAAGGCGGGCAAGAAAGTGCTGGTGCTGGAACGCCGTCACGTGCTCGGCGGCGCGGCTTGCACGGAAGAAGTTTTTCCCGGCTTCAAATTTTCGGTGTGCTCGTATGTCGTCTCGTTGCTACGCCCAGAGATCATTCGCGACCTCGACCTTCCCCGTCACGGGCTTGAGATTTTGCCGCTGGATGGCACCTTCACTCCCATGCCCAACGGCGATTATTTGTGGAGGGTGAACGACCACGGCCGAACCCATCGCGAAATCGCGCGCCACTCGCGCGTGGACGCAGAGGCTTACGATGAATTCGGCAAAGCGATGCAGGCGATGTGTCGCTTCGTGAAGCCGATCCTCAGCATGATTCCGCCCGATCCCGCGACGCTCAATCCGCGCGAACTGATGAAGCTTCTTTTTATCGGACGCCGCTTCCAGGGCATGTCGAGCGAAGACAAATACAACCAGGTGCAGCTCATGACCATGAGCGCCATCGACTTTCTCGATCAGTGGTTCGAGACCGATGTGCTCAAGGCCACCATGTCGGCGTCGGGCATTATCGGAACTTTTCTCGGCGTGCGCTCGCCCGGCACGGCTTACGTGCTGCTGCATCACTACATGGGCGAGATTGACGGCGCTTTCCGCGCCTGGGGATTCGCGCGCGGAGGCACGGGCGCGATCTCGAATGCGATTGCCGACGCCGCTCGCGAGGCTGGGGCCGAGATTCGCACCGAAGCTGCGATTGCCAAGATTACCGTCAAGAACGGGCGCGCAGCAGGCGTTGTGCTCGCGAACGGCGACGAAATTTATGCGGACGTGATTTCTTCGAGCGTCGATCCCCGGCTTACGTTTACCAGGATGATCGAGCCCGGCAATCTGCCCGACGAATTCATGGAGGGAGTGAAGCGCTACAAGTTCCGCGGGTCGTCCGGCAAGGTGAACATGGCGCTCGACGGCCTGCCGAATTTTAAGTCCATGCCGGGAGTGGGCGCGCAGCTGCGGGGCGCGATGTCGATTTCGCCGAGCGTCGACTATATGGAGAAGGCTTACGACGAAGCGAAGTACGGCCACTGGTCTGCGCATCCGTATATCGACATGGTGATTCCGACGCTCACCGATACTTCGCTGGCGCCTCCGGGCAAACATATTCTTTCCTGCTTCGTGCAGTACGCGCCCTACAAGCTGGCGCCGGGGCTCGATTGGGACACGGAAAAAGAAAAATTCGGCGATGCCGTGGTCAACACCATCGCCGAATATGCGCCGAATATCAAAGACATCATTCTGCACCGGCAAGTGGTCACGCCGCTTGATCTGGAACGCGAGTGGGGGTTGAGCGAAGGCAACATTTTTCAAGGTGAGCTTTCGCTCGAACAATTATTTTTTCTGCGGCCGGTTGCGGGATGGGCGCAGTTCCGATCGCCCATCAAGAATCTGTATATGTGCGGATCGGCTACGCATCCCGGCGGCGGCATCATGGGCGCGCCCGGTCGGCTGGCGGCTTTGGAAATTCTGAAAGACGGTAAAGCCTGATGTCCGGAGAAGGACACATGGCCGAAACTCGCGATGTCATCATCGTCGGCGGCGGACACAACGGTCTGGTCGCGGCCTTCTATCTCGCCAAAGCCGGCTGCAAGCCTCTGGTGCTCGAACGGCGCGCCCAGGTGGGCGGCTCGGCCATCACTGAAGAACTTCATCCCGGGTTTCGCTGCTCGACGCTGTCGCATAATACCGGCCCCCTGCGCGCCGATATCGTTCGCGACATGCAGTTGGAGCAGCACGGACTCAAGCTGACGACTTCCGATGTGAGCACGGTTTCGCTGCTGCCGGATGGGCGAGCGCTCGTCCTCTATGCTGACGCGAAGAAAGCCGCGCAGGAAATCGCCGAGTGGTCGCAGAAAGATGCTGCCTCCTACGGGGAATTTAGCGCGGCGCTCGGCAAGATCGGCAAAGTCATCGGCGAGGCGCTCCTGCTCACACCTCCCGATATTGACAACCCCAGCAGCGGCGATCTCTGGGGAATGCTGAAGACTGGCCGCTCGATTCGAAATCTTGGGAAGAAGGATTTGTATCGGGTGCTGCGCTGGGGTCCGATGGCGGTTGCCGATCTGGCGGCTGAGTTCTTCGAT
>Ga0074044_10004327_pt1 | contig 11801 bp, 9 predicted proteins | sample BogForMeECP23OM1_FD_94443 | JGI IMG/M metagenome (GOLD analysis project Ga0074044, IMG submission 94443) | Bog forest soil microbial communities from Calvert Island, British Columbia, Canada - Bog Forest MetaG ECP23OM1 | ecosystem: Environmental > Terrestrial > Soil > Wetlands ...
CGGACGGATACCTCCGGCCGAATCTTCTGGAGCACGGCAGGTTCGCCGTACCAGACGATCTTTAATGCGCGACGACCATCGAGCTGGTTTAGGTCGGGAAGCGTTTCGGCCCTTTCTCCGACTCGCGACTCGTAAAGATCAAGCCACTGGTTGTTGCGCTCCGCGACGTACAGGTGGTCGAGATGATAGTAGATCGCCTGGACGCCGTTCTTTTCTGCTTCATTGACGATCTCGCGTGCTGCGTTTTGCGGCAAAAAATGCGCCTCAATGACGTTGCCACTCTCACCGTCTCTGATCAGTCCGCCCTGGCAGGCAATGATCGGCCCGTCCAACTGAAGCTGGCGCTGGAATCGAACGCTATTCTGATGGCGCCGTCCCGAAGCGATGATCACTTTAACCCCGTTTTGACTCAGCCTTCCCACGGCGGCCACATTCTGTTCGCTGATTGTTTTATCAGGACCAAGAAGTGTGCCGTCCAAGTCAATCGCAGCCAATTTAAACGGGAACTTCGATGCAAGTTGATCGTCGTCTCGCGTAGCGCACATAGAAAAGAGCTCAAACTATGCTTTAGTCCGAAAATTTCATCAACCTTGATGAAATTTATCGTCCGGCAGCCGCGCATTGCTTGGAGGGGAGCTGCTTGCAGCTCCCTGGCGTTGCAAGCGACGCCCCTCCATCTCAAGAAGCAAAGCGGGAAGCTTGGCTTAAACAATTCCGAAGTCTCTTCGACAGAAATGACTGTTCTGATTTCACTTCAGTTAGTTGAAGAGCCTTCCGGAAATGGTCCGCGCCAGCCTGAAAGTTATGCAGCTGCGCCTCGAACTCGCCAAGGACCGCATAGAGCAGGTAATAAGAATCCAATTGTCCCCGGTTCCGAATTGCCTCGATCGCTTCAATACCGACTCTGGGACCGTCCACGTTCGCAATCGCCACGGCGCGATTGAGAGCGATGACAGGAGAATCATTCATCTGCATCCATTGATCATAGAGAGACGAAATCCTTAGCCAATCCGTCGACTGATAGTCGTCGGCCGTGCAATGGCAGGCGGCGATGCCGGCCTGAAGATGGTACTCGCTGAGTTCGTCTCCGGCGGCTGCCTGGCCCAGGTGAAATATACCGTGCTCGATCATGGTTCGGTTCCAATTCGAACGGTCCTGCTCTCTGAGGCGAAGGATGTTTCCCTCCGGGTCGACTCGCTCGGGCAGTCGCGCTCCGTTCAACAGCGTAAGCGCCACCAGAGCGTGAGTGCGGGGCTGATTGGCCGCCGGATGCTCGGAGAGCAATGTTGCCAGGCGGATTGCTTCGTAACAGAGCTCCTCTTTCACCAGACTCTCACCGCTGGACGCCTTGTAACCTTCGTTGAAAAGCAAGTAGACAGTTTGCAACACGCCATCCAGACGGCTCGACAACTCCTCGCCGGACGGGATCTCGAAGGGAATGCTCAGCTCGCGAATTCTTTGCCGGGCGCGCGTCAGCCTCTTGGCAATCGCCGCTTCGGTCGTCAGAAATGCCTTCGCGATTTCTCCGGCACTGAACCCGCAAAGTGTCTTAAGCGCCAGCGCTGTCTGTGACTCTTGCGGAATAAGTGGATGGCAGCACGCAAACATCAAACGCAAACGGCCGTCTTTTATTTCAGTGTCAAATAATGGCGAATCACCAGCAACGGAATCGGCCGACCACTGCTCAAAGGACGCGGAAATTTCCGGCTGCTTATCGCGAAACAGCTTTTCTCGCCGAATCAAATCCAACGCAAGATTCTTCGCCGTTTGCGTGATCCATGCGGCGGGATTTTTTGGAATCCCATAGTAAGGCCACGTCTGCAATGCCCGGACCAACGCTTCCTGGACCACGTCCTCAGCCAATTGCAGACGGTCAATCCCAAAAATTCCCGTCAGGACGGACACAAGCTTTCCTGCTTCCTGGCGGAAAAGATGTTCCGCCAAGCGTGAAATTTCCCCGGTCAGCGCACGACTAGTATCTTGAACCATGCTCACGCGCTCAAGCAATCGCGTGGGCGAGCAGTTCGTTTATGCGTTGCATGGTACGGCACTGCTCGGCTACCGGCCGGACTTCGACTGTCAAACCATATTCCAGTGCCGGACACTCTTTGGCGATCTCCAGCGCTTCATTAAAATCGTCCAATAGCAGGAGGAAATAGCCGCCGATGGCCTCCTTAGACTCGGCGAAAGGACCATCTGCGACCGTCCGTCCCTTCCCGGAAACTATCTTTCCCTCACGTTCGAGCGGGTGGGCGCTTTTCACCTTTCCCTCCAGGGTTAGACGTTCGAACCAGTTATTCCATTGGCCCATGATCTTCTGGATATCCTCCGGTGATAGACCCTTATCCCACTGCGCGCCCCTGAATAACAGCAGGTATTCGGATTTTGTTATCTGCGTGCTCATATTGCCTTTCTGGTGATCGGTCATTTTTGGTTTTCTCCCGTCGGGTGCCCCTGTGTGCTCATATTTGTCTCTTCCGTAAAGGCTGACCGCTCGATCAACCGCTCATTTCAGTTCAAATTCAAATACAAGACGAACAAGCAGCTCCTTTCAGGACATTTTGCAGCAATTTTTTCGAGGCGATGCCAAGTATTTGCGCGCTGAGCTTGTTAGGTAAAGTTCTTTGCTTTATCGTGTTGGACGGGTATGCAGTTCGGAAGGGTATCCTTGCAACACAACCCAATATTTCCAATCCGATGTCTTCCCCCGGCAAATTCAGTTTCAATCTTTCGAAATTCCCTGAGGGCGGCCTCATTATAGTAATCGTTGTGCTCGGATTGCTTCTGGCAATTTTCGGCGGTTCGGTTCAATTGCCGAAATTCCAAATGACTCCGGACGGCAAACGCGAAAGAGTTTTCGTGACCAATGCGGCGGGTCAGCGCGTTCCAGCCTTTGAAACGGTTAACAAGTTTTTCAATGCGCGCACAATTGTCCAGATTGCCAAAGACACCAGTTTCTTTGCGATCATGGCGGTTGGAATGACGGTGGTGATTATCACGGGCGGAATCGATCTTTCGATCGGGTCCATTTACGCTCTGGCCTCAGTGTGCGGAGCCTTGGTATTGTCCCCGTATGGTCCGTCCGGCGGTGGCGCCTCGACCGCGCTTGGGATCCTTGCGACCATTGGTGTCGGGACGCTGCTCGGTTTAATCAATGGAGCGATGATTACCGGGTTCAAAGTCCATCCCTTTATTATCACTCTAGGGACAATGGCTATCTACCGCGGGATCGCTTTCGTCCAGAGTAGTGGCCAGTCGATCGGCGGTTTTCCGGATGCCTTTCGGCAATTTGTGAGATGGGAAATTCTCCCAGGTTTAAGTTTTGTACCGATGGCCGTGATGTTATTGGTCACGATCATCGGCGGGATATTTCTTTCTCAGTCGGCAATTGGCAGAAAGATTTACGCCGTCGGTGGTAACGAGATTGCCGCCAAATACGCCGGTATCCGTGTGGGAAGGGTTAAGCTGCTGGCTTACACCATTTCGGGATTAGGGGCCGGAATCGCCTCTGTATTGTCTCTGGGTTATTACGGCGCAGGCTCCTCAGCCGACGGGCAAGGTTATGAGCTGAACGTTATTGCGGCAACCATTGTCGGAGGCACAAGCTTCGCCGGGGGTAAGGGCACCGCGCTTGGTGCGTTGCTGGGAGCGATCATCCTCCAGATGATCTCGAACGGCTTGGTGATCCTCAACATTCCGCAGAATTACGGCCAGATTGTTATCGGTCTGGTCGTGATCGCTGCGGTGGTGCTTGACCAGTTCAACACTTGGGCCACAAAGCGGCGCACGCTTGCCAGGACTAGCTCTATAAAGAAGGAAGTCATCAAGGCGAGCGACACCCCTGTCTCTTTGAAGCCCAAAACCACATAAACCGAATGGCTTTCTTAACTGCCGAACACATTTCGAAAACTTTCCCGGGGGTGCGTGCCCTCGACGATGTCTCCGTTGAATTCGACAAGGGCTCAATCCATGCGGTGATGGGAGAGAATGGCGCGGGCAAAAGCACTCTTGGTAAGATCATTGCGGGCGTTTATTCACCGGACAAAGGCGTCATCAAAATTGAGGGCCAGGAGGTCAAGCCGACCGACCCTCGCGTTGCCCAGGGGCTGGGAATCGCCCTTGTCCATCAAGAACTGGCTTTCTGCCCTAACATGACTGTTGCAGAGAACCTTCTCCTTGGAGGATTTCCGACAAATGCCGGATTCATGAACTGGATTAAGCTTAAAGACCGGGCGCGAGCATTGCTGCGGGAGATTGGAGCCGACATAGATGTCGACACCCCGCTTGCTCAACTGACTACCGGACAGGAGCAAATGGTTCAGATCGCAGGCGCGGTCGGCGTGAATGCTCGCATTATTATTTTTGATGAACCTACAAGCTCGCTGTCGACCAACGAAAGCGAACATCTCTTCGAGTTGATGAACCGACTCAAAGAACATGGGGTTGCCATGATCTACGTGTCCCATCGCATGGACGAGATCTTTCGGATTTGTGACAAAATCACTGTCCTTCGCGATGGTAAATTTGTCGCAACGGAGCTAATGGCCAAAACTAGTCGAGATCAGTTGATTCGGCAAATGGTCGGTCGCGCGGTCCTAACGACGCGGCCAAAACACCTTGATCTGGAGCCTGGCGAGGAAGTCCTGCGAGTCGAAAACCTTACTTCTGTGGGAAAATTTGAGAATGTCTCATTCAATGTCTGCCGTGGAGAGATCGTAGGAATGGGCGGTCTGGTAGGAGCAGGGCGGACGGAAGTAGCGACAGCGATTTTCGGGTTGGATAAACGCGCGACCGGGAATGTGTTTATCAAGGGCAAGAAAATGCCTTTGGGCAACGTAAATGCGGCGATGCACCACCAAATCGGGTTCCTGCCGGAGGATCGTAAACGCTCGGGACTGGTGCTCGGCATGAACATCTCGGACAATGTCTCGCTCGCCCATATAGATCACTTTAGCAGTTTCGGATTTGTCGATCGGAACCGCGAGGTTGCAGAAGTTGAGAAACTGACAAAACGACTCCGTGTAAAGGCACCGTCGCTCGAGTCGATCACTGCAGGTCTAAGTGGCGGCAACCAACAGAAAGTTGCACTTGCCAAATGGATGGTCCGTTCGTGCGATCTCTTGATCGTGGATGAACCAACCCGAGGCGTCGACGTTGGCGCAAAAGCAGAGATCTACCAACTACTGGATGAGGTAGCGTGTCAGGGAGTCGCCATTTTGATGATCTCTTCCGAGCTGCCGGAATTACTCAACCTCGCCCGGCGAGTTGTGGTGCTACGCGAAGGGTTCGTGACCGGTGAGCTTTCGCACGAAAAATTCTCGCAGGAGGCTGTTCTTCACCTGATGGCGTAAGATTTTGGAGTGGCGCGTCTCAATGTAGCATAGGCTTCCAGCCTGTACCGGGAGGCCACTTTGCGTTGCCTGCGAAATCGGCGAAGACGTGGTATTGTCTCCAAGTCGTAGCTCATCGGTGCAGAACACAGGCTAGAAGCCTATGCTACAGTGCCGCGCCCCCTCCAAATTCTAAACAAATGAACTAACAAGGGTCTTAAAAATGCCTAATTGTTCCCCTCTCACGGCGCTCGCTATCGTCTGCGCCATACTGCAAGCGCCGCTTTCTGCACAAACTGCAGGCGAAAACAAGCTGGAAGTCTTTTCCTGGTGGACCTCCGGAGGCGAGTCTGCCGCGCTGGACGCTTTGTTCAATGTTTACAAGAAGCAGGACCAAGGCGTTGAAATTATCAATGCAGCGGTGGCTGGTGGTGGCGGTTCTGCGGCGCGACCTGTCTTGCAAACTCGTCTTGCGGGCGGAAACCCGCCCGACACATGGCAAAGCCATCCTGGTTGGGAGCTACTTGGTCAATATGTAGAACCGGGTTACTGCGAGGCCATTACAGATCTCTACAAGAGCAACGGCTGGGACAAAGCATTTCCGAAGGAGTTGGTAGTGAACTTGATGACCGCAGATCGCCAGATCTACGCCGTAATCGCCGGGATCCACCGCGGGAATGTCCTTTGGTACAATACCAAGCTGCTCGAGAAAAACGGAATCAAGGTCGGCGACCAGATGACACTCGACCAATTCTTCGCCGCTTGTGACAAGCTGAAGGCGGCCGGTATTACCGCACTTGGAGTAGGTGATTCAGGGATTTGGGCCTCAGCGCAGCTTTTTGAGAACACGCTGCTCGGAGTAATTGGACCGAAAGGTTGGACGGATTTGTTCACTGGCGCGATGCAGTGGGACGATCCCAAGGTAAAAGAGGCCATGAAGGCCTTTGGTAAAATGCAGGATTATCTTAATCCCGACCATGCGGCTCTGAGTTGGGATCAGGCGGTCGACGAGCTCATTGAAGGTAAAGTAGCGTTTAATTCGATGGGTGACTGGGCCTATGGCGAGTTTCTTAAAGCCAAATTGAAAGAGAAGGAGGATTTCGGTTGGGTTAGTCATCCCGGCACCTCCGGCTCCTTCGTAATCGTGGCAGACGGCTTCACATTGGCCAAAGGCGCTCCACATAAGGAGGCGGCGATCGCCTGGCTGAAGACCGTAGGCAGCAAGGAAGCCCAGGAAGCCTTCAACGCGATTAAGGGATCCATACCAGCTCGCACTGATGTCGACCGGTCAAAATTCGACGGTTACCATCAATGGTCGATGGATTCCTTTGCAAAGGACAAGCCGATTCCGAGCTGTGTTCACGGCGAAGCTGCTCCAGCAGCCTTCGAGCAGGCGTTTAACGATGCAGTCACGGCCTTCATGGTGGATAAAAACGTTGACAATTTTGCCAACACCCTTGTGCTGGCGGCGAAAGACTCTCAATCGGCGAAATAGCCGGGCAGGAGGGTGGCTAGTGGCTCGTGACTGGTGGCTAGACTAGACACTAACCACCAGCCACTTCTCACGACCGAGCGAGTGTTTGCGACGGTAGCTCACCAAATATCCGTCGATATTCTGCCTCAAACTGAAGCCTGCTCCAGAAGCCCCAACTTCTCGGCACGAATTCGATTGATGTCTTAGAGGGATCCGATGCCAGAAGTATCCTTCGAACACAATGTAGTCTGTACAATCGCAGATATCGTTTTGGTTCGATGTTGAGGAGCTCACGAAAGGCGCGGCCTAGCTCTGGTGGCCTTACACCGATGGCTGAGCAGAGTTGCATTAGTTGGATCGGCTGGTCAGGATGGCTCTCCAGGAATTGTTCGGTTCGGCGGATGATTTGACCTGAGGTTTGGCGGTCTGTGGAATTCTGGGAGAGGAGACGGTGCTCTGCCTTGCGGATGATGGATAACAAGGACTCTTCCAGCGAATATTCAAACATCTGTCGAACGGCTGCGTGGGTTAACAGTATAGGCTTCGACTCAATCACAGCCTGAAGCTGTGTCAGCTGCTTTTCGATTTCGACAAATCCGACTGCCGCAACTTGCAGGTGGTGACAGCCGGTCCGAAGTCGTCCCAATGTGGCTTCGTGACCAAGCTCCATCAGCAGATCTATTCGTTGGAGGGGAATCGAAATAAAAGCGCATTCGAACTCTCTTGGCTCGGATCCAAAGTGTTCGTGCCCGGGCCCATAAGTGATAACGGAGGAACCTCGCGATTCATATCCGTTCCAGATACAGGGTTCCAATCCTCGGAGCTGAATGAGCACTGCCAATCTGTCCGGGGCATTTATCGCTCTTGAAATGGTTGGTTGATTCAGATGAATAAACTGCACCATCGTGGCCCCGAGCGCTCCAGAGGACAGATCTCCGTGAAATGGTCCGGATACCCGCTGGACCAACTCGAGATTGAGGTGTCGGACAGCGGCACTTAGATGATCGCTGTCTGTGAATACATCATGCCTGGCATAACTCAGAACGTCGTTCTCCGAGCTAGCGCGATGAATAGAATTTTGCGGAGTCTCCCGATACATAAAAAATGCGGAAACGGCAAATTGGAGTTAGTTCAGCACGTAAAATGCAGCTTCTCAGGTGGCTGTTTTGTCGATTGGCAAATCCTTTCTCGGACCTAAACAGGGGACTATAAGTCTCGTATTTCGATAATCAATATAATAATCATAACTAACTTGCAGCTTTCCCGGTTTGCTTTTCTGCAAGGAGGCAAGAGGAGAGGTTTGGATTGCCGGGGGGCTAACCGGCAAAATCACGTCCGGCGACCGCCCATGCGGGTCAACATAAGGGGAGGGTACGCGCCCCAAAGTGGCTGTTGTCACTCGACTGAATATCGACGCCTGGCACGGCGGCGTCGTTTTTGAGTCCAGGATTAGAGCCTCTCCATCATGCAGCGCCACGAATGGAATCTTCTGTTGGATGAAATACTCGACCGATTTGTCAATCAGCGCCGACTCGGAATGATCAGACCTGTAGTGGGGAGCAATACAAAAGGGAATGAGCCCTAAACCCGTCCAAATGATCTCACAGGAGTAACCGTCGGGCATCGCTTCGGGTTCATCCGCGAGAAGAAGCTGGCATTCGATCGCTTCCTACGATCTGCGCAACAAGGCTTACGATCTGTTGCGCGAGATAGCGTCCGAAGAAAGCAAACCTGCCTCTGATGACCGGCGATAGGGGCCATTCTAATCCTTCACGAAGGTATAGATACGGGTCCGGGGAGCATGCGGGGGAGGTGGATCCCCCACCGAATGACCAGTCCCACGCCGGCCGTCGAAATGGGCAAGTACTTGATAGTGATACCGCAAACCTCGTTCCGGATGCTTTGGAGTATATCCCGGATCCCCGGTAACGCCGTCAGCAACTAAGTCTGCCGCTCCACCGGACTCTATTTTTCCACTAAGCTCATACCAGGCCGGTGCCCCTTTTGTCCCCTCTTCCCCGTGCAGTATCCCGTTTTTCACGTTCACCTGAAAATGTCTTATCCAAGCCTTGGCGACAGTGCCATCGGGGTTTCTGTAGGCGTGGAAATCCACCGTGACCGACCAGGAGCCATCAAAAGCATTGTCGCTCGAAGCCGCTTTTGTGTTTAGCCCGAAGGCGAGCAGCGTTAAGAAAGCCCACATCAGTAGAGAAGCAAATTTCATAAAGATTGCAAACCGACCCATCTATAAACCTTGTAAGTACTGCTTAACAACCGTTTGCCCACTGAAAAGCGACCGGCACCTGGCCGGCCAATAATTCCTCGCCCTCAGCCTTCTTTAAAAACATCCGGATCATCATCACTCTTTTCCAGCAAAGCCGAAATAAAGGCTTTGGCGCCTCGTCTAAGGGCTTTGGCCGGCAGCAGGCGCACACGCCAAGGGGAGGAAAGGCCAGCGGCCCGCGGAGCTTTCTCTGGAAGCACCCTAACGGGTAAGAGGGGAGAGCTCAAAGAAGTTTCTTTGAGCGGGAGGACCGCCGGTAGGCAGGTCACGGCCGTCCGGGTGAGTGTTTGAGCGCCATCAACGCTCACCACCCCTGTCGGCACCACCACTCTTCCGTGTCAGAGCGCTCTTGCCAGATAGTGCCATCACTGTTAGGTGTGTTGCTCTGACGCTTACACTCGACTGCGACCCGACATGCGTTGGATCGAACCCTATGGGCAAAAGAGCTGAGCCAAAGGTTTCAACCTATAAGCGCTAGTTTAACGAAGCGGTGATCTTCAGCGCCGAAGGCGCGACCGGACTAAAGCCTGGGGTGGAGCGAAGCGGAACCCCAGGGAACCGATTTAAGCCTAAACCCCGAAATTGAGGACTCCTCCTCGTGCACGTCCTCGTCCTCAGTCTTTGGTCTTTGGTCTTTGACGGTTGCCGGCCAAAGGCGGTTCGCACTGAGATGGCTGTCTGGACTGAATCAGACCTCTGCTTCAGTTCCCCGATTACCGCCTTACCTGGCCTGAAACGATCGAAACCGAATTGGCCCGCTATCCCTCCATCGCGGGACTGCGGGCCGAACTGTGCAAAGCTAGGTTCGTCCGGTTAGGCCAACGTGAGGTAGCATCCCACGGCTGGCTAACTCAGAGAAAGCGGAGTCGCTGAGTCCGTGATTTTTCCGGATCTCGATGGTTTGGGGCGAGAAATGAACCAGCTTTGGGAAGACCGGAAATAATCGACTGTTGAGGCAATCCCGGCGATGACCAAACCGAGGTCAAGAGATGCCGGGAATTCGTGGATAAATACCGGATCCGAATCGGGTGAGGTTTCCCAGAATCGTCTTGCTACTGGTTTCGACTTGCTGGAGACCCTGGCAACTGAAAACTCCCTCTTATGACGATAAGAGAGACAATTCTAGGATTGATAGCGGGCATCGCCTGCATTTTGGCCCTCCTAGCCCTTCAATACGCAGGCATGGCGCGGAAAAGTCGAGATACCTACAAAGAACGGTACGACAGCGTTAAGGGTTTATTGTGGTATGTACCACACGAACAGTGGGAAACCTATGTAAACCAAAGGCTCAAGAAGCTCGGTAACGAGCCCTATAACCCGAATGATGGAGATGACCCGATTTATGCTCGTCCGTCTTCGGCTTCGCCTCCTGGTCCATGGCGATCCGCAAGCCCACCTTCGCCTTCGCACTAACGGCAGACCTGTCCACGCGCCAAGGTCTCACTTTATTCCGGCATGCCCCATTTCGACCTCAGACTCCGGGGATGTCCAGACCTGAAAGGATCGCATGGTAAACCTTGTCCCTTGTCGTTGGGCTGGTCTAGTAGCTACTCATCATCCTTGGCTATCTTAATCAAGTCTCTCTCGAACTCGCGGATCTTTCGCATTTCGTCTAGGATCTTTTCATCCGATAGGTTTTTACGCAGAGCTAATTCAAGGATGGACCCGCCGCGGCGGTATTTGCCCGCTCCTAAATGCATCGAGGACGAGGACGAGTACGAGTACGAGGACGATTAAAGAAGGGGGCAAAGGACGCCGTTGCTCATGCAAACCTTGGAAGAAGCCCACACCCTTTTTTATTTACTTATTTAGGAGCGGACGAGCGCTGAAGGCGCGAGAAGATATGCTTTGCAAAGGCCGACCCCGAACCTAATCTTTAGCCGCGCCTGCAGCGCTTGCTCGCATACCATGCTCATTGGGGTTCCGCTTCGCTCCACCCCAGGCTTTAATCCGGTCGCGCCTTCGGCGCTTAGGTCCGCAGCCGTTTAAGTTAGCGCGCTTATGGGGTTTCAACCCGGGATGCCTATCCGTTGATCTTCGTTGCGCCCGTAGTGCTGCCGATCGCGGCGAGATGCATTACTTTTTCTTCGGTCGCGTCGCTCCGGGTAAGTTCGCCGGTGAGTTTTCCGTGCCGCATAATGAGAATTCGATCCGCCAGAGCCAACACTTCAGGCAAATCGCTTGAGATGACTAAGATAGCGATCCCTTCACGAACCAACTCGTCAAACAACCCATAGATCTCCGCCTTGGTTCCAATGTCGACACCGCGTGTTGGCTCGTCAACAATAAGCACCGTTGGTTGGACGGCGAGCCATTTTGCCAAAAGCACTTTCTGCTGATTGCCACCACTGAGAAGCCCCGTCCTTTGTTCGAAACTTGGCGTGCGTACGCGCAGTCTGGAGACGTATTTCCGAATCAAGTGGTTTTCGGCGACATAATCGACGAACGGTCCGCGCGCTACGCTCCGCAGCGCCGCAATGGAGATATTCGCGCCGACTCCTTCGCCAAGCACTAACCCCATCGCTTTTCGATCTTCTGGCACAAAGGCGATTCCTGCCATCACCGCTTCCTTAGGTTGACGGAAGCGTACCTTGCTCCCTCTCAGGAAGACATCGCCACGATCCGGCGGCGGGGAACCGAATATGCCCAGGGCCATCTCACTTCGGCCCGCGCCGATGAGTCCGGCCATTGCCAGGATTTCGCCGCGCCGTAA
>Ga0074044_10004329_pt1 | contig 11801 bp, 24 predicted proteins | sample BogForMeECP23OM1_FD_94443 | JGI IMG/M metagenome (GOLD analysis project Ga0074044, IMG submission 94443) | Bog forest soil microbial communities from Calvert Island, British Columbia, Canada - Bog Forest MetaG ECP23OM1 | ecosystem: Environmental > Terrestrial > Soil > Wetlands ...
GCCGAGACGACCGCGCTCGACGCCGAGCTCGGCAAGACGAGCTGACCCGTGGGCATCCGCTACCAGGTCCCCGGCTGGCCGAGCAGGGTGCTCGGGCACTCAGCGGTCGTCCCGCATTTCACCCGCCTGGCAGGGTCCGGCGCCGTGGAGTACAAGGACGGCGTGACCGGCCACCCCGGCACCGCAGGCGTCGCCGCGCCCAGGGCGCCGGTACCCGCCGGGCGGACCGCGCAGGCCATGTCGGGTTTCTCCCGGTCCGGTGACGCGCCGGACCTGATCTACCCGAATAAGTACTGGGCTGAGCCCGAACGGGCATTCTGGCCGGGCGCGGGGATGCCCGTCTCGGTCCAGTCCGACAACCTGATGCCCATCCCGGCGACCGACCCGCGCGGCGTCGGCGCGGTCCTGGCCGAAGCGCTCGGCCTTGCCGTGAGGTCACGCGGGCAGAGCCAGATCCAGTCGTACCCGACGCTGGCGATGTGGCCGGATGTCAACTCCTAGCCAGCCCACCGCGGGACCGGCGCCGAAGGCGAAGGCCAGCGGGAAGAAGTACGGGCCGCTGACCCGCACTCAGTGGATCATCGCGGGCGTCGTGATCGCGGGCACCATCGGGTTCATCTTCTACAAGCGGTACGAGGCGTCCAAGGCCGCGGCCGCGGCCAGCTCGACGACCTCGAGCGGGAACTGCACCGACAGCAACGGCAACTCCGTGCCCTGCTCGGAAGAGTCCGGAGGCGGCGACGCCTCCGACATGTCCGCGATCGAGGACGAGCTCGACCAGCTGCTCGCCGCCGAAGGCTCCGGGGCCGCATCGGGCAGCGGCACCACCACCGGGACCGGTACTACCACCGGAACCGGGACCACGACCACCACGCCGCCCGTCACCACCGGCACGCCGGTCAGCACCGCGGGGAACACGTGGACCTACCCGGCGCCCACCGGGCTGAAAAACACCGCGAAGGTCTGCAAGACATGCACCCAGCTGGTCCTGTCCTGGAACCCGGTCACCGGGCCGGCCGGGCAGAAGCCGACCACGTATACCGTGCGGATCTTCCGCGGCTCCGCGCAGATCCGCGAGAACAGCGTGGCCGGGACCTCCTATACCGAGAACGGGCTGACCAAGGGCAATAATGGGCTCACGGTCCAGGTGTGGGCCAACGGCGCGCCGGAGGCCCCGCCCGGGGCCCTCCTGAACACCTAGAAGGGGGGAACCGGATGCACCCGCGTACCCGGTCGTTCGCCCCCCAGTGGGGCACCCGCTACGGCGTGATGACCAGCCAGGCCCGCGGCTCCCGCCCGGGCCCGGGGGGCGCCCTGGTCGTCTCCCCCCTCCCGGTCGGCCAGGGCGGGGAGCCGTTCAACGGCATGGACCCGTCCAATCCGGTGAGCTGGGTCCGGCCGTGGAACCCGCAGCCCGGCATGATCGCCTACCTGAACTTCGACGGGGCCAAGGCGCAGGGCGACACGCCCACCGGCACGCGGCGCGGCCCGCAGTCCAACATCCGCCAGCGCAGGCACAGCCAGCGGACGGGACGCGGCTGATGGCCATCCGCAAGCAGAAGCTGCGGGACAGGGTCGCCGCGCAGCCAGGCAACATGACAGCCGCGATGGGCAGCATGCATCCCGCGGTGCCCGGCACGCCCATGGCCCTGCCGCTCGCCCAGGTGGTCACAGCGCCCGCGAACGCGGGCGGGTACGTCAACCTGGGATATACCGAGATGACGCCGCTGTGGACCGCTGACGGCGCGGCGGTGCCCGGTTCCGGGCCCGGCACGTGGGACCAGCTCCGCGCGGCGGGGAGGCCATAATGGATAACGGCGACGCCGCGGCGCTGCTGCTGCTCACCGGGTGCCTCACCGCGCTGGTGATCCTGCTCGCCAGGCGGGTAGCCAGCATCGAAGAGGACATGGATCTGATGAACATCGCGGCTGGTTCGCCGTCGAACCTGCTCGAGGCCAAGCGGATGATCGAGGCACGCGCGGTAGCGCGTGCGGAGGAAAGGGGCTTGCGATGACCGAGCCGACCACGCGCGCGGAAGCGACCGCCCAGGCGGGCGCCGACGCCGCGCAGACCCTGGGCGCCCAGGCATTCGGGACGCCCGGCGCCGCCGCGTCCGAGCAGGACATCGCCGCGCAGGCTGGCGCGGGCGGCGGGTCCGGCGTCACCCAGGCCGACATGGACGCCCTGTACGAGTACCTCAAGCGGATGCAGGTCCAGCTCGACGCGGCCACCCGCGCGGGCGCCGCGGCCCGCGGCGAGGAACCCGTCCGCGTCCTGGTCCGGGCGGTCACCGGGTTCGTGAAGACCCACGCCGAGCCCGGCGCCGTCGCCCTGGCCGAAGACCTCGGCGAGGCCTCGGCCAACCTGCTCGACAAGGGCGGCACCGACACCGGGCCCCTGTCGAAGATCACGGCCAAGCTCGCGCGGCAGCTGGTCCGCAACCCCCCGCACCCCGGCGAGAACTGGCACTACAAGCAGGCCCTCGCCATCGCGCAGGACCGGCTTCCCGACGCCATCGAGGACTGGACCCCGCCTCCCGCGGTGCCCGCGCTGGGCTCCGACCGGCCCCCGGCCAAGGTGCTGTCCGGTAACGTCACGGGCTGATGGCCCTCGAGAAGCTATCGCAGGATGCGTCATGGGGCATCGCGTTCCTGGTCTCCGCGGGCATCGTCGCCGAGATCGTCGCCAAGGCCTGCTCGAGTCCGCAGACCACGGAGCTGAATGCCGACAAGCGGGCGCCTACCCTGATGAAGTGGGTGAACATCGGCATGATCGAGGCGGCCGCTTTCGTCGCGGTCGCCGCATACCTGGACCGGCGGCACCGCATCCCCATCATCCTCGGGGGCGTCGCCGAAGGCGTCATCACCTACGCCGAGTATCTTCACGGCAAATCCGCCGGGCTCGCGTCGAACGCGCCGGGGACGGAGGGTTACTGATGGTCGGGATCGGGATGGGTGTCGTGTTCCTGGCCTACTGCGGGGGCATCTGGGGGTTCTGCCTGGTCCGCGGCTATGACGTGACCCTGCCGCAGCTGTTCAAGGCGACGTGGCCCGGTATCCAGGCATCCGCCCCGTCTGCCGGGCACTCGCTCGGGACGATCAACAACAGCACGTCGACCACCGACCCGTCCCAGCTGCTGGGCCCGGTGGCATGATGGGCCTGTTCTTCGCGTGGGCGGTCGGTGAGGGCATCATCGCATACCGGTGGATCAAGAACGGGGCGCCGCCGACCCCGGGTGCGCTGGCTCTCCCTGCGGGCCTGTACCTGGGGCTGGCGGTCCTGGCCGAGTACGGCCCCGCGAAGAACGTCGCGACCCTGTTCGCCTGGTCCGTCGACCTGGCGATCCTGCTGCAGGTAGTCGGGAAGGAACCCAAGCAGGCCACCGGCTGGCCGCCGCTGGCGATCGGGCCCGGCGTGCTGCTGCCCGGCGGATCACCGGCCAGCACGGCGAGCAACACCACCGCGGCGGCCACCGGCACCGGCACCGCCGCCACGCAGCTGGCCTGACCCGTGACCACCTGGACCTATGCCCAGCTGATGGGCATCTGGATCAACAACGGGGGCGCCACGGCGATGGCGCCGCTGATGGCCGCGGTAGCGGAAGTCGAGTCCGGCGGGAACGACCAGGCCACCAACCCGTCCGGCGCCACCGGCCTGTGGCAGATCGAGTGGCCGCTGCACCAGGGCATCGTCGCGTGCGCCACCAGCCAGGCCGCGCTTCTCGACCCGAACTGCAACGCGAAGGCCGCGATCGCGATATCCGGCAACGTGAACAGCACCGCACCCGGCTCACCCGTCTATGACAACTGGCTCGAGGACGAGCCAGCCGGTGCCTACAAGGCGTTCATATCAGGATCGACCACCCCGGATACGAACGCGGGAGGCGGCGCGCAGGCCACCACCACCGCGGCGAGCACCGCGAACCCTGACTGCCTCTGGCAGTTCGACATACCGGCGGACGGTATCCCCATCATCGGGTCCGCGATATCGAAAGACACCACGTTCTGCATCCTGTCCAAGTCCGAGGCCCGCGCGATGATCGGCGGGATGCTCATGGTCGGGTCCGGGATCGCCGCGCTTGTCGGCCTGGTGATCCTGGCCGCCGCCGCGTTCAACCGCACCGGGGCCCTCGCGAAGACCGCGCAGGCCGCCGCGGTGGTCCCCGGCGGCGGCGTCGTGGCCGCGCCGCTGCGCAGGGCCCACGCCCGCGCCAGCGGCCAGCCTCAGCGCGCCCGGCCGTAAAACGGGCCTGCCTGGTTCCACGTGGAACCTAGACCTTCGGGGCGCTCGTCACGATCATGGGGCGGCGGATCTGCTTGGGGATGGTCAGCGTGTGGAACGGGGGCAGCTCGTCGACCGCGCCGGCGACGATCCGCCAGTCACGGCCCATCGCCTCGGCCACGTTCTTGATCATCTGCCTGTCGCGGGTAGGCCACAAAGAGGTAAGCGACGCCTGACGGGTCGCGTGCTTCGAGACCCAGGCCGCTGCCTGGAAAGACGTGACCACGGAGGTACCGGCACGCCGGGCAGTGATCAGCATCCGCTCGATGTCCGGGCCGAGCTTGAACATCCGCTGCGAGGACAGCAGCTCGAATTCGTCGACGTACAGAGTCCAGCCACGGGTACGACGGCACCAGATCACCGCATCCTTCATGAGCTCATGCAGCGCGCGGTCCTCATCGTCGGTGACCGCCTCGAACCCGGCGATCAGCCCGACCGGCAGGCCCTTCTCGACCCGGTCCCAGATCCACCGGTCAGTGCCCGGTTCCGGCCGGCCGAATGGGCGGCCGCGCGGCGGGGGGAGCGACCGGACCCGCTGGTATCCCGATGATTCGAGTGTCTCGTCTTCCCCCTTCGGATCGAGGGACAGGACCCAGTTCCGGTGCTTCAGGATGCCGACGCCGAACGTCGACTTGCCCTCCCCGGTGGGGCCGATCAGCGCCCAGTGCTGCCCCGGCTTCCACGGCGGCGGGAGCTTGACCGGCCGGCCGAGCACCGAGTGACCCGTCTTCGTCCCGCGGACCCACGGCAGGAACTCAGTCTCCCAGTCCAGCAGCACGCCGTGATGGCCGAAGTCGTCGGGCCGCGGCGGGTCCGCGCGGGCGGTGGGGTAGCTCATGGAACAGCCACGAACAGCAGTCCGAAGCCGAGTTCCTGCATGACCTTGCGAAGCGTCTGTGTTCCGATATTGTCCGCGTGCTCCATCTGGGCTACGGCTGCCTGCGTGCAGCCGAGCCGGTCAGCTAGATCTTGCTGTGTCAATCCGCGTTCCCGCCGCGCTTGGCGCAGCAGCTCCGCAGCATCAGCACAGCCCGTCAGGTCCATCACCCGGAGACGAAGCTCTGCGCGCGGCGGATCGCGTCCTCTTCGGCCTGCTCGGCTTCGTCATCCGCGGCCGGGGGAGAGAACAGGAACGCGATGCACTCGTCGACGGTCTGCCCGTACCTCTCCTCGAAGTCCTTCTCCCGCGCCATGGCCGCCTCGAACTTCGGCCCGGCCACGTCCATCCAGATCAGCAGCGCCTCCCGCAGCATCTCCGTCGCCGTTTCCATGAACAGCGGGTGCGGGGGCTTGCCCTCCTGTGCCCGCTGCGCGACATGCAGGGTGATGGCCAGGACGATCATGGGCGGCCCGGCCAGGGCCACGGCGGTCTTCCCGCCCGACTGGAGCCGCGCCAGGGGCTGCATGATCCGGTCGGCGACCGTGTCGCGGACCACGTCCTCGAGCAGGACCCCGGCCACCGGCGCCTGGATCCTCAGCACCCGCTGCACCGGGGGCACCGGCCGGGCGACCCGCGCCATGATCCGCCATGCCCCGCAGATCAGGTCATCGACGGGTACCCGCGGGCGCTTCGCCTTCTTCCGGCCGCCGGGCTTGCCGCCCTTGAACCGGTTCCGCCATCCGCCGCCCGCCCGCCCGCGGGCGCTCCCGCCGCCGCCGGGCTTGCGGACGCGGCCGGGCTTGGTCTCCCCGGTGCCCGGCGGGTCTTCGGGGGGCATCTGCGCGTCGGCCGTCTCGAAGTCGGCATCAGTCATGCCATCGGGATAGTCGGGTGCACTGGCCCCGTTGGCGCCGTAGGGATCTTCGGGGTGCTCGTCGTTCCACGCGTCGGCCAGCCAGCTGGGGATAGAGCCGCGTTCGTTGACGGTCTGCCCGCTATCCTTAGCCCAGGCGCGGAGGTCATGTGCGGTCGGCATGTGCGGTCCTGTCGGGGTAGGCGCGGGCGAGCAGAATGCCGACGCCGACCAGGAACGCGGCGGCCAGCAGGATAACGGCGGCCGTCTTGCCCGGGCTCATGAGACGGCGATCAGTTTCATGGGGCACCGGTGGATCGTGCCGGACGCGTTGCCCTCATCGAACGCGGTCACCAGGCCCTCGATCTTGCGGCGCACCGCCTCGGCCACGTCGGAATACCAGAGCCCGGCGTCGCGGAGCGCGGCAAGGTGGCCTTGCAGGGCGAACAGGTCGTGGTACCACGACGCGTAGTTGCCGGGGTACAGGCACCGGATGCATGCGCCGGCCTGGCGGCGCTGGATCTCCTCGAGGTGCCCGTGGACCCGCACGATCTTCTTGACCCTGCGGAATCCCCCGGCGACCCGCTCGCCGCCCCAGGTGATCTCCTCGTGCCAGGAGCACAGCGACGTGACCTCTCCGCGGTGCCCGCACTGGCAGGTCATCCGGACGCGGACCTGCGCGGGCTGCTGGCACAGCCACTCGCCCTGCGCGACGTTCTCGGGGAGCCCCGCGTCCGGGGTGGCCGCGCTGGCCGGGCCGTGGAGGCCGCCCATCACCCGGCGGGGGCCGCCGGACTCGGCGCCGTAGGGGTTGCAGCGGCCGAGCAGGATCGCGGGCGCGGCCAGCGTGGGGATATTCATGGGCGCAGGAGGAGCTGGTAGGTCATCCGCAGGTCGCCGCCGGGGATGAGCAGGGAGATCCCCTTGCCCACCAGCCGCTCGCTGATCTCCTCGGCCACCGATGGCGTCAGGTCATCGATGCCGGGCGCGTCGAGTATCGTCAGCTCGCCCTTGGCGATCACCGTGCCGAACGGGTCGCAGATCTCTGCCTGCATCATGCACCCCACATGATTTTCTCGATCTTCCGGCGGGGCGGCTCCGGGGTCTTCTCGGTAAGGCCGCCGAGCTTCGCGTCGACGCCGTTCCGCCACTCCTGGTCAGTCTCGTCTTTCTTCTTAGCCTGGTCGGCGGCGTCGCGTTCCTCCAGCTGGCGGCGGATCTCGTCGGCGACGGACGTAGGTTCATTGAGCTGGGTCCGCTCATGTTCAGCGGCGGCGCCCTGCGCTTTGCCCTCGCCTTTGCCGAGCACCTCGAGGATCTTGTCGAGCTTGCCCTCGACGGTGTCCTGCCGGGCGGCGAGCTCGGCGGTGGTCGGGCCGCTGGTTTCCGTCTCCGTGGTGCCGGTATCATCCGCCATCGGTGGCCCCCTTCGGGTTCTTCCGGTTCCGCAGGTACTGGCGGACGCCGTTGCCGGGGTCGAGCAGCGCGAGGGCCTTGGCCAGCGCGGGTCTGTGCTCGGTGATGAACTGGTGGATCTCATGCAGCATGGTGTCCAGGTGGTCGAGCTGCTTCAGCTGCTGATCGAGACGCGCTGACAGCTCGGTGTAGCAGTTCTCTGTCTGCTTCGCGAGCTGCATCAGAAAGTCCCGGTCACTGAGTGTTTCCGGCTGGCTATTTAGCGTTTTCTCCCTGGGTGGCATGGTCCTGATCATAGCTAAACCCCGCTGATATGCTGCGGGCACATCGATCTCCTTGATGTGGCATCCCCGGCCGTGCGTGCTCGGCCGGTCCGCGCGGCCGGGGACCAAGGGACGGAGGGCGCATGCCGCCGGATGAAGCGGAGTACACCAGGGGTGAGCGGGTCGCCGGGCTCATCGGCCTGGCCGTCCTCGCGGCTCTCGCGCTGATCATGATCGACCTGGCGTCCGGGGGCAGGCTGGCGCGGCTGGCCGATCCGGGCGGTGACGGCGATGCCGATGCTGCAGAGTGACGCCCCCGCGGTCGGCGCCGCGGCGTGGGCCGGGCTGTCCGCGTCGCTCGGCACGATCGCCACTGCGATGGCGAAGGAACAGGAACGTGCGCGGCAGCTGGCGGGCGATATCCAGTACGTGCCCGGCATCGCGATGGCGTTCAGCTCGCCGGGGGCGGCGAACCCGGCTCTGATGGGGCCGCGTACCGGGTTCGCGTGGGCGGTCCAGCATGTCATGGTGGCCGCGGCGGCCGATACCGACGCGGTCGCGCTGTGCCGCGGTACCCAGCAGACCGATGGGAACAACGCGAACACGCTGCTGCAGGCATGGGTGGGGGGCGGCAACAGCAACGTCGTGTCGATCTCCGGGTTCAACGGGCTGACTTATGCCTACGGGTCCGGGACGTGGATGGGCGCCTGGCATCCCGGCCGCACCGGCCTGATCCTCCAGTGGGGCGAATCGCTGGTGGTCGAGTCGGGGACCGCATCGGGTGTCCTGGTGGTCGACGTGATCCAGATGTCCGTCAAGACCCTGCCATATTTCCTGCTATGAGCCTCGAAGTGGAGCCCCGGTTCCAGGTGACGCTGGCGAAGCGGACCGCGTCGAGCAGCTGCTGCGCGGCGAAGCTGGACAGGGGCGCGATCGCCGGGATGTTCACCTGCCGGGCGTGCGGGAAGCCGTGTGACCGTGTGCTGTCCGAACCGGAAGAGGTGACCGCAGGTGGCTGACGGAATCAGCACTGCCAACGCGGATTCCGCGCTGGGCACGTGGACGGCCAGCGCCAATTACATCAGCCTGGCCATCGGGGCGCCCGGCGCGGCGGGAACCGCTAATCCGTCGTCCGTGATCACCAGGGAAGCGGTCACCTGGGGCAGTGCATCCGGCGGGGTGATCTCCGCATCCGATGAACCGGAATGGACAGTGTGGGCGGGCACCAACGGCGAGGTCGTGACCGACATCGTGTTCTGGTCGCTGGTCACGGCGGGCACATTCCAGCTGTCCATGCCGCTGAACTCTTCCGTGACCATGGACACCGGCGACTCCCTCACCCTGACCGCGATCTCGATCACGCTCCCGACCGCTTCGTAAGGCCACCCGGTGACTACCTACCGGCTGTGGCCTTCTACCAGCGGTCCGGCGTCACCCGTCGCCTACTCCGGGAACTTCATCTCGGGCGTGAACTTCGCGGTGACCGCGTCCGGCTGCTGGTTTGAGGGCTACTGGTGGTGGGTGGCGTCCGGCCAGTCGACGTCCCCGGTCAAGTGCGCCCTGTGGTCGGTGTCCCAGACGGCCTACAGCGGTTCCGGTAACGTCCTGGTCCCCGGCAGCGTCGTCACGTCGGGCACGCTGACCGCAGGCCAGTGGAACTACATCCCGCTGTCCGCCCCGGTCCAGCTCTCACCCGGCTACGTCGCCGGGATGACCGGGGGCACCGCCTACGGCAGCGGCTACTGCGCGGCCATCGGGTGCAACGGGGCGTTCCCGGACTCCGCGAACTGGTGGGGGACCAACGAGCCGAGCGGCATCACGAACGGCCCCCTGTTCGCCTACGGGACTTCCGGCGGCTCATACCCGGCGCCCTACTCAATCCCGCAGGGCTGCTTCTCCACGGGCGGCTCCGACCCGTCGGCGACGATGCCGGTCAGCGCGTCGGGCACCGATAACTTCTGGGTCGACGTCCAGATCAGCAATGCCGCCCCTTCGGGCTACAGCGGGTCCTACCGGATCTGGCCGTCCAAGGGCGACACCAACGCGGAGACCGGCTCGGACTCCGCGGTCGCCTACGTCATCGCCACCGAGATCGATCTCAGCGAGACGTGCGCCCTGGACTTCATCCACTACTTCGTGCCGAACGGGATGACGGTCGCCGCGGGACTGGCCACCCAGGCCGGCGTCTGGGACATCAGCACCGGCCTCGCGGTCGCCAGCCTCACGTCCCCGGCCTGGACCACCGAGGCCGGCGGCACGGTCACGCTCAGCAGCACCTACGGGCAGTGGGTCAAGGCCGCGTTCCCCGGGGGCACCACCCTCCCGGCAGGCAACTACCGGGTCTCGGTCTACAACGCCAACGGCGCAACGGGCCCGTGGGGGGCCAAGGACGCCGCGACGAACTACTTCTCATCCGGCGTCGGCCAGAGCGGACTCACCTGGGGTCCGCTGACAGCCCCGGATCAGGCGAGCGCGCAGTCCGCGACGTACTACCCGGGGACCGGGACCGGGAGCACGGGCGGCCAGCCGGTATTCGCCTACAGCGGGACGGACACGTTCCCCGACTACACGACCGGTACCAACCCCGCGCAGAACTACTGGGTCGACCTGGAGGTCACGCCGACCGGGCTATCCGCCGCGGCGTCGCTGACGGTCACCCCATCGTTCTCCGCGGCCCGGACCCGCGGGAAGTACCGTGCCCCGGGCCTCACCGTCCCGCCGTCGTTCAGCGCGGCGCGCACCAGGGGGAAGTACCGCACCGGCACCCTCGCCGTCACTCCGTCGTTCAGCGCCGTAGCCGCAGGCGGCGGCGGCGGGACGGCCCACACCCGCACCGCGGCGCTGACCGTGCGGCCGGTGTTCAGCGCGGAGCCGTCCGGCGGGACCAGGCCACTGCCGGGGGGTATGTTCGGGGTTACCGGCGCGTATGATCCTCCGCGCCGCCGCCCGTGGAAGGGAGGCTCATGGTGAGAGTCCGGCTCCCGGGTCCCGCCTATTTCCACTATCCGGCGGCGGGGCGGCAGCAGAACAAGCTGACGTTGCCCACGGTCCAGGGCAGGCCGCGGGTCATCCCGGTCAGCCGGTATACCCAGGCGATCACGGGCGTGCCGCTGACCGGCGGGCAGGGCCAGGCCGTCGTGTCCGCCGCGGGCGCGGCGACGCTCAGCGTGGGCCCGCAGGGTCTCGGCAACGTGTGGTACCCGGCTCAGGCCACGATCCAGACGACGTCCGGGGTGAACGACAATTCGGTGTTCAGCCTGTATCTCGGCCCGGCGGGCGTGCCGGTGACCCTGGTCGGCACCCTCTACCCGGGCGGGCTCGGCACGATCGCGGTCGCCGTCCCGTCGATGACGCCGGGGCAGTACCTGATCGGGGTCTGGGCGGGCGCCAATCCCGGCGACCATGCGAGCATGAATGTCGTGGGCACGATGGACTCGATAATGCCGGGGGCCGCCATATGACGATGCCGGGGCTCGGCGGCCAGCAGCAGGCGCCTATCAACTCCGCGGCCGGCCAGGCGGCCCCGGTCGGGGTCCAGCCCGGTGTGTCGACGGCGATCGTCCGCGCCAACAAGGTCCTCATCTCCCGTGCGGGTGACGGCGTATTCGTGTACGACGCGGACGGGAACCTGATCGGGTCGTGGGTGGGCCCGTCCGGTGACATGACGGTGGGCCCGGTCACCGGCCCGCAGGTCGTGATCCTGCCCGGCTCGAGCGGTACCGCGTCGGAGGTGGCGTTCCCGGTGCCCTCGCCCGTGCTGGAGACAGCGGCGAACCTGGCCGCGTCGGGCGGTACCCCGTCCTTGTTCCTGGTGTCCGGGCCGCAGCTCGCCGCGGCCGGGGAAACCGACTGGGTTCAGATGGAGATGGCATCGAACAGCGGCGGCGGTGAGGCGACCTGCTACTTCAACTACGTGACCACCCTGGGCGTGTCGGAGGTGATCGGCAGCTTCAGCGGGAACGGGTGGCAGCTCGGCACCACGGCGGTGTCAGGGACGCTGACGATCAACGGGACCGATATCGTGCTGGCGCTGTCCGGGCAGCCCACCACCACCAACGGGCTCCCGGATGGCACGATCAACGGGACGTCGGACACCACCGGCCTGCCC
>Ga0074044_10004330_pt1 | contig 11799 bp, 12 predicted proteins | sample BogForMeECP23OM1_FD_94443 | JGI IMG/M metagenome (GOLD analysis project Ga0074044, IMG submission 94443) | Bog forest soil microbial communities from Calvert Island, British Columbia, Canada - Bog Forest MetaG ECP23OM1 | ecosystem: Environmental > Terrestrial > Soil > Wetlands ...
AACAACGGCGGCTCCCGCAAAAAATGTCAGATCGTCTTGAGGAAGGCTTCGATGTCGGCCGGCGTCTGCAGCGAGACAGCGTCGAGCTCGCGCGCGATGCGCCGCGCGAGGCCGGTGAGCACCTGGCCCGAGCCGATCTCGACCAGCCTGTCGACCTGGGCTTCCTTCATGGCAAGGACGCACTCGCGCCAACGCACGCGCGCCGTCACCTGCTCGATGAGCAGGTTGCGGATCGCGAGCACGTCGCTCACCGCGCTCGCCGTCACGTTGGCGACGAGCGGGACGGCCGGCGCCTCCATGGCGACCTGCGAGAGAGCCTCGGCCATCGCGTCGGCGGCCGGCTGCATGAGCGAGCAATGGAAGGGAGCGCTCACCGGGAGCATGAGCGCGCGCGCAGGCCCACGCGCGCCGGCGAGCTTGACGGCGCGCTCGACCGCGCTCTTATGCCCGCTTACCACCACCTTACCCGGCGCATTGTCGTTGGCAACCGCCAGCACCTCGCCTTCCGCCGCGTCCTTGACGATCTCCTCGGCCTTGGCGAGATCGACGCCAAGGAGGGCCGCCATGGCGCCCTCGCCCACGGGCACGGCCTTCTGCATGGCCTGCCCGCGGGCCTTGAGCAGACGGGCCGCGTCCGCCAGCATGAAAGTGCCGGCGGCGGCAAGGGCCGAGTATTCCCCGAGCGAATGCCCCGCCACGCACGCGGCTCCCTGCGGCAAGGCAAGCGCGCCATCTTTCGCGAGCACGCGGTAGGCAGCTAAGCTCACGGCCATGAGTGCCGGCTGGGCGTTCTCCGTCAGCGTAAGCTCGCGCTCCGGCCCTTCGAACATGAGCTTCGACAGCCTTTGATTGAGCGCCTCGTCCACTTCCTCGAAGACGAGGCGGGCCGCCTCGAAGGCCTGGCAAAGCTCACGGCCCATGCCGACGGCCTGGGAACCTTGTCCGGGAAAGACGAACGCTCGTGCCATTGGCACCGATGGGGTTAGCGCTTGCGCCGGTCTGCCGGCCGGGTCGGGGCAGGACTCATAGCGCCAAACGCGCCCGTGTCAAGCAAAGCCGCGCACCGTTTTTCGCCCCTCAGCCGGCACTACCGGCTTCGATTGACGCTGCCGCCGTCGACGGTCACGATCGTCCCGCTCACATAAGAGGAGCGAGGAGAGGCAAGAAAGGCCACCACGTCCGCAACCTCGCGCGGCTCCCCCATGCGGCCGAAGGGCAAATCCATCGTCTCCTGGAACTCGCGCCAGCGCTCCGGCGTGCCGTAGGCCGACTGACTCCAACCGCGCAGCATCGTGGTGGCCCGCTCGGTCGCGATGAGGCCGGGATTCACGCCGACGACGCGGATGCCGAAATCCGACGAGCGGCCGCCGAGCGCGCGCGTCAAACCCATGAGCCCGGCGTTGCCCGCGCTCCCGAGCACATAGCGCGCGTTGGCCCGCTCGCCCGCCATGCCGATGACGTTGATGATCACGCCGTGCCCGCGCTCTTTCATCGCCGCAAAGCAGAGGCGGGTGATATTGATGTAGCCGAACACCTTGAGGTCCCACGATTCGCGCCAGAGCGCTTCGCCGATGTCTTCGATCCCGCCCGGCGGATTCGAGCCCGCATTGTTGATCAGGATGTCGATGGCACCCGCCGCGGCGACGAGGTGCTGCTGCTCCTCCGAGTTCTTGAGATCGGCGCGATGGGCACGCGCCTCGATGCCGTGCCGCCGCCGAAGCTCATCGGCAAGCCGAAGGAGCGCCGCCTCGTCCCGCGCCGCGAGCTCGAGATGGCAGCCCTCCTCGGCCATCGTCTCGGCAATGGCGCGGCCGATGCCCTTGCTGGCGCCGGTGATGAGCGCGCGCTGTCCCCGTAATTCCAGATCCATGTTCGTCTCCCGTCGTTATCCGAAATCGGCTCGGTTGAAGTTCGGCGCGCCGAGAGAGCCGAGAGGCTTCGCTCGCCTGCATCCGGTGCCAAAGCCAGATCCTGCGGGTGCCTCCCGCCCCCTCGAGGCCACGGCAGCCGGCCGTTCCCCTTCGGGCCGCCGGAACGCCCCGCGCTCTGCCGAGCCGGCCCGCGGTACGGCAGCCCGCAGCGCTTGCGCGCTTGGAACATTTGTGTATGATGCGCGGCTTCGTCGCTCCTTGCCGGCCATTGCCGGCTAGGCCCGGGCGGCTGGTCGAGCCATCGAAAACGACACAGCGCCGGGCCGCATAACAGCCAGAAGGAGTTAAAATTTGGCCTACTACGAGAGCGTGTTCATCGCGCGCCAGGATGTTTCGTCTGCCCAAGTGGACAGCCTGGCGGACGGCTTCGTCAAGATCATCCAGGAGCAAGGCGGCAAGGTCACCAAGAAGGAAAATTGGGGCCTGCGCAACCTCGCCTTCCGCGTCAAGAAGAACCGCAAAGGGCATTACGTGCTCTTCAACCTCGACGCGCCCGCCGCGGCGGTCAAGGAGATGGAGCGCAACATGCGCATCAACGAGGACATCATCCGCTTCCTCACGGTGCGCGTGGAGGCGCTGGAAGAAGGCCCCTCCGCGGTGATGCAGAGCAAGGGCCGCGAAGGGCGCGAGGGTGGGCGCTTCCGCGACGACGAGGGCCGCCGCTTCCGCGATGACGAGGGCCGCCGCTTCGGCGGAGGCCGGCGCCCGCCGCGCGCCGAGGGCGGCGACGTCCCCGCTTCCGCTCCCGAGGGAGGCACGCAATGAACACGGGCGCGCCCCGCCGTCCTTTCTTTCGGCGCCGCAAGAGCTGCCCCTTCTCGGGGCCGCACGCGCCGAAGATCGACTACAAGGACGTGAAGCTCCTGCAGCGCTTTGTCTCGGAGCGCGGCAAGATCGTGCCGAGCCGGATCACGGCGGTCTCCACCAAGAAACAACGCGAGCTCGCACGGGCGATCAAGCGCGCGCGCTTCCTCTCGCTGCTGCCCTACCTCATTCAATGAGAGCGCGGGAGCGGTCGGGCGCGCAATGAATGTCCGCAATCACCTTCGCCCTCGGGAGCGGCGCCCTCAGCGCCGTATTCTATGCCTCCGCACTCACCGGCGCGCCGGGCGGGATGATATTCGTGTTCCTGGTCCAACTGCCGCTCTTCCTCGTCGGGCTCAGCCGGGAGCAGGGGTGGAGAGGAGCGGCACTCGCGGGCGGTGTGGGTACGCTTGCGGTTGCGCTCGCCGCCGGAGCGTGGGGTGCCGGCAACTATGCGATCGCCGAGGCGGTACCTGCCATCGTCTTGGTGCGCCAGGCGGGCTTGAGCCGCAGTCACGCGGATGGGCGCATCGAGTGGTATCCGGCCGGCCGCCTTCTGGTCTGGCTCAGCCTCTACGCCGCGGCCGTGCTCCTTGCCTTCATGCTCTATTACATGAATACCGAGGGTGGGCTGGAGGGAGAGCTGCAGCGCGGTATGGTCGCCTTCTTCCAGGCTCTCGAGGTCAGCCTTCCGCCGGAAGCGAAGCGGCTGCTGGACGCCCTCGTCGGGATCATGCCGGGCCTGGGGGGAGCCACCTGGCTCCTCATCACCGCCGGCAACGCAGTCCTCGCCCAAGCGCTCCTGCAGCGCTTCGGACACAACCTGCGCCCCGGCGCCGAGCTCGCCTCGCTCGCACTCCCGTGGTGGCTGGCGCTTGCCGTGGCCGTCGCCGCGGCAGTCGGGTTGCTCGCCTCGGACGGCATGAGCTTTGCGGCACGGAACCTATGCTTCGTCCTGACCGTGCCCTATTTTTTTGGCGGGCTTGCCTGCCTCCATATGCTCGCGCGGCGCTGGGGTGCCGGCTCGCGCATGATCGGGCCGCTCTATATGGTGCTGGCGATCGCCATCTTCTTCTTGACGTGGCTCGCGATCATGGCGATCGCGGCCCTTGGACTCATTGATCAGGTGGCCGGCTTGAGACGGCGCCTCGCTCGACCGCACGGTCGGTCGGACGGAAGTTGGGAGTGAGTGTTATGGACGTCATTCTGCTCGAGCGCGTCGAGAAGCTGGGAAAGATCGGCGACGTGGTCAAGGTCAAGCCGGGCTACGCGCGCAACTACCTCCTGCCGCAAAAGAAGGCGCTGCGGGCGACCAAGGCGAACCTGGAATATTTCGAGACGCAGCGCACCGGGCTCGAAGCGCTCAACGAGACGAAGCTGAAGGAGGCGGGTGGAATCTCGGGCCAGCTCGACGGCCTTACCGTGACGCTCGTGCGCCAAGCGAGCGAGACCGGCCAGCTCTATGGCTCGGCCTCCGCGCGCGACATCGCCGAGGCGATCGTCGCCGCCGGGCATAAGGTCGAGCGCCGCATGGTCCAGCTCGACCAGCCGATCAAGGCGCTCGGCCTCTTTCCCGTCCGCATATCCCTCCATCCCGAGGTCATCGTCACGGTCACCGTGAACGTGGCGCGCTCGTCCGAGGAGGCCCAGCTCCAGGTCGAGCGCGGCGGTGCCATCATCGGCGTCGCCGAGCCGGCGGCCGAGCAAGCGCCGGAGAAGGGCGAGGCCGTCGAGCCCCCCGCCGCGGAGCCCCCTACCTCCTGAGAACGCGAGGAGCGGCCTCGCTCCGCTCTGTACAGGGCGGCAAAGAGTCTGCAAGATGGCACTTGAGAACCGCTCGCGGCGCATCGGCTGAGCCTGTCGCCGCCGCGCGGAAAGAACAAAGCATGGGAGAGGGCCATGCTGCTTCGTCACTTCCTAAAGCGGTTGGTCCGCGTAGGCACGCTCAGGGTGGTCGATGCGAACGGCCGTGCCTATCGCTTCGGCGAGGGGGGCGGGCGATCCTCGGCGATACGGCTCCACGACCGAAAGCTCCACTACAAGCTTTTCTTCCATCCGAGCCTCTATCTCGGCGAGGCTTACATGGACGGCACCCTCACCATCGAGGAGGGCGACCTCGGCGGCTTCCTCGAGCTCATGCTGAGCAACATCGAGCGGCAGGAGAGCTATCCGGTCCAGCTCTATTACGAGACCCTCCAGCGCTGGCTGCGCCCCATATGCACTTTCAATCAAGTGAGCAGGGCGAAACGCAACGTGGCGCACCACTACGATCTTTCCGGCCGGCTCTACGAGCTCTTCCTCGACAAGGACCGGCAGTATTCCTGCGCCTACTTCACCTCCGGCAACGAGAGCCTCGAGGTCGCGCAGGACAACAAGAAGCGCCACATCGCCTCCAAGCTTCAAATCGCGCGCGGCCATCGGGTCCTCGACATCGGCTCCGGCTGGGGCGGGCTCGCGCTCTACCTCGCGCGCGCGGCGGAGGACGTGGAGGTGACGGGGGTGACCCTCTCGCAGGAGCAGCTCGAGGAGTCGCGCCGGCGCGCGGCCGATGCCGGGCTTGCGGACCGCGTCAAGTTCGCGCTTCGCGACTATCGTGAGGTCGAGGGGCGCTTCGACCGCATCGTCTCGGTCGGCATGTTCGAGCACGTCGGACCCGGCTATTACGGCGACTTCTTCGCCAAGGTGAAGGAGCTCTTGAGCGACGACGGAGTTTGCCTTCTGCACTCGATCGGACGCATGGAGCCGCCCGGCGGGACCAGCCCATGGCTCAGGAAATACATTTTCCCCGGAGGCTACACGCCGGCGCTCTCGGAGGTGCTCGCGACCGTCGAGAAAGTCGGGCTCTGGGTCACCGACGTCGAGATCCTGCGCCTCCACTATGCGAAGACGCTCGGCGAATGGCGGCGGCGCTTCATGGCCAACCGCCAGGAGATCCTGAAGCTTTATGACGAGCGCTTCTGCCGCATGTGGGAATATTACCTGACCAGCTGCGAGGTTGCCTTCCGCTACATGCGGCAGATGGCGATGCAGATACAGCTCACCAAGCGCCTCGACGCCGTTCCGCTCACCCGCGACTACATGCTCGATTGGGAGCGCGAGCACGCGACGCAAAGCGACCTTTCCGCCTCCGCGCGGGCGTGAGGCGGCAGCGCCGCCTCTCCCGAGTCGCCGCACTTTCGCCACGTCGCCACGCCCCGCTCGGCAGCTTTTTTCCCGAGGTCGTCGGCCGGCCGCACGCCGGCAAAATTCTGAGCGCTGCATCAATGGCTTGAGAGCGCCCGCGATTCTATCCCCATGTTCCTCCTATTTCGCGCGCAGAGACCCTTTGGTGTGCGCCCGCACTCGGCGCTAATCTCTCTCCGTCATGGTTACCCTCTCGAACGACAGTGCCGCCATAGCCCCGCTCGGCCGCGGACAAGACGCAAGCGCGGGCCTGCGCACCCCGCCGCACAACGCGGAAGCCGAGATGGCGCTCTTGGGCGCCATGCTCTCCAACAACCGCGCCTACGAGAAGGTGTCGGAATATCTCAAGGCCGAGCACTTCGTCGACCCTAGGCACCAACGCATCTTCGCGGCCTGCTCGCGCCTCATCGAGCGCGGGCAGCTGGCGAATTCGATCACGCTCAAGGCCTTTTTCGAGCAGGACAAGGCGTTGGACGAGATCGGCGGCACCAAGTACCTCGCCCGCCTCGAGGCCTCGGCAATCAGCATCATCAATGCCGGCGAGTACGGCCGCACCATCCACGATTTGGCCTTGCGGCGCGAGCTCATCGAGCTCGGCAGCGAGATGGTCAACCACGCCTTCGAAGTGACGGTCGACGAAACGGCGGTGCAGCAGATCGAGGAGGCCGAGCGCAACCTCTACGAGCTCGCCACCACGGGCCAGTTCGAGGGCGGCTTCGTGCCGCTCTCCGATGCCATGGTCGAGGCGATCCACTCGGCCGAGGCGGCGTTCAAGCGCTCCAGCCACGTGACCGGCGTCACCACCGGCCTCATCGACCTCGATCGCAAGCTCGGCGGTCTGCATCCTTCGGATCTCGTCATCCTCGCCGGCAGGCCGTCGATGGGAAAGACGGCACTTGCCACCAACATCGCCTTCAATGCCGCTGCGGCCTACCGGGAGGAGAGCGACGAGGAGGGCAGGAGCCGGGTGGCCGAGGGTGCCAAGGTCGCCTTCTTCTCCCTCGAGATGTCGGCCGAGCAGCTCGCCAACCGCATTCTCGCGGAGCAAACCGAAATCTCCTCGGATCGCATCCGCCGCGGCGAGGTGAGCCGCGATGACTTCCCGCGCTTTCTCGAGGCCGTGCAGAGGCTCCAGCACCTCAACCTCTTCATCGACGACACGCCGGCGCTTAGCGTGCCGCAGCTCAGGACCCGCGCGCGTCGGCTCAAGCGACAGCATGGACTCGGCCTCGTCGTCGTCGATTATCTCCAGCTTCTCCACCCGGGCGGGGTCACGCGCAACGACAACCGCGTGCAGGAGGTCTCGGAGATCACCCGCGGGCTCAAGGCGCTGGCCAAGGAGCTCGACGTGCCCGTGCTGGCGCTCTCCCAGCTCTCCCGCGCCGTCGAGCAGCGCGAGGACAAGCGGCCCCAGTTGGCCGACCTGCGCGAGTCGGGATCGATCGAGCAGGACGCGGATGTCGTCATGTTCATCTTCCGCGAGGAGTACTACCACGAGCGCTCGGAGCCGAAGCCGCGTGCGGACGAGGCGGACGACCGCTTCGAGCAACGTCACCGCCGCTGGCAGGAGCACGGCGACAAGATCCACAACATCGCCGACGTCAACATCGCCAAGCAGCGCCACGGGCCGATCGGCGGCGTGCACCTTCTCTTCGAGAGCGCCCTCACCCGCTTCGGCAATCTCGAGCGCACGGACTACGCGCCCGAGGAGGCGCCGTAGCAGCTCGTCTCCCTTCTCCCGCTTGCGGGAGAGGGATATTTTCGCCTTCCCCGCACCACCTGCCGGAGCCAAGGAAGACGGCGCAAGTGCTTGCCGCTACAGCCCAAATTCGCGAAGGTCGCGTTGACACCCCGGCAACCATTGGTTATGGTGCGACCCGCCCGACGCCGCCCGCGCGTCGGCCCCGGCACGTAGTTGCGGACCACCCACCGATGGAGCCCCTCATTTTTTCTCAGAGCGACGTGCCGGCAGGGTCGATACCGTGATCTCCGCCGTCCTGGCACCGATCGGGCGCGTTTTCCTCGTCTTCCTCGCGGCGGTCGGACGCATCACCGTCTTCACCGGCGTGGCACTCTCGCACTGCATCCGCCCCCCCTTCTTCCTGCGGCTCATCGGGCAGCAGATGATCCAGATCGGCTACTTCTCGCTGCCCGTCGTCGGCCTGACCGCAATCTTCACCGGCATGGTGCTGGCGCTACAGAGCTTCACCGGGTTCTCGCGCTTCAATGCCGAGCAGGCCATTCCGACCGTCGTCGTGCTGTCGATGACGCGCGAGTTGGCACCCGTGCTCGCCGGCCTCATGGTCGCGGGCCGCATCGGTGCTGCCATGGCGGCCGAGATCGGGACCATGCGGGTCACCGAGCAGATCGACGCGCTGGAGACGCTCTCGACCGACCCCTTCAAGTATCTCGTGGCACCGCGGCTCATCGCCGGGCTCGCCATGCTGCCGTGCCTCGTCTTCGTCGCCGACATCATCGGCGTGTTCGGCGGCTACATCGTCGGCGTGTACAAGCTCGGCTTCAATCCTTCCAACTACCTCAAACTTAGCTGGGAAGACCTCAAGACCATCGACGTCGTGTCGGGACTGGTGAAGGCCGGCGTATTCGGCTTCCTGATCGCGCTCATGGGCTGCTATCACGGCTATCATTCCAAGGGCGGTGCCGAGGGCGTGGGAGCCGCCACCACGAACGCGGTGGTCTCCGCCTCGGTTCTCATCTTCGCCTTCAATTACGTGCTGACGGCGCTTTTCTTCGGCACCTGAGGGCGGCACCTGCCATGGCCGCGCTTGTCGCGGGGCGGCCGTGCGGCGCATAATCAGCGAGCCATTCGGCCGCCGCAAAAGCGCGAGGAGCGAGCCCCACGCATGACCGACGCCACGCCCAAGATCAGGCTCCGCGACGTGCACAAGCGATTCGGAGAAAAGGCGGTGCTCACGGGCGTCGATCTCGACATCGGCGTCGGCGAGTCGGTGGTGGTGATCGGCGGCTCGGGCTCGGGCAAGTCGGTCACCCTTAAATGCATCCTGGGCCTCTTGGAGCCCGAGCGCGGCTCGATCCAAGTCGACGGTCGCGAAGTGGTGGGCATGCGCAGCCGGGAGCGCGAGGAGATCATGCGCAAGATCGGCATGCTCTTCCAAGGCTCGGCGCTCTTCGACAGCCTTCCCGTGTGGGAGAACGTCGCCTTCGGCCTCATCCAGGCCAAGGGCCTCGCGCGCGAGGCGGCGAAGGAGATCGCCATCCGGAAGCTGGCGCAGGTCGGGCTGGGACCCGACGTGGCCGAGCTCGGGCCGGCCGAGCTCTCGGGCGGCATGAAGAAACGCGTGGGCCTGGCGCGTGCGATCGCCACGGACCCGGAGATCATCTTCTTCGACGAGCCGACCACCGGCCTCGACCCCATCATGGGCGACGTGATCAACGACCTCATCCGCAAATGCGTGAGCGAGCTGGGGGCGACGGCCCTTTCGATCACCCATGACATAGCGAGCGCGCGCAAGATCGCCGACCGCATTGCCATGCTTTATGGCGGCAAGATCATCTGGACGGGCAAGGTCGCCGAGCTGGACCAGGTCGCGAACCCCTATGTGGACCAGTTCATCCACGGGCGGGCCAAGGGACCGATCGAGATGGAGGTGCACGCGTGAGCCCTACCCCCTCGCCGCGGCGGAGGTAAGCCCTTAGGTGGCCAAGCCGCAAAACCGTTACGTGTGTCAGCAATGCGGCGCCGCCCATCGGCGCTGGCAAGGCCGCTGCGAGGCCTGCGGCGCCTGGAACAGCATCGTCGAGGAGCTCCCGCGCGAGACGAGCCCGCGCGGGCTCGACGCGGGCAAGGGCAAGGCGCTCGCCTTCTCGCGACTCGATGGTGCCGCCGCGCAAATCCCTCGGCGCGTGAGCGGCATCGTCGAGTTCGACCGCGTCTGCGGCGGCGGCCTGGTGCCGGCCTCGGCGGTGCTCGTCGGCGGCGATCCCGGCATCGGCAAGTCGACCCTCCTCCTCCAGGTGATCGCGCGGCTTGCCGGCGAGGCGCGCGTGGCCTACATCTCGGGCGAGGAGGCGATCGACCAGCTGCGCATGCGCGCCGCCCGCATGGGCCTCACGTCGGCTCCGGTCGAGCTTGCCGCCGCCACCAGCATCCGCGACATCCTGACGAGCCTCGACGTGCCCGAGGGCCCCGAGGTCGTGGTGATCGACTCGATCCAGACCATGTACGTCGACACCCTCGACTCGGCACCCGGCACCGTCGCCCAGGTGCGCGCCGCGGCCCAGGAGCTCATCCGAGTCGCCAAGCGGCGCGGCAGCATCGTCCTCATGGTCGGCCACGTCACCAAGGAGGGCCTAATCGCCGGCCCGCGCGTGCTCGAGCACATGGTGGACACGGTGCTCTATTTCGAGGGCGAGCGCGGCCACCAATTCCGCATCCTGCGCGCGGTCAAGAACCGCTTCGGGCCGACCGACGAGATCGGCGTGTTCGAGATGACGGACCGCGGGCTCATGGAGATCGGCAATCCCTCGGCCCTCTTCCTCTCGGAGCGCGAGCGGGCGGTGAGCGGCTCGGCGGTATTCGCAGGGATGGAGGGGACGCGTCCCATGCTGGTCGAGATCCAGGCCCTCCTAGCCCCCTCCTCGCTGGCCACCCCGCGGCGCGCGGTCGTCGGCTGGGACGCAGCACGGCTTGCCATGGTGCTGGCGGTGCTCGAGGCCCGCTGCGGACTTGCTCTTATCGGACGAGATGTCTATTTGAACGTTGCAGGCGGCCTCCGGATCGCCGAGCCGGCGGCGGACCTCGCGGTCGCCGCGGCACTTGCATCGTCGCACACGGATAGGCCGGTTGCGGCCGAGACGGTCGTGTTCGGCGAGATCGGCCTCTCGGGCGAGGTGCGCCCGGTGAACCATATGGATCAGCGCCTCAAGGAGGCGGCAAAGCTCGGTTTCAGCCACGCGATCGTCCCGCCGCGCCCGCGCAAGGGCGGCGGAGGGAGGGAGGCCGCGGCGCTTAGCGTGGGCGGCATGAGGCTTACCGAGGTCGGCCGCCTCTACGAGCTGCTCGCTTTGTTCGAGGGCGACGAAGCCGGCCTTGCAGGCAACCGGGACAGCGCGAGACGCACCCCGTCGAGGGTATGATGACAACCGCACCATGAACACCACCGACGTAGCCGTCATCGTCATCTTGCTGATCTCGGGGCTCTTCGCCCTCATCCGCGGCTTCGTCAAGGAGGTGCTGGGGGTGGCCGCTTGGCTGGGTGCCGCCTTCGCCACGCTCTATCTCTTCCATTGGGTGACCCCCTGGTTCCGCGGCTTCATCGCCGTACCTTGGCTTGCCGACGGTGCCGCCGGTGTCACGATTTTCGTGATCGCGCTGGTCATCCTCTCCGCCGTGAGCCATGCCATCGCGCACCGGGTGCACCAGAGCCACTTCAGCACGCTCGACAAGTCGCTCGGCCTGGTGTTCGGACTCTTGCGGGGAGCGGTCGTCGTCTGCCTCGGATATCTCGCCCTCGGTTGGGCCTTCAGCTCGGCAGACCAATATCCCTCCTGGGTGCGCGGAGCGCGCACCATGCCCATCATCGAGCGCGGCGCCAAGCTCATCGAGCAGCTCATTCCCGAGAGCGCGCGGCACCGCGGCGCGCAGGCGGTCAGCGAAGCGGCGACCAAGGCGCGCCAGGGCCTGGAGGCGAAGCGGGAATTCGAGCAGCTGAGCCAGCCCGCGCCGAAAGCGGACACACCCAAGGAGCGCGAAGGATACAACCGCGACGAAATCAAGGACATGAACCGGCTCTTCCAGCGCACCCAGTGACGATGGCGCCATGACGAAACGGACCATGCTCACGACCAACCCCCTCGACGACGACAAGCTCAAGGAGGAGTGCGGCATCTTCGGCATCTT
>Ga0074044_10004331_pt1 | contig 11798 bp, 10 predicted proteins | sample BogForMeECP23OM1_FD_94443 | JGI IMG/M metagenome (GOLD analysis project Ga0074044, IMG submission 94443) | Bog forest soil microbial communities from Calvert Island, British Columbia, Canada - Bog Forest MetaG ECP23OM1 | ecosystem: Environmental > Terrestrial > Soil > Wetlands ...
GATCGAATGCCACTGCTTCGGGGGAATGGCAACGACAGTGACGTTCACAGTGTAAAGGCTCGACCCCATGACCTTGCCGCGCACCTCCCCGTTTGTGATCTTGAGGTCGATCACCGAACCGTTGCGGGCATAAGTGCGTCCGCGCGGCAAGCGGTTGGCAAAGTCACCGTAGAACTCCAGATTTTGGCACCACGCCTTGCCCCAGAAGGTCTTGGCGATGGCGCCACGAAAGGCTACCAGCGGCGATAGATCAGCGCCCGCTTTTCTGACCCTGGAGGCGGCCAGCTTCGCTTTCTTGCGGCGCTCGGCAGCCGGGACGTATGGCTTCCATCCGTGAAAGGTCATGTGCTTCCTACCTTCGAATTAGTCTTCCCGTGCAGAATGAATGTCGAGCTTCACTAGGTTGAGCAGCTCGGTGTCGCTCATCTCGGTGAGCAGAAGTTCCGCTCCGCCCTCTAGCACATCCTGGACGAGCTGCTGTTTCGATTCGATCATCTGGTCGATCCGGTCCTCAATGGTGCCGCGGCAGACGAACTTGTGCACCAGCACGTTGCGCCGTTGCCCGATGCGAAAGGCACGATCAGTAGCCTGATTTTCGACAGCGGGATTCCACCAGCGGTCGAAATGTATGACGTGCGAGGCGGCAGCAAGATTGAGTCCTGCGCCGCCGGCTTTGAGCGAGAGCACGAAGAAGGGCGTCAGTTCGTCCTCCTGAAACCGCTTGACCAGTTCGCGGCGCCTGGCGACGGGCGTGCCCCCGTGCAGCACGAGACCTTCGCGACCGAAGATGGCGCCGAGAAATGCCGCCAGCGGCTCAGTCGTCTCGCGGAACTGGGTGAAGACCAGAACCTTTTCCTGCTTGGCGGCAATGATCTCGGCTAGCTCCCGGAGGCGGGCGAACTTGCCGCTGTCTTCCGCGTTCCAGGCCCCATCGCCCGACCATTGTGAGGGATGGTTGCAGATCTGCTTGAAGCGCATAAGGTAGGAAAGCACCATGCCCTTGCGACCAATCCCTTCTGCATCTTCCAGCGCGGCGGACAGTTCCTCCACCGCACGCTGATAGAGTGCGGCCTGCGCCGGACTGAGATGGCACCATGCCTTGAGCTCCGTCTTGTCCGGCAAATCGGCGATTACGCGCTTGTCGGTCTTCAAGCGCCGCAGGATGTAGGGGCGTACCAGGGCACGCAGCGGGCCGAAGTGGTTGTTCTGGGCCAATCGTTTGGAAAAGTTGGCAAACACCTTTTCCGTGCTCAGAAGTCCGGGGTGGGTGAAGTCGAAGATAGACCACAGGTCGGACAGCGTGTTTTCCACCGGAGTGCCGCTCAGCGCAATGCGCGACTGTGCATTCAGCTTCTTCACCTGACGCGTCTGCTTCGCGCGCGGATTCTTGATCGCCTGAGCTTCATCGAGGATAGCCAATCGCCACCGCAGGTCGACTAGCGCGGGCAAGCGCAGGAGCGAGCCATAGGTGGTTATGACGAGATCGATACCATTCAAACGGCCGGCATCCAGCGCTCGCAATTCCTCGGCCGGGCGCTCCGAGGGATGCGCGATCAGGATCCGGAGGTCCGGGGAGAAACGCGCGGATTCTGCGGCCCAGTTGGCCATGAGCGATGCTGGGACGACCAACAGGCTGGGACGGAATTCCTTGTCCCTGTCGCTGTGCTCGCGCTTGAGGATCAGCAGCAATGAAAGCACTTGGATGGTCTTGCCCAGTCCCATGTCATCCGCGAGGCATGCACCCAGCCCTAAACGGGTAAGCAGGTACAGCCACCGAACGCCGACCTGCTGATACGGGCGCAATGTGGTCTTGAGGTCTGCCCCGGGACTGACCTGCGCCAGGCCCTCCGGCTGGCGCAACCCCTGCAGAGTCTTGGACAGCCAGGGGCCGGCGACCACCTCCGACCAGTCGGCATCGGCGCAATTGTCTGCCTCGTCGAGCGAGGCTCCAGCCAGTAGCCGCATCGCCCCGGCAAACGGCAGACCATGTCCGGCCGCTACCCGCTCGATGGCTTGGAATCGCTCCAACATGCGCCCGAGTTTTTTGCGATCTACCTCGACCCAGCGTCCGCGGAGGAGTTGCAAGCTGTTGTCATCGGCCAGCAGTCCCTTGATCTCGGCAGCGCTGAGGCGCTCGCCGTCGAGGGTTACCTCGATGCTGAAGTCGAGCAGCGCATCCCTTCCCAGCAATGAAGGCGGTCGTAGGCCTATGCTGGCCTTGACCAGCGGGCGGGCGGGACGGCCAGCCTGCCACGTCCCCGGCGCACGCACAATGATGCCGGCCGCCTCCAGCTTTGGTACATCACCGAGGAATTGATAGGCATCGGCGGGCAGCCAGCGCAGCGGGTGATAGATTTCGCCGGATTCCACCATCGCACGCAACCATCCGCACTGCTCTGCCGCGCGCTGCACCGGCATCAGCAAGGAAAGCAGCCGTGCTTTACTCGTTCCATCCGAGAACTCGGCCAGTGCCTGCGAAAGCGGCAGGTGTTGAGCTTTGCCGTGCGCTGAGATGCGCGAGGTGTAGGTAGCGAGAAAGGCGAACGGTGCCTCGGCATCTTTTCGGTTTTCCGCGAGATTGAAATGGACCCGGCCTACCATATTCCAGATCGGATGGCGTACCTTGAGAAATTCCTGGAGCGGCGCTTTCGATGTGACGAGTTCATCACGCAATGCGGTATCGAGATTGGCCCAAAGCGTGGTCAACACTTCCGTCGTCAGGTACTCCAAGCCCGTCATCGGAGGGGCGTCGGCGATCAAGGCATCGAGCGCCTGGTCGCTGGGTGTGGCGACGTCGTTGCCTTCGGGCGTGGCGCACAACGCTGTCACAAAGCCCGCTGCAAAGTCACGCCACCAGGCCCAAACGGGCGGCAGAATGCTCCCAACTTCAGCAGCCCCGAGATGCAGCAGGCCATGCCCGGAACCACGACGGAATGCTTCGGTGAGAAGCTGGGCAAGCGCGGCAGGCAAGGGTGATGCGTCAGAATCCGCGACCAGACGAAGGTGGCCGTGCGGGGTCAGCAGCGGCACAATGAAGTCGGTGGTGGCGTTTGGCATGCGCGGGAATTCTACCGAATACGACGTCGGCCGGACTCTATTCTATCTGCTAGCCGTTCGAGGATCTTCGCGTCCCGCCTGCCTACCGGCTGGACAGATGCGCATCAGTCCGACCAGTCCTCGACATCAACAATGTCGTTGGGCGATTTGAATATTCTCGGCTTACTGTTTGTGCGGGATGATCGTGCCCTCGAGCGCCAATCCAGGCGCCATTCCATATTGACGGACGGACAAAAATGTCCGATAATGAAAATGTCGCGCCGCCGATCGAAAGACCAATAACAAAGGCTTCCCAGGCTATGCGAGGAAACGAGCTAATCAAGAAGATCGAGCGCTGGGGAAGGAAAGGCGTATCGCCGTCCGGGTCGACAAGAAGCGGGGGAAGGGAAGTCATCAAACGCTCTATTGCGGGAACGGAAGACCATCATCCGCAACCCGAAGGACGAGTTGAAGACTGGCACCTACCACGCGATGCTGAAGCAGCTTGGCATCAGCGAGAAGGAATTGAAATGAATGTAATGAATTGCGCGAGAGACTTGCGAATCGTATGAAAACTCTAGCTTATGCGGTCCGACTCAAGCCGGCGACGGAAGGCGGCTACGTGGTGACCTGCCGCGATCTGCCTGAAGTGGTTACCCAGGGAGATGATCTTGAAGAGGCGCTAGCGCAGGCGAGTGACGCGATGGACGAAGCGTTTGCCGCGCGCATCGATGATGGAGAGGATTTTCCGGAATCTTCGGCACCTCGCAAAAGAGAATATCTTGTAGCGCCAAGCTCGGACTTGAGCGCCAAGGCTGCGCTCTACTTGGCCATGAAGGAGGCTGCGATTTCCAAGGCAGCGCTCGCACGTACACTCCAAGTGGATGAAAAGGAGGTTCGACGACTTCTTGACCCGCATCATCCATCCAAATTGCCGCGGATGGAGGAGGTGCTGCGCGCTCTGGGCAAGCGTTTTGTTCTGAGCCTTCAACCAACGGTGAAATTAGCGATGCCGGCGGCCGCTGCGCGGGGCAACAAGCGAACCGGCCACGCAAAGAAGAGGCTGCACCCATCCCCGCGGAAGAGGGTCCCAGTGGCAGCTTAGTTCAAGTACAGCGGGTGCCCGGGGGCACTTCAAGGCGAGGTCTATCAAGGTTCAGTAACGGACTGTGCGGGGCCATAACTCGAAGTATCTCCGGAAAAATAGACCGGGCGCATGTGCCGTAAGTTTATGAAGTCATAGGAAAAACATACTTGCGGAACGCCTGTCTGTTAATCCGCAGGTCCCAGGTTCGAGCCCTGGTCGGGGAGCCAATCCACGAGGTTCAGCGATAGCAGTCGCTAACCTTGGTCTATTTTCATATTCGACCTTTGCGGTAATCCAAGGCATCTCAACGTTGCTGACATGGACAAGCTCGCCTAGCTGCACTGTGATACTCCGGGGGAACGTTCCCGTCGCTGTGCGGAAACCGTGAATGGCTGCCAACATACATTCGGCGACTGTTCGCTGCAGGTTGGCTCGCACTACATCTAGTTCGTTTTGCCATTCCCCAGTGCCGGACCTCTGCAACGACTGGAACTTCGTTCGGGCGTGCTGTCTCCGCTACGAGCGACTTGAAACAAATCTCGATGGTTCGAGCGCAGAGCGCGAACGCTGGACTGGAAAAACGTTTACGCCACGGCCATACTTAACGGCCGGCCGTCAGTGGGGTGGGGGTGGTTCGATATGTGGGATTATGTGGGATCAAACAGCATGTGCCAATCACGGTTGACCTGGATGCGACATTGGCAGTAGGCGATGAGGATTCTGCTCGTAGAAGATGATGCTCGGCTCCGTGCCCGTCTGAGGGATGATCTCGACCGGAGAGGCTATGCCGTGGACGTTGCCGACAATGGCATCGACGCGGAACATCTTGGCATCGAGGAGCCCTACGATGCGGTCATACTGGACTTCGGGCTACCAAGGCGTTCTGGCCTCGAGGTGCTGAGAAACTGGCGGGCGCGCAGAAACCTGGTCCCGGTGCTCATCTTGACTGCTCGCGATGCCTGGCATGAGAAAGTCGAAGGTTTTAATGCCGGCGCGGATGATTATGTCGGCAAGCCGTTTCACGTCGAAGAGCTCTACGCCCGCCTAAGCGCATTAATCCGGCGTGCCCACGCGCAGCCCGCAGGGATCCTTGCGATTGAGGGGTTGACCCTGGACGAGCGGCGCCAGTCAGTCATATCGGGCGACCGAACGATTGCGCTTTCCGCCATTGAGTTCCGTCTGCTCCGCTATTTCATGCTGCATCCCCAGCAAGTTTTGTCGAAGGCGCAGCTTTTCTCGCATATTTACGACAACGACTCCGATCAGGAAAGTAATGTTATCGAGGTCCATGTCAACCATTTGCGCAACAAGATCGGCAGCGAACTCATAAAGACCCGTCGTGGCCAGGGCTACGTGTTCGGGACGCCGGACTGATGCGCTCCCTGCTCGCGCCCCTGATCATCGGGCTGGTCCTCAGCCTCGCCGCCGTCTTTGCAGTGCAATGGACGGCAGTCCGGGTTGCCATCGACACCGTGATGAGGAGCTACATTGCCGATGAGTTGGCGCAGGATGCGGATGAGTTGTTTGGCGCGCTGGCGGTCAAACCGGGTAGCGACTCGTTGCTCGAAGTGACGGACGTCGACCCACCGTTTCTGACACCATCGTCCGGCCAATACTTCGAGATCCTGGTCGAGCACGAGCCTGCACTGCGTTCACCATCGCTGGGGCATGAATCGCTGCCTATTGCACCGGGCACTCGCGGCCAACGCTACGTCCATGACGTCGTCGGGCCAAACAAGCAGAAACTTTTATTGAGTGCAACCGGTTACGAGTTCATGGGTCGACAGATTACGATCGGAGTTGCTACCGACCTGGGTCCGATCCAGACACAGTACAACGCGCTGCTTTCGCGCTACACAGAGCTGTCGCTCGTCATGTTCGCGCTGCTCGTCGTGTTGCAGGTCGGCATCGTGCGCATCGCGCTCAGGCCGTTGCACCGCGTCGAGGTGGACGTGAAGCGGCTGGAGCGGGGCGAGATCGCACAACTGGGCGAGAACGTCCCGACAGAAGTGTTACCCCTGGTCTGCGAGATCAATCGAATGCTCTTGCTGCTGGCGCGCCGCCTCAGGCGCTCGCGCGAATCGCTCGGCAATCTAGCACATGCCCTCAAAGCGCCGCTAACCGTGTTGACGCACATGGCCGATGATGAGCATATACGACGCCACCCAACGATGGATGCGCAGATGCACGAGCAACTTTGGATGCTACGCACGCGTATTAGCAGCGAGCTGCGCCGCGCCCGCGTCGCCGGCGGGCGCACATCTGGGGCGGCGGTTGATCTTCAGACAGAGATTGAGTCTCTTATCGCCACCCTGCGCAAAATTTATGTGAATCGAAACCTTGATATTGCCTCGCGAGTTAATCTGGGGATCCAGTTTCGTGGTGACCGCGAGGACTTTCTCGAATTGTGCGGTAATCTGCTCGACAATGCCTGTAAATGGGCGCGATCCCGTGTATTTATCTCGGCGCGGGAGGTAAGCGGCCTCGTCCTTACGGTTGAGGACGACGGCCCAGGCTGCGCGCCAGAGGATCTCGATAAACTTGCGCGGCGAGGCGTGCGCATAGACGAAGCAATCGAAGGTCACGGCCTCGGGCTCGCAATCGCCGGTGACATTGCGTCGTCCTATGACGGCGAAATGCAGTTGGGTCGCTCCGAGGAGCTCGGAGGATTCTTCGTGTCGGTAATCTTTCCACCCGCCTGAGCCGTCCCAATAGTTTGACCCCGCCAGGCACGAGCGCGCGGTGCGGATGCCGACGTGCGCGGCCACTTTCTTACGCGCTCGACCAGTAGATCTCTTGAGGCCGCGGCAGGATTAGCGCGGCCTTCAGCTTGGCTTAAGGTTGGTTTTATATACTCGCGCGACATTGTCTCGGCACGTGCTTCGCATGCGACACATGAGGCACATCGTTGCGTTCAGCCTTGCTCTCGCTGCCACCGCCGTGCTTGCGGGCGGGATCGATCACCGGATCGGCTATGACAACACTGGGATCTGGAACCATAACGTTGAACTCTCGGTGATGTACACCATGATTGCCGGCGAGGTCGCTTGCGGCCTCTGGGAAGGAGGAGAGACGCCACTCGGCAAGACTTGTTGGCAGGCCGTTGACTCCTCGGCGGTCAGCGCCGTCTTCGCACAGGCCGGCAAGTACATCTTCACGCGCTCGCGACCGAACCAGACCGACAATCCCAACCTGTGGTTCCAGGGCAGGGGGAACTACAGCTTCCCGAGCGGTGAGGTGACAGCCGTTACTTCGATCGTCACGCCGTTCATCCTGCAATATGGACACGATTATCCGGCGACCTACGCGCTCGCGTTATTGCCTGTGTACAGCGGCGTAGCGCGAATGAAGGAATGGGGACACTGGCAGACGGACGTCATCGCCTCCTGGGCGCTTGGGGGGGTGACGGGGTATTGGGCCTTTACGCGCGACACGCCATTGATCCTCAGCGTGCTGCCGCACGGTTTCATGGTCGGGATACAGAAGCAATGGTAATGGCGCAAAGAATCCCCGCAGATCCCAGTTTCGGTGTAGTCGACCCGTGCATTTTCGACAATAGGCTATCAGTTTGAAGGGCCACTGGAATCTTGTTGTTGGTGTCTTGATTGGACTGGCCGCTGTTGGCCTCCTCTTCCTCATTTTGTAGTTTTATCGCAACCCTAAAGGACCGATTAGATTGAAACCATACCCGTCTCTGGCGACCGAACTGAACATTCCTAGCCCTCGCGATTTCTCTGAGCAGGTGCGCGATCTGTTCAACGAACGCGCAGGGGTTTGGGGAAGCAACTACATGCCGGGCGGCAAGCTGACATGGCGCCTTCACCAGTTTTGCTCTGTTCTGGGCAGCCTCGTATTGCCTCCCGCTGAAGTGTTGGACTTTGGCTGCGGGACGGGCCATCTGGCCCAGCATCTCGGGGAGCACCACTATGTAATAACGGCCTGCGATATGGCAGACCGGATGATTGTGCAAGCACGCCAGGCTTTTGGCGACGCCGATATCGCATGGAACGCGCTTCCCGCCAACTGGCGACGCCTGCCATTTGTGGATCAGTCCTTTGACGCAATCGTCGCGTCCAGTGTCATGGAATACGTGGGGGACCTAGAGGTTGCCTTCCGCGAACTAGCGCGGGTGCTGCGAGAAGGAGGCGTCTTAATCTTCAACGTGCCGAATCCAAGAAATGGTCGCCGCAAGCGTGAAGAGTGGGCAAAGCGCATAACCAGGCTCGCGTGGATTCGGCGCATCGCATGCACCATCCCACGCATCGACCGCTATCTCACCTACCTAGGCTTATCGAGCAACCGCTTTCCCCTTAGCGAGTGGGAAAGCGCGGCGGGACGCCATGGTTTTCAGCGACTGTATGATGATCATCGGACTACGAAGCGACCACTATTTCTATTCGCGTTCCAAAAGGTGCGTGTAATCCAGAAACGACAGGACTGCACGTCAGATAAAGCGAGCCATTTTTAAAAGATGATGGAACCATCGAAGCAGCTGCGGCCCGCCAGTTTCGTGGACGCGGTTTAAGCCATAGCATTCTCTTTCATCCGCCACATGCCCACGGGAGTCGCGCACCTCCGCCCGGCATTCGTTGACGCGGGCCAGCTGGAGAAAAAGCGGCCGATGGAATTTTCCGAAGACTGGTTTTCCAGCAACATTCCGATCTGGCTCACCCTCCTGGAGGAGTTTCGTGGTCGCCCTAGGCTGCGAGCCCTGGAGATCGGTGTTTTCGAGGGACGATCCACTTGCTGGCTGCTCGAAAACATTCTGACCGGGGAGGGCTCGACCATCGATTGCATCGACACCTTCGCCGGGATCGAGCACGGCTATCGCGCCGTCGACATGGATGCGGTAAGACGCAGGTTCGAGGCCAACACGACTCCCTGGGACGAGCGGGTGACCCTGCATGTCGGCAAAAGCGCGCGTGTGCTGGCCAAGCTCGCCGGACCATACGACATCATCTATATCGATGGCTCCCCTACTGCAGCCAACGTACTGGTTGACGCGGTTCTGGCTTGGCGGCTCACCCGTGACAATGGCATCATCATCTTCAGCGACTATGGCTGGCCAAAATATTCGGATCAACCTTGGTTGCGGCCACACTTGGCCATCGATGCTGTCCTGCAGTGTTTCATCGGCTGGTATCAGTGTCTGAATTTTGGCTGCCAGATCGCCATTCGCAAGTTGGCGGCATACCAACCTCTCCCTCCGGCCTCGATCGTGGCGAGCTCCGCCACGTTGGACATATACCAACCTCGCGCACCGTTCGCGGCAAGGTTCTCTTGGGAAGATACCGGCTAGGTGCGGGGCCCCGAGGCGCAGCCGGGGTACCGCGGGCCGCCACGCAGCAGCGCGTTGCGCAGGTCCTGCCGCGGAATAAGGGGGTCCGATGTTAAAAGGAGTGATCGCTGGAGTTGCACTAACGCTTGTCGTCGCCCTGATCGGCGCCTACTTGCTGGTGCAAAGCGGCGTTATGCCGGCCAATGCGGATTCAGAAGCCGGTTGGTTGGAAACCTGGCTGGCCCGTACGTCGCTCGATGCGACGCTGCGTCGCGACGCTCCAGTGGGTCCCAATCCGATTCAGGTGACTGAGCAGAGGCTCCTCAATGGAGTTATTCTTTTCGCGCAGAACTGCGCGGTTTGCCACGGTTCAGCGAAAGGGGATTTATCGCCATCGCCCATAGCCGAGGGGCTTTATCAAAAACCACCGCAATTGGCGACCCATGGGGTTGAGGATGACCCCGAAGGGTACTCATTCTGGAAGATCAAACATGGCATTCGCCTGACGGGCATGCCCTCGTTCGGGTATTCCCTCAGTGACGAGCAGATTTGGACGCTGGCTCTTTTCCTGAAGCATATGGACAAGCTGCCGCCCGCGGTACAGCAGGCTTGGCAGGTAGTGCCGAATTGGCCGGGCGGATCCGTGAATCAGACGAGAGTTCGTCCGTAGGTTGTTCCGCAATTTTTGCGAATAGCGCGCTGTAATTGGCAATAAGGATCCTGCAATCGGCGTAATTGCGGAACAGATTTGACGCTAAGTCATTGTTCGAATTATCCTCTGCGGCGGTCTGTTAATCCGCAGGTCCCAGGTTCGAGCCCTGGTCGGGGAGCCAAATCAGACGGACTCCAGTTCCAAGTGAACTCGTCGGCCGATCGCGGTGGCAATGTTGACCAGTGCGTCGAGTGAGAATCGAGACACACGGCCACGCAACAGATCATTCATTCGAGGTTGCGTGATTCCACACTGATGGGCTGCCTCGGTTTGCGTCCAACGGCTTTTCTTCGCGATGGCCGCAATCTGCTGCATGAGTTCGGCGCGTGCGCGTAGATTCGCTGCCTGCTCCGGCGTATCGGCGAGCGCATCCCACACGCTTGCGTAAACTTTCGTCTTCTTCATCGTCGATCCTTCGTCATTTCGCGAAATCGAGCACTTGCAATTGCAATGTCGCGTTGCGACGTCCGCTACGTTTGCTTCTGAAAGGCGTGCAACACGAATACGGCGTCGGTAATCTGGCGGTGTAGATCACTCGATAGATCCCCGAGTCATCCCGAATCCGGATTTCTTCGACGCCCTTGCCAATCGTTGGCATGGGCTTAAGGTCATCGGGCTGCAAACCGCGTTGCACCTTGTCGAGCTGATAGCCGGCATCTTGTCTCGCGTCCGCCGGAAAATCTCGCAAGCACCGCAACGAGTCTGTCAGGAACAGCACCGGTTTCATCCTCGTATTATACTGATATGGATATAATAGTCAAGGACGCTGCGCGCGAGAATCGGCGGCGAGTTGCCGGTAGGGCAGGGGAGCGCGGCACTCATGTTCCTAATACCAGGCGGAGCGACGATCGCACGCATAACGATGAGGCGCGGTTGAGCTATTCTGTCTGTACCTCTTTCTGTACCTATAATAGCCCCGCACGGTAATTGCTCCAATCTCATCGAACTCATCCGCCACGAGGATTCCATGCCCGCCGCCAACATTCTCGATACGATCGGCAACACGCCGCACATCCGCATCAACCGCCTGTTCGGGCCCGGCCACAATGTGTGGATAAAATCCGAACGGTCGAACCCCGGCGGATCGATCAAGGATCGTATCGGACTCTCGATGGTCGAAGACGCCGAAGCCACGGGCAAGCTCAAACCCGGCGGGACGATCATCGAACCGACGTCGGGCAACACCGGCATCGGCCTGGCCATGGTCGCCGCGGTCAAGGGCTACAAGATCGTGCTGGTGATGCCCGACAGCATGTCGGTCGAGCGCCGTCGCCTGATGCTGGCATTCGGCGCGACGTTCGTGCTGACGCCGCGCACCGAAGGCATGAAGGGCTCAATCGCCAAGGCGATGCAACTCGTCGCTTCGACACCCGGCGCGTGGATGCCGCAGCAGTTCGAGAACCCGGCAAACACCGAAGTGCATGCGCGCACGACGGCGCCGGAGATCCTCTCCGACTTTCCCGGTGGCCTCGACGCGCTTATTACCGGCGTGGGCACTGGCGGCCACATCACCGGCTGCGCGCGCGTGCTGAAGCAGAAATGGCCGAAGCTCAAAGTTTTTGCGGTCGAACCGAGCGCGTCGCCGGTGATCTCGGGTGGCAAGCATACGCCGCACCCGATCCAGGGAATCGGCGCGGGCTTCATCCCCAAGATTCTCGACACGTCGCTGCTCGATGGCACCATCC
>Ga0074044_10004332_pt1 | contig 11797 bp, 10 predicted proteins | sample BogForMeECP23OM1_FD_94443 | JGI IMG/M metagenome (GOLD analysis project Ga0074044, IMG submission 94443) | Bog forest soil microbial communities from Calvert Island, British Columbia, Canada - Bog Forest MetaG ECP23OM1 | ecosystem: Environmental > Terrestrial > Soil > Wetlands ...
CGCGGATGGCTCTACAACCTCCGCGAAAGCGGAAAGCTTCTCTTTCCCCAATTTCGCGACGGCTCCGGCATCATCCAGGGCGTAGTCCCGAAGAACGCTGTCCCGCCCGAAGTTTTCGACGCCATCAAAGGCCTCACTCAGGAATCCAGCGTCATCGTCGAAGGCAAGGTCCGCGCCGATAAGCGCGCCCCGGGTGGTTATGAACTCGACGTCTCGAACGTCCAAGTCGTGCAACGCGTGCCCGAGTCGACTCCTTACCCAATCACTCCCAAAGAACACGGCGTCGATTTCTTAATGGAGCACCGCCATCTTTGGCTGCGCTCGCAGCGCCAGGCCGCCATTCTTCGAGTGCGCGCCGAAATCATTCGCGCCGCCCGCGATTTTTTCGACACGAACGGATTCACCCTCACCGATCCTCCCATCCTCACGCCCGCCGCTTGCGAAGGAACCTCCACCCTCTTTCCCGTGGACTACTTCGAAGAGCAGGCGTACCTCACGCAGTCCGGCCAGCTTTACATCGAGGCCACTGCCATGGCGCTCGGCAAGGTCTATTCGTTCGGTCCAACCTTCCGCGCGGAAAAATCGAAGACCCGCCGCCACCTCACCGAATTTTGGATGGTCGAGCCCGAAGTCGCTTATGCCACGCTCGATGACCTGATGGAACTCGCCGAAGGCTTGCTGACCTTCTTGGTTAAACGATGTCTGGAGCGCCGCCGCCCCGACCTCGCAACCATCGGCCGCGATCTGGCGAAGCTCGAGAAAATCGACGCGCCCTTCCCGCGCATCACCTACGACGAAGCCGTCAGCAAGTTGCGGGAAGGCCACTCGCAGGGCGTGCTCGAAAATAAATTCGAGTGGGGAGGAGATCTCGGGTCGCCCGACGAAACTTATCTTTCATCGCTCTACGACCGGCCCGTCATGGTCCATCGCTACCCGGCCAGTGTGAAAGCGTTTTACATGGAGCCGGACCCACAGCGCCCCGAACTCGCTCTGTGCGTCGATGTGTTAGCCCCCGAAGGCTACGGCGAAATCATCGGCGGATCGCAGCGCACGGCCTCTCACGATCTCCTCGTGCGGCGCATCAAGGAACACAACCTCCCCGAAGAAGCATTCAAGTGGTATCTTGATCTCCGCAAGTACGGTAGCGTCCCGCACTCCGGTTTTGGCATGGGAATCGAGCGCGCCGTAGCCTGGATCTGCGGCTTGGAGCACGTGCGCGAGACCATCCCCTTCCCGCGCATGCTGCATCGGCTGTACCCGTAGTTCAGTTGTCAGTTCTCAGTTATCGGTTCTCAGTAAACGATCCATACTGCGAACTGGTCTTACTGACAACCGACGACTGACGACTGAGAACTCACTATGGCTCATCGCAACGCAACCTTCTCCACCATCACCCCGCGCCATATCCGCGTGATTGGCGTTCCCCTTGATCTCGGCCAATCCCGCCGCGGCGTTGACATGGGTCCCTCCGCCGTCCGCGTCGCCGGGCTCGATGCCCGCCTTGAAGCCATCGGTCACATGGTCGAAGACGCCGGCAATATCGCCGTCGCCATCCCCGAGCAGAAAAAAGAAGGCGCCGCCCATGCCAAATACCTCAAAGAAATCACCGCCACCTGCACCAAGAGCGCCGACCTGGTGTTGAAGACGCTCGAAGCCGGCAAGATTCCCCTGGTCCTTGGCGGCGATCACTCCGTCGCTGTGGGCACAGTGTCCGGCGTCGCCGAGTTCTACCGCCGCAAGAACCAGAAAATCGGGCTGCTTTGGATCGACGCCCACACCGACATGAACACGCCCGACTCTTCCCCCAGCGGCAACGTGCACGGCATGCCGCTCGCCGCGCTTATGGGCCTTCCTCCTCTCGAACTTGGCAAGATCTACGACTTCTCCCCCAAAGTGCAGCCGGAAAATTGCGTGCTCGTCGGCATTCGCGACGTCGACAACTTCGAAAAGGAACACATTCGCCAATCCGGAGTCCAAGTTTTTACCATGCGCGACATCGACGAGCGCGGCATGCGCGCCGTCATGGAGGAGGCTCTCCGCATGGCCGGACATGGAACTGCCGGCTACCACGTCTCGCTCGACATGGACTGGATCGATCCCGAAGACGCGCCCGGCGTCGGCACTCCGGTCTGGGGCGGCGCTACGTATCGCGAAGCGCACCTCGCCATGGAAATTATCGCTGACCATGGACGTATGCTGAGCTTCGAAATGGTGGAAGTGAACCCCGTCATCGACGAGCGCAATCAGACCGCCGACTTGGCGGTCGAACTGGCACTCTCGGCGTTTGGGAAGAAGATCCTCTAGGGCCCGCTGACGCCTCTAATTTTATGAAGCGCCTGGGGAAACCCCCGCTCACTGCACATCGGACACTTTTCCGTTAATAAATGTGACCTTGATGTCCTTGTAGACGTATATCTGTTTGGTGCCGAGATTGACGATCTTATCCGGCACTCCGATCGCGGCTTTCACTTGATCGGGCGTTTGCCCTTTTTCTATCTGCTGAGGCTCGGGCGCGGGTGCTTGTTGCGCTTGTCCCCCGCCTCCACCCTGCTGGTTGCCGTCTTGCTGATCGTTGCCATTCCCGCCCTGCTGCCCGCCGCCCTGGTCGCCGCCACTGTCATCGATGGCAAGCAGTCCGGCGATCGCATCCTCCACCTGTGATGGGCTGGTATTCGCCAACGTTCCCTTGGGGAACTGGAAGACTACGTCGGCCTTGTAGAACGTCGTAGGACTGGTGTTGTTACAGGAATCGCAGGCGATAATGCTGATGACCACCTGGTCTTTCTCCAAAGCGACCGCGAGCTTGGAGGGATAGACTTTTGTATCCTTCTGGAAAAACTGGGTGGTTGGCGCCTGTTGCCCAATTTTACTCATGAAGTGGCCGAAGACCTTTTGCCCAACCGGATTCGGGGAGTGAACCGCTCCGTTTTCATACTTGGTGGAGAAAATGCTCTGGTCGGAATAGGGAACACCCAGAATTCCGCCCTTCTTGACGACCAGGATGGTGCCCGCCTCCACTACGGCAGCTCCACTTGAGTCAGCACCCATCTTTACCAGCGTATATTGCGCTTTGAGCTGGTCCTCGAGCGAAACCTGCGCCACCACCATGCCGGGCGTGATGCCGACAACAACCAAAGCGACAACCAAGACAGCCATCCCGATTCTCTGCCGCATTTCAACCTTCCTCCTGTAAGTCTGCTCTCCGATTCCCGTACGCGGTGGTTCTCCATTCTGTTAGAAGAAGCCGGAAAACGCCGTGCTCCTCACACGACGTTCCCGGGTTCAACAATTCCGCCCGCCAACTTTACTGCGGCTGCTTGGCTTCCGCCTCCGCCTGGTCAGCTTCTTGTTGCTGCGCTTTCAAGTCGCTTTCTACGCCCGTGTCCGGCGCTGGTGCGGGGACTTCCCCAGCCTGTGTTTTGGTGTCGGGGGCGGCCGGCAGGCCGTTCTTTCCCTGCTTGTCGGCCAACTCCTTCAGCCCGGCATCCATCTGGATCCGCAGTTGATTGTGCATCTCCTGCAGGTCGTCGACGGATACTCCTACAGTGGCACCGACCGCACACTCATCCTTCTTGCTGCTCTTTATGGTGGCGTCGACCATGTTGTCATCGTCCGGCTTGTCGCCGCTACGGTAGACCACATCGCCAGCGGTAAGCTGGCATTCCGCACCATCCGACGTCGTCAGATCCTCGTCGGTGGAGACTACGAAGATGCGAATCTTGGGATCAAGCGCCGCTGGCACCTGGTCCCCGCTTGGCGCCGAGTCCTTCTGACCGTTTGCCGCCGCATCCTTTTCCGCCGCAATCTCGCTCTTCATCTCGTCGGAGATCGCCTGCTTCACCTCTGGGGTGAGTCCCGTTGCGCTGCCCTTCGCTGGTGTCGCCGGCGTTCCCGCACCCAGCATGTACGCTCCATAGGCAGCCTCGAGATTCGCGGCAATCAGTGGGTCCGTCGTCCACAACGAGGCGATTTCGTCGGCCGATGCATTCTCAATCGCCGGGGGAACTACCTCCCCGCTCTCAGCGGCCTGCTGGGCCTCATAGGCAGCTCGAAGGTTCGCCGCAATCAGGTAATCCGTGAGCCAGAATGCAGCCGTCGGATACACCGGATAGGGTTGATAGTAAGGACCGTAATACCCGTACCACGGCTGCGCGCCCCAGCCCCAGCCGTAATAAACCGGAGCGGGCCACGGATTGTAAGCCCATCCGTAGTATGCGGGACCATAGTAAAAGGAGGGCGCGTAACCGTAGTAGGGACGGCCTCCATAATAGTAATTGCGATACCCATAGGCGTAGTAGTGTCCGCCCCGGTAGTAGGTTCGCTGGGAATACTCCCGGCCGCCGTGGCGATAGTAGGCGCGCTGGCTGTATCCGCCGTGTCTTCCGTAGCTCACCACCGTGCGCCCGTTGTGCACGCTGGTGACGTGGCGGTTGCCGTTCATCCCGTGGTTGATCGTCATCCCACTCTTGGAGTGGATCGTGCGCACTTGGCCGTCCTTGCGGAAAGTCGCGTTCCCGCCGCTCTTCAGGGCGACCGTCTTGCTTCCTGCAGGCTGATGCCGGTTGGCGCTGGCTCCGGCATTTCCACGATTGCCACTCGCGCCGCGGTTGTTCGCGTTCGCCGTGCCACCCTTGTTCGTGCTCGCTCCACCGGGTCCGCGGTTGTTTGCGCCCGCCGTGCCACCCTTGTTCGTGCTCGCTCCACCGGGTCCGCGGTTGTTTGCGCCCGCCGTGCCACCCTTGTTCGCACTCGCTCCACCCGGTCCGCGGTTGTTCGCGCCCGCTGCTCCACCCTTGCTCGCGCTCGCTCCACCCGGTCCGCGGTTGTTCGCGCCCGCCGTGCCACCCTTGCTCGCGCTCGCTCCACCCGGTCCGCGGTTGTTCGCACCCGCTGCGCTGGGATGCTGCGCCGGGGCAGAATGCGCTGCCGGAGCGGAAGCATGGGGTGCGGGTGCCTTAGGAGCAGGCGCACTCGGCTTGTTGTGTTGCGCCAAAGCAACTGCGGCTACGGTGAAAAGCACTAGCAAGAGGGACCATTTCGGCAGGACGTTCTTTCCTCGGATGCTCGAATTCATAGACACTCCTGTGAGATGCGAAGCCATATCCTCATCAATCCATAAGGGGAAGCAAAAACAGCCCGACAATTTTATCCACCGTTTGATCCCACACTTGGATTTCTTCGAGGAAACCTCTTGGGTCCGAGTGCCATGGGGGAAGGGCCGGACACACGGCCTTCGAAGTTCCGACAATTTCACACCCGTTTCACTGTGGTGTCAAGCAACCCGCTGGAAAATTTACATGGTTCACGCTGCGCAGGCGCAACCACACCGTCTAGCCACCTCCGAGAGTAACTACGGTAATTGGGGAGTGTCCCGCCGTTCGCCGATAGAGCTAACGGACACCATGTTGGCACATTGGCACATTCGGTCGGTACTTTTGGGTCTTTTTGTCTTGACGTACGCTTCGGCTGCCGAAGACACGAACGATCCTTCAAGCTTACCTACGTACCGCAGCATCGTGTCTCAGGTCCGGGTTACATTCTTCGCCACCGACGAAAACAATCATCCGGTCGCACCCCTGACGAAGTCGGATTTTGCGGTTATCGACAGCGAACTTGTGGTCCGCAATTTCCGGAATTTTACCCCGGCGGATGAGACCTCTCTCGATGTGGTGGCGTTGGTCGACCTGAGCGAATCGGTGGCGCTGCGCCTCGGAGTTGCCATGAGTGCTGTGTTGCAACTGGTTGCCCGGGAGCAGTCGATGCCTGATGACAACATCGCCGTTCTGACTTTTGGGGGCACTTTCGAAGGAACGATTGGAGGGGCGTTGGGTGGCATGCAGCCTGCCATCCTCTGCGCGAACGGCTGCCGTGCTGCAGACGCGATGAACAGACTCCTGGCGGTGAAGAGCGGCGGCACTACGCCGCTGTTCGACGCGCTGCTCTTTGGGGCCGAGTTCGTCTCACATCATCGCCGCGCGGGGCTCCGGCCAGTGCTGATTCTGTTCTCTGACGGAAACGACACCATCAGCATGCATTCTGCGCGCGAGGCGCTGGATGCGGTGCTGAATGAGGGCGCCCTGATCTACTCCGTTGATATGCGGACTTCCGGGCACCAGTCATCGAAGCAGAGGGCGGGCAGCACGTTCCTGCGGCAAGTTTCGGACGCTACGGGTGGGCGCTATTTTCCCTTGCGTTTCGCCCCGAACGATGGCGCCGCCACCGTACTGAACGCTGCGCTCGAAGATCTGCGCGCCTCTTACGTGGTGACCTACGATCTACCCAGCCACCAGGCTGGATTTCATTCTCTTTGCCTGATGCCAACCCACAACCTCAACCTCACATTTCACAGCCGAAACGGCTACTACTACGAACCCAGCGTTCGCTGATGGGAGATTCATGAAATCCACATTGTTATTGGTTTTGGTATTGAGCAGCGTTTCGGTCGCTTGGGCCGCGCCGCTGGGTATCTATCAACATGGAACCGTGGTTCGTATGCGCATGGGCGACTGCATGCTGATGCACCGGGGCTTCATGAACCAGTTCGGCCCCCCGCAAGCCGCAGCGGCGGAAGAAAGTTGCCCGGAATACACCCTGGTGGCCGATAAGGTCGTGTTCCTCATCGTGGGCAAGTCCTCCAATCAACTGGTGCCACTCGCCGAAGTCATTGATTTCCGTTTCCAGAACAAAGAATTGGCGGTGCGTGTGGACGATGCTCGCCACGAATCCAGGTTCGCCATCAAGGAGATGACGCTGCGCTCGGAGTGGGAACTCGTCCAGAAGCACATCGAGTATCAACTGAATGACTCCCCGCGTCAGCCCGTGGATACATCGATGACGCTGCGCAGCCGGGAATAACTGGACCTCAAGCAGGAACACGATCTTCTCAATCGGTCGACTTTGTGGTCTTCACCTTTCTTGACCACAGGGGGCACAGAGAAACACAGGAGAAATCATCAGAGTGAATCAGTCATTCCCCTGTGTTCCTCTGTGTCCTCTGTGGTTAGAGCACTGCCGGAACCAAAACTGGGATTGACGGGAAACGCGCCGCGAGCCAGACTGAAATGGCATGGCAAAACTTAGGGTTGGCATCCTCTTTGGCGGGCGCAGCGGCGAGCATGAAGTGTCGTTGCTGTCGGCGGCGTCCGTTCTGGATGCGATCGATAAAGCAAAGTACGAAGTGGTTCCCATCGGAATCACAAAAGACGGGCGCTGGCTCATGGCGGAGCACGCCGAACGTCTGCTGAAGGGCGCGAGCGCCCACGCCACACCAGAGAAGCATTTGCGGGCGGGCGATCCGGAGACGACCCCGGGGGCAGCGGTGCTGGCTCGAGGCGAATCTGTGGTCGTTCCTCCGGAACCCGCGCATCGCGAAGGCGGACTCGCGCCCTTCCAGACCGACGCCAATCTGCGACGCGCCGCCGACCGCGCCATCAACGTGGATGTCATCTTCCCCGTGCTCCACGGCACCTTCGGCGAAGATGGAACGATTCAAGGTCTACTGGAACTGGCCGACATCGCCTACGTCGGCGCCGGCGTGCTCGGTTCCTCCGCGGGCATGGACAAGGACATCATGAAGTCCTTGTTTCGCGCGGCGGGATTGCCCATCGTAAAGCACGTGACTGTGATGCGCAGCCAATTCGAGGGCCAACCGAAGAAAGTGCAGAAGCTGGTGGAGAGCAAGCTGAAGTATCCAGTTTTCGTGAAACCGGCGAACCTGGGGTCGTCGGTGGGAATATCGAAGGCGCACAATGCGAAGGAACTCGGCCCAGCCATCGCCGAAGCGGCCAAGTTCGATCGCAAGATCGTGATTGAAGAAGGCGTCGGCGGAAAGAAGCGCAAGGCCCGAGAGCTGGAGTGCGCGGTGCTCGGCAACGACGACCCGAAAGCGTCGGTCGCGGGAGAAGTCGTGCCCTGCAAGGAGTTCTACGACTACGACGCGAAGTATCTGGCGGAAGGCTCCGAACTGGTGATTCCCGCAAAGATCACGAAAGCTGAAATGAAAACGGTACAGAGGCTGGCGGTCGCGGCGTTCCAAGCGGTCGATTGCACCGGCTTGGCACGCGTCGATTTTCTGATGGACCCCAAATCCCGCAGGATTTTCGTCAACGAAATCAACACCATGCCCGGCTTCACCGCGATCAGCATGTACCCGAAGCTGTGGGCGGCAACGGGAGTGCCGTATCGCGAATTGATCGACCGGCTGATCCAGTTGGGCATCGAACGGCACGAAGACAAGAAGCGGAATCAGTACACCCGGTAGATTCCCAGGGCTATTTCTATTGTGAACAGAACAAGAATTGTGGTATCAGACGGCCCGTTTCGCGTTTGACACTGTTCCAAAGCGGTTGCTATAGTCAAGGGGTCCTTGTTGGACGTGATTTCGAACCAGCTGGAATTGTCCTAGGTCGTCCGCCAGGGCGGCCTCAACGTAACCTAAAGACCACACCAGCAGTCCGCTATACCACGTCCCGCACGAGTCGCGCACGAATGCGTCGACCCACAGAGGCTATGAACTTGTTCGACGACACCACCGTTCGCAATCCTGAATCCAGTCTTGAAACCATGACATCTGCCCACGACGCTCACACCGGCGGCTCGGCCGTAGTAGACGCTCCCGAGCAAGCACAACCTTCTTCCGCGGAAGCACAGGCTTCCGCCCCTGCCGCTCCTGAAAAGGACGCTCCTCAAAGCGACACTTCTCAAACCGTCGTTCACGAAAATGCAGCGGCCGCCAGCGATGACTTCGCCGCCGCGCTCCAGCACTTCGAGACCGAAACCGAGGAATCGGTTGGCGGCGACCATGTAATCAAAGGCACCGTCGTGAAACTGACCGCGACCCACGTCGTCGTCGATATCGGGGCGAAATCCGAAGGTATGGTGCCGATCGCGGAAGTCCTCGATCACGAGGGCAAGCCAAAGTTCCAGCCCGGCGCCGAAATCGACGTGATGCGCGACAAGGGTGAAACCGAAGAGGGCTACGTCAACCTCTCGCACCTGAAGGCGCAGCGGCTGCGCTCGTGGGACGAGATCGAGCGCGCTTACAACGAAAAGAAGCCGATTAAAGGCATCGTCGTGGAACGTATCAAGGGTGGGCTGACCATCGACATTCACGGTGCGCATGCCTTTCTACCAGGCTCCCAGGTGGACCTGCGTCCGATCCGGAATCTGGATGGGATGAAGGGCCAGACGATGGAAGTCGCCATCATCAAGCTCAACAAGAAGCGCGGCAACATCGTGGTCTCGCGCAAACAGCTCCTGGAAGAAGAGCAGAACGAGAAGCGCGGCAAAACGCTGGAACATCTGCAAGAAGGCAGCGTCCTCACCGGAATCGTCAAGAACCTGACCGAGTACGGTGCGTTTGTGGATATGGGCGGAATCGACGGCCTGCTGCACATCACCGACATGTCGTGGGGACGTCTGACCCATCCGCGCGATCTGGTCAACGTCGGCGACCAGATTCAGGTGAAGGTGCTGAAGTACGACAAAGAAAAGCAGCGCGTCTCGCTGGGCTTTAAGCAACTCACGCCTGACCCGTGGCTGGACGCAGAGCACCGCTACCCTGTGGGCGCGCATGTCCACGGACGCGTGATCAGCGTCACCGATTACGGCGCCTTTGTCGAACTCGAGCAGGGCATTGAAGGCCTGGTCCACGTGAGCGAAATGACGTGGTCGAAGCGGATGAAGCATCCGTCGAAGCTGGTCAACGTAAACGACGAAGTGGACTGCGTAGTTCTGAGCGTGAACCCGACCGAGCGCCGGATTTCGCTGGGCATGCGGCAACTCGCGTCCAACCCCTGGGATACGCTGCATGACAAGTATCCGGTGGGGGCAACGGTCGAGGGCCGGGTGCGCAATCTGACCGAGTTTGGCGCCTTTATTGAAATCGAGGACGGAATCGACGGCCTGGTGCACGTCAGCAACCTGAGCTGGACCACCCGTGTGAAGCATCCTTCTGAAGTCTTGAAGAAAGGCGACAAGGTCAAGGCTGTCATCCTGGCTATTGAACCCGACAAGCGCCGTCTTTCGCTGGGCGTGAAGCAGATGCAACCCGATGTTTGGGATTCGTTCTTCGCGCAGCACCGTATCGGCGACATCGTGCATGGCAAAGTCCTGCGCGTGGCGAACTTCGGCGCGTTTGTCGAGATTGCCGAAGGCATCGAAGGTCTGTGTCACAACTCAGAAGCCGTCGACGCGAACGGACAGCCGATGCATCTGGAACCTGGCGGCGAGTTCGACTTCAAGATCATCAAGATGAATCAGGAAGAGAAAAAGGTCGGCTTGAGCATCAAGGCGGTCGGCGAAGAAGCATCGCGCCAGGAAGTCGAATCCTACAAGCACCCGTCGTCTTCCTCCTCCTCAACCAGCACCACCATTGGCGACTTGATCTCTTGGAAACGTGCCGGCGGGGACAGCAACTAGCTCCGCGAACGCACATTATGAAATTAAGGCCACCGGCAGCGGTGGCCTTTTTCTCTATTGGGGATCACTCGACTCTCTGAATGCGCCTGTGAAAGGGAGGGGCTTACTTGGTCTCGACTTTCAAACTGATGTAAACCTGTTGGCGATCGTCGAATTGGCTGACGGTCTTGGTGCCGCTCTTGTGGTTGTTGTACTGCGCATACACTTCGTAATCGATAGTGGGCTGGAGGGCCGGAAAACGGTAGGCACCGTCCGGACCCACGATATAGGTTTTCACGGAGCGGGTTTGAGTGTTGGTCAGATACACGACCGCGTTCGGCAAAGGATTGTCACCGCCGTCCAGCACTTTGCCAGTCAGCAGGCGGGTCTTGTCTTTCTTCGTGTCGCGGCCGAATAACTGCGCTGGAGCGGCCAAAACCGACGTCGAGAAGAGCGATGTCGAGAAGACCGGCGCCGACAATACAACCACCGACAACATGACCAACAGAGAAGCCGCAACCGCAATGACCGCATTCTTCATGAGTTTCTCATTAGCCGCCGATTCCCCACCACGGCAGCCATTACCAGTCTAAATGAAGACCGATGTCAGAACGCTCGTCATCGTCGATATGCACGGTTACTTCGGGGCCCGGCTTCAACTTCTTTCCTGAGGGCAGTCTGTAGCCTTTCACGTCCGCCCAAACGATGTAATCCGCCTTACCGGCGGGCAAGCGCTGGGCAAACTCGCCGGTGTGATTGGAATAGAGCTCCCAGCGGACTTTCTTCTCGTCTGCCCGCCGGATCTTCACTTTGACCCCGTAGAGCGGGTGACCGTCGGGGTCCCAAACCGTTCCGTAGATTAGAGCGTAAGGCTTCGGCTTCTCGCGGCCGCTAACCTGCGCGCTCGCTGGGGCAAGCAGAGACACCACGATCAAAACCGGCGAAGCCATCACGATCAAGCGGCGGAACACCCGGAAATGTGCGGAGTTCTTCAGGAATCTTCGTCCTCATCCTCTTCGTCGGTGGCGTCTTCTTCGTCCTCATCTTCGTCGATCTCGTCTTCGCCGACTACTTTCAGCTCCACCGGATTCACTGTGACCACCTCGAAGTCGGTGCCGCACTCCGGGCAGGAGACGACCGCCCCTTCATCGACCTCATCTTCGTCGATGTCGAGATCCGTCTCGCATTCAGGACAGTACACCATGTTTCCCTCCACGTTCGGGGTACCCTGTTATATTTAGTTTCTCCGTGAGGAAAAGGTCAAGTGGCTTACCAAGAAAATTTTGCCCGCTCTGAGTCTTCCCGTTCCAGGCACTCATTCATATATGCCGCGGCTGCCCTTATGGTTGCCTTGGCGTCTTTCGGGCCGGCAGGCCGCGCGCAGGAAGTCGAGCCCAGC
>Ga0074044_10004334_pt1 | contig 11793 bp, 12 predicted proteins | sample BogForMeECP23OM1_FD_94443 | JGI IMG/M metagenome (GOLD analysis project Ga0074044, IMG submission 94443) | Bog forest soil microbial communities from Calvert Island, British Columbia, Canada - Bog Forest MetaG ECP23OM1 | ecosystem: Environmental > Terrestrial > Soil > Wetlands ...
CCAACGAAGAAGCATGAGTGTCTCTGTTCGAGTGCGTCTACGAGGCCGTTGAAGAAGTCGGATTTCACTATTTGATCTACGAGAGCACCTATCTCGGTGAATAGTTTCTTTGATCGAACTATTACTCGTTCGGCGGGAGCTTCTTCGTAGAGTGCTTCAGCTATTGACTGGAATAGGACTCCGGTTCCGAGGATGAATAAGTCCTCTAGTATTCCGGCTGTTCGAAATTCTTTGGATTCCGTCGGCGTCTCCTCAGGTTCGCGGCCTTTCAACACTAGAACGTTGCCGTAGCGTGTGCCGAGTTTTCCAATGGGTGAATCGCGCTCTGATGTTACAACGTCGATTCGGAAATCTCGTGGGTTGCCTTTTTCAGCGATGTACATTGCAAGCTGCTGCGCGTCTAGAAGCGGCATCAGTGACTTGCCGCTTCCTGAATTTATCAACAGGCAGACTTGGCCAAAACGTTGTTTAAGAATAGGAGCGGCCTCGATAACGTTTCTGCCTGGAAAACCGATGTCTCCACGATCCATCACAAGTTTACCACCCCGCATCTTAGCCAGTTCACTGCATGCAATACTAAGCGCTCCTTTGGATCGCCCCTCTCCTGAGGGTAGGATAACTCCAGAGCCCTTCATGTCGTGGTAGAGCGCTTCAATCTCCGCTGGGTTAGTTTGGTCTAGATTCTGGAATATTCTGTTTACGAACGTTACGTTGCTGATTTCATCCGACATGGTTCATGCAGCTCACGCTGAGGGCGCATTTCATTGCTGAGTAGAACTCTCAGATAAGTGGTTTCGCGTAAGCTTCTAGCCTATCAGAAAGTCGTCCAGGTTTGGGTGCATCTCTGTTCTACAGAATCGTGGTCTATTGCTGCTTTTCAGACACGGAAACTACGGCGACTTCTTAAGTAGTGTCAATCGAACAACCCGGTCGGGGTCGTCAATCGTTGGAAGATTTCGAGCTGCTTACTGAAGAGACGACCTCGATTGTGGATTGGAGATTTCAACTCCGAGAACTATTGTCCTCTAAGCATAGCATAGCATTCGTAGGAGTTGGTCATCCCTTTCGTGGGGATGATTACGTAGGAAGCTTTGTTCTAAAGGAACTTGGGAAACACAAGTTTCCGCCCTCGGTTCATTTGTATGATGCGGAGGATAATGTCGAGTCTATTGTTTCGAGATTGGTTGAGCTGAAACCAGGATGCGTCATATTTGTTGACGCGTGTGAGATGAATGCGAGGCCTGGTGAGACGCGGATGATTCCAGTGGTGGAGACTGAGTATCCGTTTTTCACAACACACGGAATCCCGTTGAAAGTCCTGTGTGAACGAATGTTACCGGAATGCCAATCGTGGGTGCTGGCGGTCCAACCTGAACAGGTTGAATTTAGTGATACTCTCACTCCAGAGGTTCGACGGGCGGCATTCATGATTTCTGATACCATAATGAAGACTGGGGAGGAGATAATTGCTTGATTGTAAGCAGTGACCTGTTCGTTGTCATTTTATCTGTTATAATTTTCGTATTCGTATTCTACTTTGCAGTAGGACGATTGGGCAAGATCAGTACGGGTGTGGGAGTCAAGTTTGACGCGTTTTCAGGCGGGGAAGAACTGCCTCCGGAACGTGGCAAGTATCATTCTGAACTATTCGTTTACGCTGCATTGTTTGTGGCATTTGAAGTGGTTGGGCTTTTGATAGCGAGTTCAATTGCTGCGCATGGCTTGCTCTGGCAACTTCTCTTCACGATGGCGGGGGGTTTCTCATTATTTGTGCTCATGTTGTGGTTTGTGGGAACTGGAGGCGCAGAGCTTGCTTAAACAGTTAGAAACATGGGCTAGGAAACGTTCGCCGTGGGTTTACCACATTAACGCATCATCCTGCAATGGTTGTGATATCGAGCTTGTGGCGAGTCTAACGCCTACTTATGATATTGAAAGATTTGGTGCAGTGTTGGTTCCGAGTCCTAGACATGCGGATGTGCTGATTGTAACTGGTACTGTTAACGCGCAGACTAAGGACCGGTTGAGAAAAGTGTACGAGCAGTTGCCGGATCCTAAGCATGTTATAGCGCTCGGTGCATGCGCAGCTGCGGGTGGAGTTTTCAAAGGCTGCTACAATGTGGGGCAGGGAGTGCAGGACGTAATACCGGTTGACATGTTCGTTCCCGGATGCCCACCGAGACCTGAAGCAATCATGTATGGAGTATTGAAGCTACTAGGTGAAGTGAAGTGAGCGAAGTATTCCTGCAACGGGTTGAAGGATGCGCTGTCGACGCACACACGAAGCCAACACAATTACGTGAACGCGAAACCCTGGTCGAGGTGGAACAGCAGTACGTGAAACAGTTCGTCTCGAAAGTTTGGAACGACGGCATCTCTCGCCGCCTATCAACAATAACTGGACTGGACTTGGGTGAGAGAATTGGAATAATCTACCACTTCTGGCAGAACAAGGATACGTTGCATGTTAGAACAACAGTTCAGAAGACAAGCTCAACCGCGGTTTCTATAGTCGACATTATTCCAGGCGCAATCTTGTACGAGATGGAGATTCATGACTTGTTCGGGGTCACGTTTGTCGGCAATCCATGGATGGATAAGAAGCTGCTTCTTCCTGAAACTTGGCCTGATGATCTTCCCCCGCCATTGCTGAAGACGTCAAAGTCTCCTGAAATTCGAAAACGTCTCAAGCTGGAGGCTGAATGAAGATGAGCGAATCTAAAAAATCTGCTCGGAGAGAAGAGACTGCTGGCCTGATGGAGTATTCAACCGAGAACCTTGTTCCCTTCGGCCCAATTCATCCAGCTCTCAAAGAGCCGGAATATTTCAAACTAGTTCTTGAGGGTGAGAAGATCGTGGAGGTTATTCCAAGAATTGGTTACGTTCACAGAGGGTTAGAGAAGGCGGCTGAAGGTCGACCGTGGGTTCAGAACATGTACATGTTCGAGAGAACATGCGGGATCTGCAGCTTCGTACACAGCCTCTGCTATGGGCAGGCTGTGGAGGAACTTACAATGTACAAAGTACCCAAACGAGCCAAGTACATTCGACTCATAATCGCGGAACTGGAACGAATACACAGTCACCTTCTCTGGGTTGGATTGATGGGACACTGGGCCGGGTTTGAAACTCTCTTCATGTGGGTGTGGCAAGATCGCGAGATCGTACTCGACATTGTCGAAACCATCTCGGGAAATCGAGTTCACAAATCCATGAACGCCTTCTGCGGTGTAAGACGTGACATGCCAGAGAATATGGAGGATCATATTGTTGAGAAGATGAAATACCTCGCAGGTCGTGCAAGGTACTATAGAGAGATTATTGATACTGAAGAGACAATGCTGGAACGGACTCAGAAGGTTGGCAAACTCAGTGTTGACACGGTGGAGAAGTTGTGTGCTGTTGGGCCGATGGCTCGTTATGTTGGCATCCAGAATGATGTCCGCCTGAACGACCCATACGCAGCCTATGATGAGGTTCCATTCAGTATTGTAACTCGAAACGAGGGAGATGTCCAGGGACTTTTACGATTACGCTTAGACGAACTAATCGTCTCAACTGATCTAATCACCTACGCGGTGAAACATCTTCCAGAGGGCCCAATCAGAGTAAAGATACCACCCGTCATTCCTGCTGGAGAACATTCCTCACGTTGCGAGGCACCGAGAGGCGAAATTTTCTACTACGTAAAGTCCACTGGAGGCAGAACTCCAGACCGGGTTAAGTCACGACAACCAACCTTGGCTAATCTTCCCGCCGCCCTCGAGATGCTCAAGGGACAGACACTCGCCGATGTGCCCATCGTACTAACCGCCATCGATCCGTGTTTTGGATGCATGGATCGGATGTCATTCTTGGACACTGAGACGAATAAGCAATGGACATGGTCTGGCGAGCAACTTCGACAATATGGAATCAAGCATTACTTTCCAAACCAGTCGCGGAATTCACCAATATTGAAGGAGACCCATCCGTAGTTGCCTCGCAGAAAAGTTGGCGCCATCCTTCAGGAAATGTTTCGTCTTATGCTTCAAACACCAGTAACTGAGGATTATCCGTTTAAACCAATCACGTTGCCTGAACGATTTCGTGGCAAACTTGACATTGATCCAGCCAGGTGCACCGGTTGCCAAGTGTGCGCGTTGGTCTGTCCTGCGAGTGTTATCACGATGGTTGACATTGGAACACGAAAGGTTGGTGACCGAGTGTTGCAGGTCAAGCGACCAATTTTCGAACTCTCAACCTGCATCTTCTGTGGAGAATGCGTCGACAACTGCGCTTTCAAAGCATTGGAGATGACGAAACAGTTTGAGTTGGCTACACCGAACAAGTCTGATTTGACTATGAGGAAGGCGGTTTCAAGTTGACGCTTGATGTCATGGTTGTAGGCGGACCCGTCTTAATTGTCATCGCTGACGTGATCATCTACCTCCTCCTGGGAAAATTGGGGAAGAGGTCTTCTGGAACAGGCAGCAAGTACCAACCCTTCACAGGTGGCGAGGAGGATATTGCTCCCAGAGGGTTATACCAATCTGAATTATTTGTCTTCGCAACCCTGTTCATGGTGGTAGAAGCATTTGTCCTCTTGCTAGCTGGATCATTTGCTTCTCCAACAAATTACTATCCTCTCCTCTTCTTGATGGGCGGCGGCGGTGTTATTCTTCTTGTAACTTGGTGGCTTATGATTGTTGGAGGCGTGAAATTCTAGAATGATTGACCTTCAAATCGCAGAAATTTTACTCTTCCCCGGGTTGACCTTCTTTGTTTGGATAGGCTTTCTCTTCGACTGGCTCGAGCGCAAGACTCAGGCCAGAATGCAGGGCCGACGAGGCCCGATCATGGCAGGGCCGTATGGAATTCTGCAACCAGTAGCGGACTTCTTCAAACTCGCCTCGAAAGAGGAGATTATCCCGGAAGTTGCTGATAAGTTCATTTTCCTCTTTGGTCCTCCACTCTTCTTTGCAGCTCCAGCGATTGGAACAATTTTCATTCCCGTGCTGGGACCGCACGCCATCGTGAACAATGAGTTCGATCTATTGTTTGTTCTCTTCATTCTAGCTTTCACTGCTCTGATGGCTACGATGCTTGGTTATGCGGCGGGTGGAAGATGGTCAATAATTTCAGTTGGACGACTCGTGGTCCAGTATACGGGATATGAAGTTCCACTGATTGTAGCATTGGTGACTCCGGCAGTTTTAGCTCATAATTTATCTATTGATGGCATTGTGGCTGCGCAGCAAAACTTATGGTTCATAGTTCGTGCTCCTTTGAGTTTCATCGTCTTCATCGTTGCAACCCTAGCAGAGTTGGAGAAGCCTCCCTTTGACATTCCAAACGCGACAACCGAGATTGTTGGAGGCTGGATGACCGAATTCTCAGGCAGACCTCTCGGCTACATTAAAGTTACAAAGGACCTGAGCTACGCCTTCCTGTCAGCACTGGCCGTCAGCCTATTCCTAGGCGGCCCCCTCGGGCCCGTGCTCTTCACTAATCCAACACTGCAGAGTCTGCTATACTTTGCCTACTTTCTGGTTAAACTCTTCGCCGTTGGATTCTTAATTTTCACAATAAAGACCGCTCTTGCTCGAATCAAGATCGGTCAGGCGGTTCGATTCTTTTGGATGGTGATTACACCGTTGAGTCTGATCCAACTCGGACTCGCGATGGCGGTGGGGTGGTAATGATGCCGGTCGAAGTAACATTGCTGCTTTCAGCGGCTCTCATTGTAACCGTCATTGCCGCACTCTTCTCTAGATCTATGTCAATTACCGTCATCATGCTCTTCTACGCAAGCCTCGTGTTAGGCATCATCTTCACGTTGTATCAGGGAGTGTTGGTAGGCCTTCTCCACATTATCACATTTGCAGGAGCCATGTCAGTAATACTATTGACTGCGGTTCTAATGACTGGAGAGTCGGATCTGAATATTGGCAACCGATCATTAGCCGCAGTCCTGTCTGCCGTTACGATTCTTGTAGTCGCCGCTTCGTCCTACTCCCTCTTTTCCGGCGCTCCAACCTCAACAGTGCCATCGCCGGATGCAACTATGGAGCTTCTATCATTCGTCTGGACATACAGACCCTGGGACCTGCTTATTCTAATCATCATCTTCGCTGGAGCAATGATTTCTCTAGTGAACCTGTTCTCGAAGAAGGAGAGATGAGTATGCTAACAGATCAGACCATACTTGCAACGACAGCTACTGTGCTGATCTTCTTAGGATTAGTTGTTATGTTCTATTCTCGAAATCTCTTGAAGACCATCATCTCATTTCAAGTGATAGTGTTCGGCGCAAACCTCGCCCTCTTCTCTTCAGGGCTTGGAGGAGTGTCAAACTTGATGGCGAATACTCTGGTTCTCTTCTCGATAATTGTGGGCGGAAGCGTGGAGGCCATAGGTCTCGCTCTGATCGTCTTGATACACAAGGAGTACGGCACGCTTGATCCTTGGAAGATTAGGAGGCTGAAGCATTGATAGACGTCTATCAAGCAGCTCTTCTTGGAACTGTGATGGCACCATTCCTTGGCGCCCTCGTCGTCCTCAGTTTGAGAAGTCACCCAAACGCCCGTGAAGCAGGTTCATTCATAGTAGGCGTTACCACTTTTCTAATGGCCATCGTTAACCTCCCGGCAGTGTTCAATGGTCGAACGATCACTCTCACCTTAGCCGTGATGTCCTCACATCCCGAATTGCGACTTGAACTGTGGGCAGATGGTTTGGGTCTCCTCTTCGCGAGTCTCGCATCATTCCTATGGATTATCACAACGGTTTATTCGACTGGTTACATGCGTGGGTTAAACGAGCATTCTCAAACTCGTTACTATGCATGTTTTGCTCTAGTGATTGGCGCAACGATGGGTGTATCACTCGCCCAGAACTTGCTAACGCTCTTCGTCTTCTACGAGATTCTGACGATTGCTACCTATCCTCTTGTCGTCCATCATGAGACGGAAGAGGCATTTCAGGCAGGCCGCAAATATTTGATTTACACGATTGGCGGAGGCACAGCCGTTCTGGTTGGCACTCTGGCCCTTCTTGCGGCGGGAGGGGATGCTGCAATCACTTTCGTGCCGGGAGGAAACCTAGCTACTGGATCAATCTCGTTGGAGATTGCCCGAGTTGCTTTCGTACTTCTATTCTTGGGTTTCGGTGTAAAGGCAGCTCTTGTGCCAGAGCATGGATGGTTGCCAAGCGCAATGATAGCTCCCACACCCGTGAGTGGGCTGCTTCATGCAGTAGCTGTTGTGAAGGCGGGTGTATTCGGTTTGTTGCGCGTGATGCTGTTCGTGTTCGGTCCAATGTTAATGGCGACTCTTGGGATGCAGAATCTGGTGATAGGGGTTGCTGTGATCACAATACTTATCGGGTCTCTCTTCGCACTTACTCGGGATAATTTCAAATTACGATTGGCTTATTCAACGATCAGCCAACTAAGTTACATTGTTCTCGCTGCCGCTCTTCTTACTCCAATAGGATTTGGCACTCCGGACGGCCGAAGCGCGGCGGTTATTGGTGCTGTATTCTTGATTGCAGCTCACGCCTTCGGCAAACTCACCATGTTCTTCGTTGCGGGAGCGATAGCTGTCGAGACTGGAAAGACGAAGGTTTCAGAGTTGGATGGAATTGGTAGGAGGATGCCGGGAACGATGATCGCGTTCTTTCTGGCGACTCTGAGTATGGTCGGGTTGCCACCGATGGCTGGTTTCGTCGGGAAATGGTTCCTCTCGGTTGACGCATGGAATGCTGGCTATTGGTGGGTTCTCCTCGTGCTCGTCTTCTCTAGCGTTCTCAACCTTGCGTACTTCTTACCAATCGTAATCCGAGCGTTCCTTCGTCCTTACGACGGCGCTCCTGGTGAAGCTCGATGGTTTCTCAGAGGCCCCCTGTTTGCTACAGCCATCGGCACGCTCATTCTTGGCGTGTGGACAACATTGCCTTATGGCCCGTTAGAGATCGCGAGCACAATCGCGTCACAAGTTACGGGAAGGGGTCTCGGAGTGCTTGCTCCTTTCACTGCAGGGCTCGCAATCCCACCATTCATCTTCTTCCTGGTCGGCGGACCGCTTGTGATTTGGCTGTTCAAGGGCCGAGTGCGTCAGGCTGGTCTCGTCATTCTAGCAGCGCTTGCCCTAATCGATACTCTCTGCCTCCCGTATACTACTGGGTGGAGTTTGCCTTTCATGGGTTACAAGTTAGTACTTCTGAAGGTTGATAGTCTCTCGTACTTGATGGGTGTAATCTTTGCGATAATTACATTCTTGGCGGTACTCTACGCGGTGAGTTTCAGTAAACCTTGGATGCATCTGGTTGCAATATTATACGCTGGCACGTCACTTGGCGTGGTCTTTGCAGGAGACTGGTTGACACTCTTAATTTTCTGGGAACTTGCAGGTATTACTTCGACGCTCCTAATCTGGGAAGCTGGTGGTGAAGCGGTTCAGGCAGGTTATCGGTACCTGCTCTTTCATGTTTTTGGAGGTGCGATGTTGGCTGCAGGAATCGCGATGCTCTTCTTTGAAGGATCTGGCTCTGCTGTGGGTGCGGTTACGGGATTCTGGTCATCAATCTTCATAATCATTGGAATTGGCGTTAACTTAGCAATGATTCCCTTGCACACTTGGCTTCCAGACTCGTATCCTCGCGCACACTTGGCAGCAAGTGTTTTTCTAAGCGTTTACACGACGAAGGCAGCGGTGTATTTACTCGCCCGCGCTCAACCCAGCACATACTCGTTAGCATTCATGGGGGCAATTATGGCGGTGTATGGGGTTAGCTTCGCAGTTTTCCAGAACAACATGAGAAAGTTGCTCTCCTACCATATTGTTTCCCAAGTTGGGTTCATGGTTGCGGGAGTTGGGCTTGCGAGTTGGCCACGTATTGCGACTCAGATCGGTGAGTTGGGTCTTGATGGGGGAATGGCGCATGTATTCAATCATATCCTGTACAAGGCTCTTCTCTTCATGACTGTTGGTGTGATCATCTGGAGAACGGGTGAGAACAATCTTGAACGTTTAGGTGGCCTCATGAAGAAGATGCCCGTCACAACTCTCGCCTTCTGGATTGCTGCTCTCTCAATCTCAGGCGTACCCTTGTTCAATGGATTCGTCTCCAAGGGAATGATAATCAGTGCAGCTGAAGAGACCAATACTCTGCTTTGGGTGCTTTTAGAGATCGCATCATTCGGAACGTTCCTCTCATTTCTGAAACTCGGATACTTTGCATTCATACGACATGGGACGGTTGAGGCGAGCGATCCACCGTTTACAATGAAGGCGGCTATGCTGGGCGCGGCGGTCCTCTGCGTTGCAATCGGAGTATATCCACCGCTTCTATACGCTATCCTTCCTTATGGAGGATCAGGGTACCAAGCCTATGACCTGACCAGGGTTCTACAGACTTCACTCGTCTTAGGGGCTGCTGCAGTAACCTTCTTCACGTTAGGCAGGAAGTATCTCGCGCCTCATGAAACAAGATTGAGGGATTTTGACGTTGGCTACGTGGCAATGGGACATGCGGTTGTAATTTTTGCGAATACATTGTTGAACGCCTTCGGAACCATCTATCGTGTCATTACGGGAAGAATTGTACCTGCAGTGACAAGATTTGTTGGTCGAATGCAAACGGGCTTGTTAGGCGTTAATGGCCTAGTCATGGTGGTTGCATTACTGATTCTGCTGATTCTGATAGCGATTGGAGTGATATGATTTTGTGGTTAACTGATCTGATGATGGTACTCTTCGCAGGAGCTTTGACTTGTCTCTTACTTGACCTCGCTAATCGGTACACCAAGTCATGGAGGCTCCATCTAGCAGGGATGGTGACAACGGGTGTTCTAGGATTTTCTCTCATCGATTTGTTTGTGAACTGGCCATCTGGGATTGTTAATGCTATAATGGTACGCCCCGTAGATTCCAGCTTTGCAAGTCTCTACTTTGTGGACAAGTTCGGTCTCTTCATCATCTTTACGGTTCTCTCTATCGGGATCTTCCTTTCGATCTATTCGTGGGCACGCCTAGATATTGAAGAGAACGTTGGTCCCTACTTCGCTCTGCTCCTAATTTTACTTGTCTCACTAATTGGAGTGATCGCTGCCGGCGACCTTCTTATCCTCTTCCTCTTCTGGGAGGGAATGAGTGTCTCAGCCTACAGCCTAGTAGCCTTCCGAAAGGAAGTAGCTACCTCTCTCGAGGCAGCTCTAAAGTATTTGATCCTTGCAGGTTCCGGAAGCCTGATCGCCCTCTTCGGCATCTCGTTCGTTTACTCTCTCACGGGCAGTATCCAGCTTAAGGATCTCGGACTCGTCTTCCAGAAGGATCCGCAACTAGGAACCTTAGCGCTTGCCATGCTAATAGTGGGGTTAGGTGTCGAGGCAGCAATTTTTCCATTGCATACTTGGCTGCCTGACGCATATTCAGCTGCGCCCACACAGGTAAGCGCAGTGCTAGCAGGAGTCGTAACGGAAACAGCCGTCTTCGTACTCGTCAAGATCATTAATCCAACGTTTGTGAATTCAATCATTCAAATTGCGGCTATGCAGAATCTTACTGGAATATTTCAACTCTCACTCGTCGTTGTAGCTCTCTTCACAATGTTGATTGGAAACTTGGGAGCGTTAGGTCAGAAGAACATTAAACGACTGCTCGCCTATAGTTCCATCTCCCATGTAGGGTATATGCTCGCAGCGCTTGCAACATTTTCAGTCCTGGGATTAGTTGCAGTCATCTTTCACATCTGGAACCATGGCCTGATCAAATCCTCCTTCTTCATGCTTGCCGGGAACAGTGGAAGAGAGTATGAGGATTCAGATCTAGGCAAAGTGAATGGCTTGCTTGGCCAGAACAAGCTTCTGGGAGGGATGTATGCATTATCTTCGGTGGGCATGCTGGGCGTTCCACCCTTCGGCACTTTCTGGAGTGAACTGCTCATAATTCAGTCGCTTTTTGCCACAGGTTCTACCGTGTTCTACCTGCTCGCAGTCGCCGTTGTCCTGAACATTATTATCTCAGTAGCTTACTTCTCGAAAATTATCACTGCCGTGGGGCAGCGTTCTCAACAAGCTGAGAAGACTGAGACTTGCTGGAGACTTACAATATCACCACTCTGCCTGCTCTTCCTAAGCCTCGTGACAGGATTCGCCCCATGGCTGGTCTTGAGGATGATCTCATAGTTGAAAAGATCGAGGTGATTGAATATGAGTAAGAAAGGCGGCAAAGGAAGAGAACGAATAATCAACGATATTGAAACTGTAGATCAAGCCATAAAAGCTGAGAAAGATGTTGAGATAGGATACCACGGAGTCGTAGACGAAAACATCACCTACTGGTTAGCGGTGGAAGAAGACATTATTGAAAGCTACAATAAACTACTGAAAGAAACGGACAGCAAGAAGATTAAGACTGTACTTGCACGAATTATCAGCGACTCGGAGAATCACGTGCGAATTCTAACATCGATCAAGAAAAGTTTCGATAAGGTAATGCGAGACGAACAACACCACGCAGAATTATTAGAATCGCTTCGAACCGAATTTAACAAATAACCAAGACAAATACTCCAGAGAGTTAGTGGATACTCTGCGCGTCAACATTCTTGTCGAGTAGAATGTTGATGATTCTGAAAGTCAACCCCCAAATTACATTTCCTCTGTAAATGTATGAGTTGGTAACGCGGTTTCCATTCTCCACTTGGGTTTTGGTCTTGGTTATCACATTATTCGCTATGTCTGAGAGAGCCAGCCAGAAAGTATCCGCAACCTCCTGATTGGGTTTAATTTCAACACTCGCTCTTAGTTGA
>Ga0074044_10004335_pt1 | contig 11793 bp, 12 predicted proteins | sample BogForMeECP23OM1_FD_94443 | JGI IMG/M metagenome (GOLD analysis project Ga0074044, IMG submission 94443) | Bog forest soil microbial communities from Calvert Island, British Columbia, Canada - Bog Forest MetaG ECP23OM1 | ecosystem: Environmental > Terrestrial > Soil > Wetlands ...
CACAAGGCGTCATTTTGCCGGCCGCGATCTGGGTGGTACGAGCGCGCGTTTGACGCGGCGCCTCTCTGCGCCCTGACCCCTCCATAGGAATTCGCGGTCGATTTTGACCGGCATTCGCCGGATTCCCGGAAGTTTCGAGACCAGGATCGCGCTCTGACCGGCTCGGGCAACGACAAATCGCCTTCGCCGCAAGCAGGAGGTGATCGAAGCCGGCGGCTGACGCGTAATATGTTTTGAGCGGCTTCAAGTTTTCGCTTGGACTTGCCGAGATGCCGACGATGCGCACGCGGCGACCCAGTGACTGCCTCCCTCTTCCGGCATGGATCAGGTCGCAGCCATCCGGCTAGGCCCCGCAATACACGTGCCGCCATGACCGTTTCGTACAATACAGGGGTGAAATGCCGTGCCCCGCTGACCCGACGCGGATACGGAATGACCCGCCGCAGCCCGCCCCGGAAAGTCACCTACTTCGAGCCGGTTCCGCCGCGCCTCGGCCGCAACATCATCATCGAATCCACCTTCGACGTCGGCCGCCGCTTCCGATGCACGATGCGGATCGATTGCGGTGAGCTCAACCCGGGCGCCGTTATTCGGCCGGTACCCGGCGACTGGCACCCGCACATGCCCGAGCATCTCGACAAAGAGGAGCTTGCCGACTGACGCGCCGACGGCGGCAGTGTCTGTCGCGCTCCTGTTGTCGGCTGCCGCTTGGTCGAAGCAGATAACAGAGCCGTTCACGATGGGCCTATTTTCAGACGGGCGGCCACTGAGGTCTTCGTGGACTCGACCTCTTTTCCTGAATTCAACCCTACCCAAGGAACACTTAACAGCATCGACTCAATAGTTACCGGTGCTACATAGAGTTCGACCTCACGGATACTCTAGGCGCGTCCTTTTTTCCGCAAACCAAAACTTTGCAAATCAAGGGTCCATAAGAGCCTGACCCAAAAGCCAACACACCCTGATCACCTCCAGTAAGGGCCGCTTTCGAAGCCGACAGCCGCCGTTCAGCCTTGGCGGCGGGAACCGCTGTTCCTGCCCCAAAACGGCCATTACTAGCTTTGGTTCGAGTTAGATCGATCTGTAGGCCGACCGAATGAGGCATTGCGTGATTAGCTGGCGAGCCTCTCGAGCTTGGCGCACCGTCTCGACGGTCACCCGGCCGCTCTTCCCGCCAAAATGGTCGATGACGTAGTTGGACAGCCGCGCCAGTTGCGCATCGGTGTAAGCATGGCCGAAACTCGGCCGGCCAGCGAGCCGACCGCACAGGAGCGAACCGCCCGCCCGTCGACGTGTACCGTGCAGGCGCCGCACTGAGCGATGCCGCACCCAAATTTTGTTCCCGTCAGGCCGATCACATCGCGCAGGACCCAGAGCAGGGGCATCTCGGCGTGGACATCGACCTCATGGTCTTGATTATTGACGGTTACGGTGATCATTTTCGGATGCCCTGTGACGGTTGCCCTCGCGGCTCAGTGACCCGGGGTGACTCGTTCATGCCGGGGGCGAGGCCGGGGTTGAGTTCTTCGGGATTGAGAGGGGTTATGGGTTTGGGTGTGGGAAGGGTTACCGTCGCGCCGTTCTCGTCCCCGACCCGCGGAATGCAGCCAGGTGACGGCCGCGGACCGCGAACGATGTCACCCAGGCTGTTCGCAACGCTAGCGAAGCGCTGGCGCCAGCCACCGCTTTCCTGCGCCTCGGCATTGCGGATCGTCACTGTCGCGGTCATACCTGAAACGAGCGGGACGCCGGCTGGGACATTGGTGATTTGGATGCGGACTGGCACGCGTTGCGCAAGCAGCACCCAGGTGTAGACCGGATCAACGCTCGGCAGGCCCTGGGTGCTCGGGGCGGCGTTTGAGACGCTGATGCCGCGGGTCACGCTCTCAACCCGCCCCACGATCGGATCGCGGTAGCCCATCAACACCGCCTCGGCGCGGTCGCCGACGCAGACATGGGCCATCTTGGTTTCCTCGAAATAGCCGTCGATCCAGTAGCTGTCGGCATCGATCACCGAGATGTTGGTCGTGCCCACGTGGGCATAGTCGCCCACCCGCATCAGAAGATTGGTGACATAGCCGTTCACAGGGCTGCGCACCTGTGTCCGCTTGAGGTTCATATCGGCCTCGGCTAACTGCTGCTGGGCGACGTCAAAGACGGCGCGCGCCTGGGTGGCGCTGCCGGCATACTGCTGCTGCTGCTCCGCTGTCGTCGCCAGGTCGGTCAGGTGCAGCCGACGCTCCGCCTCCTTGCTTTTGACCTGTAGATCGGCGGCTTTCTGGTGCAGCTGCGCTTTGGCGGTGTCGCGCGCCACCTGAAAGTCGAAGGGATCGATCACGTAAAGCACGTCGCCCCGATGGACGAACTGGTTGTCGACAACGCGGACTTCCGTGATCTGCCCCGACACCTCGAGCGCGATGCTTGCGACCTGCACGCGGACGCTGCCATCTCGTGTCCAGGGCGCGGTGACATACGCGTTCCAGATGACCAGGGCGGCGAGCACCGCGAGGGCCAGGATGAGCAGGGTCGCCGTCGTCTTGAGCGTTTCCCGAGCGAAGCGAGCCGTACGACCTGAACGCCCGGGCGCCGGCCCTTTCGGTGGTGACTTTAGGTCAACGCGCAGACGCTCATTCGGCTCCGCGATCGGCCGAAGCCCTTCCAAAACAGTGCCAGCCCCCTCGCTCGGCGCCAGGGCGGCGACATGAAGATCGGAGCGCTCGGCAGCCTCTGGACAGGGCTCGGCGACGGTGGACGTGGTTCGGTCGCGTGAGATGGAGTCCGGCAATTGCATGGACACCTCCTCCTAGAAAAGCGCGATCAGCAGCGCGAGGATCAGGACGTAGAGGCTCAGTTCCGCGACCGGCAGGTTGCTGAAGGCGCGATTGAAGGCGACGAGGCGAAGCAAGGGACGCAGCACAGCGAAGATCGCGATCGCGGCGCCCGCGTAAGTCACGAAAGGAGCGACGAGCACCCCGCCGATCGTCCATTCGGGGAAGCTGTGCATCATGAGGTGGTCGACCGGTGTGGATCGAGGCCAAAGGGGCTGGCGTCGATCAGTAAGGCGGCCCAGATCAGATCCAGGCTGGCCGCACGAGCTAATGCCTGACAGTCATGATCGAGCTGGGTTGCCGTGCTCGCGAGATCGGCGGCGGCGCGGCGCAGGCTCCGGGGCTCACAGGCCACCAGGGCTGAATATCCGTCCTCAACCAGGTGCCCGCCCGAGCGAGCGGACAGTTCGGCGAGCGTTGTTCGGGCCCCTCGCACAGCTGCCGCGAGTCCGAAGATGTCGAGAGCCTCACCTAGGTCGTCACGGTGTTCATCGTGGTCGGCAGGCTGCAGTGTGGCCAGTTGCCCGATGCGGTCCGCGTCGCGGAATAAGGCCTCGTCATTCAGGCGCCGGGACCGACCGCCGGCTCTGAGGTCGCGCATCTCCGCTCGTGCCGATGTCAGGCACCAGCGCCGCCGAAGCGCGTCTGATGTCGGGAGCAGAGTCCGCAGAAGGACGAACAGCAGGATGCTAGACGTGATCCCCATGAAGCTGGTGAACAGATAGGTATCGGGGTCATAGCTCTGCGGGTTCGTCGGGGAGAGAATCACAGGGAAGAAGACGAGCAGCAGAAATGCGATAGGGACCAGTCTCGGGTTGGAGATCGTGAACAGCAAGGCGGCGGCGAGGACGCTTGGCGCCATGCCGATCGCCAGGAGGGGAAACTGATCAACGCCGTCGAGGATCAGGAACTCCGTCACGCCCGCAAGCAGCACGGCGATCGGCATCGCGATAACAGCATTGGCCGCGAAGGCAGGCGGGTTCGGGGTGTTCGCGCTCAAGGCTATGATGACCCCAACCAGGGCGACGCCCTGCGACGCGTACGGCCAGCCGCCGAGGGAAAACAGGATACCGGAGATCAGCACCACCAGAAACGCACGCAGACCGCTTCGCATAGCCGCCGGACGCGAGCGGTAGATGGGGGCATGGATACGGCGCGGAGGATGGCGACCCGCCTGCAGGTCTCCGATGGCGTCCTGCGCCCGCCGATTCTCGATCAACAAGCCGCGGGCGTGGCGGACGAAAAGCGCGTCGTGCGGGTCGGCGTAGGTAACATCTGCGTGACGCCGCAAACGAAGGTCCAACGCACGGCCCTCCTCCCCGAGGCCGTCGGCTAGGCACTCGCAAAGCGCTTTGCGAAGAGATGGCAAGGTCGTGGCGGGGAGCGATGCCAAGGAGCCCGCGGCGTTGACCTCGGCGACCAGGGCCACGGCGGCGCTCCGAGCTGTCGCGCCTCGCGCCCATCCATCGCTCGATTCGGAGGCGAGCGCCGTGATGTCAGCATGAAGAGCGGTGATCTCGCGCAGCAGATTCGCCGACTGGATCAGGTTCGCACTCTCGCCGCGGAGGAGGGCGAGCGCGAAGAGACGTACGCGCCGATGGGCTGCCGTGAGCTTGCCGGCCAGTCCTGCGTGGACATTCGGGGCGGCGAAAAAGTCGCTGACCAGGGCGAGCGCGGCAATTCCCACTACGATCGCCGCGCCGCGGTTGATGCCAGCCAAGAAAACATTCTGCGGCGAATCGATCTGCGTCACAGCGACCAGAGCAACCGTATAGCCGGACAGCACGGCGCCGTAGGCCCTGTTGCCGTCCAAAAGTCCACCGACGTAGACGCAGAGCCCGAGCCAGCCTGCGAAGCCGACCATGAACAGCTCGCGAGTCTGCGGGAACATCCCAGCGATCACGAAGGACGCGACAACCCCGATGATAGTGGCAAGGATCCGGTACAGGGCCTTTTGGTAGGCGTGACCCCGCGTCTGCAGAGCGAGAATGCCGACGGTAACCGCGGCGGCCGAGGCGCTCTCGAGCTGCAGCCAGAACGCCGCGTACAGCCCCACCATCATGGCGGCCCAGATCCGCAGCGCAAAAGCCCAGGCGGAGAGCGGAAAGCCGGCGACGGTGACCTCGCGGCGAACGCCTTGCACGAGGGTCACGGTCACTGGTCTTTCAAGCGAGAAGCCAATGGGGCGGCGTCGCAAGCGGCCTTGGTCGTCGCGTCAGAACGCACGGAAGCGCGATCTGCGATTAGATCCGCCTCACGGTCGAGTTCTTCTGCGCGGAGGAGCCGCGCTTCCCAAATCCATGGCACTGCCGCCTTGTCCGCGAATTCTCGGTACCAGGCAGCGGGGTTCCGAAGCCTGATCACCGCCTGCACTTCGTTCGGAGCGGACGCCGCTGCCGCCAGCATCGATATGGATCGCGCAGTCACTGCAGAAACAGCTTCGCATGCTCAAGAAAGACGTCCGCACGCTGAGATTGCGCGCCGTGACTCGCGTCCGGATACATGATCAGTTGGGCATTGGGCAGATGTTCAGCCAGCAGGAAAGCGTTGATCGGCATGACAACGACATCCCTGTTTCCATGCCCAATCAGAATGGGGTGATGAATTTTGCCAAGCATCGCGAAGCGGTCGCTCGGGGGTATGACGCCCCATTCACGAATCGTCGCTATCTGGGCCAAGGCGGACTGCCTGGACACTGGCACATCACGGTCGGCGCTGCGGCTCTTCAGCCGCTCCATATAGGCGCGTCCCGACTTCTGGCTTGCCTCGCTTTGCGTGAAGAATGCCCTCATGAGCAAGCCCGCCGGGTCAATCAGCTCGTCCACGGAGAGCTCGTCGAAGACCATTCCTTCGCCGCCTCGCGGCCCTGTCCCGAGCAGGATGATCCGGCGAAGCAGGCCCGGATATTCGGCACCCAACTGCTGCGCAATCATGCCCCCGAGCGAGAAGCCGACAATATCGAAATGGATCAGTCCGATCGCTCGACAGAATGCGACGCAGTGTTTTGTCAGCGCGGCGACCGTGAATGGTGTCTCGCCGGATGACCTGCCGATCCCCGGGTAGTCGAATAGGATGACGTCGTGTTCCGCAGCGAAGCCGTTCGACACCTTCGGGTCCCAGTCATCCATATGCGCGGCGATATAATTGAGGAGCAACAGAGGTGTCGCTCCGCGCGGCCCAAAGCGCCGGTAGGCGAACTGGACATCCCCAGCCTGGACGAACTGAGTTGGAGCGGTCTCGTGGGTGACGTTGGACATTGGCATCTCCTCCGTCATGATTTCTTTCATCCGAATAGTCCCGGAGAGATAAACGGGCAGTCGTCCGGGCGCGAGTTATGCGATGTAAAGATCCGCAAAGATGATTTGCGCTCCGCGCCAGGCAGCGCGGGTGCTCCGGCTCGGCTTTGTGCTATCTCGTGGCCCCTTCGATGGCGGCGAGCAATTCGTCGCCGTCGCCTATGAACAGCGGGAAGCCGACCATGTCCGCCCAGCGTCTCTCGACGGCGGCGATCGCAGTGGCGGGCGAGAACCCTCCCGAGGCGATCACGATGCCCAGATAGGCGGCGCGGAGATGTCGGCCGACCGGAGACGCGAGCAGTCGCCGCGGCCGGGAAGAACCGTGCCAGCGACATGGACGTAGGGGATTTCCATGTCGCCCAGGTCGGTGAGCCAAGAAAGCCGGCGAACGACTCGGGTCACTCATCATACGGCGCGGCCGACATCAACTGTGATGCTGTCGGGATTGGTTGACCCTGCAATGTGCAGCCGGCGGTGCGCGCAACGTCGTCGGTCCAGTTTAAGACTTGGGCGGCCGGATTATGCCGACAGTGCTCGACCAACAGATTTCGGAATTCGGCTTTGAAATTCATCCGCGGATATCTTTCGAGCACTTCCTCGACCACCTGCCGCGGCACTTGATCGAGGCCTAGATCCAACAACTCGATCCCGGCGCCGAGGTGGACCAATGCGATCTCGTCTGCCAACCGAGTTGCGATTCCCGGAGAGGTGTGCAACGCGATCGCCTCCCAAACCAGATCCGCGCGCTCTGGCGACACCTGATACTTCGAGCAGAACTGGCGAGCAGCATCCGCGCCATCCACCTCAAACCGATTGTCGTGGCGGTAAGCAGGAACCAGTCCGAGGTCGTGCAAAACCGCGCCGCAAAAAGCGGCTTCCTCATCGACCACCGAACGGCCGAGCTCCCTGACAGCAAGGCTACCGAAAATGTATGTTCGAAGACTATGAGTGCAGAGAAATTCGGGTGAACTAGACTCCAACAGGTCGACAGCGGCATTACACAGCGCCGTATCCGGAATTGTAATACCGGCCACCGATTTCAAACGTGCCAAAGCCATAGCGAGATTCCTTTCTTGGTGAATCTCAGTCGCCGACGAAGGGCTTACGGGCAACCGCCACCAGGACCACGTCCGCCTCGACCGTTGCTGTGGCGCCGTCAATCTTCAGTCCCAGCTGTCCGGCACGGATGGCTGCGGTGTAGCCGCCCACCCCACTGCCGATCACCACCACATCATAGTTGACCGCTGCCTCGGACGGGGCCTGGGCCATGGTCGCCTCAATACTCGAACCACTGTTGAAGCGCCTGGTTCTTCTCGTCGGTGAAGGGCGAGTAGAGGTGGTCGATCGCGACGTCGGGCGGGGAGATCAGCATCGACTTAGCGTGGCTGAGCGCATCGAAGCCGTACTTGCCGTAGTAATGGCCCATCCCGGCGGCTCCGGTGCCGCCGAACGGCATCGTCTCGACGAACAGGTGAATGTTCACCTGGTTCACCCCGCCCCCGCCGTAGGACAGCTCGCCGATGAACCGGTCGATGGTCTTCTGGTCGCGGCTGAAAATGAAAGCTGCGAGTGGGCGTGGCGTCGACGCAATGTGGCCGAACGCTTCGTCGAGCGTCCTATAGGTGAGGATCGGCAGGATCGGCCCGAAGATCTCGTCCTCCATGATCTTGTCTTCCCAAGTAATGGGATAGAGAAGCGTGGGATCGAGGTAGCGCGCATCTGGATCGGACTTGCCGCCGGCGATCACCTTTGCGGGATCGATGAGCGACGCCAGCCGAGAAACCGTGTGCGCATTGATGATGCGCGAATAGTCGGAATTGGATTTCGCATCATCACCAAAGAGCTCGACCAGCGCCTTCTTGGCTTCTGCGACAAAGGCCTCTGCGACGGACTCGTGGACATAGGCGTAGCCTGGCGATGTGCACCATTGCCCGCCCCAAGCCATCGCGCCCCAAACGATCTTTTTCGCCGCGTCCGGGATATTGGCCGTCTCGTCCACGAGCGCCGGGTTGATCCCACCGAGTTCGAGCAGGACGGGCGTGAGGTTTTCCGCGGCCGCCCGCGCGACGATCTTCCCAACATAGGTGCTGCCGGTGAAAAAGATGAAATCGAACGGCAGCTTCAGGAGCTCGGTGTTCTCCTCCTTACCGCCAGGCACTGCGGTCACGGCCCTCGGATCGAAATACTTTGGGACAAGCTCAAGGAGCAGGTCCGTCGTCGCCGAAAGCGCCTCACTCAGTTTGAGGATGCAGGTGTTGCCGGCCGCGAGCGCAGCCAGCGCCGGGCGGATTAGCAAGAGCAAAGGCCCGTTGAACGGTCCGATGATCAGCGCGACGCCATAGGGCTCGCGATAGATCATCCCCTTGTGGCCGGTCTTGGCCAGGAAGCGCGGCACTGGCGCTTCGACCGGCTTCATCCACTCCTTCAGCTGGCTCTTCTGGACCTCCGTCTCCCCCGCCGACGCCGCGGTCTCGAAGATGTATTCCTGTGAGGCGGTCTTGAAGTCCTTGGCCAGCGCCTCGTGGAAGCGCCGCTGGTTCTCGTTGATCATGCTGGCCATGCGGTCGAGTTGTTCGACGCGCCATTCGTAGGAGCGTGTGACACCTGTGGCGAAAAGCGCCTTCTGCGCGTCGAAGATGTTCTGGAATTGATTCATTGGAGCCTCGCCTAGATGTCAGGATTGGCGTCAAGTAGCTTGGCGCCGGGAGCCGGGTTGATCCAGGGCCGGCGGCGCCCGACGAACAGCTCCCACACCGGGTGGAACCATTCGTTCGGATCGAGGGTCCCAGCCTTGACCATCATCAGGTCCGGGGTCAGGTCGGGCTCGGCGGTAAGGGGCGAACCGCAGCTCGGGCAGTAGCGGCGCACCACTCTGAGCCCGCTCGTACCGATGTCGTCGAAGACCTTGGTCTCGTCGGCGATCGTCACCGCGCTGCGGTGGATGAAGATGACCGTCGAGAACGCGGTCCCGGACTGTGGCCGACAACGGTTGCAATGGCAAAGCCCGTCCGCCAGCGGCTTTTCGGTGATTTTGTAGGTGACCGCGCCGTACATGCAGCGGCCCGTCCGTGTCGAGGACTTGGGACGCGTCGTCGCTCATAGCGCTACCTTTCGACATGGAAGCCGCGGCCGGATCGGGCTCTCAGCTCATCGTGAGAACCATCCGGAAGCGGGCATGGCCGGCCATCATCTTCGCGTAGGCGTCCGCGGCCCTCTCGAGCGGCATGGTCTCGACCATGGCGGCGACGTCGCTGAGCGCGCTGAATTTGAGCGTCGCATCGCCGGCCGCCGGGGTCCCCGTCAGGGCGCCCTCGACACCCAGGCTCTTGAACAGCAGTTCAAACGCCGACAGCTCGATCGGCTCATCGGTCGCGCCGAGCGAAATCACCACGGCACCGCGTCGCAAGCCACCGAGGGCTGCGGCGACGGCCTTGCCGCCCGAGGCTGTGGCCAACACCACCGCCGCGCCCCCAAGCGGCTGGAGCGCCTTGGCGACATCGGAGGCGGAGCTGTCGATATAGTGGTGCGCGCCCAGTTTCTTCGACAGCTCGGCCCTGTCGTCACCGCGGTCGATCGCGACAACCTCAAACCCCATGCGGCGAGCGTATTGCACAGCGAGGTGGCCTAGCCCGCCGACCCCCAACACCGCGACCAAATCCCCCGCCCGCGCCGGCGAGTTCCGCAGCGCGCTGAAGGTCGTTATGCCAGCGCACAGCAGCGGCGCCGCATCGACCGATGAAAGATCGTCCGGCACGGCCATCAGCCCGCTGGCCTTGGCGACCATCACCTCCGCGTAGCCGCCATCCTGCTGCACGCCGGTGAAGCCTTGGTTTATGCAGTTCACGAGATCCCCATCGCGGCAGTACTCGCAGTGCCCGCAGCTGCCGCCGAGGAAGCCGACGCCGACGCGTTGGCCCACAGTCCAGCCTTCGACGCCTTCGCCGATCACGTCGATCCGTCCGACCGCTTCGTGGCCAGGCACCCTCGGCCACTGGATCGGCAATACCCCCTCCACCGTCGCGGAATCCGAATGGCACACGCCACAGGCCTCAACGCGGATGCGGACATGGCCCGCCGGCGGATCGAGCAGTGGTTTATCGGTCAGCTCCAGCTTGCCCGGACCAACAGCATGGACGGCCCGATACGTTTCTTCGACCCTGGACATTCACCTCTCCTATCGTCGCGCTTAGAGCGCTTCGAGATGCGATGCATGGAGTTAATCCTTTCCAATCTCCGTCTCATATGTCATATTTGCCACCTTTCAGGACATATGGAGCGGTCATGCATCGCGTCGGATTTGTGACGTTCGCCAATTTTGGAGCGATGGGGCTCGCGGCGCTCAGTGCGTTCGAAGCCGCAAACCTCACCAATAGGGAACGGGTCTACGAGCTCACGCTCCTCTCCGAGACCGGAGGCCTCGTGCCCTGCTCGACGGGGTTCTCGGTCATGACCGAACCGTTCGGCGACGCCGTGTTCGATACTTTGATCGTCGGAGCAACGCCGCGTTTCGACGAGCCGATGCCCAATGTAGTGGCCTTCATTCGGCAAAGCATGAAGACCGCTCGGCGTATTGCCGGGCCCTGCACCGGTGCGTTCCTGCTCGCCGCAGCTGGCGCGCTGAACGGCCGTAGGGCTACCACCCATTGGCTGTTCGCGCGTGAGCTTGCAGCGCGCTATCCGGAGCTCACGCTGGATGTGGATCGTATCTACATCGTTGATGGCCCGATCTGGACCTCGGCCGGCGTGACCGCGAGCATCGATCTCGCCCTAGCGATGGTGGAGAAAGATCTCGGCACCGAGATCGCCCGCGAGGTCGCCCGCAAAATGGTGGTCTACCATCGCCGCACCGGCGGCCAGTCGCAGTTTTCGACCCTGCTCGAACTGGAGCCCAAGTCGGACCGCATTCAAAGGGCTCTGGATTACGCAGGCCGAAACCTGAAAAAATTGCTCTCTGTGGACGAGTTGGCCACGGCAGCGGCCTTAAGCCCGCGCCAGTTCAGCCGAGCGTTTCGCGCCGAGACGGGCCAGTCGCCGGCGAGGGCGGTCGAGCACCTGCGCGTCGAAGCCGCTCGCGTGCTGATCGAACAGGGCCGGCACACCGTGGACGTAATCGCTGAAGAGACCGGCTTCGGCAACCGCGAGCGCATGCGCCGCGCTTTCCTAAGAACGATCGGCCAGCCGCCACAGACGATTCGGCGAATTTCCAGGGCCGCGTGATGCCACGTCTGGGCGCTCATCGGGCCTGCCGTTCACCCGCGGGCGCAACAGTGGTTATCGGACTTGCTCGACGGCGATGCAGCCCGCCGGGAGTGGCGCAGCAGTTCGGCTCCCCGTCGGATCAGGTCTACCCTGAATGTTGACATACGCGCCTCCTTCGGATGCAGCGGAATCGTCAATTGTGTTGCACGCTTGGGCATGGCTGAGGGATCTCAGGTCTTCCTTCGCGGGGTGCGAATTACCGCTTCTCCGGGTCAGACCCACCGGATGCCGGCTGGTGATCGAGTGACGGCTCTCGGCGCAACCTCGTCGTTGCTGTGCGCTCCGGCGAAGGTCCCTTCACTATGGTTTGCGGACCTCCATCATCGTGCATTGAGAGCCGCTGGTTTGTTGGATTTACCACGACCTACGCCCTCGCGAGGCGCCGGAGGGCAAGCTGGATGGAGGCGAGG
>Ga0074044_10004336_pt1 | contig 11789 bp, 8 predicted proteins | sample BogForMeECP23OM1_FD_94443 | JGI IMG/M metagenome (GOLD analysis project Ga0074044, IMG submission 94443) | Bog forest soil microbial communities from Calvert Island, British Columbia, Canada - Bog Forest MetaG ECP23OM1 | ecosystem: Environmental > Terrestrial > Soil > Wetlands ...
ACCCGGGTGATAATCGCATCCTATAATGATCATCGTTCGGCTCCTTTCTCCCGGGCCTTGGTTGGTTGGTACCACCAAAGTCTACCCGGGCGTGGGAGCCGACATTGTTATGGAATCAATTACGCTCATTGAGAATTGGATGCAACGCAATCCGGAAATTGGTTCCGGGCCAGAAGTCCTCTTCTGGGAGATCACCAGTGATCTCCCCCAAGCCCGTTTCTCGCCAACTTCCGGTTTGCCGACAATTCGTCCCGAATCGAATGCTATAGGAGGAGTATCTAGTTCAGCGCCCCGAGTCCCTCTCCTCGCGAGAAATGGACTGTCTGAGCTGTTGCGCGCAGCCGTCCCTTCGACTAAGTCGGGTGTGGGCCCTCTACGATTGACAAGTGCCCACCTTGTCAATCGGCATTTTTGAGCCGGGTGTATATAATTTGCGCGGTTCCTTGTACCGGTCAGAGATCACCTAACGGAGACGTCACGCCAACTGAGGCTGCTCAATCCCGGTTTCTGCCTTCGGCCGCGCCTGTGCCGGGCCGTCCCTACCTCACCGCTTCTTGTCGGCGATGGCGATACCGCACACTCTTTCTGCGGCGCAACGTTCCGCGTATCGAATCACCTAAAGCATTAGGAGGGCATCGTGAGAAAATTCCGGCCAGTAATGCTGGCGACATTGTCTTTCACCCTGTTTGCTGCAACCGCCGTCGCAACCCACGCGCAGTCCGACTGCACTGCGCTCAATCCCGCCAAGGGTGAAGGCAAGTTCACGGGACAAATTTCCACTCCGCCGGACGGCAGTTCCATGACAGTCACCTACGCTGATCAGAGCGTTCTTGTGCACTACAACAACTCCGTCACCGTCTGCCAGGGTGGACAGCCTGCATCCCCTGACGCTCTTAAGCAAGGCGCGAGTGTCTCGGTCTTTGGCCCCCTGCGGCACAACGGCAAAAATATGGAAATAGACGCCGCGAGAATCTTCGTCGCCGGCCGGCCACAAACGGCGCCGCCCAGCCCGGAACCAGCACGGCAAAATACCCAACAGACGCAACCGCCAAATGTCCAACGGATGCAACCGCCGAACGCCCAGCAGACACAACCGCCAAGTCCCCAACAGGCACAACCGCTCACAACAGGCCTGCGCCCCATTCCGAACTCCGTGATCCTCGGTGGCGGCACGCACGCAGAAACGATGCAGCGCTTGCACGTGGTTCGCACATATGCGTTGTCCGATTTGCGCACGAATTCCCAAGTGACGCTGGGAGTTGCGCGGCTTAACTTCCACCCAATGCTGGGGAACCCTCGGGCCCTCTTCAATGTTGCACAAAAGCTGCGCGCGCTGCCGCAGCATGTGCAACTCAAGGAGGACAGTTCGGAAATTAGCGAAGTCGAGCAGGGATTGGTGATCCATCACGTCCTCACCTACCAAATTCTTCCGGGAAAGTGCAGTGATTCTGGCGCCAGGGCGCAAATGGCTAGCGCCGGAATTGAGTGCTTTACACGTGGTTCGACGAGCGAACGCGTGGCAGAATTCAGTAGTCCGAGAAGTCCGCGGTATGTCGCCGACCCACAGAGACGGCAAGCGGCAATCGCGGCCTACCAGCGCAATAGTGCGCTCGGCGCTGCCGACGCGAGCAAGCATATTGCCGATCTGCGCAAAGCCCTCGCTGACCCAACTCAGCGAGCGGCGATTAGTGCGCAAGTCGGTCAGGCCGAAGCCACACGGATGGGCAGTCTCACCGATGACCAGCTCAAGGAAGAACTCATCAACTCATCGGTCCAGCACTTTGAAGAGACGATGTTCGTGCCCAAGGTCGAGTCGACTACCTACCTGCATCCCGAGCACGCTCTCTCCATCGCCGCCAGCCCTGCGGAGATGGCGGCCGCCAAACAGTTGTTAAGCAAAGGCGTACCGGAGCACGGTGCCAGCCCTTCCAACTTCCCCAAACTTCTGAAGGTGGTTCCCAATCATCCTGTAGGCTTTACCAAAACTCCCCAAGCCGATAAGGTCGCCGACGTTGACTTTGGCCCCTACATCTTCCTTACCGGATTCACCTTTGGCCAGGATTATGAGTGGAACTGGAAGGCTGAAACGACGATCAACTGGTGTATCGTCGGCTGTTCTTCAACCTACGGCGTCTACCTAAATGCCGGCTTCGGCTACGGTTTCGGTCTGCGCTTTCCGTTCCAGACCCAGTTGAAGTATCACACTGTGGTTCACGCGAATAATTCCGCCGAGGCGAACGTGACGGCGAATTTTAAGCCCATCCAGGGTACGGATGACGATTTTTTGTCAGCCGGAATTTCACCCGACCAGCTTTTTGACGCCCAGGAACTGGTGGCGCAGATAGGCGCCCATTGGGGTTATAGCGTCAATTTGCCTGGCTTCGGCGACAGCCACCAAGATTATTTTGGCGGGAATCTTGCCGATGCGCTGCCGCCGAACTATGATCACGGTCACTTCTTGCCGCCCGCTCCCGGAGTACCCGTTTTCTTCCCAAATGTCGTTGACAATGCTGACATTCTGATGGGGTTCCTCAACTATGGCGTGGTTGGCGCCCAACTTTTCCCAGCCGTGGATCTCTCTCTTTTCTCCAACAAGCTGCAATTCACGTTGAACGATGAGATCCTGAACCGGCAAACGCAGGTCACCTTCACCAAGCAGACGGTGCCTCTAGGTGTCAACTCTGCCACAGTAGGAAGCCAGAGCCATTTCAGCTTCGGAAACCCGGTCTACAACCTTGAGTTTAGCTTGACCCCGGGGCTCAGCCCGCGCATCTTCGTGGACCTCGACGTTTGGTCGGATCACTGGGACTTTCCGATTTGGTTCCCTCAGCTGACGGTTGATTTTCCGCCCAATGGCATCGATTTCGGCTGTCACGCCGGTACAACATGTGTGCTCGATTTCCAGCCCGTGTATAACGCGAGCACTGGGCAGGATACAAACATAAAGAAGGAAGAAGACGTCGCCGACAAGACGCTGACAGACAGTGGATGCCAGCGCGTGAACGGCCAGGAAGGAAACTACCTGTGTCCCGTCAAAGGCATGCTTGGATTGTGTCAAGCCATGCTCAAGAATAACGCTGTATTGAGTTGCGCCCCATTGGTTCCAAATGTGGTTGACGAGATTCTTAAGCGCGGGCACTGTACCGGCAACAATGCGGACTATCTCTGTCCGAAAGACATGATTGGCCTATGCGGCGTCTATCTCAAGAATCAAGAGATTCTGTCCTGCACACAGGCAAAATGACTCGAATGGCGTGGCGGAAATCCCTTACCTTACTCTCAAGGGCCATGCAAGGTTTTTGAGATACACGCCAATAGATCGAAGCAAGGAAGCGCTGGGAAGAAAACCAACTCTGCGCGTCACGAAATGGCTCGGCGAAGTTCCTGGGGGGAAGCTGCTTGCAGTGTTCGTCCACGTCCCAGTGGTCCCCCCGTCTCTCCAACGTTACGGATGACGGGCAAACCTGAAGTTATCCGAAGGCGGACACTGGATCGCATGGGTGGTTCTCGGCCAACGAGACGTGAAATTGTCCAGAAGTCCGCTTCGAGGAGATCGCCATTGATCTCCTCCAAGCCCGTCTCTAGACCTCCCGGATTACTTCCGCATTGCCGACAACACGTCCAGAATCGTCGCATCAGACGCCGACGAAGCCGAAAACGCGCGAGGATTTCAGCCGAGCGGCTGCTCGCATCGTCAGGGAAGCAACAGAAAACAAGTAGGGCGCGCTTATCTAGATTCTTTGGCAGTTTCATGGAACAATGCGCTCGCATAAAAGTATGAGTTGCCGCACGAACTTGGCATTCGTGAACGCGTGACGAATGTTCTTCGGAGTCGACATGCATCGCAGCTTAACCCGATGGCTCGGCGGAAATTCCCACCCGCTTCATCGCGCCCCATTGCAGGTCGCCCCGTAAATATTGCCACAAGCCTTGCAGCCGCCACACCATGGTCATCTGCCGGTAGGGGAAGTGTTCGAACAGACAGTAGATGAGCAAACGGGCAACCTCGCGCCAGTCTCCGTAGCGACGAACAGTCATTTCTTCCAGCAGAACCGAACCGATGGAAATCAGGGTAGCGAAGGCGTAGCCGAATAACAGGAATTGCAGAAAAAAAGCCTTGCTCAACACTCCCAGCACCGCTGCGAGGATGATCGTGGTGTATCCCACCAGCTCGATGACTGGGGCTAAGAGCTCAAATATCCACATATAGGGAAGAACCAACCAACCGACGCGACCATAGCGAGCGCGAAACAGCATGTCCCGGTTGGGCCAGAGTGTATCAATCAAACCTTTGTGCCAGCGCGCTCGCTGCCGGGCGAGCGACTTCAAGTCAGTCGGCACTTCGGTCCAGCAAGTTGGATCGGGAATGAAGTTTATGTGATAGGGGCGGTGTTCCTCGTGCAGGCGGCGATGCATCCGGATAACTAGATCGAGGTCTTCTCCAACCGCATGAGTGCGGAACCCTCCCACTTGTTTCACCAAGTCTCTCCGAAATATTCCGAAGGCGCCGGAAATGATGGGTAGCATGTTGAAGCACGCCCAGCCTTCACGTCCCACCAGAAAAGCACGCAGGTACTCGATGACCTGCATGACCTCGATCGGTCGGTTGGGAAGACGCACTTGCTCAATCTGATTGTCGACGACACGGGAGCCGTTTAAGACCCGCACAATGCCGCCTACCGCTATCACCCGGCCGGGATCAGAGAGTACTCCCACCATGATCCGGACAAGTGATTCCCTTTCCAGAATCGAGTCGGCGTCTACCACGCAAACGTAAGGGCTGGTGGCGGCGTTGATGCCGGCATTGATTGCATCCGCTTTGCAGCCTGCTCCTTTCTTATCGAGAACGAACAAGCGGGGTTCCAGCGGGCTACGATAGATCGCGCGAACCGGCGCGGTCGCAATATCCGCAATGTAGAGTATGCGGGCCGTCTGAAGACCATAAGCTTCCTGCAACCTCTCCACCGTCGCGTCGCTTGATCCATCATTCACCACAATCACCTCGAGGCTTGGATAGTCGAGCCCGAGCAGGGCTCCCACACTGCTCACGATGGATCGTTCTTCATTGTGTGCGGGAACGATGACAGTGATGGGCGGCGTAAACGGTGAAGCTTTAATGAGTTCGAATCTGAAACTACCGAGGCGATGATGATGTCGAACATTTCTTGAAATGGCGACTACCAAGAGACCCAGATAAATAATGTTAGAGAGCAAGTAGTAGATGAACAAAGTATCGTTCGATATGGTGAGGAACCGCACGGTTAGTGTGTCCCCGCTGCCGCCGCGGCAACTTTCCCGCTTAGTTCCACACTTTTTCTAGCTCCTTCTACGACCTCCCGCAGAGTAGTCTGCACAGAATACTCGCCGGATCCAGCCAACACGCCGATGATTTTCTCGATAGCGCCGGAGCGCTCGAGCTCGGAGATGAACGCCTGCAGCGCGTAGTCGTCATTGGTCGCGACTACATCTTCAAGAATCTGCTCCAGTTGCGGTTCCATGCGTGCCAGCGCCCATGCGGCACGTTGCCGTACATGGCGGTTCACATCACAGAGGGATCGCAGCAGGATCCTGATCTTGCCGACATTCTCGATTTGTCCAAGCGCCACCACCGCCCGCAGGCGCACAAACCACTCGGGATCGGTGGCCAAACTGTGGAGCGCGGGTAGAGTGTACGAGGTGTTGGTATTCCCCAGAGCTCTGGCAGCGGATGCACGTACTTCCGGTAAGGTATCTGCCGCCAGCACTAGCAGTTCCTCACCCAACTCAGGCGAGGCCAACTCGGCCAGGACGCGTGCCAACAGCTCCCGCATTGTTCCTTGGGTCTGCTCAAGATAGCTGACCAGTATTTCGGGGTGGCTGCGACAACAATTTGCCAGGGAGGTTTTTACGGAGCGTTCTGGAGCGTCGAGCTGGCCGTCCACGATCCGATCCAGAATTGGGATCGCAGCCTCCATTACGGCGGTACGCCCGAGCGCACGAACCGCGGCAATTCGGGTCTCTGCCCGCCGCGAATCTAACCCAGCCGCCAAGGCGGGGATGGCTTCCCTAGCCCGCGTCCGACCCAAGGCGAGTAGCGCAGTTGTCTGCTTCCAACTGCGCGCGGTTCGCGCTTCATAAATCAGCATGTCGAGCAATCCGCTCACACGAAGACAATCCAGCAACGGAGGCAGGCCGTCCGGAGCCGACATCTCAATGTTGTCGAGCAAAATGGATTCCACGATGTCGCAATCGAGCGGGTCGAAGCGCCAATCAGGGGGCGGGATCTTTCCCGAGACTATATCGTTCCATTGTGAGCGCAAGGCAACCGTCCGCTCATTTCTTCTGCGAAAATAACGCGCTCGATACCAGCGCCGCAGAACAATGAAGCCAACCAGCAGGAAAATTCCCAGCAGCGATCCCAGGATTGCCCGCAGCACCAGCCCCGCGGGTCCGGATTTTTCAATCGCGCTAAAAACGGATCCCATAACTCAGTCCCAGTGTGGTATCGGTTCGCCCCTGGCTTCGTTCTTGGCGAGCTAGGTAACCCTGGACGTCCTGCCGGTCGACGAACCGATAGCGCAGTCCACCGCCGTATGTGTGCGCGGAAAATTGCCCGATCTGGTCGATTTGAGAAAAGTTTTCGCTTCCCACCCCATAGAGAACGTTGCCGCTAACGCGGCGATACAAGGGAAATCCCAGCTTGGTCCAGCCCGATGGCTCCCAGGCGACAGAAGTTCCGACAAACCCACTGCGGGCGCCGGTGACGTCAAGCGACCAGGTCCACCCCTTGGGTAGGTAAACAATCTGATTTGTTGACCAAGTTAGAACATGCGCGCCTCGATACCAAAACCAATGTTGCTGGTAGGAACTCTCCAACCCTTGCACCCAGCGGTTGTCGAGCCGGAATCCGTGACCTAATTCGACAAAAGCTTCACTCGTCGGCACTACGGCCTGATCGTTGGCTACCGCGGTGCCCACGCTGGCCCAGGTCTGAGCGGTAAGATGAAAGGCTCCGCTGGCTTGAAACTTGACCGCATCCTGACCAAATCTTTGGTAGGTGCTGACGCCGAAAACCGTCGACCATCGGTGGTTCCAACTGGAGCTCAGGCTGACACTCTGGGTCTGGGCGTTGCTCGTGTAATTGAAGAAGTCGATGTCGTCCCCCACTCGGAGTTCATGTTTGGTGTTTTCCAGGAGGCTCGCCCTAGCTTCCTTGTTTTCCGGATCGAACTGGAGGACCTGCTGATATTCCAACCGCGCTTCGCTTGTACGGCCCAACAGAGCCAGCACCCGCGCCTGCCGGCTCAGAATTTCAGGGTCAGATGGCGAGATTGTTCTTGCGTGGTTCAGAACTTGGAGAGCCTCGGCATACTTCTGCTGCCAGAGCAGGACGTCGGCGAGGCCGGTCAAAATATCTACGTCATTCGGGACTTTCGCAAGGACAAGTTTGTATTCGGCTTCCCCTTCGGACCAGTGGCCTTTCCATGCCAGCAACCGTCCACGCCAACCGTGAGCTTCAAGATCTTCTGGCGCGTTCGCCAGCCGTTGATCAACGATCGTGAGCGCAGCATCGAGTTGCTGAGCTTTAACCTCATCCTGAACTTGTTGTTGCCATTCGCTTCCAGTTTGCCCGGCGAAGGACGATGCGGCCGCCACTAACAGCGCTCCGATAGCGCTCGCCCGAATCATGCTGCGCTGCAAATCAATTAGCCTTTTCTGGATCACTCTCACTGCAAAGCTCCGGCGGGGATGGGACTCGGCGGGAAACCAAATACGTTTGGGACAACCCAGTCCAGACGCAGGAATGCACCGTCGTCAGCCTCTTGGTGATTGTGACCTCAAGGGAGGTCTTACGGTAAGTTACTCAAGTCCAAAGGCTTACGTGCGCTCAAAAAAAATGGACGGCCGAGAAAGCCGCGGTGCGGCTGGAATGCAGAGGAGGGATCCTCGACGGAATTTTCTCCGCGCGCTGGCTAACGATTGAGACTGAGATGGAACGAAATGGCTTGCCCTGCTTTCAGTTCCGGCAGAACCACATGATGGTTATCGGGAGATAGCGTGGCACCGTTTGAAACCGCCGATATCGGGTGCTGAAATTCAAACGTGAGGCCGCCGACGGATTCTTCTGTGCTCACTTGCAACACGACTTCGCTCGGCACGGAGGATGAAGTCACGCTCCACTTGAGACGATCGCGAGCGCGCCAGAACCTTGCAAAACTCAACATGTCCGATTTGCCAATGTCGTGCGGAAGCTGGCGAAGCAATTCCTGTTCGGCTGCGGCTTTTTGTGCAGACTCATTTGAGTGAACCAACAGCACGCTCACCGCTCCGTTTTCCGCATTCGCAAGGATCACTTCCAAAGCCTGCGGCACTCGTTTGGCGAAACCGGGAGATTCTTCGTCCTCAATCGTCACCGGGAATTCATAAATCCGGCTGTCCTCGTCGAAGCCGAGACCCCAAGGTAGGGCGTAGGGGAAGTTGCTGAGAACGTCGTCGGCGGTGAAAGATGAGTCGAATTGATAGCCGGAGCGTTCCAGGGCCTCGGGCAGCGAAACGGGAACCCGCAAATGTCCGGCCCGAAAGAATATCGTATCCTGACCTAGGATTTCTCCATCCAGCAATTCCTTGCTGACTCGTACTTCGCCGAAAACAGTGGCTCCTGAGGCCGTATCGAATCCGAGCCCGCGTGGACGATAGGTGGCGTATGTCTCCTGGCCTGACCCTAGTTCGAACTTGTTGAAACCGCGCGAGTGAATAACGGAATGGCTGCCTAGGCTCGATCCTCCCGCTTTTAGTTCGCGGAGAATCCCGAGGTTGGGCTCGAAAAAAAATGCTTTGCTGTTGGCGTCGTCCACATACTTCGTCTGAATAAAAAAGGTGCTGTTCGCCTGGTTTGCTTTTTCGATGCCTGCAAAGTCACGGCCGGGTGCGAAGGAGTTTTCCCAATCGACATCATGAGAGAGCAGCAATGCCGACCGCTGGCCCTGGGGGATTGTGGCCAACCGCACCCAGTCGTTCGCGTAGGCTTCGTACCAGGCCCTCAGAATCAACATCCACACATCCGCGCCCGGCTCGAACGCGTTCACATAATGACGCTCGGCCTCGAAATCTCGATTACTCTGACTGCGTAAAACAACGTCAACCAAACTCAGTCCGAGAAGATAAACCCCACCCTTGCCGACCGTGTTCGTGAGCAGGGCCGCACTGCCGTCGTCAAAGTGTGCCAGCACGACGGCGCCGCTGCCGGGAATATATCCATTCGTCCAAAAAATCTCGGGATAGCTCTCGCTTCCCAAGCGAGTCTCACGCTCCTCGGGCCGGTTGAGATACTTCATGACCGGATCCGTCCCGGCAAACGCTACGTGATAACGCTTGCGTGAAGGCTCAAATTCCCGGAAACCAAAAAGGTCCTTAAGGCTGCCCCAAAATACATTCTGAGCGAAGATATATCCGCCCTGTCTTACGAATGTCGTCAATTGTTCCGCTTGAGCCTGGTTGAATGTGTGCGAATCCACGCTCGGATAGAGAATGACGAGCCGATGTTTGAGGGCCTGTCCCAGGTTGCGAGTTATCAAGAACGGAATGCCCATTTCCTTCAGCGAGTGTACGAGTGCCAAAGGATTCTCGGGGCTCGTATCTGGACTGGTCCAGAGAACAGCTACCTGAAGGGGGAAGCGATCAGGAAACTCAGTGGTTGGGTCCGCCTGCTCGTGAGTGACGGGAAGCAGGGGTACTTCTTTCGTTTGCAAAGCGGAGTCAGTTCTGGAGATTGTTTTCCAAGATAGGACCGCCACGAAACCCAGTACTACTAGCGCCACTTTGAAAGATGGTTTCAAATCCCACCCCCCTTAGCCGAGCTTATCAGACCTCGCTGAATCCGCTATATTCGCTTGGTCTCGGGCGGATTCTGTGGAAGGTGCCGAGACTTGGCGATGGGGAGAAGCATCGGTCCCACGGGTGAAACTGACTTGGCTACGACTTTGTGTGCACAAACCAGAAGCACATAGATGGGGGTCAACTTCATGAGGATTTTTTCCAGCGACGGGTGCTTCCGCCAGTAAGGTCGTTGCTGGCGCAGACCAAATCTCTCATGAACTTGCAAGCCGCAGGTATTCAGCGACTGGATCAGGCGGGGCATGGTGTTGGCCTTGTAGTCTACGGGAAAGATGTCTTCGTCCGCCCGGGAATCCGATGCGTGCACAATGCGGCGACGCAATTTCTCTGGCAGCACCTTGGTAGCAACGGAATTCCCAAAAATTGCGTAGTTCAGCAGATTTGGGGTGATGGCGACAATTGCGCCTCCGGGACGGAGACAGCGGGCGCATTCGGCAAACGCATGACGGGGCCGAGCTAGGTGCTCCACGACCATGCGACAAGTGATCAGATCAAAGCTGTTGTCACCAAAAGGCAAGTCGTAAAGCGATCCCTGGACGAGTGACTTGATATTGCGGTGGGAAGTCACCGAAACATCCATGCCGACAATGGTTTTGCAATGGCTGGCAAGCCAGTCTTCAAGCGGCTCCATGTCGGCCTCAAGCAGCCGAGAACCGCAGCCAGCGTCAAGCCAAACTGTGTCAGCTGACAGGTGCTCGGAAATGAGGCTTGCGTATGCTTCTGACTTAGCGGCCCACTGTGCTCCGCTGAGCGGGATTTGGACTGCTTGGGCCTCGACCTTCATAAGACCACGAAGTAGTTATGGCTCAAGACCACTGTTTGTAGTAGAGCTTGCTGACGACGGCCTCGGGTATAAAGCTTCATTGTGATTTCCCCCTAAGAACGGCGACGAAGGCCGTCCATGCATTGGGGCCCCAATTGGCTACGCAAAAAGCCGGGACTGAAGTAATAAGGTTCCGAGCGAAGGGAAAGGAAGTAGACGCGCCCGAAAGTTCGGCGAGATTATGCCCGATGGCTGTAGCCGTGTCAAGGTGCACGAGATTGCTGTCGCAAAGTCGGATTTGGCGTTGCCTCAAAAGAGTAGTTGGTGATAAATCTCGATTGCACTCATTGACGCCAAAAAAGGCGAACAGACGGCGCAAGCTTGTGCTAACGCCTGATTGCGTAAATCAAGAGCGGAACTCAACGCAGGGCAGTTGCTAAATAGCTGTTTTCACGCCGTGGTACAAGTAAGGAGAGTAGACTTCTCTTTCAAGATGAGCCAGAAGAGAATCACTAACATTCTTGGTACCGCCAAATTAGCGATCTTGTCGCTGTACTGGGATTGGATTACCCTACCAAAGGCTTTCCGCGTGTCTGTCGCCACCGTTATTCTTGCTGTAATTGCACTTTTCGTGGTTTTTCAAAAGCGATAATTCCGGCTGAGGCGACTCCGGGTCGTTTCCGACAGCTTGGCATAACACCGCGGGCACTCGTAACCGCAGGGTTTGAGTGTAAACTTCGGGTTACGACAACTATCGGGATTAGTCACATGACAGCGGCAAGCCGAGAAGACTGAACTCAGGTCTGGGCGGTTCTCTGCCGTATGTGCCGGGTTGGGGACTACTCCATATGTAGTAGTTTCCGGACCTTGGTTTTTGACTAAGCCAGGCGGGTACTTGTAAAGAACTCACAAAAGGTTGAGAGTTCCGTAAGCGCCGATTCGCTGCCCCTCCCCTAGCGCCGTGCGCTACAAGAACCAGGAGGATCCAAAAAATGAAAAAGCTCGGATTGTTGTTTCTTCCGCTACTGGCAATCACTCTGATGCTGGGGGAAAATGCCTTCGCAGGCGTAGAGGAGGGTGGTGACTTCAGCTACTATTTCGTCACCTACTATTCCAATGCAAATACCACTGGTGCTCCGGATGCAACCTTGCG
>Ga0074044_10004337_pt1 | contig 11788 bp, 8 predicted proteins | sample BogForMeECP23OM1_FD_94443 | JGI IMG/M metagenome (GOLD analysis project Ga0074044, IMG submission 94443) | Bog forest soil microbial communities from Calvert Island, British Columbia, Canada - Bog Forest MetaG ECP23OM1 | ecosystem: Environmental > Terrestrial > Soil > Wetlands ...
CAGGCGGAGGCGGAGCGGGAGAAGCGGTCGAAGATCATCCACGCGGAAGGCGAGTTTTCGGCCGCGCAGCGCCTGGTGGACGCTGCACATTTGTTATCTTCCGAGCCGGCCAGTATCCAGCTACGGTATTTGCAGACGCTTACGGAGATCGGGGTCGAGAAAAATACGACCGTCGTCTTTCCGGTACCGATCGATTTCTTCTCCGGTTTGCAGAACTTGCTGGCTGTGCCGAAAACACCGGTTGCGCCGGCAAAGGACTAGGGGGTTCACTTAATTTTCATGTCCACGGCGCAACACGATACCGAGATCACGCTTGGCACAGCACGGATGCTGGGTATCTTTTTCGCGTTTGTGCTGGTTTGCGCTTTCTTCTTTGCCATCGGCTTTTCGCTGGGCAGAAAAACCAGCCTTGTGACCGCGGGCAACTGGGCGGGCACTTCCACGGCGGCTCCGGCAACTGTGGTTCGGCCATCGCCCGCAAAGGCCGATGCTGCGCCGGCGGCCAGCTCAAGCGACTTCAGCTTTTATAAAGCAGTCGGCGAGAAAACGGCCGACGCGAGCGTGACGCCGGCGGCTAGCACGACTCAAACTTCTTCGACTCCTGCGGTCGCGACTCCCGCTGCCGTTACTTCAGTTGCACCCGTGCAAACTACGGCGGGCAGCGCAACTGGCGCGTCGGCGGAGATGCCCGTGAATTCCTCCGCAAGCGCAGCGCCCCCGAGCGGCTTCTACGTGCAGGTTGCCGCGGTCAGCCGACAGGAGGACGCCGCCGCGCTCGTCGAGGCTCTGAAGAAGAAACAGTATCCCGCCTTCAGCGCCAACAATCCTACGGCCGACAAGTTCTATCACGTTCAGGTTGGTCCTTACGCCGAGATGAAAGACGCGGAGGCCATGCGCGCCCGGCTGGTGAGCGATGGCTACAATCCGATTGTGAAAAGATAGAGAATTTTGTAATTTTGTAATCGGGTAATTTGGTAATTGAAGATCCCATGGTGATGGCGTTTCAAACTTTGGGTTTCAAATTACAAAATTACCAAATTACAAATTGTTTCTCCCCCATGGCTTCTCCCGCTCCCAATCTTGATCGCTTTCTGCATGCGATTGCCGACCCTACTCGCCGCCGGATTCTGTTGGCGCTCAAGGAAGAAAGCGGCGGCCTTTGTGCTGGCGATATCGAGCAATTCGTCAAGCTGGCGCAGCCCACGGTTTCGCATCACATGCGGATCCTGGAAAAGGCCGGGCTGGTAAAGGCCCGACGAGAAGGCCATTGGCGACGGTACCGCCGCAACGAGAAGTTGATTGCGGAAATGACTCGGGGATTGAAAGGCCGGATTTAGAAAGCTGCAACTTTCGAGGTGGACGGGCGAGGACGCCCGTCGCTCCACTATTTTATTCGGCTAGGTCCCTGCGCCTGCGGATTGGGCTTTCTCTTCGGCCTTGTTCTCTTCTGCCGTTTCCCTCGTCGATGTTTTCGCTGCGGCTTTTGCGTCGCGCTGGCTCAGGGCGCGCACCTGGGAAATCAGGTCCGCCACTTCAAACGGTTTTGCCAACGACGGGACGCCATGCTCGTGCAGGAAGCTTCTGGTCTCGGCATCGGTCACGGTGGAGAACATCAGTAGAACACCTTTTTCAAGGCCGGGACAATTGGTGGCGATCCACGCGTACATTTCGCGGGCGCTACAGCCGCCGGGCATGCGGCCATTCATCACGACTACGTCGAAAATTCCGTTGCGCAGCCGCTGCTGCGCGTCTTCGACACTCATAGAAGTAGTCACGTCGGCCCCAGCGCCCACCAGCACATCGCGCTCGAATTCCATCACCGCTTCTTCGTCTTCCACGAGGAGCACGCGGCCCGCCAGCACCGACTCTCGCCGCGGCGGCGCTGCAGCCTCGGGCTGCGCGGGTTTCTCGCTGGCCAGCAAGCGGACGGTAATGGTCGCTCCACCTTCATCGCGGTTGCGCGCCGAGATTTCGCCGCCATGTTCCTTGACAATGCCATAGCAGATGCTCAAGCCGAGACCAGTTCCCTTGCCCACCGATTTGGTGGTGTAGAAGGGATCGAAGATCCGGCTTGGGTCTTTGATTCCCGGTCCGCTGTCCTCAAATTCGACACATACGTGAGCATCCCTCTTGAACATGCGCACCTTCAACTTGCCGCTGCCGGAGTTCTCCACCACGGCATCGAGTGCATTGTTAATGATGTTCAGGAAGACCTGTTCCAACTGGTGGGGATCGCCGACCACCGAGGGCACATCTTCGGGAATCTCGCGTTCCAAGGTAACGTTGTTGACCTTCAAATCGTATTCGCGCAGCATGAGGGACTCTTCCAGCACCTTGCGCAAATCGACTTCCTGTTTTTGCGGCTTGCGCTGGCGCGCGAAGGAAAGCAGGTTCTGCACCACGCGGTGCGTCCGCTGGGCTTGTTTGAAGAGCTTATGCACGTAGTCGGCGGAACGGTGGTCAAGGCCGGCGCCTTCTAGCAGTTGTGCGTAGCCCAGGATGGCCGTGAGCGGATTATTCAACTCGTGCGCTACACCGGCAATCAGTTGGCCGACGGCCGACATCTTCTCGCTTTGCAGAAGTTGCTCCTGGGTTCGGCGCAAGTCTTCGTAGGCGCGGCAAGTCTCTTCGTAGAGCTGAACCTTTTCAATCGTGGTCGCGAGTTGCCGGCTGATGGCGACCAGCAGATTCTCATCGTTGCTGGAATAGTGGCGGTCTTCCTTGCTGGCGATTCCCATGATGCCGATGGGCTTTTCCTTGCTCCAGAGGACCACCCAGATCCAGTAGGGTAAGCGGTCGGCACACATAAACTCGACCACCGCCGGGGGCAGGTGCGGCACAAAGTCCTGGGTCACTACTTCCGCTCGCGAACGCACTACCAGGTCGCCGAGGCCCTCGGGAAAGACAACTTCAGACATGCGCACCCGCGCTTCGCTGCGCGGTCCCCAACCGGCGCGCCGGCGGAAGGTGCCCGCCGGTTCAGCGGCCAGATAGACCGAGCCGGTCTCCGCTGCAAATAGTGAAATTACCTGGCGCAGGGTGAGGTTCAAAATCTCGTCCAGATCGAACGACTGAGTAGCAATGACGGCCAGGGCGTTCAGCGCATTCAGTTCGCGATTGCGGCGCCGCATCTCGTCTTCCGAGCGTTTTTTCTCGGTGATGTCGAGAACGAAGCCCTGGTAGCGCTCAATGTTGCCGCTGGAATCGCGCGTCGCAAAGCAGCTCTGCGCCACCACCAGGAGAGTTCCATCTTTGCGGCGCACCGTAATCTCAAAGTTGCGCACGTAGTTGTGCGCTTCGATTTCCCGGCGGAAGGCTTCCCGCTCCTCGGGAACGGCATTGAACACGCTGCCGACGTCGAGCGCCATCAATTCGTCGCGGCTGCTGTAACCGAGCATGGTGACAAAGGCATCGTTGCAGTCGAGCAAATTCCCTTCCGGCGTGGCTACGAACACGCCTTCCTGCGCCTGCTCGAAGAGCATCCGGTATTTTTCTTCCGCCACCTGACGTTCGGTGGTGTCGTGCACCACATGGATGACGCCTTTCTGCTGGCCTCCCTGCTCGGCATAGGAGGAAGTCGAGACCACCGACTGGCCGCCGAAGCACAGATCCGTGCCTTCGGTGAGCCCGGAGCCGCGTTCGCAGTACGGACATCCGCTCCAGGCGTGGCTTTGCGGCAGAACTTCTTTGCAGAGATTGCCCAAAACATCGGCCGGCGCTTTTTCCAGGCGCTGCAGCAGGGTTTGATTGGTCTTGAGGATGCGGAAGTCGGAATCGTGCGCCAGAATCAGATCCTGGATGGAATCGAAAGTGTTCATCCACTGGCGCTGCGAGCGCAGCACCTGCTCCAGCAAGCGCAGATTCTCGACTGCAATGCCCAGCGCCTGCGCCGCCGTCTCCAGAAATTCGAGTTCTTCCCGCGTATGGCGGCGGCTGCCCGAGTAGCCAAGCGAGAGCATCCCAATCACCGATTTCTTGCCGAGCAGTGGGAGCAGCACCACGTGATGGATGCCGTATTTCCTCAGTTGCTCCTGGCCTGAAGCAGGCATCTCGGAGAGTTTGCGGACGGCCGCGCGGTTTTCCTGGAGGACGCCGGCCTCGGCTTCACCGCTTTCAGTTTGAGCGATGGCGCGCAGAAAGTCTCCCGACAGCCCGGCGTGCTGGGTCGGCACCAGACGGTTACCGTCCATCACGTGGAACCATGATGCCTTCGCCCCGGCAATAGCTTTCAGTTTTTCCAGGGCAATCTGCATCATGGGAGCGGGATTCTGGCCGCGCGCAATGGTCACGGTCAGTTCGTTTAACACCGCCAGCCGACGGGTGCGCAGGCGCGAGTCGTCGAGCACGATCAACAGAAGGCTCGAGCTGAAGAGCACTTCCGCCAGCAGATATCCGTCGCCCGGAATGTGACTGGTATATTTTGGCCAGTTCAGATTGAGGGTCAGGAGGCCAGCGGTAAACAGGAATGAACCGATTCCAATGCGACCGAAGCGGTAACGCAGGAATTCGACGACCGCCCAGCCGGCCAGCAGTCGGCAGGCAACATCCAACCCGACCGTCAGGGTCTTCGCATTGACCGAGTAGAGCGCATCGGGAAAATAGACGGGGCGCATGGCGGCGAACACGATCAGCACCCAGGAAAGGGCAATCCACACGGTTAAGGCACGCCGCGCTTGCGCGGACAGTAGCGCCGCAGCCGCGAACAACGCCATGGCGAGCGCAAAGTCGGCCTGCGCGAATGCGGCTAACCATCTGGACGCGGAGTGCAACTCACCGGCGCGTGTTACCCAAAGAAACGATCCGTAGGCCAGCCAGCCCGCTCCCCAGACGAGCAGACAGCGCTCCCGAAACGCCCGGAAGAAAAGTAGGCTGGCGACGACGGCAATGAGGGCGGCCGTTTCCCGGGCGGTCAACCACGGGACCGAGGACATGCCAACCGAATTCCCAAATAGCCAGGCAGGACCCATAAACAGGCGCACGAACACCCAATCCTTTAAATATCACGCACGCCGTGTCTCGATGGCGGATTTCCGCCTCCCATTGGTTACTTTCGGAATGTGAAGTCGCAGCCTAGAATGAGCGATACATCTACATAGCACCATGCCTAACGATCGCATATTGGTGGTGGACGACGAGGAGACGATCCGAGAGATTGTCTGCTCCATGCTGGCCGGAGCCCATTTTCAGACGCGGCAGGCGGCCAATGGGATTGAAGCGCTCTCCATTCTGGAATCCCGTGAAGAATTCGATCTGGTTCTCTCCGACCTGATGATGGCCGAGATGGATGGGATCGCCCTTTTGGAGCGGATGAAGGAACGCTATCCGGACGTGCCCGTGGTCATGGTCACCACCGTCCACGATATTTCGGTCGCGCTGCAGGCAATTCGCAACGGGGCTTACGATTATCTGCCTAAGCCTTTCGAACGCGAGCAACTGCTGGCCACGGTGCGGCGCGCGCTGGAAAATCGGCGCCTGAAACGCGAAAACGACGCCTATCGCACGAATCTCGAAGGGTTGGTGGCGGAGCGTACCCAGCAATTGAATTCGGCGCTTTCGAAATTGGAAGAATCCTACGACATTACGTTGGCAGCGTTGGGCGATGCGCTCGATCTCAAGGATAACGAGACCGAGTTCCATTCCCGCCGTGTGACCGCATTCACCATCGCGATCGCCAGGAAAATGGGTTTGTCCAAAGAAGAGATCAAAGTGATTGCCCGGGGGGCTTTTCTGCACGACTTCGGAAAAATCGCCATTCGCGACGATATCCTCTTCAAGCCCGGCAAACTCACGGACGAGGAAATGGACAACATGAAGGAGCACTGCTACTACGGCTACAAGATCATCTCCCGGATTCCATTCCTCGCGGAGGCTGCCGAAATTATTTACTGCCACCAGGAGCACTACGATGGCACCGGCTACCCCCGCGGCTTGAAGGGAGAAGAGATTCCGCTGGGCGCACGAATTTTTGCCATTGCCGATACGCTCGATGCCATGAGAACGGATCGCGTCTACCGTAAGGCCCAGAGCATCGAGGCGGTTCGCGCCGAAATACAACGCTGGTCTGGCCGTCAGTTCGACCCAGAAATCGTCAAAGTTTTCCTCGAGATGCCCGATACCATCTGGGAAGACCTGCGCAATGACATCGACAGGGCGAATAAGTCTTTTCCGAAGTTATAACCAGCGATACGGCGGCGCATGAATCTTCGACCCTGCGCAGCATTTCTTGCCTCGCCACGACCCCGACCGACGAATTCCAGCCACAGCATGTGACGGTCACGGCGCACGTAAACGCGATGTTTGTTTTGAAATAGAAAGCGGCGAGCGAGTCGTCTCCTCCCGACCGTCCACTCGAATCCGGAGCCTACTGGTTGCGGACGACTTCGGTTCTTGAGGAAATCCGGGTCGCATCGACGGTCACTTCGCGCTGAATCTCCATTTGGATCGACGACCCTACTTCCAGCCTCACGTCGGCGCCGCGTGAGAGCATTCCAATCGCGAGACCAACCGCTCCTCCAGCTGCCGCCCCGATTCCGGCTCCCTTCAGACCGTGGGTCACACCGCCGATGGTCGCTCCCGTGGCTGCCGTGGCCGCAGCGGTCTCGGCCTTCTTGCCGGTGTCGCTATCCTGGCGAATGGTTCCCTCGGAATCTTTCATCGTCGTATTCTCGGAACCGGGAGCGTTCTCGATCGAACCGCCCAGCATCACGGTGTAGCCGTTGGGGTAGATCATCGAAGTGAAATGGATCAGCACTTCGGCGCGTCCCTTGACATGGCCGCCGCGCTGCACGCGCTCGATCTTGCCCTGGATATAAGTTCCAGCCGGAATCACAACTCGTTCGTTGACCACGAAGGGAAAGGCGGTCTCGGCATATACCGGGTCCCCGTCTTTGGCGGTCTTCGTTGAAATCGCCTGTTTCAGCGACAGCGGAATCGAGGTGCCGGCGGGAATGGTCAGCATCGCTTTGGCTGGCTCAACCGATGGCGCCGAGGGAGCCGGAGCTGCGGAGGTTTGTGCGGTTGCGATTCCGATCAGGAGCAGAAACCAAAGCGAAGCAGTCAGTACTTTCATCGAGATTTTCATCGAAGGACCTGCCTTGTGAGATGACGAGTTTTATGGCCTGCTGAAAAGCACAGTCTCGTATCAGGGTATCGCTTTAGCGATACCACCAATCGTTTGAAATCAGGTTCCCCTTTAGGGGCCGCGGAACTCGACTTTCACCAAACTGTTTAACCGCTACTTCTCCGCGCGCGGTTCTCGATTACATTGCCCATAAACTGGGATTGGAGTTTTTGCGCGCAGCCCTCGCCGCAAACATGCAGCGCGCCTTCCTGCACGGCCAGCTTCTCGTCCCACGGCGCCAGATGCATGACCGGCAGACCGTAGTCGTCAAACGAGCTCCACGCAATCCACCAGCGGTCGCTCACTCCTTTTTGGATGCCGCAATTGGGGCCGGCGCAACGGTAAAACGAACTTGCGATACGAACTACATTGTCGGACATGGTCACCCTGCGTACTCCGCATTGTAACTGAGGAGTAATTGCCGGGTCACCAGCCGTTTTGGGGGAGGAAGCGGCGGCTATGTGCTGGCGGTTGCCGAAGCAGATTTTGGAGTGGTACGTGCCACCGTTACTTCTTTGATACCCGCTTGTATGGCGTGCTCCAGGTCGAGGTGGGGCACGGGAGATGCCGCTGCGGCGCGATAGAACTTCAGGGCGTCTTCCGGTCGGTCGAGGCGCTTCAGGCAGATTCTGGCCGCGGCCATCTGCGCCATGAGCGCCTGGCGCTCGGCGGGATAAGATTGGATCAGGTTCTCCAACTCGCTCAGGGCGCGGTCGTAGTTTTCGCGCTCTTCGAGCATGCGGCAGAGTTCAAACCATGTCGAGACAGGCAGTTTCTGGCCGCCCGAGTTCAGAAAGTCTTCATAGTCCTGCCACGCTCCGTCGGGGTTTTTCGCCTTCAGGTGAAGTTCGCAGGTCTTAGCAGTGGCTTCGTAATATGCGGGGAGTTCCTGTCGGCGCCAGTAGATCTGGCGCAGGGAATTCCAGGCGTCGATCGAGTTTGGATGGGTCGAAAGATATTGCTGCAACACGGTAACGGCCTCGTCGAACTGGCCATGTTCGAGGAGCTGGTTCGCGCGCTCAATCTCCGGATCGCACTGCCAAGTCAGTTCCTTCTCGACCTTCTGGTTCACGCGCGTTTCAAATCCCGAATAACGCAGCGCTACGGCCCCGATGGCGCCAAACACAAAACCGCCGACGTGGGCCCAGTGGGCGACTCCACTCATCTTGCCGAACAGCGAACCATAGAAGATTTCCATCGTGACCCACAGGGGCAACAACCAATACGCCGATGCTTGAAAACGGTAGGTGCGGAAAAAACCCAGGATCCACATCATCTCGATCTTCATCCTGGGGAAGCGGATTAGAAATGCACCCATTAACGCCGCGATTGCGCCCGATGCTCCAACGCAGGGAATGATGCTGCCGGGATTGGTCCAGGCATAAAATTGCAAAGCGGCCGCACCGGCGACCAGATAGAAAACGGTAAACAGGGGGCGGCCCCAGACGTCTTCCAGCACAAATCCGGCCAGCCACAGAAACCACATGTTGCCGATCAGGTGCAGCCATCCGCCGTGCAGAAAGTTCGCCGTGAGATAGGTGATCGCCCGCGGATGCGCTGGAATGAATGCATACTTTTCCTGCAGGGAATCCGTCGACAACTCGGAATACTTTTCGCCCAGCGCGTCCATTTCCGCTTGCAGCTTCCCAGGATCCTCCACCAGCCGAATTCTTGCGTCCCAGGCGTCGATCAGATTCCGAGTGGGGCTCTGGACCTGAGCCCACTCGGCCGGATTCTGGGTTTTGAAGTCTTCCACCAGTTGGCTGGCAGCAGGCGACATATTCAGCTCGGGATGCATTCCCGCCAGCAGAATGATGTGCGCCTTGGTGGCGCCCAATTCCGGCGACTGTTGTTCCATGGTGCCATGGGTGAATAAGAAGATCACCGTGTTGAGCACGATCAGGCCAATGGTGATAACCGGCCACCGTCGTGCCTCCATATTTTCGTGCCGGATCGGAATCAGCATGGCTCGCTCTCCTCGCCGTCTCCAAGTCAGGCCCGATTTCCAGGAGACGGCGCTTGGGTCAGCTTACATAGGTGAATTAGGAAAGGGGAGGTAACAATGGAATGCGACTTAGGTAACTCGGGACCTTATGCCGAGTGGTGGGCAAGCGCTGCTACGAGCTACTTATAGAGCAGATACTTTTCCCGGAGGCGCACAAATGCCTGCAGCGGCTCCTGCCAGTCTTCGGCAATACGTCGCGGATCTTCTCCCGCGGCGAGCGCTGCGAACACCGTCTGATTCACCAGCAGGTCCGCCATCTTCTCAAGCTTGAAGTCATTTGGATACAGCTTGCGCAGGGCCGACGCCAGCTCGATTCCCAACTCCGGCGAATCCAGAGTATTCCGATCCAGAATGAGCAGGTCCACGCCCTGGCAGGTTTCACCGGCAAAATTGCTCGATGACGGAGTAAACACAATTGGCGTAAAGCGCACACTCGGAATCGAACGCGCGTTCAAGTACGCCGCCAGTTCCCTGCTTTTGATCCAGGGCGCGCCCACTACTTCGAAGGGCGTGTCGGTGCCTCGGCCCACCGAAACATTTGTGCCTTCGATCAGCGCTACTCCGGGATAAAGCGCGGCCTCGGTCAGACTGCGCAAATTGGGCGACGGATTTACCCATGGCAGTCCCGTAGAGTCGAACCAATCGCCCGGTTGCCAGCCCTCCATTGGAACCACCTCAAGCTTCGCCCCGATGTGGCGCTCGGCATTAAACATCTTTGCCAACTCACCTAAAGTCATCCCGTGGCGCACAGGGACGGGGAAGTAATTAGTGAACTTCTCCTGCCCGGCATCGGAAACCGGACCCTGTACAAACGATCCCGTAATCGGATTCGGCCGATCCAGAATGACGATTTCAACGCCAGCTTTCGCGGCCGCTTCGAGAAAATATCCCGTGGTGGCCTCGTAGGTGTAAAAGCGCACGCCCGCGTCGGCCAGGTCGATCACGACTGCGTCCAGGCGTTTCAATACATCCATCGGCGGACGCCGGGAAGCGTCGCTCCCTCCATACACGCTGTAGACCTCGATTCCGGTCGCCGCGTCCTTCGTATTCTTGACGTCGGTCGTGTCCAGGGTCCCGGTTACTCCATGCTCGGGACTAAAAATTGCATCGAGAGAAATGCCCGGCACGCTAGCCAGCACGTCAATCGTCCGGCGGCCTCCCGCGTCCACGCCGGTCTGATTCGTCAGCAACCCAAGACTTCGCGGAGCGCCGCCTCGCGACGGATGCAGCGCCGCGAATTTCGTTTCCTCCAGTACGTCGATTCCCGTCTTCACGGTTCCGTTCCGCACCGACAGCTTGCGCGCGGCGCTCTGCATTTCGTTGTAGCCGGTGAGGGTTGCGATTCGCATCTTCTCCGCCTGAGCCGGATCGAGAGCGAGCGCAGCCGCTACCGCGGTCGCGACCCTGGTTCTCAGCGCAACCGCGCTTCCCTTTTCTTTTGGGGGCACCACATTCATGTGCACCGCATTGGTCAACAACACGATATAGGTCCTGGTTGTCGGATCAATCCACAGCGAGGTTCCAGCGAATCCAGTGTGCCCGTAACTCCCGACTGGCAATAGTTCTCCTCGATTGGTGGATAGAGGAGAATCGATGTCCCAGCCAAATCCTCGCACTGCCGTTCCATTCACGGGCTGCTGCGGCGCGGTCATCTTCGCAACCGTCGCCGGAGTTAGCACTCCGCGACCGCCATCGAGCAACGCCTGCGCGAAAATCGCCAGATCGTCGGCGGTGGAAAAAACTCCCGCATTTCCTGCTACGCCGCCCATCCGTCGCGCAGTTGGATCGTGCACCACGCCGCGCAGCAGATGATGATTTTCATCTTCTTCGGTAGGAGCAATGCGCGGCTCCCACGCATGCGGAGGAACAAACCGCGTCTCTTTCATGCCGACCGGCTCGAAGATATGCTTCAAGGCGTATTCGTCCAGCGACTCGCCCGAAAGCCGCTCCACCAATGCTCCCAGCACGACGAAATTAATATCGCTATAAACGAACACCGCGCCCGGAGAGCGCTCTGGAGCCGCCTCAAACGCCATGCGATAGGCCGTTTCCTTGCCTTCCCACGGCTTCGTCAAATCCAGATCGGGAGCGAGCCCGGAGTAGTGGATCAGCAACTGGCGAATCGTAATATCTTGTTTGCCATTTTGCGCAAATTCCGGAAGATACTTCGCGACCGGGTCGCTCATGCGAAACCTTCCCTGCTCCCACAGTTGCATGATCGCCGTTGTGGTTACGATGACCTTGGTTAGCGACGCACAGTCGAATACCGTGTCGACAGTCATCGGCTCCCGCCGTGGTTCGAGCGCGCGACTGCCGTAGGCCTTGCGATATACCACTTGGCCGTCGTGGCCGATGATGACGACCGCTCCTGGAATCTGTCGCTGGGCGATGGCTTCGTTGACGATGGGGTCGAGCACGGCGAGGCGGGAATCCAGCGAGGTCTGAGAGAATGCAGCCGCGGCAAACAGCAGCGCTACGAACAGCAATATCGGTAAGTGTCTCACGTCTGCTGTGACTGTACATGACGCCGGAGATGCGGCTCAAGGCTGAACGGTACTAACGATGCCCTCAAAGTAACTCCCGGATTGCCTCGGCTCTCGGCGTTTGCTATAACCCCATCAGTTGGCAAATGCCTTGAACATGACGCTGCCAAATCGAGAAGC
>Ga0074044_10004339_pt1 | contig 11787 bp, 4 predicted proteins | sample BogForMeECP23OM1_FD_94443 | JGI IMG/M metagenome (GOLD analysis project Ga0074044, IMG submission 94443) | Bog forest soil microbial communities from Calvert Island, British Columbia, Canada - Bog Forest MetaG ECP23OM1 | ecosystem: Environmental > Terrestrial > Soil > Wetlands ...
CGGGTCTTGATCGGGCCGAGATCATCCGGAGACTCCAGGACAGCGCGCGGCAGCACTACGCCCTCAAGGAGGCCGAGCTGCCGGTTCGAATTGCCCTCACGCGGTTCGTGGCCGATCGCGCGCAGCACATGCCTCCACGCTATGATCGGCAGGGTCTGGCGGCCTGGGCGACGGAACGGTTTCACACCATCATCGACGCCGCTGAGATCCGGCCGATGCTGCGGGCCGAGATCGAGGCTCTCCTGCTCGAGCAGGCTCATGATCGATACCAGGGAGCTGCGCTGTCCGACGAGCTGGATCGCAGGCTCGACGCGGCCTATCCGCCTGCTCCTGGTCGGGAGAAGCACACCGCAACTGGCGACGCCGCGGCCCTGGCCGATCTGGCCTCCTGGGCTCACGAGGCCCTGGGTGTCGAGACGACCGCCGACGAGCTGGGCAACCTGTCCCCCGCCGACGCGCGTGTCTTGCTGGTCAACGCCCTGGACGCCAAGCATCGCCCCGAAATGCGCGAGATGGAAAAGGTCGTCCTGCTGCAGATCCTCGACGCAAGCTGGATGGAGCACCTGCGAGCGATGGACCATCTGCGGAGCTCCATCGGCCTACAGGGCTATGCTCAGATCGACCCCAAGGTCGAGTACAAGCGAGAGGGCATGCGCATCTTCAACGAGATGTGGAACGGCATCGCCGACCGCGCGACCGACCTGATCTTCCGGGTCGAGCACTTCGATCCCGAATTCCTCTCGTACCTGGGATCACACTGGAAGCTCGACCGGGCCCAGACGATCCACCAGACGGCCGATTCGCAACTGGCCGCCTCCGCCGTCCCGGTCTCCGGAGGCATCCGCCAGGTTCAGGACGCCGCCATCGCCGGTAGCCAGCAGTCCACCGAGAAAAAACGCGAGCCCGTACGAAATGTTGGAAAAAAGGTGGGCAGGAATGACCTCTGCCCGTGCGGCTCAGGAAAAAAATTCAAAGCCTGCTGCATGCGCAAGCAATCCCCGAACGGTCCTTTTTAACCAGATCGCCTGGTTTCTCCGATGTTCCATGGGCCCGGTCACGCGGGCCGCACAGTCACAAGAAGACCGCCTGCCCGGAGCTCGGGTGAGGCCCCTGTCTCGCAACGCGATCTCCAGACATTTCAATTGGTTAAGTCCGAGCCGCTGATCCAGGCACGCAGTCTCCATGAGAGTCGAGGCCTGCGCTCCATGGCCGGTACGTTGAATCGTCGGTCGGCTCCTCGAAGTGCTTCTCTTCGGCCGGCTGCGATTGAGGCACGCTTGTTGCTACGAAAAGGAGTCTTGCCGAGAGGACGACCTGTTCTGGATCGGGAAAGGATTCCCCGAGATGCCCTTCGCTTTGAATCTGGTCTATGTCGTATCGCTGCTCCTGCTCGCTCCCGTGCTGTGTTACCGCATGATCCGATCGGGCAAGTACCGTGAGGGCCTGTGGGAGAAGTTCCGTGGTGACGCCCCGTTGCGATAGGAGGCCAGCCCTGCCTCTGGTTTCACGCCGTGAGTGTTGGCGAGGTTCTCTTGCTCAGACCGCTGGTACGTGAGATGGCCCGGCGGCGTCCCAACTGGGAGGTGGTCATCTCGACGACCACGACGACCGGCCTGGCGGTGGCCCGCCGGACCTTTCCCGACCTGATCACCTTTTATGCACCGCTGGACTTCAGTTGGGCCACCCGGCGGGCGATGGCTCGCATCCGGCCGACCGTGCTGGCCCTCGTCGAACTGGAACTGTGGCCGAACCTGATCCGGTCGGCGAAGGCGTCGGGGGCCAAAGTCGCGATCATCAACGCCCGACTCAGCGTACGGAGCTATCGCGGATACCGCAGCCTGCGCCGACCGCTAGGAACCACGCTCCGATGCATTGATGTTGTCGCGGCCCAGGACGCCGATTACGCTCGCAGGTTCGTGGAGCTGGGAGTTCCGAGCGACCGGGTAAGCGTCACCGGTTCGGTCAAGTATGATGGACTGGAAAGCGACCGGAACAACGCCAGGACCCGCGATCTCCGCAAGGAGCTGGGGCTCTCCCACTCCGACCTGGTCTTCGTGGCAGGAAGTACGATGGACGGAGAGGAAGCCGCCGCGCTGGGCGCCTACCGGGCGGCTCGGCTTCAGCACCCCAGCCTGCGGTTGATCCTGGTACCTCGCCACGCCGAGCGGTTCGACGGCGTGGCCGAGTGGCTGTCCCGGAACGGGGAAGCTGTCGTTCGGCGGACCCAGCTTGCCAAGGGCCTTGCGCGCGTCTCCCCGGCAGCCAGCCCACCTCCCGTCATCCTGATTGACACCATCGGCGAACTGGGGGCTGTCTGGGGGCTGGCCGACGTCGCGTTCGTCGGGGGCAGCCTGGTTCCGGGTCGCGGCGGCCAGAATATGATGGAACCGGCCGCTTATGGTGCCTCGGTTCTGTTCGGGCCTCATACGTCGAACTTCCGCGAGACCGTCGAGCAACTTCTGGCGCGCAACGCCGCGTGTCGGGTCGCGAATGCCGACGAGTTGAAGCTGAAACTTCAGGAAGATCTTGACGATCCCGAAGCGGCTGCCACACGGGCCGCGGCCGGCCGGTCATTCGTGCTGGCCCAGCATGGAGCCTCCGGCCGCACCCTGGCCGAGCTCGACAGGCTTGTTGAATCATCATTTACCCAAAAGTCGGCTTGAACCTGGCTTGCGTTTCGAGTTAGGCTCTTGGCACTCCGTGCGCACACTTGGATCGAGAGCGCGCCGTTGCCTCTCCCCTTGTGAATCGATCTGTACCTCTCAACGGCGCCACCCTTAGGGATGACAGGACCCCGAGATGAGCGAAAAAGAGACCGAGCACACACCCACTCCGAATCCCCAGGCCACGACAACCGAGGTCGTCGTTGACGATTCGAGCACAGTGCCGTCGTACTCCAACTTCTGCCGAGTGACGGCGACTCCCGAGGAGGTGATCCTCGACTTCGGCCTGAATCCCCAGCCGTTCGCGACCGGCCGCCAGGACGTCAAGGCGAACCAGCGGATCGTGATGAACTTCTACACGTCCAAGCGCCTGCTGACAGCGCTGGGTATGACCATCCAGCGGCATGAGGGAACTTTCGGCTCAATTGAACTGGACGTCCGCCGCCGAGCCACAGGCGCTCCTCAATACCCGCAGCCTGGCCGTGTCGTCCCCCAGGGCGTGGTCGAGTAAGACGGATTCCGGTTCGGTCACGGCTTCTCTTCAGCGCGGCGCTGCTCTGGAGCGTGAAACTGGAACCAGCCCAGGTGATCGTGGCAAGGCAAACCCAGCCGAGCAGCTTGGTCACCTGGCCCCTTTCCTGCTTTTCTCACATCCCATCGTCATCTCGTCAGCGACATTCGGTCCAGCTCTAACTCGCAAAGCCTCTCGGGTGGCTCGCTCCATCAATGACGAGTTTTCCGAATTTGCGGAGGCTTTGGCTGATCGCAGGTGAGGGTACCGGCCGATTCAGATGGTAAGAAATGATCCGCGAGTGCGGGTTGCGCCCCGTTCAGGGGTATTGCCGGATGTGTCGACTCTTCAGCCAGCGCCACTTGCGCCGATACTGTGACTTGCCGGGCATCTCGGCCTCGGTTCAGGACGGACGAGTCCAGCGATAGGAGATAATGGAATGTCTCAGCCATCCCGACCGCGGGCGCGTGGCTCAGCCAAGTGGCGTCGAGCTGTTAAACCGGAAACCCCTTTTCCGCTGGAGCAACGCTGCCTTCTGGCCCCCTACGTTACGCTCTTTCCCGTGATCGCAAACCCCATCACGCTAACCACGAACCCGACCACGAACGCGGACCTGGGCGAGATCACGGTTTCCCAGAACACGACCGCGACGAATATCTCGACATCAGCCCCGATCACTTCGGTGGCCGAGTTGACACCGCTCTCCTCGTTCGGGGGCGACATCGTGCGCCTCGCGGCTGGTCCGGGTGGTGTATTCGGTAACGGACTCTACGCGATCTCGCGTGGCGAAGGCAGTAACCCCACCGGCGCGGCGGTCGACCGGCCGGGCGTGATTTACCGCATCGATCCGGCCACGGGCAAGGCCAGCGTGTTCTTCGACCTCAACACGGTCCTGAGCCAGATCGACCCCAATGCGCTGCCCCCCGGCGCTAAGAACCCCGCGGCCAACTCGCTCGGCACCTCGACGGGATTCGTCAACTGGTATGACATTGCTTTCGATCCGGAAGGCAACTTTGACGGTAGTCCTACGATGTTCGTCGCCAGCGCCGATCGCTCCGACCCCGCGAAGAACGCAATCTACATGATCTCGCCCAGCGGGCAGTTCCTGGGGGCGTTCGTGACGATGACTGATGGTCTGGCCGCAACCAAGTTCAATATCAATCCCACGGGCATGGTCATACCCGGTCCGGAGGACCAGGCGTTCCTTCGCGGCCTGCTGGCCGGCAGCGGCGAAAGCACGACGGGTGGCACGTTCGCCGGGCTCTTCTTCAACGCCAACGCTTATTCTCCCGGGCAGACCATCAGCAACTCGACATTACCCAAGGGAGTCTCCCAGACAGACATGACCCTGGGAACGATCGTGGGGATGACCGAGGCGGACGCCGATTACATATCGCCGGTTTACTCGGCCTTCACCGACTTCGGAACCCCCGCCGCCGGAGGGATCCCAGCCACGCCCGGCGAGAGCGGCGTGCAGGGATCCAACGGCGAGCTGCTCATCGGATCGGGTCTCCCGGCCACGACGACCTCGTTCACACTCGACCAGACTGGGGCCGTCAGCACGGATTTGCGCAGGTTCGAGGACATCGCTTTCGACCATTACGGCTATTTCTCACAGGACATTCCGCTCACCTCGACCACCACCACCAGCACGACGCCCACCGTCGCCTCCACTACAGCCTTCACGGTCACCCTTCCGCCCGTGTCCGCCGGCAACCTGTTTGTGAGCGACCTCGCCTCGGGCCTCTCGGAGAGTGTCACCCTGACATCGATCGCCGAGCCCGGCAGCGACATACCGGCGGGCAAGACGGTGACAGGCACCGTCCCCGTCGACGGGCCGACGATCGTCGGGCTCCAGAAGCAAGATCCCAACGCACCGTACGACCCGACCACCAATCCTCTGGTCGTGGTCTTCCAGCTCGAGAGCGTCAGCCCTCTCCTGGGCGGCCGGATTGTCCAGATCACGCCCCAAGGAGTCGTCAGCGACTTCGCCCAGGGTTTTGACGTGTCCTCCGCGACCGACGCGTCAAGCTTCATCGATTCGGAGCTTTCCATCACGTTCTCGGCGGATGGCACAACCCTGTGGGCCTCGGACGATCAAGGCATCTGGCAGTTCAAGACCACGGCAAGCCTGGCCGACTCGACAACCGGAACCCTGATCGGGCTGAACGACCTTCGTACGCTGGGCGTTCCCTACGACGGTGAGGGTAGCGCCGTGGCCGTGGTCGACACCGGCGTCGACGGACAGTCGCCGCCGTTCCGCGGCCGCGTCACGACCGGCACGAACATCTGGACCGGGGGTCCGGGCAACCAAGATCTGGCCGCAAGTGGGACCACGACCACGACCACGACCACGACCGGTATCACCACCGGTGTGAACCTGGTGAACACCTTTGACGGCCACGGCACGCCGGTGGCCGGCGTCGTGGCCCAGTTCGTGCCCCAGGCGACCATTGAACCAGTCACGATCTTCGCGCCCTTCGTCGGCGGGGTCACGCTCCCGACGAGCACGAGCACCACCGGCACCACCGGCACCACCGGCACCACCGGCACCACCTCGACCATAAGTGCCACGTCGAATGCCCTGACCACCAGCCAAGCGGTCTACCAGGGCTTGAAGTACGTTGCGAACCACCCGTACGTGAACGACCCGGTACGTCCCGGCAAGGTCGACCGCGTGATCGCATCGACCCTCGCCTTCGGTACAGTCGAGACCTTCACCAGCGAATACACAGCCTACAAGCAGTATCCCCAGATCGTCATCGCGCTCAAGAACCAGTTACACAGGCTTCGCAAGCTGGGCATCGCTCCGATCGCGGCGTCTGGCCAGTTTGGCGCTCCACTGGGGGCTACGAGCAGCACGAGTACCACGGGCACAACAGGCACAACAGGCACAACAGGCACAACAGGCACATCAACAGGCATCATCGGGGCAGGGTTCAACAGCGCCGACAACGCGTCGCTTGGCGATGTCAACGGTATGTCGCTGCCAGCCGTCTTGAACGAGGTCATCTCGGTCACCGGCACCTATCCGTTCCCGTTCACGACCAGTCCCTCGACGATTCCGACCGATCCTCCCACCAGTGTCATTCCCCAGCAGCTCGGTCCCGTGCTGGTCTTCGGCAACGCGCTGACCATCGGCGGGACGGCGACCACGAGTAGTACCACGGGCGCCGCGGCCACCACGGCCACCACGAGCAACACCGCCGGTGTCGCGGCCAACGTCATCATGTACACCGCGGCTGACACCCTAATGTACGCCGACCGGATCACGGGCGCGGCGAACCGGAGCGCGACCACGGACTTCGCCGCGCCGGCGATCGACGTCCCAACCTTCCGTCGCACTTTCTCGCTGGTGAACGTGCCCTCCGGCACTTCGACGAGCGTCGCGGGCGACCCGGAGGATCATATGACGTTCAGCCAGGTGGGAACCTCGATGTCATCGGCCATCGTGACCGGAGCCTACGCCCTGGTCTCCTCGGCCCTCAATTACTGGATCAGCCTCAACCAAGCCAACGGTGTCACCGACGACGCTTACCTGACCACGCCGGTCGGGGTGGACTCGCTGAATTTCAGGCCGCATGCCATCAAGAATCTGTCGGTCTACAACAATCCGGACGGGATCAATGGTATTCTGGCCTACACCGCCGTGCCGGCCACCGACGTCAACGACGCCGGCTCTCTGTCCACTCCGCCTCTGATTCCGGGAAGTACCAGCCCGCCGTCTTACGCCGCCGTCTCGGTCGGCAATGCGATCGCCTCGATCGAAGGGACGATCGCGATCAATTACCTGCTGAGTCACAACGACTTCCCCTTGATCGACGCCAACGGCGACGGGATCATCACGGCACAGGAGCTCCAGAATTTCACCGACACAGCCGCGTCGAAGGGTCTGGCCGAGGCCGGTGCCATGGCAGCACTACTGGGCGGTACCGCGACCTACGCGCAGCCTGAGACGGGCGCCAACTACGTCAATAATAACCCCTTCAACGAGAACCCCGATCAGCCCGCGGCCCTCCAGCGCCGGTACAACTACTTCGATTACCTGGCCAACGGCCAACTCCAGGGCGGCATCAGCATCAGCTCGTTCAAGATGCTGGCCAACACCCTGCTTCCCCAGCCCGACGCGTACGTGATCGTCGATCGGCAGAGGGCCTCGGCCAACGGCTTCCTGGTCGCACCGCTGGCCCAGCGCAACTTTGTGGAGTTACAGCACCTGTTACCGAAGTACATGTGGGTGCCAGCGTCGGCGATCAAGAAGTATCGCAGCCTCTCGCCGGCGAATTTCGGGGTCAACAGGAACGAGAAGCCCGGAACGGCCTTGCCTTTCTACTCGCTGTTCGGGGGGAGCGGTTCCGTCAGCGTGACGACGGGAACCCCCGTGGTCAAGACGGCCACGAGCAACGGTCAGACCTTCTCGGTCTCCATGGTTCCTCTCCTGCCCGCATCGTCCTCGAGCACGCCGACAACAACCACGACTACGACTACGCCCTATGTGGGCTCGGCGCCGACGACAACGAGCACGACAGCGACGACAACGAGCACGGCTCCGGCGACCGCGAGCTCGACTCTGGCGAGCTCGAGCACAACGCCCTCGACGACGACACCGGTTGCCCAGGCCACAACCGGGTCGACGACCACCTCAACAACCGAGACCGCCGCGCAGGCGGTTGTTGCCGCAGTGACCCAGCTCGCGAACGCACAGAGTGCGTCCTCGACCTTGCCAAACAACCTGGTGCCTGCCGGAACCTTGACGCCGGTGACACCGACCACCTCCACGACTCCCGCCACGACCGCAAGTACCAGCACCGCCAGCACCACCACTGCGAGCAAGACGACGGCCGCGGCAAGTACCACGACCACGACGCCGACCACGACGGCCACCCCGGCCGCCACCGCATCGGCGTCTCCGGCCGCGGCAAGTACCGCGACCGTGACGCCGACCACGACCGCGGCAAGTACCACGACCGTGACGCCGACCACGGCGGCCACCCCGGCCGCCAGTGCATCGGAGTCTCCGGCGGCGGCGGCCGCGGCCAACCAGAAGCAGGCCGAGCGCCTGGCGGCCGCCCAGAAAGCCGCGGCGAAGAAAAAGAACTTCTGGACCAACCTCTGGGACTCGCTCAAGTGACCATCGCCAGCGAAATCCAGCGACCGCCAACGCGTCGGAATTCAGAACGAAAGACCGGCCCTTGTCCCCAGCTCGGGGATAAGAGCCGGCCTGTTTGTTGAGAAGCTTACCCCGACGGGCCGGGCCGTCGACGACTGACTACCAGCAGGTGAGCTGACGACCGCGGACGAGGCGGGCTGCCCATGCTTCGGGCCCCGAGCTGACGGCCGGAGAGAGGGACCTCTTTCGAGCTCCGACCCCTTTCTTTGCCCCCGCCCGATCGAACGGCTGGATGGTGATTGACGAGACGTGATGGCCAGGCCGGGACCGAGGGACGATTCACCCGAGGTGTTGTGCGGCTCGACACCGTGGTCGCCGTCATGCCTGGCGTTCTTCCGGGCTCGCCGCGCAAGGAAGAGACCCGGCCGGCGGTATCGACAACCGGCGGCCGGGCCTGATCACCTTCTCGTCGCCTGGAGAAATCGCCAGATCATCAGCGCTTGCGATCAGAGCCTGAAGTGGAACGTCTTGTGGAAGAGCCGGTACAGCCACCAGCCAAACGTGCTTGTACCCCCGTCGATCTTGGCGAACCCGCGGAGACCCGGCTGGAGCGTGAGGCTCGGGTTCTCGATCGGGATGATCGCCTCGTAGACAGCCGTCTGGGGCTTGACCACGCCTGTCTTGGGATCGGCCTTGGCGGCGATCTCACCGCCGGCATCGTGGGAGAGCTCAGGGGGGATCTCGTCCCGGCTTCGCTTGGCGATCTCCGAGACCTCGCTCAGGTAGGTGGTCTCGGACCGGCCGTAGATCTTGACCCAGGCGCGGCGGCCCCGCCGGATCAGGTCGACATCGGACTGATCGACGATCATGTGTGCTTCGATATGATGGGGGTCACCCACCTCGCAGAACGGCTTGCCCGGCTTGAGCACCTGGCCGACCGTCTCGGGATGAGGGACGCCCATCACTTGGCCGTCCCGCGCCGCGACGAGCGTCAGCTTGCCGATCTGCTCATTGATCTTCTGGAGGATCGGCTCCAGTTCTTCGGCGGCCTGGAGATGCTGACGAGCTAGGGCGCGATTCTCGCGCTCCGGGCTCTGGTTGTACCACTGGGCCTTGGCCCAGTTGATGTCGTGGTCCGCCGTTTTCTGCACGAGTTCCTTCTGCTTCTCGGGGTTGATGAGCTTGGCGATGACCGTTTCCTTGCTGACCCACTCGCCGTCTCGGACGTTGAGCTCGACGAGCTGTCCTTCAATCTCGGCGTAGATCTCGTCGGGTTTGGCCGCCGTGAGCACCAAGGTTCCCTGGATTCGCAGCGGAGTCGGGATCAAGAGGATCCCGGTCACGATGGCGACGGCCGCCACCGCGAAGCCGGCCGTGCGTGCTTTCTTCACTTTGCGCAACCTCCCGGGCGTGCGTAGAAACTTGACAATCTGATAGACGGGCATCCCCAAGAGCGGCACCAAGGAGCCGGTCGCCAGCAGATAGCTGATCGACTGCAACTTGTACGGTTTGAGGACCTGAGTCAGGAAGTAAATGATGCTGAAGGTCACGACCCACCGGTAGAGGTAGCTGGCGATCGCGTAGGTCACGAACAGGAACCGCCGCGACCGGGGCAAGTAACTTTGAACCGGGATTTCCAGCCCCAGCACTTTCTCCTGGATCAGATAGGCGAAGAACTGGGTGCTCTTGATCCGGAGATTGGGTATCTCGAGCCAGTCGGCCATCACGTAGTAGCCGTCGTAGCGGAGCAGCGGGTTGGCGTTGAAGAGGACCGTGTTGATCGAACAGATGAACATGGTCGCCATCGACAGGCTATTGAGCAGGCCGGCCTCGGTGTAGAACCAGACGAAGGTGGCGATGCTGGCCAGGAACAGCTCGACGTAGATGCCCGCCGCGGAGATCCAGATCCGGTGCCACTTGTTGGGCAGAAGCCAGCTATCGGTCACGTCGCAATAGAGGGCCGGCGTCAACACCAGAAAGAGCATCCCCATCTCGTGGACCTCGCCGCCGAAATGCTTGGCGGTGAGCCCATGGCCGAACTCGTGAATAATCTTCACGACCGCCAGGCTGATCCAGAAGCTGAAGATGGTCCACCAGTTAAAGAAGCTCTGAAACTCCGGGAGCTTGCTGTAGAAAAGGTCCCACTGGCTGATGACCAGCGTGACGGCCGCGAGCATGAGCCCCACGCTGGCCGTGACGAAGTAGGAGGTGAAGATCCAGCGGAAGTACGGGTACATCCAGGTCAAGAGCCGTTCCGGGTCGATGATCGGGATCTTGATGAAGAGGATGTTGGCCAGGAAGGCCCAGACCTTCCTCCAGCGGTTCTTGCGGCGGCGGCGGATCAGGACCTTGGCCTGTTCCGGGCTGTCGATCAGGATGATGCCGGCCTCGTGCAACTGGGCGACGAACCGGGTCAGGTCCTCGATCGAGATCGTCTGCGGTCGATACTTGCGCTCGAAAGCCTTCTTGACGTCCTGGAGGTTTTGCTTGCCGTCGAACTGCTGGAGCAGGAAGTACTCCTCGATCTTGAACCGGAAGTACTTGAGGGCCAGTGGGTCCTTGATCACATAATGCGTCATCCCCTCGTAGAACTGGGGCTGAACCACCAGATCAGCGCGGAGCTTCACCTTCAGGTGCTCGGCGGCTTGCCCGAAGGGGGTCACGGGGGCCAGTGTCGGGGCGGCGCTCATCGGTCAGCGGTCCTCGGGGGAGATTCTGTTAACATGGACTTTGCCCATCGGTGCCCGGGCTCAGCGAGCGGCCGGCTGGGGTATTCTCGAGGCGACGTCGTCGGTCAGGTAGATGGTCATCTGGACCTTGAGACCGGGCAGCAGCTTGAAGTCTGGGTTGTCGAACTCGGCCCGGATCCGCCGGGCGGTCTCGGCGATGGCCTGGATCTGGGGATCGACGAAGGTGATCTTGCCCCGGAACCTCAAGCTCTCGATCTCCTCCTTGCCTCCTTCCACGGAATCGACCTTGGGCCGGATCTCGACGATCTGCCCTTCCTTGACCTTGAATGCATGCTTGAGCGGAACGTAGGCGTTGGCGCAAAGCCGCGAGAGCTTGCCGAGCTGGACGACCGCCTCGTTGGCCCGCACGCTCTCGCCGGGGTTTTTCATCCGCTTGATGACGACTCCGTCGAACGGAGCGACGATGGTGTGCTCCTTGAGGATCTGTTGGGCCAGCGCGAGCTCGGCCTTGGCAACGGCTTGATTTTCCGTGGCCTCCTGAATCTGGGCATCGGCGACCTTGAGCTCGCCCTCGGCCTTGGCCATATCCTCGGCCGAGACCATTCCCGGCTTGCGCTCGTTGAGCCGCTTGTTGATGGCCACAATCGCCAATGCGACCCCCAAGGACGCCTTGCCTTTCTCGATCGCCCCGACGCTTTCGGCCTGGATCTTGTTCTTGGCCACCGTGAGCTCGGCGGCTTCCCGATGCAGGTAGCCGATAGGCTTGCTCACAAGCGCGGGGTCGCCCAGCCGCAGTTCCATCTTCTCGATCAC
>Ga0074044_10004340_pt1 | contig 11786 bp, 9 predicted proteins | sample BogForMeECP23OM1_FD_94443 | JGI IMG/M metagenome (GOLD analysis project Ga0074044, IMG submission 94443) | Bog forest soil microbial communities from Calvert Island, British Columbia, Canada - Bog Forest MetaG ECP23OM1 | ecosystem: Environmental > Terrestrial > Soil > Wetlands ...
GCTGATTGGGTTTGCGCCCCTGCGGTGGCAGGCAGCAGCGCGAGGACTGCGGCGACCGGCCAAATGGTCCTGAGCCGCCTCACTGCAGCTTGAATGTGATGGGCACCTCGAAGGTCGCCCGCTGCTGATCGAGCTCCTCGGGAAATGGCGGGAAGGGTGCAGCCGCCTTGACCGCCTGGATCGACGCCGCGACCAGGAGGGAGGAGGCGTTGGACCGCGCGGTGACGTCGTCCAGCTTGCCGTCGTGCTCGAGTGCTATGTAGAGCGTGACCGTGCCCCTCTCGCCTCGAATGAGGGCCTGGGTGGGATATGACTTGTGAGCCGCGATGAGGACGTGCAGGCGGCTCACATACTGGCCGAGCGCCTCTTTCGCGAGGGTGGCGTCCACTTGGCGTGCGACGCTCTGGGGTGATGCGGCCTGTTGGACGGGGGCTGCTGGCGCGGCAACCGGCGCCGTCATTGCTGGGGCGATCGGCGGGGGCTCGGGTGGGGCGGCCGCCCGGGCCGGGGCCTTCGGGCGCGGGGTTTCGGGCATGACCTTCGGCCGGGCCATGGGCGGCATGACAGGGAGGGGTAGGGGGATCGGCATCATGGCCGCCTCGGGCTCTGGCTCGGCCGCCGGTGAGGGTTGTGGCAAGGGTTGTGGCGGCGCCGACTCAAGAGCCGGCGGCGGCGGCATCTCGGCAGATTGCTCGGGTGCCGTCGGCGGCTTGCTCAATGGGGGCGCTGCCTCGGGCGCTGCCGCCCACTCCTTGGCCGGCTCTGCTGACGCGGCGGCGAGAGACACCAGCTCGACGGGGATGACCTCTGGCTCGATCGTCGGCACGGGTCGGAGCACGAGCGCGAGCGCAACTAGGCTCGCGGCGTGGAAGAGCAGCGAGACCGCTGGCCCAATGACCAGGGGCCGTTCTCGCAATGGGCTAAAGCGAAGCACGGGACCGAACGCTCCCACCTGCCGGTGCGGCCCGCCTCTTCTTGCGCGAGGAACTCCAGGCCGGGCGCCGCCGCCATTTTTAGAACGTATGCGATTATCAGGCTAAGGCGCGGGCAGAGCTAGGGCATTTTCATAAAATCTGGCGCTAGCCGGCGTCGGCGAGATAATTGGCGCATTCGGCGGGAGAGAATGGTTGAGACCTTGAAAAGGCTCTGAAGACGGTGCTACGCCGGATCGCCGCTGTCCGGCACGAGGCCGGCCGCCTTGATGCCGTCGATCGCGCAGATCTCGTCGTTGACCGAGGTGTCGCCGCTGATCCCGACGGCGCCGATGATGGCACCCGCCGCGTCGCGGATGAGCACGCCCCCCGGGACCGGCACCATGCGGCCCTCCGCGAGCTCCGAGATCGCGCCGAAGAAGGCCGGCACCGCCTTGGCCCGGCGCTCGAGCTCGCGGCCGCCGAAGCCCATGCCAAGCGTGCCCCACGCCTTGCCGATGGCGATCTGGGGGCGCAGCAGGCTCGAGCGATCCTCGCGCTTGAGTGCCACGAGATGGCCGCCGGCATCGAGCACCGCGACGGTCAAGGGGGCGAAGCCGTGCCGGCGGCCCGAGGCAAGGGCGGCGTCCACGATCTCTGATGCTTGTGCGAGCGTGATAGGGGCCATGACGCGAGCCTTTCGTGATGCGCGCCGCAGCCGAGGCGCTCGCTTGCCTAACACGTGGAGCGCTTCGGCGCCACAGCGCCGCTCCGCGCACGCGGCGCGATCAGAGCTGCGTCAAGGAGGCGATGCCGACGAGAAGCAAGAGGCCCGCAACCAGCACCCAGGAGGCGAGGACGTCGTGTCTGGTCATGATACCCGTTCCCCGTCATTCGGCCGCCGAGTGCGCGCTTCTCTTATGGCCCTCGGCTGCGTCGATCGTGGGAGCAAGCTAACAGGCCGGTACCTCCGACAAAATGATGGCCGTCACATACAGTCAGTGATATTCGTCACAATGCCGATGCGGCGAAGGCGGGGCGCGCGCGTCAGAGGCCGACCCGGCTCATCAATGCCGCCGGATAGCGCGCGCCGCGCTCGGCCGGCATCCGAAAACCTTCACACTAACAAACATTCACAAGACCAGGATGATCTTGGGCCTACTCCAGCCCCGCCTTGCGCATGCCCTCGAGGAATTTCGCCATCGGGCCGGGAGTATAGGGAATGTTGCTTTCGATCCACGCAATCGAATTTTCGGGATGCATTTCCTGCAGCTGCGCCAGCGCCGCACGAGCCTCGTCGATCTGACCCGCCTGCGCCAGGCTCGCAACTAAGATTCGATGTCCATTGGTCAATCCGAAGCGCTGCTGCATGACCTTGCGGGCACAATCGACCGCTTCGCTAAAGCGCCCAGCGAGATAATGGGCGGCGGCGAGGCCCACATTGAAGAGCGCATTCTGCGGATCGTGCGGACTCATGCGCATGGCCTGTTCCAGATGAGGGATCGCTTGGTCCGATTGGCCATCAAGGGCAAGGGCCCAGCCAAAATAGCCGTGACCGGTGGCGAAATTCGGGTTCAGGTCGATGGCGCGCCGGAATTGCTGAACCGCCTCCTCGGTGTGACGCCGCGTGAATGCCACTACCCCGAGTGCTAAATGCGCCCATGGGTCGCTATCGTCGAGTTCCACTGCCCGGGAGGCCAGGGTCGCCGCTTGCTTGACTTGCGGCTCCATGACGATCCAACCAACCTGACGCGACACCAACAACATAAAGGCCAACATGCTGTGCGCTGGTGCATAGACGGGATAGCGCTCAACGGCCTGCTTAAGGACAGCGATTGCGGCTTGGCTCTCGGCCTTGGTCAGCCGCCAGAACAGGGAGTTGGCTTGCATCAGCATATCCCAGGCGCCGAGATCCTCCGGCGAGCGGCTTTGCGAACGGATGCCTTCGGCCTCCAGCAGCTTGGGCTCGATGGCGGCGACAACTTTTTCGGTGATTTCGTCTTGCAGGGCGAAGATGTCCGTCAGATCGCCGTCGTAGCGGTCGGCCCAGATGTGGTTGTTCGTCGCGGCGTCGATGAGCTGGGCGGTGATGCGCACGCGGTTGCCGCCCTTGCGGACGCTGCCCTCGAGCACGTAGCGCACGCCCAATTCGCGGGCGACGCGCTTTACGTCGACCGCCTTGCCCTTGTAGATGAACGACGAATTGCGTGCGATGACGAAGAACCAGCGCAGCTTCGACAGACCCGTGATGATGTCCTCGGAAATGCCGTCGGCGAAGTATTCCTGCTCCGGGTCGCCGCTCATATTGGCGAACGGCAATACGGCGATCGAGGGCCGATCGGCAGTCGAGGCTTCAGTCTTGGCGGCAACTGCGACGCCTTTGACCACGTTCGGTGCGGCGTTCTCGACGAGAGAGACGCGGTGGACCCCAATCGGCCGCGCAATATTCTTGACCGTTTGCTCGCCCATGTCTTCGAAGCCGAAGCTCAGCTTGTCGCGCACCTGGTCGTAAACATTGCGTGCAACCATAATGCCGCCGGGCTCGGCGAGCGCCTCCAGCCGGGCGGCCACGTTGACGCCGTCGCCATAGATATCGTTGGCGTCGCTGATGATGTCGCCGACATTGATTCCGACGCGGAACTGGATCCGGCTTTCGCTCGGCACTTCGGCATTGCGCTCGATCATGCCGCGCTGAATGTCGACGGCGCAGCGCACGGCGTCGACGACGCTGACGAATTCGACCAGCATCCCGTCGCCGGTGGTCTTGACGATGCGGCCGTGGTGCTCCGTGATCTTGGGATCGATCAGTTCCTTGCGGTGCGCCTTGAGCTGGCGCATCGTGCCTTCTTCGTCGGCGCCCATCAGCCGGCTATAGCCGGCGATGTCGCCCGCAAAAATCGCGGCAAGCCTGCGGTCTACGCGGTCTTCTCCCATGCTTTCTCCCGCGGGGTGATCATTAGCTGCCCGCCGGTATTTCCCCAGATGACCCGCCGTGCGGGCCACAGTATATATGGGCCGTTGTCCGCTCTGGGGGAAAATTTCGTCGCCGCCGTGGCACTGTCATCCAACAAATCTCCAACGTTGGGACATTGAACCGACATTCCCCAGATGGCTCCCGATCTGATGTGAATATTTGCGCTTTTCCTGCCTGCCTGCAAAACAGACGCGAGGCGCGGACAGCTACTGGAGCGTCGGGTCGCCCGGAAATAGATGCGCGAGACCTTGCCCGGATAACGCATAACGACTGGCTTGAGCGTACCGTGCCAGCCGCCGGCGCCGCTCCGCGCACGCGGCCCGATCAGAGCTGCGTCAAGGAGGCGATGCCGACGAGGAGCAAGAGGCCTGCAACCAGCACCCAGGAGGCGAAGACGTCCTGTCTGGTCATGATACCCGTTCCCCGTCATTCGGCCGCCGAGTGCGCGCTTCTCTTATGGCCCTCGGCCGCGTCGATTACGGGGGCAGGCTAACAGGCCGGCCCCTCCGGCAAAATGATGGCTGTCACATACAGCCAGTGATATTCGTCACAATGCCGACGCGGCGGCGCGGACAGCGCGCGTCAGAGGCCGACCCGGCTCAGCAATGCCGCAGGATAGCGCGCGCCGCGTGCGGCACCGGGCTTGAAGATGCGCGCGAGGGCGGCCTCCGTGGCGGGGGAAATGCGGATGCCGGCGGCGGCCGCGTTCTCCTCGAGCCAGCGCTTGTGGCTGGTGCCGGCGAGCGGCACGATTCCGCCCTCGCGCGAAAGCAGCCAGGCGATGGCCAACTGCGCCGGCGTCGCGCGCTCGGCCGCGGCGAGCTTCTTCAATTCGGTCACGAGCTCGTAATTGCGCTGAAAATTCTCCCGCTCGAAGCGCGGCATGCGGGCGCGCGCGTCCTTCGCACCGATCTGGTCGGGTGCCGTGATCGTGCCGGTCAAGAAGCCGCGCCCGAGCGGGCTATAGGCGACGAAGCCGATGCCGAGCTCCTGGCACAAGCCGAGGATCTCGCTCTCGACGTCGCGGCTCCACAGCGAGTACTCGGTTTGCAGCGCCGTCATGGGATGGGCCGCATGGGCGCGCCGGATCGTAGCAGGGGCTGCTTCCGAGATGCCGAGATGGCGCACCTTCCCCTCTTTGACGAGCCGGGCCATGGCGCCCACGGTGTCCTCGATCGGCACGCTCGGGTCCACGCGGTGGATGTAGTAAAGGTCGATCACGTCGGTGCCGAGACGCTTGAGGCTGGCCTCGCAGGCCTGCCTGACGTACTCGGGCCGGCCGTCGGCCGCAGGCGTGCCGTCGGGCCGTCGCAGGTTGCCGAATTTCGTCGCCAGCACGTATTTGTCGCGCCGGCCCGCCAGCGCGCGGCCGACCAGCTTCTCGTTGTCGCCCTTGCCATAGGCGTCCGAGGTGTCGATGAAATCGATGCCGAGCTCGGCCGCGCGGTGGATGGTTTCGATCGCCTCCGTGTCGCGCGGCTCGCCATAGATCGGCGTCATGCTCATGCATCCGAGCCCGATCGCCGAGACCTCCAATTTGCCGATGCGACGCCGCTCCATGCTGTCCTCCTCCGAGCCGAGGTCGCCCCGTCTCAACCGGAATACCGGACCGTGCAGGGATGCATCCGGAGCTTCGTGCGGATGAGCCCGTGTCGTATGGCCCCGGGCGTCAGCCTGCCGGCGCGGTGAGGCGGCCGGGGCTCGGGGCCGCCGTCCGGCGGCATCAATTGTTTTTGGCGCCCTGAAGAATCCAAGTGCGGATGGTATCGCGGTCGCAGCTCGAGAGCTGTTTCTTGCCGTGCGGCATGCGCAGGGCCGGGGTTGCTCGCCAATCGAGCAGCCACATCAAATTGCTGGCGTCCGGATCGCCGGCAATGACCATCGGCCCGAACTTCGTGCCCTTCATCAGCCCTTGGTAGGTCGTCAAGTCCAGCCCGCTTTGCTCGAAACCCTGTCCGCTCGGCTGGTGACAGGAAATGCATCTTCCCTTGAAGATCGGGAAGACGTCCTCCGCGTAGCTTATTTGCGCTGGCGCCGAGCACGCTTCCCGCGATGGCAACGCCAGCACGCCCGCCAAGGCGGACACGCCCGCAACGGCGCCGGTCAGGATTGCGAGATAGTGTTTCCTCATGGCGTCATCATTCATGATCTCTGATTAACTTTCAAGGGCCGAGGCAGCGCCTCGAGCGAGAAATATCCGCTATTGCGATCAACTGCGTTGAGCCGGATCAGTTACTCAAAGCGCATCGCTGGATCGCGGCTGAGCCGTGCGAGGTTCGCGCCCTTGCGGCCGGCGAGCCGAGCGGGCTTGATCGTCCGCGCTTCGCGCTGCGGAGAAAGCAGAGGACCCATACTGAGAGCGCACGCTGCCGCGCCAGAAAGCTGTTGCAATACACCCGAATTTGGCTAGATTTCCCGCCTATTGAGCGTGCCCTCCGAATCCCTCGGAAACCGGCGACGGGCCTTGTTGCCGCAAAATCGAATACGATCGCCGCGCGGCCGAGGGAGACCAAGGGCGCCACAACCTTGAAAAGGGGGACCAGAAATGCTCAGGCTCAACCTCGTTGCACTCACGACCGCGCTTGCGTTTTCCGTAGCGGCCGGTGAGGCGCTCGCCGCCGGCGATGTGGCGGCCGGCGAGAAGGTGTACAACGCCCAATGCAAGGCTTGCCACAGCCTCGATAGTGGGAAGAACGGGGTCGGCCCGAGCCTCAGCGGCGTCGTCGGACACAAGTCGGGGGCGGCCGCAGGCTTCAAGTATTCGGACGCGATGGCGAAGGGCGACATGACCTGGGACGATGCGAGCTTGGCGAAGTTCCTCAAGAGCCCGAAGGATGCCGTTCCCGGCACCAAGATGTTGGCCGGCGCTCTCAAGAGCGACGACGACATTCAGAACGTCATCGCCTTTCTCAAGGAAAAAGCGAAGTAGCCGCCCCGGCGCAGCTGAGGGTGCTCAATCGGGCGAGCCCGGCATAGAGCAAGTTCCGGCTGAATGGAATCGGTGCGGCCTTCGAGACGCGCCCTTCGGGCGCTCCTCAGGCTGAGGAGGTTCTTTGTGTAATCATGAACCTACCTCATGCTGAGGAGCGGTACGAAGCACCGCGTCTCGAAGCACGCACTGCGCCTATGCAATCGGAGCTTGCCCCAGCCAGCGCAGCGGCGCTCTTTGGGGTGAGCGCTGCGAGCGTGGTGAAGGGGTCGCAGCGCAAGCGGCAGTCCGGCACCGCGCGCCTGCCATGGGCACCGTGGACGCGGCCGGAGTGCTACGCGCCAGGGCGCCTGATCGGTAGAACGCCGCTTCCTTGGGCGCCGCGATCCAGCGATTTCCCCGCTTGCGCTCAGTCAATGTTGGGAATATCGCCGCTCTCCCTCTGGGCGACCGGCGAAGGCGTCCGAGAGAACCACAGCTGATACATCGTCGTCACCCACATGAAGGCGAAGCACACGCCCATCAGGGCGCCGGCGAGCATCACGGCCAGGGCGAAAGGATGATACAGCTTGGTGAAATACCAGGAGCTGACATCCAGCGTGATGCAGGCGAACGGCGTTGCGACGACGGCGCACTTGAACCACACGGGCCGCACGTAGGCGTGGCTGTACATCAGGCCCATGATGAAGAAGATGAAGGTGAGTCCGAACAGGTGAATGTGCGAGACGCGCACCAGGGTGAAGATATCCGCGCCGGTGTCCTGCTCGGTCACTTTCTTCAGGTTATCGAATCCGTTCAGGTTCGGAATGTGCGGGTTGCTCCCGTCGTGGCACGTCATGCAGCGCTTGTCCAAGATCGGCTTGACGTCCGTCTCGTACGCTGCTTTCGCGGCACCTTGCTCCGCCCAGGTGACGACGACGTTGAGCTCGTCGTGCGGCAACATGGTCGACATCGGTCCGCGCAGCGCCGATTCCAGGCGCGAGGCCTTGCCGCTGCCGCTGTAGGCGACGACGAGGTCCTGATAGGTCAGAAGCTCGGGGTTCCCCCCGGCCCGTCCGGCGTAGGTGTGATACAGGTAGGTCAAGGCGAAAAGGTAGCCCATCCCGAGCACGAGGAGCGTCGCCGTGTACAGGACGCGCTGGCTGTATGGCAGCTCCGAGAAATGACGATAAAGCCGGTGCAGCTGCACATCGCTCATGGTCGGTTCCTTATTCCTGTTTGCCGCAGGGACCTGCCCGGAGCCCGGCTTGCCAGCGGCCTAAAGTCACGGTTCCGGCGGCCCCCTACTTAGGCCGCACCACCACGTAGACGACGGCGCGCGCCTTCTGGCGCGCGTAATATTCGGCCAGGCTCGCGACGTCCTCCTTGGTCAGCACGCCGGACATGGCGGCCATTTCGGGGCTCGTGCGCGCGCCCGTGCGATAGGCGTGCAACGCTTTTGCCAGATACTCCACGCGCTGCCCAGCCAAGGCCGGGAAGCGGGGATCGCTGCTGTTGCCGTTGGTGCCATGACAGCGATCGCACCGCTGCGCCCATTCGGCCGCGCTGAGCGGCTTGCGCACATTCGGCGCCTGCGGCTCGAGACTCGCGTAGTACGCCGCCAGGGCCTTGATGGCGCTGTCGCCGAGCGGTGCGGCCTGGCCCTTCATTGTCTCGTCTTCGCGCGCGCCGCCCTTGTAGGCGAGAAGCGCGTTCGCGATGTACTCGGCGTCCTGGCCCGCGAGGCTCGGCGTCGCGGGGTTCCCGCTGACGCCTTGGTCGCCGTGACACGCGGCGCATGGCGCGGCCGCGGCCTTGCCTGCCGCCTTGTCGCCGGCGGCAGGGGTCTGCGCGCGCGAGGGCTTTTGCAGCGCGTAATAGAGCGCGATGTTGTTCATGTCGGCATCGGCGACGGCCGAGATTATCCCCGTCATGACGTCGCTCTTGCGTTGCCCTCCCTTGTAAGCCTGCATGGCCGCGACGAGGTATTTGGGATCAAGCCCGACGAGGCTCGGCGTGCCCGGCGTCGTGCTGACACCGGCCTCGCCATGGCAGCCCGCGCAGACGGCCGCCGCAGCCTTGCCGGCTTCGACCGGGTCGACCTCGGCCGGTGCGGATTTCGCCTCGCTCGTTGACTGGGGCTGCGTGGGATCGAGGCTGGCGAAGTAGGCAGCCACCTTGACCAGCGCGGCATCGCTCAGGAATTTCACGGCATTGTTCATGGCGCTCTCGCCGCGCGCGCCCGACTGGTAGGCCTTCAGCTCGCGGTAGAGGTACGCCGGGCGCTGGCCAGCCAGATGGGGCACGCCCGGCGTGGTGCTGACACCGTTCGCGCCGTGGCAGCTGGCGCACGAGGAATCCGCGAGGCTTTTGCCTTCCGCAACGTCGTCAGCGTTGGCGAGCACGGCCCGAAGATCATCGCTGCTCTCAAGTTGGATCGTGGCAGGCTGAGCGGCTGCGCTTGGCGAATAGGGGACCCACGACAGGATTCCGAGGATGCCTCCCGCGACGACGGATGTCGCGAGGGTGAAGCGCCTACGGGACCGCGGGTTGACGGCCAGTGTGCGCGTGATGGATCCCTTTCGGGGAGTCGTATCGTTCGAGTCCTTCATCGCCTTCTCGGATGAAGAGGACGGCTACTTCGGCGGCTGATTGGCATAATAGGACGCCACGCCCTCCAAGACGGCGTTGCCGTAGGGCAAGATCATGTTATGCATCACGGAGCTTTGCCGCTTATCCTCGCGATACGCCCTCATCGCCATGGCGAGATACGCCTCGTCCTGCCCGTCGACGTGCGGTATCGGCAACGTCGGGTTGTCCACACCGGGGCTGTGGCAACGATTGCATTTGTCGACAAGATCGTGAATCAGTGTCTGCCCGTGCACGGCCGGGGTTAATTTCTGGACGGCGTAGAATGCAGCGATGTTCTCGACGTCCTTGTCGCTGACGTTGGCGACGGCACGTTGCATCGCCGCATGCTTGCGGTTGGCGTGGTAAGCTTTGATGGCGTCCACGAGATACTGGGGATCCTGGCTCGCCAGGCTCGGCGTCGCCGAATCGGTGCTCACGCCATGAAAGCCATGGCATCCGCCGCACAAGCCGGTGAGCGGCTCGCCCGCCGCGGCATTGCCGATAGGCGGAGCCGGACGTTGCGCCGGGGTCTGGGACGCGAAATACAGCGCCAAGCTTTCCAGATCCAGCCCTTTCAAGTCCCGTATCAGCGCGTGCATAGGGGCGCGTTCGCGCACTCCGGTGAGATACTCTTGGATCGCGGCGACAAAATAGCCTGGCTGCTGGCCGCTCAAGCTCGGCGTGCCGCGGGTCGTGCTGTCGCCGTTTTCGCCGTGACACGTTGTGCAGGCCTGCGCCAGCGCCTTTCCGTGCTCATAGGGAGAGAAGATTTCGGCATGCGTTCCGGCGGCGCTCGCAATCGGCGGCAGGCTGGCGTAGTATGCAGTCACGTTTTCTTCGTCCGCCTTGCTCATGTGCTCGGCCATGCTCGTCAAGGCGGCGTGGCTGCGGTGGCCTTCCTTGTACTCGTTCAGCGCGGCAAGCAGATAACGCTCGCGTTGCCCCGCCAGGTCGGGAATCCCCGGGGCAAAGCCCTTGCCGTCCATGCCATGACACGCTTTGCATTGCTGCTCGGCCAAAGCCTTGCCCGCGGCAATATCCGCTGCAAACGACGCATGGCCGTCCCAACCGGCAAGCAGCGCCAACGACAGTGTGACGGCGAGCACAAGACGTTCCATGGCAGAGCCTCGACGGTTGGTGGGTCGGCCGGAGATCACGGCTGCCCACTTGGACGGTTCCACGCGATCAGCCTTTTGGGGCGCGGTTGCGCTCCTCACAAGCCACCGAAGAACCCGACAATCACCAGGACCAGCAATATCAAGCCAACCGAGATCAGGGTAAAGCCCAATATTTTCGAGCCGAGCGCGAAGGCTGGTGAGGGCTGAGGCACCCGATGCCTTTCGAGCTGCCCGGTTGCGACGAGCCGGTCGTATTCCACCCTGTGCTCCCGCTGGAACTCCTCCCGCGACAGCGCGCCGGTGAACATCACGGTGTCAAGGGGGAACTTGTCCGGCCTGAAGTGGTTGTTGAAGAAATGCACGGTGAACAGGAAAACGGCAGCGAGGACCGCCTCCTCGCCATGGAAAATGGTGGCCAGGTTGAACGCCCACCCCGGCAGAACCTCGGCGACCTGCGCCTTGAACCACAAGGTGGCGCCGCTCGCGCCGATGATGGCGACGCCCCAGAACACCGCCCAGTAGTCGAATTTCTCCCAATAGGTCCAGCGGTCGAAAATGGGTCGCGGGCCACGCCCGAAGAACCATCTGAACATGGCGAAGGCATCGAAAATATCCTGCAAGCGGGGCAACAGCGAGTCGGGCCCAAACCAGTTGAACGTCTGCCACCTCCGCCCAAGGCGGACGAGCATATACAAGAGATGCCCGAAAAACAGCGAAAGGAAGATGACCGCGCAGACTCTATGGACGATGGCCGTCACGCGCGGGCTGCCGAACAGCCTGATGACCACATGCGCCCAGGCGCTGTCGCTGTAGAACACCGTCATTCCGGTCAGGACCAGCGTCATGGTGGCGAGCAAAAGGAGAAGGTGGGCGATCCGCCAGCCGAGTGCAAAGCGTCGGTAATAAGCGTGGTTGCCTTGTGGCTCGGGATAGACATAAAGAGCCGCCGGCCGCTCACGGCGCTCCTTGTGGGAGCGGTAGAACCACAGTGCCGAATGGGACCAGAAGAAGGCAAACACGCCCGCCAGAAGTGCCGCCATGAATTTCGCTGCGAGCCAGAGGTAGGGATAGTGATCGAAGTCCCTGGCATTGCCGTGCGGTTGGAAGGTCGCAAACCCAAAGGTGGCGTTGGCATGGCATTTTTGGCAAGTCTTTAGGCGGTTGGCTGGATACACGGTTGAATTCGGGTCGTTGACGCGCTGGATCTTGTGGTTGCCGTGGCAATCGAAGCACTTGGCCGTATA
>Ga0074044_10004341_pt1 | contig 11781 bp, 9 predicted proteins | sample BogForMeECP23OM1_FD_94443 | JGI IMG/M metagenome (GOLD analysis project Ga0074044, IMG submission 94443) | Bog forest soil microbial communities from Calvert Island, British Columbia, Canada - Bog Forest MetaG ECP23OM1 | ecosystem: Environmental > Terrestrial > Soil > Wetlands ...
TCGAATCGACGCGAGGAATGTGTAATGGGTGCAGTCATGAAAGTCGAGGTCATAGCGATTCGAAACGAGCGCGATTATCGGGCAGCCAAAGCTCTCATTGAATCTCTGATGAGGGCAGAGAGTCCCGAAGCAGTTGCGCGTCTTCGGACCCAGGCGCTACTGGTCTCCGCCTGGGAGCAGACAAACTCGCCTCCAGTTCCCCCTGATCCGATAGAGGCGATTCGTTTTCGAATGGAACAAATGGGTCTGGGCGCCAAAGAACTTGCCACCTTGCTAGGCGGCCGCTCGCGCCTCTCCGAAGTTCTGAAAGGAAGGCGGCGGCTGTCGCTAGCGATGATTCGGCGGCTCAATCGCCACCTCCATATACCAGCCGAAGTCCTGCTTGGTGTTTGATTTCCGGGCTGACCGGCAGAGCGGGCCGTACTCGCGCGCGTTGAGCGTGTGAGTTAATCTGATCGGACTTAAGCGATAGCAGATACCTATAAGGAGCTTGTCCGGCGCGTTGAGAGCGCCGGAGTTGTCCGCCTGTGGCCGAAACCGATTACAAATCCACCCTTGCGCTGCCTAAAACCGACTTCCCGATGAAGGCGAATCTCGCCCGCCGCGAGCCGGAAACGCTGAAGCGATGGGACGAACTGGACCTGTATGCGCGCCTTATCGAGACGCGCAAGGACAAGCCCACTTGGATTCTTCACGACGGTCCCCCCTACGCGAATGGCCGCGTGCATCTGGGCACGGCGTTGAACAAGATTCTCAAGGACTTCGTGGTGCGGTCGCGCTCGATGATGGGGCTGCGGACGCCGTTCGTCCCCGGATGGGACTGCCATGGCATGCCGATCGAGCTCAAGGTATCGCGCGAGCTGGGCGACCAGGCGCGCACGATGACCAAGCTCGAGTTGCGCAAGCGCTGCCGCGCCGAAGCCGAGAAGTGGATCGATCTGCAGCGGACCGATTTTCGCCGCCTCGGATGCATCGGCGACTGGGAGCATCCGTATTTGACGATGGCGCCCGAGTACGACGCGGACGAAATCGGCGTGCTGCGCAAGCTGGTCGAGGCCGGCTACATCTACCGCGGCAAGCGGCCGGTACTCTGGTGCTTCCAATGCCGCACCGGCCTGGCGGAAGCCGAAGTCGAATACAGCGACCATGTTTCGCCTTCGATTTATGTTGCATTTGCGCTGAATCAAAACGCGGGCGATGTGTCCGCACTCGCCGCAGACGCCGCGGCAGATGCGGCCGAGCTTGCGGCGGCGCATAAGGCGGGCCGGCTGTTTGCGGTTATCTGGACGACCACTCCTTGGACGCTGCCCGCCAACCTGGGAATTTGCCTGAATGAGACCTTCGACTACGTCGCGCTCAAGGCGAACGGTTCGTATTACATCGTCGCTGCGCGATTGGCCGATGCGGTTGAGAAGGACTGTGACCTCAAGGTCGAGAAACGAATCGCGCTCAAGCGCGAAGCTCTGAAGGCGCTCGATGGCAAGGACATTTTTCGCCATCCGTTTCTCGCGCGTGATGCCAAGCTGATGTATGGCGAGCACGTCACCGCCGATGCCGGCACGGGCCTGGTCCACACCGCGCCCGGGCATGGCTACGAGGATTTCGTTGTCAGCGCGCAATACGGAGTCGCGCCTTACACTCCGGTCGACGACGCGGGCCTGTTCACGCGGGAAGCCGGCGAGTGGGAAGGGCGCAACGTCTTTGATGCGAACGATTCGATTGTCGCAAAGCTCAGAGAAGCCGGCACGCTGATCGCCGCGCGCAAGCTCGCGCACCAATATCCGCATTGCTGGCGATGCCACAATCCGCTGATTTTCCGTGCGACGGAACAATGGTTTCTGTCCATCGATCATCAGGGGCTGCGCGCCAAGGTGATCGAGGCGATCGACGGCGCGAAGTGGGTTCCCGCCTGGTCGCGCGATCGAATTCGCAACATGACCGAGACGCGGCCGGACTGGAATCTTTCCCGCCAGCGCGCGTGGGGCGTGCCGATTCCGGCGCTCAAATGCGGGGAATGCGGCCAGGTGACGCTCGATATCGAAGTGATGAAGATCACCGAGCGGATTTTCGAAAAGGAAGGGTCGGACGCTTGGTTCGAACGTCCTGCGTCGGACTTTGTGCCGCCGGGCTTCAAGTGTCCGGATTGCGGCGTCGCGTCTTTCGAGAAACAGGAAGACGTGCTCGACGTGTGGTTCGATTCCGGATGTTCGCAGGCAGCCGTGCTCGGGCGGCGTTCCGAGCTGAGATGGCCGGCTGATGCGTACCTTGAAGCGGTGGAGCAGGCGCGCGGCTGGTTCGGGTCATCGTTGGCGTGCGCTGTTGCGGTGCGCGGATCGGCGCCGTTCGGCAGCGTGATCAGCCATGGGCTCACGGTCGATGAGTCCGGGCGGAAGATGTCCAAGTCGCTCGGCAATTCAGAAGACGCCTACGACGTAGCCAATCGTGTGGGCGCCGATGTCATCAGGCTGGTCTACGCCTCGGTCGATTACATGGCCGACATGGCGCTCGGCCCGACGATCTTCAACGCGGTCGCGGACTCGTACAAGAAGATCCGGAACACCTGCCGCTATCTGCTCGGAAATCTCGGCGATTTCGATCCGGCGCGCGACGCGGTCGAGTACCCGAAGATGCTCGAGTTCGATCGCTTCATCCTCGCCCGGCTCGAATGGCTCAAGGGCGAGGTTCGGCGCGCATACGAGAACTTCGATTACCAGGCCGCCTATCACACGATCCTGAATTTCATCGTCGTCGATCTCAGCTCGCTGTATATCGACGTGGCGCGTGACCGGCTTTATTGCTCCGGGCGCGCGTCGCTTGAGCGGCGCTCCGCGCAGACGGCGTTGTTCCACCTGCTGGACGCGATCGTGCGGATGCTCGCGCCGCTGATTCCCTTCACCGCGGACGAGGTTTACGCGCATGTACCGGCGCGCGAACGCGAGAGCGTCCATCTGCTCGAGCTTCAGCCGGCGCATCGCGAATGGGTAGATGCGGCGCTGGCGGCGCGATGGGATCGCCTGCTGGCGGTGCGCAACGAAGCGCTCAAACTGCTGGAGGCGATGCGCAAGGCGGGTGCGATCGGTGCGCCGCTTGAAGCCGTGGTCGCTCTTGGCGCCGACGGAGGGGCCGACAAGGATCTGATCGAGCTGCTCAGGAACCATCGCGAGAATCTCAAGGAACTGTTCATCGTCTCCGACGTAGCGATTCTGCCACTCGACGACGCCGAGGCGCTGAAGAAGCAGGCGGCCGACCGCGAAGACTTTTCCTCGAACGGTACTTTCGCGCGCGTGGTCAGTCCGCTCGCACTGAAGGGGCGGCGCGCACCCGGTATCAAGTGCCAGCGATGCTGGTGTTACTTCGACGACGGCGGAGATCCCGACTTGTGTCCCCGATGCCGCGCGATAGTCAGGGCCAATGCCTGAATCCGCCGTCGCCCAATTGGGCTCGATAGCCGGTCGGCGCGGCAATCCGCTGCTGATTTTGCTGGGACTCGTCGCAATTCCCGTCCTCATTCTCGATCAGGTGACCAAGTTCTACGTCAGTTCGCACCTGGACCTGTTCGAGAGCATCCCGGTGATCCCGCACTGGTTCGACATCACCTACACGCGCAACCCGGGCGCGGCGTTCAGCATGTTCACGAATCTGCCCGGGTGGTTTCGCGGCGCGTTTCTGGTGACGCTGTCGCTGGCTGCGATTGTGGCGCTGCTGGTGCTGATCGCGCGGAGCGACGGGCTCAACATGACGACTTTCTCATTCGCCCTGATTCTTGCGGGCGCGGCGGGCAATCTGATCGATCGCGCACTGCGTGGCCAGGTCATCGACTTCATCCGCGTGCACTACTACGACCTGAACTATCCCATCTTCAACATCGCCGACAGCGCGATCACGATCGGCGTCGCGCTCATAATCCTGAGCTCGCTGCGCAGCACGGAAAAGCATTCATGATCGCGCGCGGTACCTGGCGTTTGACGACTTGGACGGTGCGGGTCTAGTTTTCGGGAGCGACCCGCGGGTGCGCGCGGGCCAAGGAGTGTGCTCCCCATGAAATCGATCAATACTGTCACTGGCGCCGCGACTGCCGAGCAGCTTGGCACGACGCTGATGCACGAACATCTGCTGATCGGATGGGCCGGATGGGAGCTGGATTGCTCCGCGCCGAAATTCGATCGCAAGACCGCCTTCAAGAACGCGGTCGAACGCCTCAAGGAGCTGAAGGACCTGGGGCTCCAGAGCTTCGTCGATCCGTGCCCGATGGACATCGGACGCGACGTGACCTTCATGGCGGAAGTCGCGCAAGCCTCCGGAGTCCGTATCGTCTGCGCGACGGGCCTGTACAAGGAAGACCTGGGCAACACGGCATACTTCAAGCAGCGCAGCGTCGATGAGATCGCAGAGGTTTATTCGAGCGAGATTACCAGGGGCGTCGGCAATACCGGCATCAAGGCCGGCATAATCAAGTGCGCGACCGGCAAAGGGCAGATCACGAAGTATGAGGACACTTGCCTGCGCGCCGCGGCACGGGCGCACTTGCGCACTGGCGCGCCGATCACGACGCACACCGAAGACGGCACGATGGGCCGCGAACAACTCGACATCTTTGTCTCAGAGGGTGTCGATCTGAGCCACGTGATAATCGGGCACAGCTGCGGGTCGGCGGACCTCGGTTATCACACCGACATGCTCGACCGCGGATGCATCATCGGGTTCGACCGCTTCGGCCTCGACTTTATCCATCCCGACAAGCTGCGCCTGGCGGCGTTAATCGGATTGCTTGGGGTTGGCTACGAAAAACAGTTGATTCTCTCACACGACACGGTGTGGTGCTGGCTGGGGCGCGGACTCGACTTGACGCCGGAGACTGCCCGGCTGATCGAGAACTGGAAGCCGACCCACGTTTTCAAGAATATCGTGCCCGCGCTAAAGAAGGCCGGCGTCGGCGAGGACAAGATCCGCGCGATGCTGGTGGACAATCCGCGCCGCTATTTCAGCTAAAGCGGCGCGGAACGCCTAAAGCACGATCTACCTGCGCGCGGCAGCGCGCGCATCCTCGATGGGCTTCACCATGCCCGCCTCGGCACGCTCGCGCCATTCGTCGATCGCCTCGGCGGTGAAACGCCAGTCGCTCCCCACTCTGAAGGCCGGGATCTGATTGCGCTTGAGCATCCGGTAGATGGTCGAAGGATGAACGCGCAAGTAGCTGGAGACTTCTTGCACGGTCAGCACTTTGCTTTTCAGGATATCGACTCGGTCCATGATCCACCTCGCTACGGGTTAGTCGGGGTCCCTCTGATCTCGAACAGTAGTATAATCATACAGAATGATTATCAAGCGCAAGCCCCTCAAAGGGTGAAAATTGAGGCGCGGCTTTGTCCTGGGGGCGGAGAGCCGTCTTTTCACGCGATGGCCGAGAGAATTTGCTCGAAACCCAACCGTTTGGTCGTAGCCTTGCCCAGCCGTTCAAGCACGATGAACTCGACCGCGTTTTCCGAGCGCTTTTTGTCCAGGCGCAAGGCGCTCACGAATTCGGCCGTGCGGGCGCCCGGCGGCATTTCGGTGGGAAGCCCGGCTTTCCCGATAAGGCGGACCAGGCGTGAGCCTTCGTCGGCGCTGAGTCCGCCGTGCTTTTCGGAGAGCGCGGTGGCGACCGCCATTCCTATCGCTACGGCTTCGCCGTGCAGATAGCTGCCGTAACCGGCGCTCGCCTCCAGGGCATGACCGGCGGTGTGACCAAAGTTCAAAATCTTGCGCAGCCCGCCCTCGCGCTCGTCGGCCGCGACGACGGCTGCTTTGTGCCTTAGAGATCGCGTGACAACTGCTTCCAGAAAAGCGGACTCGCGCGAGAGGATACGCTCGATATCGCGCTCCAGGTCGGCGATCATCGCTGCGTCCATGATCGCGCCATATTTGATTACCTCCGCGAGCCCTTCGCGAAATTCGCGGTCCGGCAAAGTGGCCAGTGTGGCCACATCCGCGACGATCGCGCGCGGTTGATGGAACGCGCCGATAAGGTTTTTTGCACGTGGATGGTTGATGCCGGTTTTGCCGCCGAGCGATGAGTCGACCTGCGCGACCATCGTGGTCGGAACCTGCACGGTCGCGATTCCGCGCAGATAGGTTGCGGCCGCGAAACCGGCAAGGTCCCCGACCACGCCGCCGCCAAGTGCGAACACGGCGCCCGCGCGATCGATTTCAGCGGCAGTCATCCGGTCATAGATTTCATCGAGCATCGCGGCGGACTTGCTCGCTTCACCCGCCGGGATCGCAATTGTTTCCGGCGCAAACCCGGCTTCCTTGAGCGCCAACACCGCTCGCGACGCATAGAGGCGTTCGACATTCGAGTCAGTGATTAGCGCGACTCGGCCGGGATTGATTCCGGCGTCTTTCGCCAGGCGGCCGAGCTGGTCGAGGATGCCCGCGCCGATGTGCACCGGATGCGACGCCGGGCCTAGTTCTACGCGGAAGGTTTGCATCGCCATGGTCCTCTGGCAAAGAAGGCGTCGATGACGCGGTCGGCAACCAGATCCGGTGCGAGGTCGGAAGTATCGACGGTAATGTCGGCGCGCGCGTAGGCCGCCGCGCGCTCGGTCATCAATTCGCGGATTCGTTCTTCCAGCGGCCTGTCGCCCTCGGTCAGCTTGGGCCGTTTGGCGGCGGAACGGCTGACGCGGGCCGCTATGACTTCCGGCCGTGCGCTCAGGCATATGATCACGCCGATGCGCCGCAGCGCCGCGCAGTTTTGCTCATCCGTCAGCACGCCGCCGCCGGTCGAGATCACCGCGGGAAGCGGTTGGCCGGACCGAGGGCATCGCCGATCGTCGTCCGCCAGCGCCGCGATAGTCTCGCGTTCGATCGCGCGAAAGCGCGACTCGCCGAGCTCCGCAAAGATTACGGCGATGGGCTTTCTGGCGCGCGCAACTATCTCGGCATCGCTGTCGATGAAGCGCCAGCTGAGCCGCCGCGCGACAAGCGATCCCACCGCGCTTTTTCCGGTCGCCATGAAACCAGTCAGGATCAATTTGGGCGTCATCGCGATGCGCCCCCGCGACTCAGAAATTCCGGACCTGATCGAGGTAGCCCTGGTAGTTGCGGGTAATCTCGGCGAGCGAATCGCCGCCAAACTTGTCGAGAAAGGCGTTGGCCACTTCGAACGCGACCACCGATTCCGCGATAACGGCGGCGGCGGGAATCGCGCATACGTCGGAGCGCTCGATGGTCCCTTCCGCTTCCTCTTTGGTGCGGATATCGACCGACTTGAGCGGCTGCATCAAGGTCGAAAGCGGCTTGAACGCGACCCGCACGGTTAGCGGTTCGCCCGTCGACATCCCGCCCTCGGTGCCCCCGGAGTTGTTCGAATGGCGCGTGAAACGCCGCTCGGCCGCGTTGAAACCAATCTCATCGTGCAGCGCCGATCCGCGGACCCTGCCTGCCTCGAAGCCGATTCCGAACTCGACGCCCTTGGTCGCTTGCAGGCTCATGAGCGCGTGCGCGAGGCGTCCATCGAGCTTGCGATCCCATTGCACGTGGCTGCCGAGCCCCACGGGAAGACCTGCGGCAACGACCTCGACGATGCCGCCGAGGGTGTCGCCGGTCTTTTTGCACGCATCGATCTCTTCGATAATCGCGCGCTCGGCGGCCGGGTCGGCAACGCGCACCTGTGACTCCTCAGTGATACGGCGCAGTTCGGCGATGCTCAGGCCTGCGGGAGTTTTGGCGACGGTGCCACCGATGCTGACCGCGTAGCCGAGAATGTCGATTCCAAACGGCGCCAGGAACTGTTTCGCAAACGCGCCGATAGCAACGCGCGCGGTGGTTTCGCGCGCCGATGCGCGCTCCAGAATGTCGCGGATGTCCTCGAGGTTGTACTTGAGTACGCCCGCCAGGTCGGCGTGTCCGGGGCGCGGTCGGGTCACAACCTTGGCCTCGCCGCGATCGCGCGGGTCCGCCGACATCCGCTTTTCCCAGTTCTTGAAGTCGCGGTTGAGGATGATGAAGGTGACGGGGCTGCCCAGCGTGCGTCCGAACCGGATACCCGAGACCGGCCGCACCTCGTCTTTTTCTATAAGCATGCGGCCGCCACGGCCGTAGCCTTTCTGGCGGCGCGCAAGGTCCTCGTTGATCTTCGCAAGGTCGATTTCGAAGCCGGCGGGAACACCCTCCACGACAGCGACCAGTTCGGGGCCGTGTGATTCACCGGCAGTAAGAAAGCGGAGCATCGATTTGATTCCTATTCCCGGCCGGCGCAACACGCGCCTTCCGGTTCTCCAGATTCAACCAGACGCAGTGCCCGCGTGGAAGTACGCCCCTGGCGTGTCGGGACGCCGGATCGCTCGTGCGGCTTAGTCCTGCGAGTGTAGATTGCAGGCGCAGGATCGCATCTCAATGCAGGCCAGAGTCGTAATCGTCGGGGCGTCGCGCGGGGTTGACCAGCTCAGCTACGACGTTCCCGTGGCGCTTGCGGACGCGCTTAAGACGGGGCATCGCGTGCTCGTCCCGCTGCGATCGCGCAAGGTGACCGGCGTCGTGCTGGAGATTTCAGAGCAGGAATCGGCGGAGCCACTGAAGCCGATCCTCGAAATTCTCGAACCCCGGCCGCTCTTCGATTCGCCCCATCTGAAGCTTTTCGAGTTTCTCGCGACCTACTACATGTGCGCGCTCGGCGATGCGTACCGAAGCGTAATTCCTTCTGTTGCGCGGGTTGAGTCGCGAATGGCGTACCGGTCCGCAGCGGCGCCGAACGAGTTGCGCGCGGCGACCCTCAGCAAGGTCGAACGCAAGATCCTCGACGCGGTCGCAGATCGCCCGGCGAACATCAAGCGGCTCGAAAAACTGGGGCCTCCTCGCGAAGTCCGCAGCGCCATCGCGCGTCTGGCCGCCGAGGGAATCATCGCTCGCCAGGATACGAACCGCGGGCGCCATCGCGAGTCCGACGATCGCATCGTGCGAATAGCTCCCGGCGCGCAGCCGGAGAAGGTCCGCGGGCCGAAACAACTTGAAGTGTTCGCGATGGTCGCGGAGAGCGCGGTGATTTCGGTCGATGAGATCGCGCAGAGAATTGGTGGCGCACGCCCCGTGATCTCATCGCTGGCGAAACGCGGCTTTGTTGAAGTAGTGGCCCCCGAACGCACATCGAGGGCTGCGATCACAGGCGAATCGCCTTTCCAGCTTACTGAAGAGCAAAAAGTGGCGATCGAGGCGATCGCTCCGGTGGTCTCGAGCCGGCGCTTCGAGGCATTTCTGCTCTGGGGCGTGACCGGGAGCGGCAAGACCGAGGTCTACCTGAACCTGGCGGCGCGCGCGCTGGCCGATGGCCGCCAGGTGCTGGTGACGGTGCCGGAAATCGCGCTTGCCGATGAATTGGTGCGTTCGTTTCGCGCGCGCTTCGGTCCGCTGGTGGCGATTGCGCACAGCTCGCAAACCGTGACGGAGCGATGGGCGAGCTGGATGTCGGCGCTCGGCGGCGACGCGCGCATCATGATCGGACCGCGATCGGCGATCTTCGCGCCGATTCACGATCTCGGCCTGATCGTCGTCGATGAAGAGCATGACGCCGCGTACAAGAATGAAGAGGGAATCCGCTACCACGCGCGCGATCTGGCCGTTGCGCTGGGAGGGTTCGCGAGCTGCCCGGTAATTCTGGGTTCGGCCACGCCTTCGGCGGAGTCATTTTCGAATACGCGGCGCGGCCGCTACCGGATGCTGCGGCTGTCACGCCGTGTGAATGATCGCCCGATGGCAGCGGTGGAGCTTGTCGATCTACGCCGCGCGGCGGCGCCTCAGAGCGCGCCGGTGGCCGACGGCTCCGCGAACGGCGCATCGCGCGCGAAACCCGCGCCCGATGCGGTTCCGCTCTCGCCCGTGCTGGTTGATGCGCTTCGTACGAACCTGGCGGCGGGCGGACAGGCGATGGTCTTCCTGAACCGGCGCGGGTTTCACAATTTTCTGCAGTGCAGCCTCTGTGGAAACGTAATCACGTGTCCTAATTGCAGCGTCAGCCTGACGTTTCACCTGCGCGATCGGTCGCTGCGGTGCCATTACTGCGGAAGCCGCACCCCCGCGCCCGATGTCTGCCCGGAGTGCCGCGGATTCGGACTGACGGGGCAGGGCTTTGGCACGGAGCGCCTGGTTGCGGCCCTGCAAACGCTGCTGCCGGATGCACGCATAGAGAGGATGGACAGCGACACCAGCGGGCGGCGCGGCGCACGCGCACGAATTGTTGCGGCGCTCCGCGCGAAGGAAATCGACGTCCTGGTCGGCACCCAGATGATAACCAAGGGCTTCGATTTCCCGGGCGTGACGCTGGCCGCGGTAGTTTTGGCCGACCTTGCCCTGAACATGCCCGACTTTCGTTCCGCGGAGCGCACCTTCCAGCTCCTGACGCAGGTCGCCGGGCGGGCGGGCCGCGGCGAACGCGCGGGACGGGTTATTATCCAGACCTTCGCGCCGCATCATTACAGTATTCGGGCGGCGCGCGACCAGGATTATGCGCGCTTCATCCGCCGTGAATTGGATTTGCGCCGGGAGCTGGAATATCCGCCGTTCGCCCGATTGGCGATGGTGCGAATCGAGGGCGCGGAGCCGCGCCTGCTTGCATCGATTGCGGAAGCAGTGGCGAAATCTCTCGGGCGCGAGACGTCGCCGGAAGAGCTGCGAGTGCTGGGCCCGGCGCCCGCACCAATCGAGCGTATCAAGCAGCGCTACCGATGGCAGGTGATGGTCAAAGCGCGGGAGTTGAGAACGATGCGATCGGCATTGGCCAGGATGCGCGCGGAAGTGGGACCGCTGGCGGAGCGGGACCACGTTCTGCTCGCGATCGACATCGACCCGGTCAGGATGCTCTAGGTTATCGAACATGGAATCGAATCACACCGGCGTGCCGCGTGCGCGGCATACATTTGAAGCACGGCTCGACGACGGCGCGATAATTCGTGTCCGCCAACACGGTATTCCCGGCGGTCCGCGGCTGGTGCTCAGCCACGGTAACGGGCTCGCGATTGATGGTTACCTGCCGTTCTGGGGACCGCTTCGCGAGCGATACGAAGTGGTGCTGTTCGATTTTCGCAACCACGGCCACAACCCACTCCATCGCGAAGACGCGCACCTATGGCCGCGCTTCGTGCTCGACCTGGAGGAAGTGTTCGAGACGATCAATCGTGAACTGGGGAAAAAGCGCACCGCCGGCGTGTTCCATTCACTCTCCGGAGTTACGGCGGCGATGCACGCGCTCAAGTACGGCCGCCGTTTCGACGCGCTGGTGTTGTTCGATCCGCCGGTGTTTCCGGCGCCCGATCATCCGCTGCGCGGCAATCAGGCCGAGGACAAGAACTCACTGGCGGACCGGGCGCGTCGCCGCACCGAGCGCTACAAGGATCCGTCGATTCTCGCGGCGCAATTCCGCGCGCGGTTCAAACGATGGCGGCCGGAGGCCTACCAGTTGATGGCGCGCGCGACGCTCAGGCATGACACGCGCGCGGGGGACTGGATTCTGGCTTGTCCCCGCGAGTTGGAGGCTAGTGTCTTTTCAACCAATGCCGATCCGATGTTGTGGGAGAAGATGGGCAAGCTGCCGGTGCCGATGAAGCTGATATGCGGCGATCCTGATCTTCCGGAGGTCATGCCCCCCGCGCTGATCGGTCGCGCGCTGGCCGCGCAGCATCGAATTCCCTACGAGGCGATTGCCGAAACCACGCATTTTCTCCAGATCGAAAAGCCCGAGGAATGCATCCGCGCGATGGAATCATTCCTGGCGCCGTTGGGCTTGGCCGCCTGAGAGGAGACCTTTGCAAA
>Ga0074044_10004342_pt1 | contig 11779 bp, 10 predicted proteins | sample BogForMeECP23OM1_FD_94443 | JGI IMG/M metagenome (GOLD analysis project Ga0074044, IMG submission 94443) | Bog forest soil microbial communities from Calvert Island, British Columbia, Canada - Bog Forest MetaG ECP23OM1 | ecosystem: Environmental > Terrestrial > Soil > Wetlands ...
ATAATTGATGCGATTAACTCGCAAGAGGCGGATTTTCTTGTGGTTTGTTTGGGCAGCAAGAAGGGGGCCAATTGTGGTTGAAGCACGACTCCGGGAGACTGCGAGTCCCGGTTCGGTCCCATTTGGGTGCATCGCTCAATTTCGAAGCGGGCATGGTAAAGCGGGCTCCTGCCCTTATGCGAAAAGTCGGTCTCGAATGGTTGTGGCGCATCAAAGAAGAACCCTATCTCTGGAGGCGGTATTGGCACGACGGACGGATTTTACTGTCCTTGCTGTATTCTCAGGTCCTGCCACTCGTAATTGACAAACTCGCGACGGGTAAATTGCCGGAAGCACCATTGACCGTGGAGTCTGAAAGACAAGCCGGCTGCATCAAATTGAAATTTAGTGGTGCTGCTACGAGTAAAAACATAACGGAGATCGTCGCGGCGTTCAGAACAACTTTATCTACATTTAAGCGTGTTGTAATTGACCTTAGTGACGTTGCTGCAAGAATACGCTGAGATCAAGTAACACCGAACTGGTCTTAACAGGCGTTTAGTCCAAATTGGAACGAATTTTCCGACTCAATGGCGCCGATTTTCTGCTCGCGCAGATCGACAATGGTCGCGGGACCGACGAAATATTAAGCCAGGCCAAAGCTCTTGGTTAAGGTGGGCAGTGGCAGGGCCGGGATGTCTTGGGGAGTCATGCGGGCAGTCCAGGCGCACGTTTGGCGTGCGGACAATAACAGGAGGCGCTCGATCAACGGCTAAGATCGGTGACGCCTTCGACAAGGGCAAGAGCAGCTTCGCCAGTGGCCGATACAACTCTGTCATCGAGTGATTCTAATCCCGGAAGAGCTCCTACTATGCGCGCTATGAGCGCCGGAAAGCCCGTCGACCTCGCCGACTCGTTGCCTTTTGCCGTTGGCCCGATACCGGCCACGCTAGTGGCCCCCCCCCAAGATCGACTTTCCTTTGCGGACGTGACAATGCCATCAGGACCGTCATCTCGTCATCCGCGAAATCTACAAGCAGAGAAGCTCGGCCGCGTTGGGCGAAGGGCGCACAATCGGCACGGCAGCGTGACAAAGCCCGACTAGTGGTGCGATGCGGTTGCGCCGATTGCCAGAGCGCTACGTCGCTCTTCAGAACGCCGCGGTCGTTAGCGCAGGAAAACCTCGTTGCCGACGTTCCGCCGCTCGCCCACCCGTGTACTTGTGTTGCGGAAATCCTCCGAGAACAGCACTCTGCGCATCCAATAGGCATTGGTGAGGCGAATGAGCGCGCTGCACCAAAACTACATCGCGGGCGAGTGGGTGGATGGCGCGGCCGTCTCGCGCAACATCAACCCCTCCGACACGAGTGACGTCGTGGGCGAATACGCCCGAGCCGACGCCGTCCAAACCGACGCCGCGGTCAAGGCAGCCCATGCCGCCTTTCCTGCCTGGGCGCGCACGACGGCGCAGGAGCGGCACGATATCCTGCTGCTAGCCTCGACGGAGATCCTCGCGCGACGCCAGGAACTGGCGCGCCTTCTCGCCCGAGAAGAGGGCAAGACCCTGCTGGAAGCCCGTACGAGGTCGGCCGAGCCGGCCAGAGCTTTGGCTGATCTTCGACAGTTCCTTGAGGGAAGGTCTTGATCGTAGGGGAGGAATCACGCTGGATTGGCGCGTTGGCACTACATTACGATCTATGGCTGTGGATCAGCTGCGATTTGGCGCAGGGTGGGAGGCAAGGCGACGCCGACGGCTTGCAGGGCGAGGCTTGCGGCGGGGCGTGGAGCGGAGCGGAGGAGGAAGCGCTTGCAGTCCTGCTGGACTTCGGTCTCCGTCAACGAGTCGAGATCGGCGAGGACGGAGGGCCATGAAGCTCGGGTTGACACGTTGGCCGCGGCAAGCCGATCCTCCAACTCCTTTTTCAGGATGAGCGCGAGGAAGCTGCACGCGACTTGGCCGCGGATCGTCTGGTCGAGTTTGTGAAAGATCGGGCGCGTCTCAAACAGGCTCTTGGAGGTCCGGAACGCGCGCTCCACCATCCAGAGCTGCTTGTAGACGAGCATCGCCTCCAGCGGCGAGAGGCTGGCATTGGTCCGCAGCACGAACACGCCGTCGAATTTAGCGTCCTCTTCAACCTTGGCGCGGTCGATGGCGAAGCCTCCGCCGGCGGGGTTGGCGAGAAACCGGCGATAGCCGTCGCGCCATCCTGCTCGTTCCCAGGCAGTTCCTCGCCGAGCCAGGCCATGGCGCGATAGAGGTGGCGGAGGTCGAGACCCTCGACGCCCTCGATGCGATAATCCTCCCGCCAACGGTCGGCGGCGCGATCCGAACCGCCGCAGAACGGGCGGTGCAGCACGGTCAGGAACGCCGCGCGCTCCAGAGAGAAGTCGTGTTTGCGCACGCTCGCAAGGCGCTCGATCGTCGGCCGGCAGCCGGTCTCTTCCCACAGCCGCTCGAACGCCAGCGCCGGCCCGATCCGTCGCGTCGAGATCGCCGTCGCCTCGCCGCGATCGAGCGCGTCGAGCACGACCGCTTGGTGAGCAAAGCGCGCCCCGGAGCGGAGCAACCGGTCCAATTGCCCGCTCTCTTGCAGATCCTCGACCCTTCCGAGCGTGGCGATCACCTGCTGGCGGACCGCTGCGCCTTCGCGCCGGCTTTCGACGATTTGCAAATAGACGCGTCCGCCCGAGATCTTCTTGCGCAAATACATGGCGCGAGGCAGTCGGGCGACTCGAATAGGGTGCGCACAGGATCGCCCTGGATGCTAAGAAAATCAACAAAAATCTACCAATGACGTGGCACTACAACGTCGCGACCGTCGCTCCTTCCATCAAATAATATCAATGACTTAAAGCGAGACAACGCGCCGCAACTGTAGAAGATCAGTTTGACTTCTTCGCTGGCGATGCGTTGAGAATTCCCGGCGACAAGTTCGCCTCGGTGCGACCCAACGTCGAGATCGAGGCGACGCGCGAGCCGGTTGGCGTGATTGGCGTCATTGCGCCTTGGAATTTTCCGATCGCGATTCCTGCCTGGAAAATCGCCCCCGCCCTGGGGTACGGCAACGCGGTTGTGTTCAAGCCAGCCGACCTTGTGCCGGGGTCCGCCCAGGCGATTGCCGAAGTTCTCTTTCGCGCGGGCGTCCCCAAGGGTGTGTTCAACCTCGTCATGGGGAGGGGCTCTGTCGTCGGCCAGGCGATCCTCGACCACAAGCAGGTCGACGCCATCACCTTCGCCGGCTCGGTTGCGACCGGACGGCGCGTCGCCGCGGCGTGCGCTGCAGCGACGCGCAAGTTCATGGGCGGCAAGAACCCGCTCGTCGTGCTGGCGGACGCCGATCTTGCAAACGCTGTCGAATGCGCCGTCAACGGCGCCAATTTCGCGACCGGACAGCGCTGCACGGCCTCCTCGCGCATCATCGTCGAGGAGCCGGTCTATCAGCGTTTTGCGGACGCGCTGATCGAGCGCATGCGCGGGCTCGATGCGACGCAGCTTGAGCAAGATCTCTCCTATGTCGCGATCGGCCAAAGCGAGGGCGCGAAGCTGGCGCTCGGAGGCGAACGGCTCAATCGCGCCACCCCCGGCTTCTATATGGCGCCTATATGGCGCCGGCCCTTTTCCTCGACGCCGACAATTCGATGCGCATTTCGCGCGAGGAGATCTTCGGCCCTGTTTCGGCAGTGATCCCGGCGCGCGACTACGACCATGCCCTGGCGATCGCCAACGACACCGATTTCGGCCTCTGCGCCGGCATTTGCACAACGAGCCTCAAGCGCGCCGCGCACTTCAAACGCAATGCCGAGGCGGGCATGGTTATGGTCAACCCGCCGACGGCGGCTCGCGCGAGCAGGGCCGATACGCCGTGGAGTTCTACACGACCGTGAAGACGGCCTATACGCTACCGTGAAAGCGGGGATTTCGGCGCCTCGTCATCTTCCGCGATAGGTCACCCGCCAGATCGCGCCGCCTTCGTCGTCGGTGACGAGGAGCGCGCCGTCTTTCGTCAATGCGACGTCGACGGGCCGGCCCCAGACGCTCGCGGGGTCGGCGACGAAGCCGGTGAGGAAGTCTTTGTAGACGCCCGTCGGCTGACCAGCCTTCATCAGGAGGCGCACGACCTTGTAGCCGGTGCGTTTCGCCCGGTTCCACGAGCCGTGGAGCGCGACAAACGCGTCGTCCCCGTATTCCGCCGGAAACTGCCAGTTGTCGTAGAATGCGATCCCGAGCGGCGCCGAGTGCGGCTGGAACAAGACGCTTCGATAAGGAAAGCGCCGACCGAGCCGGTTGTCCCGACATAGCCCAACGCGCGTCGAGGCCGGAGGGGAAAAATGCGATGCCGAAGACACCATTTCGCTTTTTTCAGCGCCCGCTTAGAGGCAGCATAGGATCTGGTGATTCCGAGGCAAACAGAACCGCGCCGCTCTTTCAGCGAAAAAGCCGATGAGACCGCTCCGCCGCGCATATTTGATCGAACCAGCCGAACGCGGCGTGCGCCTGGAATGCGGCGACGGCATCATCTGCCGCATATCGTTCTTGCTGCCCGATTTGGCTCGTGTGCGCTACTTGCGCGACGATCGTCCGGTTGCGCCACGAACCTGGATGGTCCCCGCCTACGGCTCAGCGGACGTCCCCTGGGAAGGCCGTGATCGTCTCGACGAAAGCGCCTGGCCGGACTGCGACCTCACGCGAACCACTGCCGCCGACCGCATTGTCATGACGACAAAGGCTGTGAACCTGACGATCGCGATCGCGCCATTCGCTCTGACTTGGGCGCTATCTGACGGAAGGGTTTTTGCGCGCGAGCGCGCGGCCCATGCGACCGCTTTTGGAAAATCGGCTATCCGTCATGCCTTTGCGAGAGGGGAGCGCGACCGCTTCTACGGCCTCGGCGACAAGACCGGCAAACTCGATCTGCATGGTCGGCGGCTGCGCACGGCGATGATGGACAGCCTCGGGTTCGACCCGGAGCGCGGCGATCCGCTCTATAAGCACTGGCCTTTCTTGATCGCACGCGACGGGGAAACCGGCGTCGCCAGCGGACTCCTCTATGACAACATGGCGACCGCGACCTTCGATCTCGGTTGCGAGCACGACAATTATTACGGTCCCTATCGGACCTACGAAGCGCCTGGCGGCGATCTCGACTATTACATCTTCCCGGGTCCCGAGATTGCGGACGTAACCCGAAAATTTGTCAACCTGACCGGCCGGCCGACTCTGCCGCCGCGCTGGAGCCTCGGCTTTGCGCAGACGGCGATGGCGATCGCAGACAGCGACAACGCGCAGGAGCAGATGGAGGCGTTCATCGCCAAATGCGCCATCGAGAACATTCCGATCAGCGCGTTCCATTTTGGCTCCGGCTACACCTCGATCGGACGTCGGCGTTACGTCTTCACCTGGAATCGCGACAAATACCCCGATCCAAAGGCGCTGCTGCGCAAGCTTCACGCAGCGGGGATGCGCGCCGTCGCCAATCTCAAGCCATGCCTGCTCGACGACCACCCACGCTACGAGGAGGCCAAGTCGGCCGGCGCCTTTGTCGTCGGAGAGGGCGGCGAGCCCGCGGCTTCGCAATTCTGGGATGGCGAGGGCGCGCATATCGACTTCACCAGCCGCGCCGGCGTCGACTGGTGGCGGCGAGGATTGCGGCAACACGTGCTCGATGTTGGGATGGACGCGGCCTGGAACGACAACAACGAATACGGGTTCTCGAACGAGGACGCCGTTTGCGTGGGCTTCGGGGAGCCTATGCCGCTCGATCTCGCGCGGCCGCTTCAACCGCTACTGATGACGCGCGCCTCCCTCGACGAACAGCGCCGCCGCACACCCCTGGAGCGGCAGTTCAGCGTCACCCGCGCGGGCTGTCCCGGCATTCAGCGTTACGCGCAGACATGGAGCGGCGACAACCACACGAGCTGGCGCTCGCTGAAGTGGAACCTGCGCACCGGATTGCAAATGTCGATGTCCGGCATGTTCAACATCGGGCACGATATCGGCGGCTTTTCCGGACCGGCGCCCGACCCTGAGCTGCTGGTGCGCTGGACGCAAGCGGGATTGCTGCATCCGCGTTTCATCATGAACTCCTGGAAGCCGGACGGGGTCTTCACCTCGCCATGGCTTCATCCCGAGGCCACGCCGGCGATTCGCGAGGCGATCCGTCTGCGCTATCGCTTGATGCCCTATCTTTACAGCCTGATGCACGCGGCGACCGATGGCGAGGCCGTGTTGCGTCCGACCTTCGTCGCCTTCCCGGAGGACGAGCTTTGCGCCGAGGACTGCGATGAAGTGATGCTCGGACCCTTCCTCCTCGCGGCGCCGGTTGTCGCGCCGGGCGAGCGCGCACGCCGTGTCTATTTGCCGAGCGGCCCGGCCTGCTGGTTCGATTTCTGGACCGAAGAGGCCCTCGCCGCAGGAGCTGGGGCGATGCTCGCGGTGCCGCTCGATCGGCTGCCTCTCGTCATCCGGGAGGGAGCGATCCTGCCGATGACCGATGCAGGCGACGACTTTTCCCGCCTGCACGACGAGCCGACGCGAGCTGTGAGGATATTTCCGGGGCCGACCACAGGCAGCCGTGGTTTCGTGCTTTTCGAGGATGACGGAATCAGCGCGGCGGTCAACGCGACGCGGGTGATGTTCGATTTGGCGTGGACGGCCGAGGACATCACGTTGTCCGTGAGCGTCGAAGGCGACTTCCCGCTTCCCTATCGGCAAATCAGGGTGATCCGCCGTCAAGCGGATCGGCGACGCATTCGGCTGAACAGCGCCGAGGGCGCGCTGAGACTGGTCTGATGCAACAGCGATTCTGGCGCCTCTCCGCCCGAACGTTTCAAGGCCCCATCGGCCGTCCAGCGCAAACTTCGCAAGAGAATTCTCGGTTTTTTTCGATGCGGGAGACGCGGAAACTCAATATCGCTTCAGGCGAACGGTCGACGCGAAAACAGATCTCGTCTAGCCAGTCGGGCGCGCCGCTCAACCAAAGTATCGACGCTCTCATCTGCTGCGACATGGCGGCAGTCTCCGAGTGCAATGGAGCGCGCAGGGCCGCTCGGCTAACTTAGGCCGACAAGCAAGCCCCGTAAAGGTCCATGCGGAGCGCAGATATCATGAGCCGTCGGACGGACAACGTCGCGACGAACATGGAGGACGAACATGGAGCAAGCCGCTGACCCCGAAACAGCGCTTGAGGTCTCGCGCGTTGCACTTGGAACTTGGGCCATCGGCGGCTGGATGTGGGGCGGCGCCGATGACGCTGAAGCGATAGCGACCATCCGGTCCGCGCTGGAGCATGGCGTCAATGTCATCGACACGGCCCCAGTCTATGGTTTCGGCCACGCTGAAGAAATCGTAGGCCAAGCCCTGGCCGAGGCGGGCTTGCGCGATCGCGCGCTGATCGCTACGAAAACAGGCGTCGACTGGCGCGACGGCAAGCCGTTTCGCAATGCGAGCCGCACGCGGATCATGCGCGAGATCGACGATTGGTTGCGGCGGTTGCGCACCGATCACATCGACATCTACCAGGTCCACTGGCCCGACCCGTCAACGCCGCTGGAAGAAACCGCGGAAGTCATGCATACGCTGTTCCAACAGGGAAAGATCAGGGCGATCGGCGTCAGCAATTTTTCCGTCGCGCAGATCGAGCGGTTCCGGACCGAGGCGCCGCTGCATGTGGTCCAATCGCCTTACAATCTTTTCGAGCGCAGAATCGAGACCGATATCCTGCCTTACTGCCGCAGCAACAAGATCGCCACCTTCGGCTATGGCGCGCTGTGCCGCGGTCTGCTGTCGGGCCGAATGCGGCCGGACACGGCCTTTGTGGACGATGATCTGCGCCACGCCGACCCCAAGTTTCAGGCGACCTTTTCGGGCAGGTCGACCGGCTTTCCGTCGACCGCAAGCGAGATGCCGCCGATCGGAAGCAGATTGAGCCCGGTCGCGGTCACGATGATGTCGGCTGGCAGCGTCCCGCCCGAGGCGAGGCGCACGCCTTCTTCGACGAAACGATCGATCCTGTCGGTGACGATGGAGACCCGCCCCGATCTCAGCGCTTTGAAGAGGTCGCCGTCGGGGAGGGCGCAGAGACGCTGATCCCAGGGGTCGTACGGCGGGTTGAAATGGATATCGACCGGATAGTCCGCCGGCAATTGCTTGCGGGTCGCGGCGCGGATGAGCCGTCGCGCCGTCCTCGGAAAGGTCCGGCACAACTTCCAGAACCAATATTGCCGCGCGGCGTTCTTGCGCCGAATGAGCGCGTGCGCCTGCTCTTCCGGCAGCATCCGCCTCAGCAAGTTCGCCAGGCGATCCTGCGAGGGAAGGCTCATGACGTAGGAGGGCGTGCGCTGCAGCAAGGTGACATGCGCGGCCGTTTCCGCCATCGCCGGCGCCAGCGTCACCGCCGTCGCGCCGCTGCCGATGATGACGACGTTTCGACCGGCGTAGTCGAGGCCTTCCGGCCATTTCTGCGGATGAACAATCGTGCCCCGGAAGGTCTCGGCGCCTTCGAAAAACGGGGAAAGCCGTTCTCGTAATCGTAATATCCGGATGCGCAGAAGATCCATCGGCACGAGACGATCGTTCGGCCGCCGGTGTCGGCGCTCGATCTCGACCTTCCAACGCGCCGCCTCGCTGGACCAGGAGGCGTTCAAGACCTTGTGGCGGTTGCGGATCTTCCGGTCGACGCCATATTCGCGAGCCGTCTCTCGCAGATAATTCAGAATTGACTGTGCGTCCGCGATCGCCTTATCGTTCTTCCACGGCTTGAATTCGTAACCGAAGGTATAGAGGTCCGAATCGGAACGGGCGCCCGGATAGCGGAAGAGATCCCAGGTCCCTCCCAGGGCGCCTCGGGCCTCCACGATGGCGAAGCTCTTCCGCGGCAGCTCTTTCTGCAGGTAGTAGGCGGCGCCGATGCCGGAAATGCCAGCCCCGATGATGAGAACGTCGAGCGTCTCTTGGACGACATCGACATTTTGAGTGTTCATCGTCTCCTCCTCGAACGTCGGGGGAACCGTCCGAAAGCTTGCTCGGAATTGAATTGACCGAATGAAGCGGGAGGACAAGGCGGAGCTTGCATCATTCTTATCGCGCATGAGTGCAAAATATGCGTTCTGCTCCATAACTTCCAAGCAGGAGCCCCGGATTGCGGCGGCCAATCCATGGCCCTCATCCTGAACCGCTCTTTGCCGCAGGCAAAGGGCGAAGGATGCTCACTGGCCGCAGCTCAGCCCTCGTCCTTCGAGACGCCCGCTTCGCGGGCTCTTTGAGGCACGAGGGCGCCAGGGCGAGGCTGGAATCAACTGGGCTACGCGCGAACGCATTTACCGCAACACGCTTCTACGATGACCGTCGAAAGCGGGGAGTCTCTCGCCTCGGCCATTGGAGCACACACGCCGCGGCTACGGCATGGCGCCAAGCCCTCATCGCTTCGCAGCTTCCTGCGCCTTTGTCTCGATGCGCGAGGGCGTTGAACGTTAACTCCATGCGGCCGGCCGAGCCGCCGTTTCCCCGCAATCAGCGATTTGCGGGGCGGGATGCGGCGTGGGCCGAGTGCGGCGGCGAATGAGCCGTCGCCTGCCTGGGCTGCGGACCCAGCACGCTCACCAGATAGACAAGCAGCCAGAGCGCGACCAGCGTCGCCAGAACGATCGCGACCGGAATCAGGCTGCGGTCGTCGGGCTGATATCCGCGGTAAAACGCCGCGTGCTTCTCGATTCCCATCACGGTCACCATTGTAATCGAGTCCTCTGTTCGGCGTCGGCTTGAGCCGCTCCTTTCGGGATCGAATTCAAGCCCCGGTGCTTTAACCACGTGGTCCCCATCGGCGCTGTGACGCGCGTCACAGGACGAACCGATTTTTCCCTCGCCTAACGCGACCTGGCGCGGGACAATCCGCGTTAGGCTGGCGCCGAGCTTGCGTGCGCCGAATTCGATGATCTCGACCGTTCTTTTTGACATGAACGACGTGCTCTTCCGTTATGACCGGGGCGTCCGCGTCGCCCATCTCGCGCGAACCATCGGCAAGCCAGTGGCAGCCGTCGAAGCGGCGATCTGGGGGTCGGGATTCGAAGATTGCGGCGATGCGGGCGCCATGGACGCGGACGCGTACCTCGCCGGCTTTGGCGAACGTCTCGGCCGGCCGTTGACCGAGGACGCGTGGGCGGAGGCCCTGCGGGCCGCGGTGACGTCGATTCCGGAAACGCTTGCGCTCGCCGCCTTGGTTCGACGACGGGCGCGCGTAGCGGTGCTGACCAACAACAATCTCCTGGTCAAGCGCGCCGTCGACGCCGTCTTTCCGGAGCTCCGTCCCGTTTTCGGCGAAGACTTCTTCGTTTCGGCCGAGTTTCGCGCCCGGAAGCCCGAGCCCGACGCCTATCTCGGCTGCATCGCGCGGCTTGGCGCCACGGCGGACGCCACGCTCTTCATCGACGACAGCGCCAGGAACGTGGCCGGCGCGGAGAGCGCCGGGCTACGCGCGCACCTCTATCGGACCCCGGCTGGAGTCGAGGAGGCGCTAAAGCTCGAGGGACTTCTCGACGTGGATCGCAGTTAGTTGACAAATATGGTAGACTAATATAACGACGCGGCCGTCTTCTCAAAAAGTTCCAATCCGTCATGATCTCTTCCGTCTATTCCGAGCCCCGACCCGACTGGAATCCGGCCCTCTACATGAAATTCGGGGAGGAGCGGCTGCGCGCCGCGCGCGATCTTCTCGCGCGCGTGCCGCTCGCTTCCGCCGGCGTCGTCTACGACCTCGGCTGCGGACCGGGCAGCAGCGCCGAACTGTTGGCCGACCGCTTTCCCGACGCCCGGATCACCGGCCTCGACACGTCGGAGGCGATGCTCGACCACGCCCGGAGCCGCGCGCCCGGCGTTCGCTTCGTCCAGCAGGATATCGCTGACTGGATGCCGGACGAAGCGGCGGATCTCATCTTCGCCAACGGCGTGCTGCAGTTCCTTCCCGACCACGACAAATTGTTCCCGCGCCTGGCCTCCATGCTGTCGCGCGACGGCGTGTTTGCGGCGCAGATGCCCTCGGCCGCGCGCGAATCGTCTCACGCGCTGATGCGGATGGTCGCCGCCGAGGGCCCGTGGTGGTCGCGGCTGGCGCCGGTCGCCAAGTCGCAGCCGCTGATCGCCGCCTTCGAGGACTATTACGAATGGCTGCGGCCCGTCTCCTCTAGCATCGAGTTGTGGACCACGACCTATGTCTACGCCTTCGACGGGGCGGACGGCATCGTCGACTGGTTCGCCGGGTCGCCGCTGCAGCCGTTCCTGGAGCGGCTCTCGGACGACGAGCGATGCGCGTTCCTCGACCGCTATCGCAAGGAACTGCGCGAGGCCTATCCGAGCCGGTCGGACGGCAAAGTGCTGTTCGCTTATCCGCGCCTGTTCATCGTCGCGACGAGAGGCTGACCCTCGTCGTCTAAAGCGCCATCGCGGCGCCGAGGCCTCGCCGTCGTGGCGCCCACGCCCGAAACATGAAAGGAAAACTACCCCTCCAACGTTTCATCGAAGGGCGGGTCGGCCGCAGGCCGGTCTGCGACTAACAGGAGCGGAACAGGGGCGTAACCTGAAATCCAAGCATCGGGGCAAGAATCCCCGTTTCGGCTCGGGGCAGGAGACGCGCTTTCCCATGCCGGGCATGGCGGCGCGGCCGTTCGACCCAACCGAAACCCGCTCTAGGCGGTATCCGAACGGACTGAATCGACCGGGGGATTCCCGAATCGCTTGAGTTCTGATTCATGGTTCCCGCCGCGGGAAGGAGGCGGCGGGGATGGCGCTTTCCGATGATCTTCGCAAGCG